>ERZ650309.270-NODE-270-length-26149-cov-6.396490_pt1 | contig 26149 bp, 33 predicted proteins | sample MGYA00376245_ERZ650309 | MGnify/ENA primary metagenome ERZ650309 (study PRJEB26733, sample SAMN07839294) | wastewater metagenome | biome: urban; feature: wastewater treatment plant; material: waste water | place: USA: North Carolina | collected 2016-04-26 ...
GACAGCGCCCTCGTCCCCGCCCGTGATCGCGAAGGCCGCCTCCGCTTCATGCTCTACGACGGCGCACAGATCGGCGATGGCACCAACAAACCCGCCGGCATGTATGACGGCGTGCTCTGCGATGCCACGCAGGACAATCGCCCCCTCGCCTACCGCTTCCTCGGTCGCGATGTGAAAGGCAAGCTCACCCAAAAGGACGTCGATGCGCAAAACGTCCTCTTCTTCTGCTCTCGCGAAGGCATCGGCTGGAACCGCGGCGTCACCTGCCTCGCCCATGCCGTGCTAAATCTCCGCAGCATCGACGAAATCGACGATGCCCACACCCACGGCATCAAATCGAGTGCGCAATACGCCTGGACCATCGAAACCGCCGCAGGCCAGCCCGCCAGCGTCACTCCCGGCGCACCTGGCACCGGCATCTACGCCCCGCCGCGCCCGCAGACCATCGTGGAGGACCCCACCACGAAAAAGCCCATCATCCTCGAAAAAATGCTCTCCAGCGGGCAGATCGAGGAGCTCAAGCCCGGCCAATCGCTGAAAATCCTCCACGACCAGCGCCCGCATCCGAACATCCGCGATCACGAGACCGAATTGATCCGCGACATCGCCCTCGGCACCGATTACCCCTTTGAGGTTCTTTGGCGCATTGACGCCCTCGGCGGTGCGAATACTCGCTTCGTCCTCGCCGATTGCCAAAGCAAGATCCAGATCGACCAGGAAGAAATGGTCGAGCAAGTCCTCGCTCCCGCCTACATCCTCATGATTCAGGATTGGGAAGCCGCTGGAATGCTCCCGCCCTGCGAAGATCCCGAATGGTGGATGCATGAATGGCTGGCACCGGCCCGCCTCACGGTGGACTTCGGCCGCGATGGCCGGATCTACATCGAGCAGTGGAAGCAAGGCCACATCACGCTCAAGACCCTCTTCGGATACAGCGGAGACGGCTGGAAGCGCCAGACCACCCAGTGGCTGGAAGAACTCGCCTGGAAGAAGGCGGAGATGCAGCGCCTCGGCCTCACCCGCGAGGATCTCCCTGTCGGCTCCAGCTCCATGAGCATGAACACCGACACCACCGGCACCACCGCCCAAGCCCATAGCCCCGACCTCGAACTCGACGACGATCTTTAACCCAGCGGGGTCGACACGTGTCGACCCCGGCCATTGAACAAAACGTTTTGTTTATCTCACCGCTCACCCTTCACATGCCATGTCTGAAATCATTAACTTCGCCCACGTTGCCCGCTCGTTCTATTTTGAACCGCTGGCACTTGAAGAGTCTGCCATGCTCGCCTGCCACATGTATCTCTGGCCGCGCATCACGGGCAAAGTGAATGACTCCGCGCCGCTGGTGGAGGCCAAAGAAGCCACCCCGCAAAACGTCAAACGTGACGGCACCATGGCGCACATGCGAAAACAGATGGCCATGCCGGCGATGCGCTCCAATGGTCCTTGGGAAGCACCAACCATTGTTGATCCTAACTACTACTGGAGCATCGATGACAAGCCCGGCGTGGCGGTGGTGCCGATCTACGGCATGATCTCCAAAGGAGCCTCACCGTTTGCCGAGTCCTGCATGGGCGCGGTGAATCCCGATCGCGTCACGCATGCCTTGAATCAAGCCGCTGCCGCCAAAGACATCAGCAAGATCGTGCTCGATATTGGCTCCCCGGGCGGTCGGACCACGGCCACACCGGAGCTGGCATCCCTGGTAAAGCAGATCACGCAGATGCGCGGCAAGACCGTGTATGCGTTCACGGATACCAACATCGCCAGTGCCGCCGAATGGATCGCCAGCCAGGCCGATGAGGTGATCATGACCGGCTCCGCCTCCATCGGCAGCATCGGCACCTACATCGCCTTCCTGAATCCCAAGGTCGCCATGCAGACGCAGGGCTATTCGCTCGAGCTTTTCAGTCAGGGCACGCACAAAGGCCTCGGCCTGCCCGGTCGCGACCTCACGCAGGCCGATCGCTCCTATCTTCAGGGGACGGTGGACAAGCTCAATGTGGAGTTCACCAGCGCCGTGAAACAAGGCCGCCCCAAAGCCAGCGAAGAAGCCCTGCGTGATGCCAAGATGTATGACGCGAAAGACGCCATCGCCCACGGCCTCGCCGATGGCCTCGTGTCGAGCTGGGAAGAGTTCGTGAGTTTGATCTGAGCGCGTCCGCTTTGACACCCTCACGGCTTCGTCATCACGACGAAAGCCATGCTCCGCCCACACACCCCTCTCTTCAACGTCGCCAGCGATGCACCGGATGCCGGTGGTCAAGGCGAAGCCGCTCCCAAGGCCACCATCGGCCAGCAGCTCCGCGCCGCGCTGAGCAGCAAAACCGATCTCACCGCCAAGCTCGATGCCGCCACGGATTCGCTGGCAACCATCACCGCCGAGCGTGACACCGCCCGTGCCGATCTCGCCACCGCGCAGGCCCGCATCACCGAGCTCGAAGCCCAGCTCGGCGAAGTGAATGCCGCCCTCACCGAGCATCAGACCGAAGTCGCCACCCTTAAAGCCGCCGAGACCGATCTGAACAAACGCGCCAGCGAGCAAGCCAAGCAGATCGTCCGCGGCGTCGGAGTCCAGGCCTCCGAGATGCCCGTCGCCGATGGCGGCGTCGGCACGCAGGCCACCGCCGATCAAGAGATCAAGCGTCTCCAGTCCGAGCTCGCCAAAACCACTGATCCCAAACAGCGCGGTGAGATCGTCATGCAGATCCGCCAGCTCCGCAGCCCCAAGGCCTGAGCCCTTGTTTGACACCCTGAACTCATCACCGCCTCGATACCCTCATGAAACACACCTCGCCCCTCATCCTTGCCGTTGCGGCTCTTGCCGCGCTCATGGTCACCGCCGCCTATGGCTGGCTCGCTGGCCTCGCCGTCTTCGCCGTCATGTCCCCCATGGCGGTGCTGCGGCCCATCCCCGGCCGCTGCAATGCGCCCACCCTTACCGCCGCTGAGATCCTCATGGATGTCATCGATGCCTTCACGAAAAAGCTGCCGCTCATCCCCTATATCGGCCGCGATTTCCGCCCCACCACGCTGAAGCTCAATCAGACCTACACCGCCCACGTGCCCTCGGTGCCTTCGGTGGAAGATGTCTCCAGTGGCGATTACTCCGCCATGACCGGCCAGAATGCGCGTGACCTGCTCACCGATGTGCCTGTCACCGTCAACAAGCACAAAGGCACCAAGCTCAAGTGGAGCCATATCAACGCCATCAAAGACAACAAGATCGAGTATGACAAGGTCATCGCCCTCGCCGGTTACGCCATGGCCAAGCAAGTCGTGTCCGACATGATCGCCGGATTCAGCCCCGTCAATTTCAGCCAGCAGAGCCTCTATGCTGTCGCCGATTCCGATGCCGACATGCTCGACAACATCTGTGGTGATCTGAACCTCGTCGGTGCCATCCCGAACGGCCGATTCGGCCTCGTCAACACCACCGTCGCCAATGTGCTCGCTGCCGACAGCCGCCTCACCTCCGCCGACTATGCGGGCCAGCGCGTCCGTGGCGAAGGCTACCGTCGCTGGACCGATGTGAATGGCTTTGCCGAGATCATGGAGTATCCCGATCTCAGCAATACCACCAGCGGCACCGCGCTTACTAGCGTCACCGCGGCGAACAGCGGCGACTTGTTCACCAAGTCGAACCACAACCTCGTCACCGGCCAGACCGTCACCGCCGCCAGCTTCTCCGCTGGATTCAGCGATGGCACCTACTACGTCATCCGCGTCAGCTCCAGCACCTTCCAGCTTGCCAGCAGCTACGCCAATGCCCTCGCAGGCACCGCTGCTGCCGTCTCCGCGGATGGCACGGGTGGCGTCATCACACCCACGCAGACGCTCACCGGCTTCTTCGGTGAGGCCCGCGCCATCACCATGCTCGCCGGTGTCCCGGATGGCATGGATCTGGCAGGCCAGCTCGGCATCAACGTCAACCGCGTGAACAGCGTGGATATCATCACCCACCCTGAGACTGGCCTCACCATGGCCGGCATCACCTGGGAAGACGCTGGCAAGCTCGATGTGAACTTCGTGCCCACCCTCGTCTATGGCCTCTCCTTCGGCCGCCAGACCGATGCCGCTGCCGCCGGTGCTCCCGGCCAGCTCATGGACTACGCTGGTCACCGCCTCGTCAGCGCGTAAGCCGCTCCGCATCCTCAAGATCTCATCGCAGCCCGCCCTCCCCGGCGGGCTGCTTTGTTTTGACATGCTGCCTCCGGTGTCAGTCCCACCTCATCTCCACTCGCCATGCCCCGCACCCGCATCATCATCGGACATCCTGAAAAATCAGGCACCACGCCCCCGCGCGTCATCTACGTCGGAACATCTGGCTCGGAGGCCGAGTCCGCCATGAAAGCCGACGCCACCGCTCACCACTACGAAATCTTTGAAGGCCCCGGCCGCCGCAAGATGAATGCGACGTATATCCAAGCTGTCGAAGCCGCCGCCAAAGCCAAAGCCGCCGAGGTCGCCGCCAAATCCAAAGGCTCCAAGAAAGCCTCGTAAACCTTTCCACGGCAGCTTGCCCTCTGCCGTTGGTTGCTACAGAACCCGTCGCGATACTTTGGTTGGGGTCGCGGCGGGTTCTTTGCGTCTCCCCTTCTCCCTGTCTCAAAGTCTCCCGGTCTCTTTTGACACCCGCGCCATCACGTGACCCGCCAGCAAATGTTCAAAGCCGCCGTCTTGCGTGGCATCGCAGCTTCGCCCTTTGCCAGCACGCAGGCGATGCCGCTGTATCTGCTCACCGCCGCTGGCAGAAAGGCCATCGTCGGTGCCAGTGTCCGCGTCAAAGACAACCAGGCCAAGTCGGAGGAATACGGCATCGATCGCAAGCACGAAATCACCGCCCGCATTCCCAAGAAACTCGTCACCACCGCGCCGCGCCGCACGCTCGACAAGCTCGAATACGCCAGCCGCATCTACGACATCGATGCCGTCACCGGCGATGCCGATCACTCCGCCTGCTGGATCATCAAAGGCTCCTGCCCCACCCGCTGATCATTCATGAGCACCCTCGCCGATTCATCGCTCGAGCATTTCTTCGCCACGCTCTTTCTCGATTACCTGAGTCATGCAGACAGCATCCGTGCAGGCGTGCCATCCACCAGTGCGCTGCCGCGTAAAGTCTTCGACATGGCCGATGAGCCCGCACTGCCATCGCTCGTCATCGTGGCAAAGGAAGACGGCAGCAAAGGAGCCCAGCGCACCGTCAATCTCAGCTTCATGCACCTTGCCCGCATCGTCGCCGATGATGAAGATGCCGCCGCGGTGGCAAATAGCGCCACCACCGCCGAAGTCCTCGCCACCTCCGCGCAGATCGAGCGCCGCCTGCGCACCTATGAGACAGCGGATAAAGACGGCACCCCGCTCCTCGGCTTCAAAGACTGGCTGCAAACCCTCGATGATGACCGCCTCAGCGGCTGGCGCATCACGAAGATCCGCCACCTCGGAGCAGCCCCGCTGCATCGCAAGCCGGACAAACGTGTGATCATCGCCGCCTGCACCATCGATCTCCACATTCGCCTCGTTGCCGATTGATCCCGGGCGCTTTTGACATCCTCCCCCTGACACACCGCCGATCCCTGAGCCCTCCACCCCTCACCTTCCGCTCTCATGCCCTACGATCCCCATGCTCTCTTCGGTGCCCTCGTCGCCGGTGATCTCGATGAATACAACGACACCGGCGCGGTCAATACCGCCTTCTCCTTCACCACCCGCATGGAGAAGGTTGAAAAGCGCCGCCACGTCGCCGCCACCACCGGCACAGCCCTCACCAGCGTCACCTGCACGAATGCAGGTGATACCTTCACCAAGTCCTCTCACGGCCTCCTCACCGGCCAGCCCGTCACGGCTGAGGACTTCTCCGCCGGCTTCACCGATGGCACCTACTACGTCATCAAGCTGGACAGCAGCACCTTCAAGCTCGCCACCAGCCCCAACAACGCCTACGCAGGCACGGCCGTCGCCGTGAGCGACGATGGCACCGGCGGTGTCGTCACACCCATCACGCTCGCCAGCTACCGCCAGATTGGTCAGGTGCAGGTGTTCTATCTCGGAGCTGAGATCGAGCAAAAGATCCAGCCCATCCCCACCAGCGCCGGAGCCTTCACCGGCCTCGCCCTCGTCGGCCCCGGTGAGCATCTCAGCCTTGCCAACTTCCAGGCCGGTGCCGAGATCCATCGCATGAACAACGACGCCACCAAGCTCCTCATGGTCGGCGAAGTGAAGCAAGATCGTAGCGTAGAAAATCCCGCTGAGATCACCATTCCCTCCACCTACTACCCGCAGATCGCTGCTCCCACGTAAGGCCCGCTCAGCCTTGCCTCGCCTCAGCGCCATGACCTTCACCGGTCATGGCGCTGTTGTTTTGACACCTCATCCCCATCAGCGCCTCGCGCCGCCCATCCCTCCGCCCATCCCCTATGATCAAACCCAACGCCGCCACCGCCAACACGGTCCAAATCACCAATACCAAGCTCGCCGCCTGCCTCGTCGCCCTTGGCTTCCCACCGGAGCTCGACTGGCTCCACGACGTGCCGGAAAAAGGAGAGGGCAAAACCGTTTGCGAATTCCGTTTCCGGCTCCCCAGCGTCCGGCCCGAATACGCCCGGCTCAGTCCCTCCATCGCCGCCGATTGGCAGAGCGGAGCCCTGGAGAAGGCCGATCCCATGCACCCGCTCTGCATCATGATGCGGGCGCAGCACAACTACGACCGCATCATCGAGATGCATCGCGGAGCCATCATGAATCTCCGCAGCACCGCCATGATCCGCATCGGCGACATCGATCTGCCGCGCATGACCATCTATCGCCCTGGCACCCAGCTTGATCCCGCCAGCGCCTTCGCCAGCGAGTTCATCCCTGAGCCAGATCTCGCCCTCGCAGCCGCGCTCGGTGGCATCGGCCTCCCCGTGCGCGACCTGCAAGGCACCGACCGCTCCCGCCTCTACTGCATCCCGCGTCATGGCTACATCGTCCATGATCACAAAGGCCAGCCCCTCATCGCCGATGCCGCGCAGCTCGTGCAGCGAGCCCCCACGCCCGCCGATCCGCGCCGCCTTGCTTTGGAGGACACGCATCCCATGCATCCCGTCGTCATCGCCTACGATGCCCTCAATGCCCGCGCCGTGCTCAAGAAGCTCCTCGAAACCCGCGCCCCGAATCTCCACATTCGCCACGGCCGTTTCGAAGTCCTCATCACCGCCAATCACACCGGCCGCGTCATCGATGCCATCGCCGAGCGCATCGGTGCCCCCTCCCTCCGCATCGCCTGATCCACCGTCAATCCCGTCAACACCGTCAATCCAGTCCCCATGAACGCCAAAGACATCGACGAATGCAAGCACCAAGGCTTCAGCCTCGCCGTCATCACCCTGCTGTGTGATGCCGAGTTCCTTCCCGCGGGTCTCCACAAACACGAGGACGGCACCCAGCAGCCCGGCTTCGTCCGCCAAGGCTCCCTCCCGCAGATCTACATCGTGCTCGATCCGCGCTGCGATGTGCGTGAGGTCATCACCGCCATCTTCGACAACGGCCGCAAGCAAGGCCACGAAGTCCTCGCCGCCTCCTTCATGAGCTTCTTCACCCGATGCCAAGGCGTGCCACCTGCCGCGGACATGAGCGCCCTCGAAAAGCGACTCGCCGCGATTGAGGCCAGACAAGGAGACAAGGAGACAACCGGACAAGGAGACAAGAAGAACACCTCAGCTCATCAGCCGAGCCCCAGCGAGGTCTGATGCAGCGCACGTTCCCGCCCACATCTACCCATCTCAAAGTCTCAAAGTCTCCCCATCTCCAAATCTCCACTCATCCACCCATCCACTTATCCACGCATCCAATCATCCACCACTCCACCCCATGCTCCCCGCCCCACCCGACACCCTCGAAGCCTTCGCCACCACCGCCGCTACTGAGCGCGAGCGCATCGTCAGCGAATGCGAATCCCACGCCTGGAACGATCTGCCGCTGCATCCGTGGAGTCACGAGCGCCATTCGCTTTACCACCGCCTGCAGGCCCTCGATCTCCCCGGAGGTGATCTCGATGACCTGCCCATCATGCGCCAGCGTTACGAGGCCATCCGAGCGGCCAATCCCACCGATACCACCACCTTTGAAGAATGCGTGGATTGGGCCATATACCTCCCCGCCGCGGGCAAGGTGCTCTACATCGCCGCCCACACCATCGAAGAATGGTTTCACCTCCGCGCCCATCCCGTGCGTTTGCTCGCCGCCATCCAGGCATGGCAGGAAACGCACATCGCAACGGAGCAGATGCCCGCCGCCTGCGTCCTCGCCCAGCGCATCCTCAGCGAGCACCGCCAGCTCATTCCCATGCTCAAACCGCACGGAAAGGGCACGCACAACGAAGCGGGAAACTTGCCGAGCCCGTGAACGAGGCGCAGTTCCTGGCGCTTCTCGCACGGGCCTTGCCTGGCACCTCCTACCTCGACCTCCGCCGTCACATCTCCCTCGCCCGTGGCTGGTCCCTCATTCACGCCTCCGGCATCCTCCACCATGAAATCTACATCTGGCCTGATCCCCGCCTCTCCACCATCGGCCGCAAGCTCCTCAAAGCCCACGACCTCCGCACCCGGAAACCTTGGATCAAGCAGGTGGATTTGTGACGAGCCCGGCGGAGCCGGGAATGACGAAACCAGAATGAAGAAACCAGAACAAGGAAGCTCATCAGCCGAACCCTAGCGAGGTCTGATGCAGCGGACGTTCGCTGGGCCATTCGTCATTCCTCATTCGTCATTCGTCATTCCGCGCTTCGCGCGGCCTCCTCCTCCAGCGGCCGTTTTGACACCCTGCCGCCCATGTCCCGCCGATCCTCCGCCGCATGTCCGAAACCGATGGCTTCCACGTTCGCTCCTCCGCTTTCGAAGCAGGTCTCCAGCGTGTGCTCATGACCAGCAAACGCGCCGCGGTGGACGTCCTCAAAAGCGAGGCCCGCATCGTCTTCACGAATGTCGCCCGCTACACACCGCCCGCGCATGCCGGCACGCTCGGCAAGGCCGCGGAGTCCCATGCCAAGGTCAAAGTGGCCGCGGACATCAACAGCCTCTACGGCACGCCATCGGAGGCCTATGACCTCCTCCCGCAGCACAACGGCCAGGCCGATGCCTTCTGGGGCTACTACAAACGCGGCGAGATCCGGGAGGCCTCCGATCTCCTCCGCAGCGCCACCGGCAGCATCCTCGCCCCCTTTGATGCGGGCGTGCATCACCGCCGGAATTTCCGCCGCCGCGCCCGCAACTTCCGCTTCTTCGTCTCCGATCCCGAGGAGCTCGCCCTTTACGTGCAGATGGAGCAGGAAAACATCTGGTGGCTGGCTTCCGGTTGGGAAAACGCCCTCGCCGCACTCGGTGTGAAAGGCATCCCTTACGGCGTGCAGAAGCACGATGCTCCCGGCCGTCTGAAGGTGGACATCACTACCGGCTCCATTGAGATTACCATGACCAATGAGGTGGCCTATGCGCGCCAGGTGAAGGACATCCAGCGCCGCATCAAGTGGGCCATGGAAGTCCGCGCTGACCGCATGCAAAACACCTGGGACAACTACCTCGCCAAAATCGCCGGAGAAAGCGGCCTCAAAAAAGCATGAGCAATTCCATCGAAGCCTCCCTGCGCCTCGAAATCGCGCAGTATCAGCAAGCCCTCGCCAAGGCCAAGGGAGAGGCCAACAAGTTCAAGGCCGACATGCAAAGCGGCGGCGGCATCTCCAAGGTCATGCTCGGCAGTGATGAGACCTGGGGCCGCCACCGGGCCAACATGGCCGCCTTCAGCCGTGAGATGAACAACATGCGCGGAGCCGCCAGCGGCATCCAGCTCGGTGGCGTCGCCATGCAGGCTCAGGACATCGCCGTGCAGCTCCAGATGGGCACCAAAGCCAGCATCGTGCTCGCGCAGCAGGGCTCGCAGATCCTCAGCGCTTTCGGGGCGGGTGGTGCCATCGCAGGTGGTGTGCTCGCCATCGGTGGTGCGTTCTTCACGATGGCGCAGAAATCGCGTGAGAACTTCGACGCCATGAAGGCGGACGCCGATGGCTTTGCAGACCGGATGAAAGCCTCCCTCACCGGTTCGTCCTCTGAGATCGCGACCTTCTTCACTGAAGTGCGCACCGGGGTATCATCCGCTTACTCCGATATCGAGAGCCTGCAATCCGGCTGGAGCGGCATCGGGGCTCGCATGGCGGCGCTGTTTGGCGGACCATCCGTCGCAGATCGTGAACGGCAGGCCAATGACCTCGCCATCCAAAAGGCCAATGCGCTCGCGACGATTCAGACCACCTTGCTCGCCCGCTCCGCCGATGAGGTCAAAATTGCCGAGCTGAAGGCCGCGGGCAATGCCAAGGCGGCGGAGGCCATGCAGCGCCAACTCACCCTGCAGCGCGAGATCCAGCGCATCCAGGGCACGCAGTTCGATCCGAAGGTCAAGGAGAAGCTCATCGCCGATGCCACACGTAAGAACCAGCTCGCCGGTGTCACGCCCGTCGATGCCGCTGCCGTCAAGGCACAGGCCGCGAAACAGCGCGAGGAACTCCAAACCCTCCGCGGTGAAGCCAAGAAAATGGCTGTCGATATGCTCCCCGACCAGGAGCAGGTCGCCGCCCTCAAAGCCCAGCTCGAAGAGGTGCTCATGGGTGCCCGCGTGCGAAACATCGGCATGAGCATCGGCACGGCCGCAGACCTTAAAGACGTGGCCGCCAGCCATCGGCGGGATGGAAACATCAGCGGCGAGACCGAAGCCCTCCGCAGTTACAAGCAGGCCCTCACCATCCAGCAGGACATCCAGCGCCTGCAGGACCGCATCACCACCGATGCCAAACGCGCCGCCGATCTCGCTAAAGACAAGGCACGCACCGACATGGAGGCCGCTAAAAACAAGGCACGCACCGACATGGAGGCCGCCCTGCGCATCAAGCGTGAGCAGGACGCATGGATCGCCCAGCGCAATGGCGCCGTGCAAGGCAGCGCCGATGAGATGGCCCTGCTCAAAGCCCGCGGCACCCGCAGGAAGAGCGATGACTACCGCGTCGAGCGCGACATCGCCATCCGCAGCCGCCGGGATCGCTTCATGCGTGAAGAGGGCCTCAGCGCCAAAGAGGCCACCGCCCGTGCCACGAAGATGCGGGACATGGAGGAAAAAGCCTCCGGCACCGGCCGCATCCGCAACACCGGCATCATCAACGGCTACTTCGCCGCCTCCCGCCTGAGCGACTTCACCAAGCTCCAGGATCGCGGCTTCGTCTGGGAAAAAGACCTCATCCCCGGCAGGGCTGGCCGTCAGGCCCGCAATGAAGCCGCGCAGAACCGTGCGCCAGCAGGAACGCCCACCGTCGCCCTTTCGAATCGCGAGATCGAGATCCTCACCCGCATCGCCGATAGCATCACCGCCCTCATCACCAATTAGCCCATGGCCTTCACCCCCGTCCAACTCTACGGCGAAACCACCTTCGCCATCACGCCTCCGAAGCTCGTGCAGCGGGCGCGGCAGATCGACCGCATCGATCAAAAATGGAATCCTTAAACTTGCCCCCTGATGTCTGTGATTGAACCCAAGCTCTATGGTGATGTGCTGTTCCGGCTTTTGCCAGACCGCCCGGTGATGCGTGACCAGGAGGTGCATACCCTGGCGCAACGTTGGCAGGCTCCCAGCCGCAATCAGTTCCGCATTGGGGCCATCCCGGATGGCTGGCCCGGCATGCGCATCGTGGCCGTGGAGCCTGAAGAAGAAATCGAAGATGCAGCTTATGAACTGCGGATCGATTGCGAAGGCATCGCCGATGGCTCCGACTACCTTGAGCTCGAGCATGGGGAGGACTCGGCGGAGGAAGGATGGGATGTGGTCGCGAAGCGGTTGTATCTGACCGCGCCAGATGCGGCCCGCTGGAGGAAGGGTGAGCAACTGCAGGCGGATGCTCTCACCGGCGTTTCAGCCGCCGCCGCCACGGACTTGCTGCAAAAGCCAGGCCATGGAATGGTCACCGGCCAGATGTGTTACCTCGATCACAGTGGTGGTTTCGGCGGCATCGTATCGGCGCGGGGTTATTTCGCCCACGTGGTGGATGCGGACACCTTCAGGCTCGCTCACAGCAATGCTTGTGCGGTGGTGGCTGGTGTCAGCGTGCTCGGATCATTGATCGACATCACAGCCGTGGCATCCACAAATGTCATTTCCGCCGTGGCTCACGGTCTCGCGAATGGAGACGTGGTCGTCTTTCCAGTGCTCTCCGGCGGCGTGGGCCTCGTCGTGCTCATCGTGCCCTATTACGTGATCGCTGCCACTGCGGACACCTTCAAAGTCAGCCTCACTCCCGGTGGCAGCGAGGTGGATATCAGCACGGACGTCAGCTCGGGGAAAGTCCGCAAAGGCAGCTACATCGACATCACCAGTGATGGCGTAGGTGGCACTCTCCGGCCGGTGATGCGAGGCTTTGAAAACCTGTGGATCACGGATCGCCGCAAGAGCAAGGCCCGCGGCTGTGAGGCCTCGTTGAAGCTTGGCATCGCAGGCTACTACTACCTTGATCTGCAGTTCAAGGGCAGGCTGGCAGGAGATGGCGACTCAAAGCCAGTCAAGCGACGCATCAACACCACGGGGCAGACCGTCGCCAACGATGCTTATCCCGGCATCATCTACTCGCCCGTCTATCAAGGTTATCCGCCGCAAGTAGTGAGCACGACGCTGTTTGCTCCGCCGGTCATACCCGGCACGATGGCCGCTGAATTCGACCTTCCGCAGATTTCAGTGACCGATGTGATTCTTTCCACCGAGCCGCCGCCGACGAGCATCGTGCCCGGTCACTGGATTCCGAATGATGCGCCCAGCGTGGTCATCATTTCCACCGACTACGGTGATGCCGATGCCTTCACCTACCATTACCCCAAGGGGTGGAAGGTGCTCAATCTACAGAGCGAGCAGATCGGTGACAAGGCGGTCTGGCTCATCTCGCTGACCTGGGGTTATCAAATTGCCGCCACACCACGTTCCACCGCCTCATGAAGTTGATCACCGCTTACTTGCATATCGTTCACGGCGATGATGCCCGCGCCATCCTGGACGATAAAACCGCCCCGTTTAAAACCCATGGGGCCGCGATGCGTGCCCTGATGCCACACATCCCGGATGCCAACAACTGCACGCGGATCATCGATATCAGCGGTGAGAAGCGGCCCATCTCGGAAGATCCTGCATGATCCTGGGGCGTAAACGGCAGACGTATCGCCTCCGCAGTCATCGTGGGCTGGCCACGATGCGGGATTTGATCGGTCTGGCGGAATGGATTGGAGATCGCGTGGATGTCACCATCATCAGTCCAGGGCTGGAGCGTGCCGCGGAGACAAGTCATGCGACCCGGCTTAAATGGGCACCCGCGGCTTATGCAGGCCCGCCGGGGCCGGTGGGGGCTCCAGGTCCGGTCGGCCCCAGTGGTGTGCCAGCAGAAGGCACCGCGGAGCCTGGCCCGCCCGGTCCCACGGGGCCGAAAGGTCCGAAGGGTCCCAAAGGCCCGCGCACCCCCGGTGATCCTGGTGATCCCGGCGAGCCATCTGACATCGAAGGTGAACCCGGTGACAAAGGCGATCCCGGAGATCCCGGCGATCCGGGAGAGCCTGGCGATCCGGGGAGTGATGGCCTGCAGATCCCTGGCCCGCCCGGGCCAGCGGGGCCGCCCGGGCCAGCGGGGCCACCCGGCCCGCCGGGCAGTGATGGCGGCTATCCAGGTCTCACGGGTCTGCCTGGGTATCCAGGATTGCCGGGATGGCCTGGTCCGGATGGCCCGCCGGGGGAAGACAGCACCGATCCTACCAAGACGGCGCTGCTCCAGTCTGCGCACGGCATTCTCGCCATGCATGCGATCGAGGGCGCGGAATGCTGGTTCAAGGATTCGGTGAGCATCCCCACTGTCGCAGGGTTTGCCTGCGCCTTCATCGATCCCACGTTCGTGGCCTGCTGTGATGCAGGCACGCTGCAGGCGCAGTATGCCTGCATCCCCGGCTGGCCCGGCCGCATCGGTGCCAGTGTCCAGCAAAGCGCCGGACGAGCATGGGTTGAGGCTCGCTGCGAGCCGCCGCCGCCCGCAGGCACGCTCATCACCATCTCCATCCTCGGCATCCGGCGTGGATTCAGCCTCCGCCGCCTGCCACTGCATACCGCGGCTGAATATGAGAGCAACCGCGCCTTCTACCGCCAAGCCCGCGCCTCCGCATGAAGCTCACCCGCCCACGTGCCATCTATCAGCTGAAAGCCAAAGGAGTGCTCAGCATGAAACGCTTGCGTCAGATCGCCGAATGGCTGGGCTCAATGCTGGATTTCAACATCGATGTGCCGGCTGTTTCCGCTCAAGAGGGCCTCGTCTCAGCCCGTGAGGTGTCCGGTTATGCCCGCTTCTTTCGCCGTGATCGCCGTGGCCCGGCTGGTCCGGCTGGTCCGGAGGGTCCGATTGGCCCGCCGGGGGCCGATGGCGGCCTGTTTCCAGGCCCGCCCGGCCCCTCCATGCCTGGCCCGCCCGGTCCCGCTGGAGCCGCCGGCCCCAAAGGCCCGAAAGGTCCGAAGGGTCCCAAAGGCACCGATGAAGGTCCCAAAGGCCCGAAAGGCCCCAAGGGAGCCAAAGGCCCGCCCGGCCCGAAAGGACCAACCGGGCTGCCTGGTATCGACGATGAAGGCCCTGAAGGCGCGGCCAGCTCCACGCCCGGTCCGATGGGGCCGCCCGGCCTGCCCGGCACTCCGGGAGCCGATGGCAGCAATGGGCCTCAGGGGCCGCTAGGCCCGCCCGGCCCTGATGGCCCTCCTGGCCCGCCGGGACCTGCGGCGGAGAAAACGGCCATCCTCGCCCTGCCTGGGCGGAATGTGGGCCTGCTGGCGCAAGAGGCCCGGTGCGTGTGGTTTGAGGATGTCATGCGCCTGGTGCTGCTTCCCGGCCGGTGCCGCCTCTTCCACAACCTCGATCCCGTCTTTGTGGCCGCGTGCGAGCCTCACAGCCTGCGCATCACGGCCGCCTTGCCGGATTGGCCGGCGCTCGATCTCGTCGCCACGCTCGATGACCAGGCTGTCATCATCACCGCCGCGGCCCATCTGCGACCGCTGCACATCATGGTCACCGTCCACGGTATCCGCCGCGGTTATGCCGGCGCGGAGAGCTGGACTTACAGCCTGGCGGATTTGGCTGCCAACGACGCCTTCTACGCGCAAGCGCATCAAGCATGAAAAAACCTGTGTATCATTTCAAGCGTCGCGAAGGGCTGGCACTGCTCGCCGATGTGGCTGATTGGCTCAAATGGTTGGCGGAAGTGAGCGGGGCGGACTTTGCGATCGAGAGCCCTGATTTTTACGGCTCGCGAGAAACCGGCGAAGGGATTGCCTACACGCGCATGATCCGTGTCACCGGCATGCCGGGTCCTCCGGGGCCAGTGGGACCGCCCGGCCCGCCCGGAGCTGGAGGCGGCAGCATCTTTGGCCCTCCTGGTCCACCAGGGCCTCTCGGGCCGCCGGGAGATCCCGGAGATCCGGAGACCAATCCCGGCCCGCCTGGCCCGCCCGGAGTCGTGGGCCCCGCTGGCCCGCCCGGCCCCGCTGGAATCCCCGGAGATGACAGCACCACACCCGGCCCGCCCGGAGCACCCGGCCCTGAGGGCTCGCCCGCGACGGAAAGTGATCTGCCTGGCCCGCCCGGCCCTGATGGCCCTCCCGGCCCTCCCGGCCCTCCCGGCACCGATGGCACACCGGGCACACCCAGCACCACGCCCGGCCCGCCCGGTGATCCCGGCCCGCCAGGGCCGCCCGGCAGCTATGGCCCGCCCGGCAGCAAGCTGGCCATCGTGCGTGTCGAGCACGCCCGGCAGATCGAGCACCGCGCCCTGCACGTGATCGAAGCCCCGCGTTTTGAATTCCTCGAGATCCTCGAGATCGAGCTGCCGCGGCACTGCGGGCATGTGCTCGCACCCATCAGCGAGCGCTTCCTCGCCGCGCTCGATCCACTCTCCGCGATCGAGATCCGGCACGTCCATCCGCCGGAGATCGCGGCCACGATGCATGCCGCGCAGATCGAGCTGCGGGCCGTGCCAGCCCGCCAGACCAGGCGCGTGCGCGTGCTCCTCGCCGGCATTGCCCGCGGGCATGCCGGCCGCAGTTTCCCGGAGTTCACCGATGAGCAGCGCCTCGCCAATGACCGCTTCTGGGGCTCCGCTTTGACAGGCGGCAGGGAGTGACCGGCATCCCGCCGGTCACCTTCCCAACTCAACCCTTCCCTGCCTATGCATGCCCACTGGTGGAACCTTCCCGGCTTCCTCACCCCCGGCGAATGTCAGCGCGTCATCACCCATGCGCTCAAACACTACCAGCCTCAGCAAGGCGTGATCGGGCATGGCAGCGGAGCCAAGGCGGACCAGATGCGCCGCAGTGTCATCCGCTGGCTCGACTTCGCCGATCTCGACCTCCTGTGGCTCTACCGCCGCATCGAAGCCCGCGTGCTCGAAGCCAATGCGCGAGGCTTTGGCTACCACCTGCAGCACAGCTTCAGCCCCGAGATCCAGTTCACCGAATACCACGGCACCGATGAAGGCCACTACGACTGGCACGCTGACAACTCCGCCACCATCAAAGATCCCTACGACCGGAAGCTGAGCTTCGTCATTCAGCTCTCCAGCCGCCAGCCTGTGCCCGGTGGTCTCCTGCGGAAAGGCCATCCCGGCTACACCGGCGGCGAATTTGAGCTCGATCCCGCCGCTGACCCCCTGCCCGCCAATGCCTACCGCGAGCAAGGGGATGCGCTCATCTTCCGGAGTGCGTTGAGGCACAAAGTGAAGCCTGTCACCAGCGGCACACGCTACACGCTCGTCACCTGGATCAAAGGCCCGCGGGCATGAGCTTTTGACACCGATCCTCCCGCATGGATTGGACCTACGACCTCGCCACGAACGCCCTCACGCCAGCGTCCGATGCTCTTGCTCGCGCCGCGCCCTCTGGCACCCCTCCGACCGGTGTCCCGAGAGCCGGTGGCTAGCTATGCCAGCCCTGCCCGCCATCGACGTTGATTCGCCAACCAGCCCCGCCGGGCGGGGATTGGCATCAGCGACTTGTTCCCCCGTTGCTGCGCTATATGTGCGACGGGATAGCATCTACAAGGAAATGGGCGTGGACTGCTGGGATTTCGAGCGTGACGCCCGGAACTGGCCCGGTGGAATGCCATGCATCGCGCATCCGCCGTGCCGCGCTTGGGGTGTGCTGAGTCACATGGCATCGCCACGCCCCGGCGAGCATCACTGCGCCCGAATCGCCGTCTGGCAAATCCGCGAAAATGGCGGAGTGCTGGAACATCCAAAAGGCTCAAAACTCTGGAAGGATCAAAGCCTGCCCGGGCCAGGGGAGCGCGACCGATGGGGCGGGTGGACTATGATCGTCCCGCAACGGTGGTGGGGGCATCCAATGATGAAGGAAACGCGCCTCTACATCGTGGGATGCGAGCCGAAAGACATCCCGCCAGTGCCATACACGATGGAACCGGCAACGCACGCGATGGGCGGGAAATGGCTGCCAGACATTAAGAAGCGATTGGGCCGTGACGGAGTGATCCGCGAAGATGCCCGCGCTGCAAAAGTCAGAGAAGGAACACCCCCGGCCTTCGCCGCGTGGCTCGTGGAGCTGGCGCGTAAATGTCATCGGGTGAACAAACCAGCTCATCAGCCGAGCCCTGGCGAGGTCTGATGCAGCCCACGTTCGCACTGTGCCCTGCGCCGTGCTTTTGACACCGATCCTCCCGCATGGATTGGACCTACGACCTCGCCACGAACGCCCTCACGCCAGCTTCTGGCGACTTGATCGAAATGAAATGGCGGGCACGTGAGCCGCAGCGCATCCAATTCCACCGCAGCGGCACCGCCGAGCTCCTCCCCACCGGAGCCGCCATCCGGCTCTACCTCATCGCCGCCGGCACCATCCTCGCCGCCGCCACCTCATGGACGGCACCCGGCTCCGCTGATGGCTGCTACACCGCCGAGCTCGTGCTCCACACCGACGAGCTCACCAGCGCCTTCGAAGACGAGGACACCAAGAGCCTGCCCGCCAGCATCGAGCTCCACTGGTATCGCACCGGCGAATCCGCCAGCCCCTCGATTTCCGACAGCAGCACGCTCAGCGCCACGCTCCGCCGCCCGCTCGTCACCCCGGAGAGTGACACGCCCATCGTCCTCGATGGTGCCGAGGAATGGCTCACTGCCCGCGCCGTCCGCTTTGATGAGGCCCAGACCCTCAGCGCCTCCGAAAAAGTGCAGGCCCTCGAAAACATCGGCATCACCGGCATCAAAGCCGCCAGCATCCTCCGCGGCTGCCTCAGCATCACCGGCGAAGACGACACCGAATACCACATCCCCCTCAACGAAGGCATTCCGCCCGCCCTGTAACCGGGGCATTCCTGCCCCGCCATCATTCCACCCCTCCACCACTCCACCCATCCATGCGCTCCCTTCTCTTTGCGTTCCTTGCGATCTCTTGCGGCTATCTCTCCGCCCAATCCGTCTCCGTCGGCCAATGGGAGCTCCGCAAACGCAACGCCAACGGCACCATGACCAGCTACGGCATCACCGCCGAAAACGGCAAAGCCATCGGCTTCACCGCTGATGTGCCCGCCATGCTCGCCGTAGGCGGCTCCCTCACCATCGGCTCCAGCACCATCACCAGCGGCACCTCCGGCCGAGCCCTCTACAACAACAGCGGCGTCCTCGGCGAGCTCGATCTAGCCAGCCTGTATGCGCCCATCAGCCACAACCAGGCATGGAGCACCATCACCAGCACGCCGACGACACTGGCAGGCTACGGCATCACCGATGCCATCACGGCCGCGACGGCCGCGAGCACGTATGCCCCGCTTGCCTCGCCCACCTTCACCGGCACGGTGACGGTGGGTAATACGGCCATCACGACATCAGGACTCACAATTACGAATCTGGTTTTCCCGACGCGCAGTGTGGGAATTGGAGACGTGGGAATTGGTTGGAATAACGCAGGCGGCTCAGGGTTTAGCGTTTCGTTGAGTCCTACCACGCCAACGGATAACCGAGCGGTTCAATTCAATCCAAACGGGGCAATCGTCAGCACCGGCGACACCGGCACCGTCACCAGCACCATGATCCTCGATGGCACCATCGCCAACGGCGATCTCGCAGGATCCATCGCCCTCACCAAGCTCGCCCTCACCGGCACACCCGACGGCACCAAATACCTCCGCGATGACGGCACCTGGCAGGCCATCAGCCTCTCCGGCTACCTCCCCCTCTCCGGCGGCACCCTTAGCGGTGCGCTTGCCATCACGCCTGGGACACTTGCCACCGCAGGCATCAGCCTCTCACAAACATGGAATGCCTCAGGCACTACCTGTCGAGGCCTCACCGTCGCCATCACGGATACCGCCTCCGCCTCCACCTCAACACCCTTTCGCGTGCTCGGTGGATCGGGAGGCACCACGGAGCTTTTCGCCGTCGATAAAAACAGCTATTTGTTCCTCAATGCCGACTCCAAAGCCACCATCTGGCGACGTTCCGACATCGACATGCTCATGCTTCAAGGCGTGAATAACCCAAACAGCACCGGCGTCGGTTACAACGTCTTTCCTGGCATCACGCTGGGCAAAAATGGCCGTTTCGGCATCACCCAGGATATCCCTGCCAACGGCCCCGATGTCATCTGGCAACGTGACGCTGCAGCCCGATGGCAGGCCGGTGACGATCACGCCACCGTCGCCACCAATCAAACCATCAAGGCTCACGATGTCACCACCGGCACCGGAGCCTCGCTCGATCTCCGCGGTGGCAATGGTAGCACCGCCGGTGGCACCGTCACCATCAGCACCAGTGCCACCACCACGCCCACCGTCCGCATGACTGTCAAGGCATCCGGTGTCATCAACATGAGCGGCATGCCCACCAGCTCCGCCGGACTCTCCAGTGGCGATCTCTGGAACGACAGCGGCACCGTCAAAATCGTGCCGTGACCCCATCCGCATTCCGCATTCGTCATTCCTCATTTCCTCACACCATGCCCCTCGCCTCCACCTCCGCCTCCATCATCCTCGCTGCCGGTCTCGGCATCATCTCCGCCGCGGCCGCTGCGCTGCTGCCTGATCCATCCACCGCCTCCGCGCTCTCCATCGTGGATGACAACCGCCTCCGCCTCATCTGCGTCGCTGGCAGCCTCGGCGGGGCCGTCATGAGCGTCATGCTCTTCCAGGTCAAGACCAACCGCGAGCTCGCCGCCAAGCTCACCACCAGCGCCCTGGCTGGCATCATGTTCGCCCCCATGATCCTCCGCTACCTCAAATGGGCAGACCTCACCGATGCCATCCTCGCCGTCTCCGCCACCGTGGCCATGCTGAGCTGGACCGTCCTGCAATCCATCGTCCCCATGGCCGCCAATCTTCTCAAGCGCAAAGCCGAGGCCGCCCTCGACGCCAAGGAGAGATCGTAGTGCGGCGAACAAAGAGCTCACCGACTGAGCCTTGGCGATGCCCGTCACGCGGACGGTCGCCCGCTGGCTCATGCCTTCCACGAGGCAGGCGATCACACGGGCACGGTCGGATGAAGAGAGGCGGTTCATGACCGGCGGGCCTCTGCTAAGATGGCTTCCAAGCACTTCGCTGACAGCGATCCTTCACCCGCGTGCCAGCGCATGATTTCTTTTCTCTCCGCCGCTGTCGGGCGGAGGTAGATGGGCTTCGCCTCGGTCCGTTTCTCGGACCGAGGCTTGGCGGCAAATTGATTGTTGGCTGGAGCAGGCATGGCTTTAGTATTTGAAGCTGTGGATGCAGTTGCCTTCACCTTTGATCTGGTAGATTCCGTCGCCGTGGCCGTTGCGAATATGGGTGATCATGGGAGAGAGGGCGCCATCAGGGCTGAGTGTGTGTATCTGCACTCCACCAGTATCGGTGCCGATCATGGCGTTCCATGAATCACCCAAGTAAACATCCAGTTCCATGACTGAGTCGAACTCGAAGCCAGACGGGTCGTTCAGCAGGCATGTGCGCCCTTTGATTACCGCCCTCGTGGCTGCAATCTCACACTGCACCTTGCCGCAATCAGCGAGGGCCAGTGTGTGACCCGCTGGAACGTCGATAACGAGTTCGGCCCTCTGTGGTTCGCTCACGACAGCCACAGCGTTCATGCCGGTGAAGTGTTCTGCGCGGCTGAGACTATTGCCGCTGTTGAAGAGTGTGATGCCATCAAGCTCCACCTGGACTACTCCACGATTGTTTACCGCCGCTTCTGCGGCTGTGCGATTCAGGCGCGTGTTAGGAGCCCAACCACCGAAGGCTTCGCGGTCATAAACCATGACCCATATCGTATCGTCGGCGTCGGTGACATAGGGCTTAATGATGCCAGCGGACTTTAACACCGATGTGGTAGCGATGACTTTAAGTCGCTTCCGTGGCTTGATTGTGGCAACGGCTTCGATGTTAGCTTCGACTGAATCGCTCAGGGCGATGACAATGGAGGGGTGGATTGCGATGTTCATTTTCGTGGTCCCGGTTTAGCCGCCGGGTCGGGTTGTGTTTGACTGACAATGCCCATGTTAACAGGCATCAAAGATTCTGCAATCAGAATCTTTGATTATTTTGCGGAAACTTTCAAAGTAGCCCACTACCCGAGATCGAGCCACCGCCCGAAAAAACCGGCCGCGAATACCGCATCGCCGCCAACTACCGCATCCTGCCGCACGCTGCCGCATCCTGCGGCACCGAGGAACAATAATTCATCCTCCCTCATTCTGGTTTCGTCATTCCCGCGCAGCGGGCAGTTTTTGACACCCGCCATCCATCGCCATGAAACTCTTCGCCCTCATCCTCGCCGCTGCGCTTCTCTTCGCCTCCCACGCGCCCGCCCAAGACACCAGCGCCATCGTCCTCGATCCCACGATCCAGCAAGTGGTCACCGATGCCCTGCCCGCCAAGTGGTCATCCTACGGCAGCGCCATCGTCCTCGGCCTCATGATCGTCGGCCGCTTAGCCAAAGCCCTCGCTGATGGTCGCGGCATCCGCGGCTGGATCTCCGCCATCTGGTTCGGAACCAATAGCACGAAGCTTCTCATCGCCTCCCTCTGCCTCCTCAGCCTCCCCGCCTGCTCCACGCCCGCGCAAAACGAGCGCCTCGGCCAGCTCGTCAACCTCGCCGTCGATGTCGCCGTCAAACGCGGCGCGATCACCGCCGCCGATGCTGAAGCCATCCGCGCCGCCGAAACCATCATCCTCCCGCCTCCCACGGCCCTGCCTGCGATCACCGTGAGCGGCAAATAACAGCTATACACCCAAACACCGTGCCATAGGCCGCGTGATCGGCCTCCCAAAGCTGCCGCAGCATTCACAACGCCCTCGCCCTCACCGGCGGGGGCGTTTTGCTTTCCATTCATCCACCATCCACCACTCCACCCATCCCCCAGCTTTGACACCCGCTCGCCCGTATGCCCGCCCCTACCCCTCGCCCCGCCTACCAGCTCAAGATCGGCCAGTTCATCGTCAACGCCGAAGCCCGGCGCGACAAACAAGGCCGCATCGCCATCTACAAACTCCCCAAAGGCGACGGCGGTGGCACCTTCGAAGTCGCCGGCATCAACGACCGCTACCACCCGCGCACCGCCGAGCACCTCAAAGAACTCATCCAGCTCGGCCAGCATGCCGTCGCCGAAAACCTCGCCGTTGAATATATTTGCTCCTACACCGATGTCGTCAGCGCCTGGTGTCGCTGGAGCGGCGTCGAAGCCTATCTCCGCGATTGCGCCTTCAACCGCGGCCCCGGCGGAGCCGCCAAGATCTTCCAGATCGCCCTCCGTGTCGTCGCCGATGGTCACGTCGGCCCCAAGACCATCGCCGCATCGAACGCCCTCGACGACCGCCGCGCCTTCCTCAAGCAACTCCGCGCCGCCCGCGAAACCTACGAGCGCCGCATCGCCCCGCCCATCGGAGCCCGCGCCAAGTTCTGGAAAGGCCTCGTCAATCGCTGGGACAAAGCTCTAACCTTCGCGGAGGCGATGGCGTAACGCATCCGCAACCTTTGCGCTGCAATCCTTGCAAACGCAATAACACCCCACCCATTCGATTCTCGTAGGGGTCGCCACCTTAACTAGGTGGGGAGGTGTCACGGGACGCCATAAAACGACACTGGACGCCAGAAAAGGCGTGACGCGGACGCAACGCGGGGGGTAGCTTGCGGGCATGAAAATCCGTCAACGTGTGTATCGATCGGGCCGGAAGGGCTGGCAGTTGGATCTGGGGATGGTTGAGGGCAGGCGGAAGGTGCTGGCATTTGAATCGCGGGAGGAGGCGGAGAGGGCGATGGCGGAGGCGAAACGGTCGCGGAAACGCATGGGGACGATGGGCGTGGTGCTTTCGCCAGTGGAGATGGCTGAATTTGTTTCGCTGCGTGAGGAACTCCGGGCGGTGGGCGCGACGATGCGGGAGGCGGTGGCGTTTTTTGTGAGGCATGGGGCTTCGCTGAAACGGCCGATGAAGGTGGCGCTGGCGGTGGAGGCTTTTTTGGAGGCGAAGGAGGGCGCGGGGAAATCACTGCGGACGGTGCAGTCGTATCGGCAGTGTTTACGGTCGCTGGTGCGGATGCATGGGGAGAGGCTGGTGCATGAGCTGACGAGCGAGGATGTGCGTGACTGGCTGCAATCGCAGGGATGGGCGGCGCGGTCGATGAATGGGGCGCTGGGCTTTGTGCGGACGTTTCTGGCGTGGTGCATGCGGCCGGATCGCGGGCATGCTTCGCGGAATGTGGCGAGCGGATTGGATCGGTTCACGCAGGCGGCGGCGGAGGAGATTGGGACGCTGTCGCTGGCGGAGTGTGAGGCGGTGCTTTCTCGGGCGCGAGCGCAGGCTTTGGAGCGCGGCGGTGTGGCGTGGAAGCTGCTGGCGTTTGTGGTGATCGGGCTGTTCGGTGGGCTGAGGCGTGCGGAGCTGGAGAGGCTGCGGCGTGAGGATGTGGATCTGGAGGAGCGGACGGTGATTGTGCGGGCAGCGAATGCGAAGACGAGGCAGAGGCGCGTGGTGGAGCTGAGTGAGAATGCGGTGGCGTGGTTGAGGGGTATGCCTGACACGCTGAAGCGTGAACAACGTGCTTCTGAGCGGGTGTGCCCGGCGAATTTGAAGCGGCTTTGGCCGGTGTTTTGGCGGCGCTGTGGGCTGGCGGTGTGGCCGAATAATGCGCTGCGGCATACGTATGCGAGCATGCACCTGGCGATGTGGAATGATGAGGCGAAGCTGCAGACGCTGATGGGGCATGAGAGTGCGGCGATGCTGCACAGGCATTACAAGGCGCTGAAGACGCGGCGGGAGGCGGAGCGGTTTTGGGGGATGCGACCGGAGTGAGGAAGTGGTGGATTGTTGGATGGGTGGATTGTTGGATGGGTGGATTGTTGGATGGGTGGATGGGTGGATGAGTGGATTGACGGGAGTGATGGGATTGACTAAGCTGGGGGACGTATGAATGCGATTTTGAACTCGATGCTGGCGGCGACGGAACTGGAAGTGGGCGGGATGCCTGCGGGGGAATTTTTTGGCGGGATGATGGGGATGGTGATCATCGTTTTTGGCATCGTGCTGGCGGTGTGTGCGCTGCTGATGCCGCTGTTTGTGGTGGCGATTCATGGGCTGCTGAAGAGGATGCTGCGTGAGAATCAGCGGTTGAACGGGCAGGTGGAGATGCTGACGCCACGGGTGAGCAAGATGCAGATGGATCTGCAAACGCTGAAGAACCGCTGGATGCAGGACGGTGAGGAGTGAGGGCATGAAAAAGCCCGCTCGATGTGAGCGGGCTTTGGTAGGCAGGAGAATGAAGGCAGGAGAATTATTCTTCGGAGAGCGGAAAACGAGGTGGTTGAAATTTGAGGTAGGCATGGTGAGTGCCGGTGATGGCGCAACGCTCAGTGGCGATCTCAACGCAGATGACGACTTCGTTGCCGATGCGGAAAGGCTGATTGATGAAATCAGCAAGTTGGCGGACAGACTGGCGATTGCGGACGATGTGTGTTTTGGTGCTCATGAGGTGACGAGGTTGAGGTAGGCAGGAGAATGAAGGCAGGAGAATGAAGGGGATTATTTTTCGTGCTCTTCGGCGACGTGCTGCTGGGGTAGGCTGCCGCCTCCGGTGTATTTGGGCTGGGGCTGGGCTTTGAGTTCCCGCTGGCGGATACGATCTTGGATCATGGGGCGGAGGGCATCGGCGACGAGCTGGTGCATGCCGATTTTGAGCTCGCGGCAAATCTCGTAGAGTTCGGCCAGCTCATCGATGGTGAATTCGATGGGGATGGTGCGATACATCTTTTCGGCGACCCAATCGGGGATTTCGCGTTTGCCCCCTTCCCAATGGACGATGGCACTGGCAGAGCAGCCAAGATCCACGGCGAGTTCTTCACGGGTGAGCATGCGCTGTTTGCGCAGGTGTAACAGGGTTTCGGGCGTCATCATTTTGCAGTTTTCAGTTCCTCCATTTTCAGTTTTCAATCCTCTGGACGGGCGCAAACTAACAAAATTTATCCAATGTGCAAGTTTTAGCTTGCGCGGTTTCATCCATTGGATAAATGTAGCGGCACGAAAGCAATCCATTGTATGAAACTGACCGCTGACTTTACCGACGACCTGAATCCTGCCGAGCTGGAGGAGCTGGTGCTGATGAGCCGTGATGAGCAGGTGCCTGTGGGCAAGCTGATCCTGAATGCGGCCCGCGCCCTGGTAGGGATGCGCCGGAACCGGGAACCGAGAACGGAGAACCGCGAACAGCCGAAGGCCGCCTGAGTTCAACCCTTCACCTGAGCACGACGATGAAACTCAACACAGCAACGAGCTACCTATTTCTGGCGCTGCACTTCATGGCGGGCGCGGTGCGCTCCGCGGGGCTGATGCATGCGGATGCGGATGCGCGTGAGCCGTTTGGCAACCTGCGGGCGATGCGGGCGGCGATCTCGCCGCGGTTGGCGATGAGGACCTTCTGGAACATGCGCGATCTATAGTCGGATCGCGCCGCGGTGGGGAGGGGTGAAGCGCGCGGTCAGCCCGGCGGCAGGCAGCCCGAGGGGGTGCAGGTCTCGCCGGCGCGGCAGCAGAGGTTGCAGTTGCACACCGTCTCCCCCGCCGCGCAGAGGCTCACGCAGGTGCCGAGCACGCAGACCT
>ERZ650309.271-NODE-271-length-26139-cov-9.372106_pt1 | contig 26139 bp, 18 predicted proteins | sample MGYA00376245_ERZ650309 | MGnify/ENA primary metagenome ERZ650309 (study PRJEB26733, sample SAMN07839294) | wastewater metagenome | biome: urban; feature: wastewater treatment plant; material: waste water | place: USA: North Carolina | collected 2016-04-26 ...
GAACTTCACGGCAAATGGTTAAACCATCTGCACCTGGTAACATGACATCTAAAACGACTAAATCGGGTTGTTCGGCAATAATACGGCGAATCGCACGATTACCATCCGTTTCTATCGCAACCAATAAACCATTACGAATTAAATACTCTTGCGTCAACGTTGCTAAACGTTCGTCATCTTCAACAATTAAAATGCGTGGCAAATGTTCTTCTTGTTGGCTCATGGTGTTTTCCTGCTAAACTAATAATCTTAAATGTTGTAACGACGTAGCTTTTTAATTAACAGTTACATTGTAAATCCTGTCGCTACGCGCCATACCTGCATAATAGACAATTCTGTGTCAGTTACAAAGTGACAAATGCCATTTGTTTACGAACATACCACTAAAAGCCTGTCAAGGCTAAAAATCAGATATATTTTTTTACATGTCATTTACGTTTAGTTATCCACAAGTAAAAGTTATGCAACCCTTTGAATCACTTGTTGTCTTGCGCTTTTGATTGTTTTTTAACAGTAGTTATCCACAGTTTTGCCCTCTTGCATATTCTAAAAAAAGAGCTTATCTTGTGCCAAAACTATGAAATACACACAATAGCTTGTGTTTTAAGCTTTTTCTTACACTAAATATATAAATAAATCAATTCTTAACTGATGCTTTTTATTAGGCCGCAGATGGGGATTTTTTTGTTTGGTAAAGCCACCTAGGGAGCTTATATGACCATTTCTGCACAACGTTCTTTTGAGTCAACAGAACCATTAGCCACCGCGCCAGGTGTATTACGTGTTATTAAACGTAATGGCACTTTAGTCACTTACGATGCTAGCAAAATTGCTATTGCCATCAGTAAGGCTTTTTTAGCTGTTGAAGGTGGCTCTGCTGCCGATTCAAGCCGTGTGCATCAACAAGTAGCGTTATTAACCGAAGCTGTGTCTAATACCTTTAAACGTCGTATGCCTAGCGGTGGCACCGTTCATATTGAAGAAATTCAAGACCAAGTTGAATTGGCCTTAATGCGTGCTGGTGAACAAAAAGTGGCACGTTCTTATGTGATTTATCGTGATGAGCGCGCACGTTTGCGTGATGCAGGCATCACTAAAAGCCATCCTACCTTAACCGTCACCTTAGGTGATGGCACACGTCAACCTTTGGATTTAGGCCGTTTAGAAGCCTTAGTCAACAGTGCTTGCGAAGGTTTAACAGGCGTAAATGCGCAAGCGATTGTTGATGAGACTTTAAAGAATTTGTATGACGGTGTGCAAGAAAGCGATTTGTGTACCACGATGGTGATGTGTGCTCGTGTGCATATTGAACAAGAGCCTAATTACACTTATGTCACTGCACGTTTGTTATTAGATCAATTACGCAGTGAAGCTTTAGGCTTTTTAGACGTTGCAGATAAAGCTTCTCAAGCACAAATGGCTGAGTTTTATCCTCAAGCCTTACCCGTGTTTTTAAAGCGTGGTGTTGAGTTAGAGTTATTATCTCCTGAATTATTAAAATATGATTTAGCTAAATTAGCGGATGCGATTGAGCCAGAACGCGATTTTCAGTTTACTTATTTAGGCTTACAAACCCTTTACGACCGTTATTTTATTCATAGTCAAGAAGTACGTTTTGAATTGCCACAATTATTTTTTATGCGCGTGGCGATGGGCTTAGCAATGAACGAAGCCAATAAAGAAACACGGGCGATTGAGTTTTATCAATTATTGTCTAGCTTTGACTATATGGCTTCCACGCCTACCCTGTTTAATGCAGGCACATTACGCCCACAATTATCGAGCTGTTATTTAACCACTGTCCCTGATGACTTGTATGGCATTTATGATGCGATTCGTGACAACGCCATGTTATCCAAATGGGCAGGTGGTTTAGGCAACGACTGGACACCTGTGCGTGCTTTGGGCGCATACATCAAAGGTACAAACGGTAAGTCTCAAGGCGTTGTGCCGTTCTTAAAAGTCGCAAATGATACGGCTGTCGCGGTAAATCAATGTTTTGCACCTGATACTTTCGTATGGACAGAAAAAGGTTGTAAAGCAATTCAAGATATTCAAGTTGGTGATTTGGTTCTAGGCAAAGCTGGCTATTATCGTCCTGTTGTAAAACACATGGTTTATAATCAGACTGAACCAATGGTGGAAATTAAAGCTCGTCATTCAGCACAAACGTTAAAAGTCACTGATGGCCATCCCATTTGGTCTATTTCTATCAAAAACCGCAATCACACGCCTAAACAAGTTTTAGAAATGCTTAACAAGGATGAATTACAAGTTAAATATTGTGAAGCAGGTAAACTTAAAGTAGGCGATTTTATTGCCCAAACTATTCCTCAAGAAGTTATTCCTGTTCAAGGTTTTACTGAAGATGATGCGCGCTTTTATGGCATTATGCTAGGCGATGGACATATTACTAAGGGAGATGCCGAATGGGGTGTTTCAGGTAATCCTAGTTCAGATACGTTTATGGTATTTATTGAGGAATACTTACAAAAACATAGTATTCATTATTGGATTTCTAAACGAGATGAAACATATCAACAAATTAAATGGTCTCTAGGCAAAGGGCTTTTGCGTTGTGCAACAACAGGTCAATTTGTTGGTGGTAATAATCAACCATTGCCTTTTACAAAAGAGGATTTTTATAATTCTAATAACGAAAAATATATTGCACCTCGCTTCTTACATTTACCTAAATCACAAACCAAAGCATTAGTTAGAGGATTATTAGAATCCGATGGTAGTGTGTCTGGTGGCTTATTATTAAACTTCTCTAATACTTCCCATGCTCTCATAGAGGGAATGCGCTATTTATTATTACGTCTAGGTATTCCGTCATCCGCCTCATATCGTGAGCGTGATAATCAACATGAAGGGACTCGTGCAGATGGCAGTAAAATTAAGTTTTCGGGTTTAACTAAATCATATGATTTGAGAATACCTTCTGTTCCCGACTTTGCAGAGTATTTCAATTATCGGGTTGCTAAAAAGCAATTTTGGTTTGAATCAAAAGGTTCTTTGTTTACTCGTATTCAAGACATCAAACCTATCACACCTGTTCCTTTTGTTTTTGATTTAAAAGTAGAAGGAGACCACAGTTATAATACTGTCGTTGGTGCTGTATCGAATGGCGGCAAACGTAAGGGAGCTGTCTGTGCTTACCTCGAAACATGGCATTTAGACATTGAAGAATTTTTAGAATTGCGTAAAAACACTGGTGATGACCGCCGCCGTACCCACGACATGAATACCGCTAACTGGGTACCTGACTTGTTTATGCAACGTGTATTTGATGATGGTGATTGGACATTATTCTCTCCTTCTGATGTACCCGATTTACACGATTTGTATGGCCAAGCGTTTACACAACGTTATAACGAATATGAGCAAATGGCTGCAAACGGTCAAATGCGCTTATTTAAGAAAATTAAAGCAGCCGATTTATGGCGCAAAATGTTATCCATGTTGTTTGAAACTGGTCATCCGTGGATTACTTTCAAAGACGTGTGTAACTTACGTTCACCACAACAACACGTGGGGGTAGTACATTCATCTAATTTATGCTGTATTGCTGCTGACCAACGTGTTGTCACTGACAGAGGGATGTTGACGATTGGTGAACTTTATAAGTTAGGTGGTAACAATAAAGTCGTTGGTTTAGACGGTATTTATCATGCCTCTGAAATGCTATTGCCCCGTCCTAATGCCCCTATGGTTGAAATACAAACCAGTGAAGGTTATACCCATAAGGTAACACCCGACCATAAAGTTTGGGTCAAAGACACAGGCTGGATTGAAGCACAACATTTACAACCTAATGACAAGCTACTTATTCAACAATTGGAAGGCTTATGGGGAGAGCAAAATCATCCCGAATTAAGTTACTTAATGGGCTTGATTGCAGGTGATGGGACATTTGATCGTCAAAACGGTAAAGTTTATGTCGATGTTTGGCAAAATGATTTCCAACATTTACAACCTATTGAGCAAACTGTTCATTATTTATTGGAAGGGAATACTGTTTTACGCACCACATCAACCAATACCCCCATATTTGCGATTAATAACGAATTACACCGCGCACGCCTAAGCTCTGCTCCTTTATTTCGTTTACTTAAAGAGTACGGTTTTAGCGCAGACAACAAATTAGAAGTACCAGACTTGGTATGGAAAGGTAATCGTGAGACAGTATCTGCCTACTTGCGCGGCTTATATCAAGCAGACGGCAATATTGTCAGTAGTCACGAAGTCACTACCTTAGCTCTTGCCTCAACAAGTTTAAAGTTTATCAAAGAGCTACAAATTCTTTGGGCTAACTTTGGTGTAAAAAGTTCTATTAACCAAATGCGTGACCATGAGCTAAAATCTATGCCTGATGGTAAGGGAGGTCAAAAAGAATACTGGTCTAAACCCTTATATCGTTTATTGATAACGTCTATTCAAGGTTGCAAAATAGCCGAAGAAGTCACTCAATTTGCTGCAAGTAAATCTTCAGAAGCGGCTAAACAGTATTTAGCTAATTTATCCAAGCAAGGTTATCAACAAAAACTATACGCTACTTTTACAGGGCTTATTGAATTACCTCATGAAGATGCGTATTGCCTAATGGTCGATTCTGATACCCATGCTTGGACAGTCAATGGCTTAATTACTAAAAATACCGAGATTACGCTCAATACCAGTCAAGACGAAATTGCCGTGTGTAATTTAGGTTCTATTAACCTTGTTAACCATGTTACCGCCAATGGTTTAGATGTGGCCAAACTAGAACGCACCGTTAAAACCGCCGTGCGTATGCTCGATAACGTTATCGACATTAACTACTATGCCGTACCACAAGCCAAAAATTCTAACTTGCGTCATCGTCCTGTCGGTTTAGGCATTATGGGCTTTCAAGATGCCTTGTATATCTTAAATACGCCCTATTCTTCTGATGCGGCAGTTGCCTTTGCTGATAAGTCGATGGAAGTGATTAGTTATTTTGCCATTGCCGCTTCTTCGGAATTAGCCAAAGAGCGTGGTAGCTATAGTACCTTTGACGGTTCTTTATGGAGTCAAGGCATATTACCTATCGACTCGTTAAGCAAAGTCATTGAAGCGCGTGGCGAACGTTATATTCAAGTGGATACCAGTCAAACTTTAGATTGGGCAAGTTTACGCACCAAAGTACAAACTCAAGGTATGCGTAACTCCAACGTGATGGCGATTGCACCTACCGCCACCATTTCTAATATTTGTGGTGTGGCACAATCTATTGAGCCAACTTATCAAAACTTGTATGTTAAGTCGAACTTATCGGGCGAATTTACGGTGGTTAACCCTTATTTGGTCAATGCCTTAAAAGAGCGCGGTTTGTGGGACCCTGTCATGGTTAATGACTTAAAATACTATGATGGTTCGGTACAAAATATTGAGCGTATTCCAGAAGACTTAAAAGCCTTATTTGCCACAGCCTTTGAAGTTGAACCACGTTGGATGGTGGAATCGGCGAGCCGTCGTCAAAAATGGATTGACCAAGCCCAATCCTTAAACTTGTACATTAGCCACGCATCGGGCAAAAAGTTGGATGTGACTTATCGTATGGCTTGGTATCGTGGCTTAAAAACCACTTATTACCTGCGTGCGATTGGTGCAACGGCTGCCGAAAAATCGACCATTAGTGATGGCGCATTAAATGCAGTTAAAGCACAAGTACAAGTCGTACATGAAGAGTCTGCTTTTGTAGAAGCTGCACCCGTACCATTAGCTTGTAGTATTGATAATCCTGATTGTGAAGCTTGTCAGTAAGCCGTTATAGAGACTAAGATGTTTTAAATACCATCTTAGTCTTATCCGTTGTATGCGAGGATCACATGATTACTCTACCTGTTACCCCCTCTAGCTCGATTGAATTATCTGCATTATTGATAGACCAAATTGAGCATGGAGAAATCGTTACTCTAACCAAGAATGGTCAACCTATTGCTCAAATTTTGCCTGTTAAATACAGTACGTCTACACCAACAGTTGAAAGTCGTATGGTTGGTAAATGGCCAATAGGTTTACTCAAAAACAAGATGCAATTGGATGGTTTTGATGAACCACTGCCTGATGACTTAATTGATGCGTTTGAAGGCAAATATAAAAATGTCTAAGGCTTTTTTATTAGATACCCATACTTTTTTGTGGATGGCCTCAGACGATTTTCGCCTCAAAGCCGCCGAAAAACATATCATGGCTGCCGAAAAATTGTATCTAAGTATGGCTTCATGGTGGGAAATTGCCATTAAAATCAACATTGGTAAATCGTCTTATGATTATGCCGACTTGCTCACGACTGCTAAAAAAATGAATTTGGATTTTTTGACAATTACGCCACAACACGCTCAAACCTTACTCACATTGCCGTTGATTCATCGTGACCCATTTGACCGAATGTTAATTGCTCAAAGCATCACAGAATCTTTGCCACTGCTTACACATGATGAAACATTGGCCAGCTACACCAAACTTGTTACGCTATTTTAAGAGAGAACCACCATGTTAAATTGGGATGATTTTTATGCCGAAGAAAAGCCTAAGGCTAAAGCACCTGCAACGCCAGCAGCTCCTGCACAAACAGTTTCGCAGAAGCCAACTACTCCGTCGCCAGCAATGGCACCAGCTCAGCCCATCACAACCACAGCTGCCCTTGACCGAGCAAACGCAGCTCTTGCCAATTTAGATGTGGCGGCTGGCCTAGAAGATTTAGAAATGGGCGCAGCGCGTATCCAAGTTGACGATAAGCGCATGATTAACTGCAAGGCCGACCTTAACCAACTCGTGCCGTTTAAGTACGATTGGGCATGGCAAAAATATTTAGATGGTTGTGCAAACCACTGGATGCCACAAGAAATTAACATGACCAAAGACATCGCTTTGTGGAAAAATCCCGAAGGTTTAACCGATGACGAGCGTTTAATCGTCATGCGTTCTTTGGGTTATTTTTCCACGGCTGATAGCTTAGTGGCGAATAACTTGGTTTTAGCGGTTTACCGTTTAATTACCAATCCAGAATGCCGCCAATATTTATTGCGTCAAGCCTTTGAAGAAGCGATTCACACTCACGCCTACCAATACTGTATTCAATCGTTGGGTATGGATGAAGGCGAAGTGTTTAATATGTATCGTGAAGTGCCGTCTGTGGCCAAAAAAGCCGCATGGAGCATTAGCCATACTCATGCTTTATCTAACCCCAACTTTAAAACAGGCACAGCCGAAGCCGACCAAGAATTGTTACGCAATTTAATTGGTTTTTATGGCGTGACCGAAGGCATTTTCTTCTATTGTGGTTTTACCCAAATTTTAAGTATGGGTCGCCGCAATAAAATGACAGGTGTTGCTGAGCAATTCCAATACATTTTGCGTGATGAATCGATGCACTTAAACTTTGGTATTGATGTTATCAACCAAATCAAAATTGAAAATCCACATTTGTGGACGGCTGCTTTCCAACAAGAAGTCATTCAAATGATTTTAGAAGGCACTCAATTAGAAATTGAATATGCGCGTGACACTATGCCTCGTGGCGTATTGGGCATGAATGCGGCAATGATGGAAGAATACTTGCAGTTTATTGCTAACCGTCGTTTAACCCAATTAGGTTTACCTGAGCAATTTGCTGGCGTTAAAAATCCATTCCCGTGGATGAGTGAGATTATGGATTTACGCAAAGAGAAAAACTTCTTTGAAACGCGTGTGACTGAGTATCAGGTTGGTGGTGCATTGACTTGGTAAGGTTTTAAAACGCAAGGACGCGTTTTGCACTAGATCTAATCCCCTCCGCCACAGCCACCCCCGCAACCTCCACCATCGCTACTATCACCACCACTACAGCTACATCCTCCCCCACAGCCGCCACCAATATCACTGGCACAATAACTGCTATCACTTGGGTTATTAGCCGCCATACAATTTAAACTATAAACAAATCCACTCGGAATCATTAACATCGCATCTAAAGCAAATAATCTAGGTAATCGTGATGGCAAAGCAGGATTAATTTGCTCATGGCGACACGCCAAATTCCATGTTCGTTTAATGCCAATCGTGGCTTGAGTTCGTGTCTGCATCGTTTCAGCAGGATGATGATGTAAAAACTTACCAAAGGCGCGCTGGCAGAAACTTTCATAGGCTTTGGTTGATAAGATAAAGGCATGCCATGCTTCATCAACTGCTTGTGAAGGCATACTCAACATACCTTTACCACGTATCATTAACACACAATAAAAATAATCTCTTAAGCCTTCTAAGACTTCTTTTACTTGTGTAGGCGTTAAATGGGGATAAGTTTCGGCAACTCGACGTTGAATAGAGGCATCAAATACTAAACGTTTAATCACATCCATGCGTTTTATTTTTTGTTGCCAATTCAAATAACTGACAATCACAATAAACATGACAATTAAAAGAAACCAGATCATTTTTATTCTCCTTCAAGACTCACGCTTTTAGCCTTGTTTTTTTGTTATTTAAGTTGTTATTAGTTATATGACTAAAATATGACAAAATGATGACAACAACAAATCGTAAGTAAGATGACAAATGACAGGTTGACAATAACAAGTATAACTTTAGGATAAGCTTTATACCTTATATGTTTAGGATGCGTTAGCATGAGTGATAATAATAAACATGCCACAACCCCCGCCAAACGTTTTATGCGTTTAGCAGGCATGACCGCAAGTATTACAGGGAAAGTCATGAGTAATTCGGTCAAAAGCCTTGTTGGCTCACCCGAACAAAAAGCCGAAGCCCGTAGTGAAATGTATCATGAAATTGGCAAACAAATTGCCAATACCCTTGGGGAGATGAAAGGTGCGGTCATGAAGGTCGGGCAAATTGCCTCACAATATCAAGACATCTTTCCGCCCGAAATTGCTGCTGCAATGACTAAATTGCAAAAAGAAGCACCGCCCATGCCTTTTAGCGTGATTGAACAACAAATTTTGCATGAGCTGGGCGCAAAACCACACGAAAAATTTGCCGAATTTGATGAAACCCCATTTGCTGCGGCGTCTATTGGCCAAGTACACAAAGCCAAATTGCCGACAGGCGAAGAAGTGATTGTCAAAGTACAATATCCGGGTGTAGAAGAGTGTTGTGAATCCGATTTAAAACACCTACGCATGGCTCTAAAATTAGCAGGTGTGATTAAGCTAAGCAAAGAAGTACAAGAAAAACTCTTTGATGAAATTAGAACCTCTCTTCATGCCGAATTAGACTATTTGCAAGAGGCCGCTAATTTACGTGAATTTAAAGCCTTCCATGCCAACGATGATAAGCTGATTATTCCTTCTGTTTTTGATGATTTTTCGAGTAAGCGGGTGTTAACGTTAAGTTATGAAGCGGGCGATAGTTTAAATACCGCGAAACATTATCCGCATCATGTGCGTAATGAAATTGGTGAACGCTTATTTCATACCTTGTGTGAGGAGCTTTATCACCTTCATGCCCTACATTGTGATTCTCATCCGGGAAACTTTGCCTTTAGACCTGATGGCAGTTTAATTATGTATGATTTTGGCTGTGTTAAACGTTTAACGCCAACCATTGTCAATGACATGAAACGTTTAGTCCGCTCTGCTTTAGCTAATGATTATGCCACTGTTGATATAGTGTTACGTGATTTAGGCGTGCGGACTAATGTCGGTGATGTGCCGCCTGAATATTATTTAGAATGGATTGATATTTTACTAAAACCACTTAAAGAGCCACGTTTTGACTTTGCTCGCAGCCAAGTCCATGAACAAGTTCTCGCCCAAATTTCTTCTTTAATGAAATATTGGGACAGTTTTCAACCCAGTGCCGAAACGATGATGGTCAATCGTGCAGTGGGTGGCCATTATTGGAATTTAGTGCATTTGGGCGTAGATTTGCATCTAAATAAACCACTGATAAGCTACCTCAACAGTTAAATTACTGTTCTTCCACAATAGTCGCTATGGCAAAGTCCTCACAATTTACTACACTGAAATTACAACAGCTTGTAAATTCGTGTGAGGACAATATGACTTATGCTCATCCTCAGCAATTAGATTACCCAATTATTCAACTACTTAATAATCAAGGACAGCTTAGTCAGGATATACCAACCGCATTACAAGAGCCTCGTTTTTGGCTACAGGCTTATGAACACTTATGGCGTACCCGTTTACTCGATCAACGCGCAATTAGCCTACAACGTAATGGCCAATTAGGCACTTATGCCAGTTGTTTGGGGCAAGAGGCGATTAGCACCGCGATTGGTTTTAGCTTACATGCCAACGATGTTTTTGTGCCTTATTATCGTGACCAAGCGGCACAAATGCTGCGTGGCACAAAAATGCGTTCCATTTTACAGTTTTGGGGCGGCGATGAATGGGGATCACATGATGCACCTAAACAAGACCTGCCAGCCTGTATTCCAATTGCCACTCAAATTACTCATGCGGCAGGTGTAGCCACTGCCCTAAAATTAAAACATCAAAAACAGGCTGCGTTAACAACCTGTGGCGATGGTGCAAGTTCTCGTGGCGATTTTTATGAAGCACTCAATTTAGCAGGTGTGTGGCATTTACCCTTAGTGGTGGTGATTAACAACAATCAATGGGCGATTTCTGTGCCTTTAAGCCAACAAACCGCCAGTGAAACCCTTGCCCAAAAAGCCATAGCCGCAGGTGTATTAGGCGTTCGTGTCGATGGTAATGATTTTTTTGCGCTGATGGCGGTATTGGCAGAAGCATTAGAGCGCGCACGTTCGGGCAAAGGCGCAACCTTAATCGAAGCCATTACCTATCGCCTATGTGACCATACCACCGCTGATGATATGAGTCGTTATGCGGATGCAAATCAGCGAGCGACCGCCAAAGAACATGAACCATTATTACGTTTTAGACGTTTATTAGATCAACAATTAAATTGGACAGAGGCTCAGCAACAACAGCTTGAACAAAAATTACAACAAGAAATTGAGCAAGAAATCCAAGCTTATCTTCAGCTTCCGTCACCGACTGTAAACGATATGTTTGATTATTTATATGAACAACTACCCACAGAGCTACAACAACAAAAGCAACAGTTTTTAACTGCAAAAGGAGAATTTCATCATGCTCCTTAACCTTGTCGAAGCCGTTGATTTAGCCCTAGCTCGCGCCCTGAGCGAAGATGAACGCGTCATTATTTTAGGTGAAGATGTTGGCAAAAATGGTGGTGTCTTTAGAGCCACCGTTGGCCTACGTGAGAAATTTGGTGCAAAACGTGTGTTAGACACGCCTTTAGCCGAAACACTCATTGCAGGCGTTGCTATTGGCATGAGCACACAAGGTTTACGTCCTGTTGCTGAAATTCAATTTATGGGTTTTATTTATGCTGCCTTAGAACACTTAATTTCTCATGCTGCACGTTTACGCAATCGCACACGAGGTCGTATTAGCTGTCCACTCACACTTCGTGTGCCTTTTGGTGGAGGCATTCATGCGCCAGAACATCACTCCGAAAGCACAGAAGCTCTATTAACCCATATTGCAGGCTTAAAAGTCGTGGCTCTGTCTTCCCCTCGTACCGCTTATGGTTTGTTATTGGCGGCAATTCGTTGTAATGACCCTGTAATTGTTTTAGAACCAGAACGTATTTATCGCAAATTTAAAGAAGAAGTAATTGATGATAGTCAGCAAATCGACTTAGAACATTGTTTAATTTGGCGTAAAGGCAAAGACCTCAGCCTAGTGGCATGGGGTGCAGCCGTACAAGATTGCTTAAATGCGGCTGAGCAATTGGCTCAACAAGGCATTGATGCTGAAGTGATTGATGTAGCGTGTTTAAAGCCCTTAGATATGACCACGATTATCAACTCGGTTGCTTTAACTGGCCGCTGTATTATTGTCCAAGAAGCAGTGAAATCGGGTGGCTTAGGCAGTGACATTGCGGCTCGCTTAGCAGATAAAGCTTTTTATGCTTTACGTGCTCCCATAAAAATTATTAGCCCACCTGATGTGATTATTCCCTATTTCAAACTCGAACAAGCTTATCTGCCACAAATTGCCGACATTATTCAGGCAAGCCGCGCCTTAATGGAGGCCTAAACCATGAAAAACTTATTATTAGCTGATTTAGGCGAAGGTTTAACCGAAGCCACTGTTGTTGAGTATTATGTATCCCCCAAACAACTCGTTAAACAAGGTGATTTATTATTAGCGGTCGAAACCGCGAAAGCGATTGTTGAGATTCCTGCGCCAGAAACATTAATTGTGCAACAACTGTTGGCAACAGCCAATCAAGTGGTCAACGTGGGTATGCCATTATTGAGTTATGACTCTCCGCAAGCTGAGCTAAATACCACACCTACAACACACGATACTTCTAGTGTGGTTGGCCAACTAGAAATCAGTGGCGAGCAATATCAACAAAACTTTATCACAGGCCAACAACGTTTTTCTGAACAAGAACGGCACACCATCCAACAACGTTTATTAAACAAAAACAATTCACCAATTATTGTAGAACGCCAACATATTCCACTTAGTGGCTCACGTTTAGTCATGGCGCAAAACTTAGCTCAAGCTCATCAACAAGTGGCTTTAGTGACGATTTTTGATGAGGTGTTAATCAAAAAAATCAACAATCCCTTAATCACCATGATTCAGGCTTTATGTTATGCCTGCCAACAACAGCCCAAACTTAATGCTTGGTTTGACACACAACAATTAATTATTCATCAAGATGTCGATTTAGGCTTAGCCATTGATACTGAATATGGCTTATATGTACCAGTCATTAAACAAGCCAACAAACTCAACAAGCAACAATTACAACAAGCTATCACTCAGCTTAAAACTGCTGCCCATCAACATCAACTCAGCAATGCACAATTACAAGGAGCGACAATTAGCCTATCTAACTTTGGCACAATAGCAGGCCGCTTTGCCACACCAATGATTGTACCACCACAAGTAGCCATTTTAGGGGTAGGCCAAATACAAAAACGTTATGTGATTAATGCTAAAGCGAAAATCAAAGAAAAAGTCAGTATTCCGCTTTCACTTAGTTTTGACCATCGTGCATTAACAGGAGGAGAAGCAGCACGATTTTTAGCTGCTATTAAAGATTTTTTGCACAATAAAAAAGCGGCCTAAGCCGCTTTTCACCAAATCAGTAGTGCTTATGCTAACACATAAACACCTACGAGAATCAAAATCATTAAGATAATAACAACGTTATTATGCCAAGACATAGACACCCACTAAAATCAAGATCATTAATATAACAATCACAATCATGCCCATGCTACCAGCTTTATCTGAGCCAGCACTTGGTGTTGGTGTGGACACAATTGGCTGCTCTTGAGGCTTAGACTCAGAGACAGGGCTGCTTGGAGGAGGACTATAACTATTATTAACAGGCACAGGCGATGGCTGTTTGGGTGCTGCTGGTTTTGCGGCTGGCACATTAACCACTGGACGGAACTGCGTACGCTCCGCTTCTTCCTCAAAATCAGAATGCGCAGGCAAATCAGTTGGACCAACCACTTTAAAAATCATCGCATCAAACTTAACTTCATCACCATTTTGTAATGCAACTTCTTCGTGACGCTTACCATTCACAAATGATCCATTTGACGAGCCTAAGTCTTTGACCCATAAAACGCCAGAACGAATCGAAAATTCAGCATGACGACGCGAGACATGTGCACCACCAACAACGATGTCACAATGAGGATCACGGCCTACAACATTTGTTCCTTCGATAGGAAACATACGCCCAGAAATCACACCTGTCATGGCTTTTACTTGCCATAATGGCGCGGCTTTGGGTAACTCACGTTTAACTGGCTGTGCAGGAGGCTCTGGTGGAGCTTTGGTTGGGTCAATAATTTGCAATTCAACTAAATGCAAACGAATAACATCACCCACTTTGACTTCAACACGTTTGGTAACAGGCTCACCATTTAAAAATGTGCCGTTAACACTGCCTGTATCACGCAAAAATAACTTGCCATCTTCTTGTTGAAGTTCAGCATGAAAAACACTGATACCTTCATCATTAATGACGAGATTGTTGGTTTTATCACGGCCAATTGTTAAACGAGGATCAACCAACCAAAATGCAGGTTGGCGACGATCAACAAATTGTAACTTCAACATGATAGTTTCTCTTCCCTATTTGTTAACTTTCGGAGCTTGACTCTTGGTCGCTCCTTGATAGATTTGGTTAATCTGTTCTGGTAAGCGGGTTAATTTACCCTTCTCACTCACTTCTAACTGCAAAATGCGCGTCTGATTATACTGCTGTGCTGCCAAATCTGCAGCATTTTGGCCGTCACGCAAAATTAATGGCTGCAAGAACACTAATAAATTTCGCTTCGTTTGGCTATGGCTTTTTGCTCTAAATAAGTGACCCAACAAAGGAATTTTATTCAAAAGTGGGACTTCGTTCACAGATTGAGAATTATCATCCTGAATCAACCCACCCAAAACAATTGTCTGTCCATCATCAGCCAAAATTGTCGTTTTAATCGAACGTTTATTGGTAATTAAGTCTGCAGAGTTTACACCTGCCACACTCGGAACAACAGAGGAAACTTCTTGTTCAACCTCTAATTTTACTGTGTCACCCTCACCAATATGCGGTTTAACTTTGAGCGTAATACCCACATCTTGACGTTCGATAGTAGTAAAAGGATTATTTGTACCCGAACTAGAGCTTGTACTTTGCCCAGTAATAAACGGTACATTCTGACCAACCACTATTTTTGCTTCTTGATTATCAATGGTCATAATGCTCGGCGTTGATAATAAATTGGCATTACTCATTGTTTTGATAGCTTGTAATAAACCACCATAAAAGGTTCTATCGCCATTACTTTTGGTTTCGCTCTTACCAATCGCAAATGATGCGCCATTAATCGCTGGTACTGCGGTTGGATTATCTTGTAATGCAACTGCTGCTAAGCTTGTTAAACTTGCACCTGTATTGGAAAAGTTAACTAAACCTACACCTTTAGTAGGATCACCCGCTGCCCATTGTACGCCTAAAGCATCGGCATTATCACCCGAAATTTCTAAAATAGCCGCTTGAATTAAAACCTGTGAACGTCGAGTATCTAATTGCTGAATAACCGTTTCTAGTTCACGCATTAATGATGGATCAGCTTTAATCACTAAGGCATTTTGACTTTCATCGGCTATCAGGCTTACACCACCTGCATTAATTGCTGTTGCACCGCTATTGTTGCCTGTATTACCACTATTTGTAGATTTACTACCATCATTGCTGACCAAATTACGCATGACTTCCGCAACTTGTTTGGCACTGGCATGTTTTAAACGTACCACGCGCACACCTGCCAATCGGTCAGCCGCAGGTTTATCGAGTTGTGCAACAACTTCACGTAAACGTTTACGCGCACGAGCATCACCTTTAATCAATAAGCGATTACCGCGTGTATCTGCAATTAAACGAACACGCGCACCACGCATTTCTTTATTTGGACTTGTTGCAGTTAGATTATCTAACATGGTTAGAATTTCATCTACTCGTGTTTCTTTTAGAGCAATGATTTCTAACTCATCTCCTTCGCCCGCATCTAAGGATTTAATCAAATTTTCAATTTCGACAATATTATTAGCATGATCAGAAATCACTAAAGCATTTGCACCATTAATTGCTGCTAAATGAGCAAATTGAGGCAATAGCGGTCTAATAACAGGTACTAATTCATTAGCATTGGTGTTTTCAAGCATAATAACGCGTGTTACTAATGCTTCACCCTTAGCTTTCGCTTTATTTTCAAAAGGCACTGCATTTTGTTTTGCATTAACATCTGGCACTAATTTAATCACATTCCCTGAGGGCACGGCGGCAAAGCCATTAACACTTAATACCCCCAAAAATAACTCATAAACCGCTTCAGAACTCATCGGTTTACTCGAAATCACCGTAATATTACCTTTGACACGCGGGTCAACAATAAAATTTTTACCTGTAATCTCAGAGACTTCAGACACTAAAGCCGAAATCTCGGCATCTTTTAAATTAACCTTCCATGTTTTTGCTTCTGCCACACTGTGACAAGCCAAGATTAATGAAAGTGCTAAAAAGGATTGACGTACATTCATGTTAGAAGCTTTGCTCAATAGTTAAATGTTGACCACCACGCTGAATTTCGATACGTGCACGCCCAGTTTGTTGTATTTGTTGCAATAGATTTTTATCCAATTGCACATTTCCCAAAGTTTGACCATTCAAACGCACCACTCTATCGCCAGCTTTTAAGCCCAAATTACGACGAATATGACTTGGTGTATTATCTGTTATCTCATATCCTTGTTGACTCGCAATTAAGCCCATTTCATTAAGATACGAACTTGCATCACTATCCAAACGCTGAATTGCATTTGATAATAAATTACGTGCTTTATCAGCCTGACTCGCCACAGGATTACTAACAACAGGTGGAGTATCGCCACCTAATAAATTACTTTTAATAAACCGTAAGACTTCTTCTTGACCATTACGCTGTAATAATACTCGATCGACATAAACAGCGGATAATACCGCACCACCAACCACTTGCTGACCTACACGATATAATTTACCAATGCCTTGCCCTTGTTCGCTAATAATCGCACTTGACTGTGATTGAGAGCTACTTGCAAAAACTCCATCCAATTTAAGCTGTAACGATGTGTCTGGCGCATTGGCATTTTGACTGACTGACTCAACAACGGGTGCTTTAAAAATAGTAAAGCTTGCTAAACGGCTACTATCCACATTGACAGGTGCTGCCGCACTGCTTACAGGCGTTGGTTTAGCCAATGCAGCTTGATCTTGACCAGCAATTAACCATAACAAACCTGCCATACGCCAAGCAAAATATAATGTTGCCAACAACATAATAGCACGAGCAATATGTCGATTATTTTCGGTAATTACGGACAACGAAGGCACGTTCACACTGATTCCTAAACTTTAAATTATACTTACGTTAATAGTATGACTTTTTTGCGACGATAATATTAAAAAGCACTTAATATTTACGCGAAACGTAAGCCTTTTATTAAGAGTTAATGCTATTTTAAAATCAAGATGCATAAACTCATATTATTATTTTATAAACTATTTAAGGGTTGAGATGCAGTGACTACAATTGCATCAGGCTCTGCAACACCTCTATAGTTTGGCGCGTAGGTTAACAAACGATGTGTTAAACGACTTTCGATCATCGCGCCAGTAATCGTAAATGTTGCTAAATTAACGGTCTGGGCTTCATCTTGCAAGGACATTATTAAACTTTGTTGTTGACCACTGAGTTTTAAAGCCACAGGAGGCAAATTTAAGTGCTGACGTTGGCCATTTAAGACATAATCAATAGCACCTGCTTGCCAAGTTAACACCCCTTGCGAATCTTGCCAATTTTGCCCTTTTTTCACAACATTTAAGTTGCTAATCATAATAGGATTGTTGGGCAATTGCCAACTGCTTAATAAAGGTTGTAAGTCTATTGGCGATAATTGCCCTTGACTGGCTTTTATTTGCCATCCCCCCAATCCCAATACTACATTTGCAGGAATTTGCGAACTACCTGTTAATAACTCAACATTAAAAGCCAGCTTTAATGTTAATAATGATAAGGGCTGAAAAGACCAACGTAATTGACCTTGCAAATTATTTAGTTGCGTGTTGACTTGCCCTGTCCACAAAGTTCCACCCCACGCCGTACATAAGCTACGGATATCTTTAGGAACAAAGTTAGCAATAATGCGGGCAGGCATTTGTGCAAGTAAAGCAAATACCAATAATACTGTTGCCAATAAGACCCAATTATAAGCTTTTGCTTCTTTATCTTCTTGATTTGTTGTTTTTTTTAACATAAAGACTAACTTTAACAAGTATTAGATAGGGGCTAGTAAAGTCTGCCCAATTTTTTACCATTTTGATGCTGATTTATCTCTATTTTTCACAAAAATACAAGCTTTATTTTGCAGAGTGTTGTTATTTTATAAATCTTTTATTGATTAGAACACAAAAAAGCCCCCAAATCTGGAGGCTTTACTAATCATTATAAATCAGCAATCAAATGGCAAAATCTTGTAAATTTTTACCAGATGCAATAGCGGCTGCCAACCAACGTGGTTGTTTGCCACGTCCTGTCCATGTTTCAGCTTCGTTAGCAGGATTACGATAGCGAATTTCAACAGGTTTACGAGGTTTTACAGGTGCATCTTCAACGGTTTCAACTGATTTACCTGATAATAACTCTTCTAAAGTATAACCAAAATCGGCGGCCACTTTTTCTAATTGTGCGCGAGCTGTTTTTAATTGAGCTTTTTTCTTTGATTTAATTAAGCGTTGTGCATCAGCAATAACATCATTTAACTGTTCAATTGTTAGTTGGCTTAAATCAATCGTCATAATAACCTCTTAATTTCACTTTAATTGTAGCATCAATCATATTTTCTGCCTTTGTTATTATTATAGCAGTCCATGATACCTAGCTGATTTAAATACATATCACTTGATATAAAAGCGATAAAATTAGTTGCAGGGCAAATTGTAACACATTTTAATTTATTTAAAATATCTACTTTTCCACCAATATCGAATTGGTTATCAATTTAAAAAATTTACTAATTATCTATAAATATAATAATTTTAATTTGAGGGCTAATACTAAATTTATAATTAGCAAATAACCCTCAAAAACTACTGATTAATACTTAGAATGGCAAATCATCATCTAAATCATTGGCCATAGGTGCGGGTGCTGCTGGTTGACGAGCTTGGTTGCGGTTGCCGTAAGAACCACCACCACGATTATTGTAGTCATCTTGACCATAGCTATTACTGCCACCGCCATAACTACTACCACCATTATTATTACCATAACTATAATCGTTATTATAATCCCCACCTGATTGATTATTACCACCACGACCATCTAATAATTGCATCACATTAGCTTTAATTTCGGTAGAATAACGATCTTGGCCTGTGGTTTTGTCTTGCCATTTACGAGTATGAATAGAACCTTCAACGTAAACTTTACTGCCTTTACGTAAATACTCACCAGAAATCTCAGCTAAGCGACCATAAAATACAACACGGTGCCATTCTGTCTGCTCTGTTAATTGCCCCGTATTTTTATCTTTCCATGCTTCACTGGTCGCTAATGAAATGCTAGTGACTGTACTACCACTTGCCCCTAAACTACGAACTTCTGGATCACGACCCACTGTTCCTAATAAAATAACTTTATTTACTCCGCGCATGACGTTTTGCACCCTCTATGGTATTGCTCTACAAAAAAATACTGTTTACTCAATAAGATAACAATGTCTAACTCTGAACAAACGACCACTCGTGTCGTTTAAATTATCTTAATACCAACCAACACTACCGATTAATAGCAATCGATAAATCTTAAATAAAGATTTTTGATTTTGCATCAAAGCCACAAGACTTGGCAACCATTTTTCATAATAGTTACCATGAAAAAACTTAATAGCTTAGGGCTTGTTGCAAATCTTGTTCATTTAATCGGTTTTTATCCACCTTTAAATAGACAACCCCTTCTTGTGCCAAAATAACGGCTTCTTCTACCCCCATAATGGCTTGTAGTTTTGTGAGTAATTGGGAGGCTTGCTGGGAGTCACAATGTGGAATATTAACCATCATACTATGTAAAAATCGCGGGGATTGCATAGAAAAGGCTAATAACACCCAAAGACTAGTTAACATGGCCAAAATGACATAAGCTAAACTAATATCTTGTTTCGCCCATAATAAGCCACCACAAACCCCACCAAAAAATGCCCCTAAAAACTGACTACTTGAATATATGCCCATTGCCGTGGCCTTGGTGCCTGCAGGTGCAATTTTACTTAACAATGAGGGTAATAAAGCCTCTAATAAATTAAAGGCAACAAAAAACAAACTAATGCCAAATAATAAGCCCCAATAATGTTGGTACTCTATTGCCAATACCAATAAACTGAGCACCATAAGACTAATACCAAAAATAAAAACCTGTTTAATTTTTCGACGTTTTTCGGCAATAATAATGGCTGGAACGGCTGCAATAAAACCACCCAAAACAATCGGTAAATATACCCAACCATGTTGACTGGCAGGCAAATGAGCATACTCGATTAATAAATGGGGTAATAACACAAAACTGGCGGTCATCACCAAATGTAAAATAAAAATACCTGCATTTAAACGGGCTAATTCAGGGTGAAGCAAACTTTGTTTAAACTGTTGCCAATAAGAATCATGATGCTGTTTTATAATCACCGTTGGCTGTGGCACTAAATGTAATAAACTTAAGCCTAAGATAGCTAATACGGATGTTGCCCAAAATAAACCACTTAAACCAAAATGTCCCGCGACTAATGGGCCTAAAATAAAAGCAACCGCAAAGGACATTCCAATACTCATGCCAATCGTGGACATCGCTTTGGTTCGTTGTTCTTCTCGGGTTAAATCGGCCAATAATGCCATAACCACCGCCGAAATTGCCCCTGCTCCTTGAATCGCTCGACCAACAATCACACCCCAAATTGAATCTGCGACTGCCGCTACCGCACCACCAAGCGCAAATAATATCAAGCCAACAATAATTAATAATTTACGATTTATTCTGTCTGCCCATAAACCCACTGGAATTTGTAATACCGCTTGCGTTAAACCATAAATACCGATTGCCAACCCAATTAAAGCGGGTGTTGCACCCTCTAATTTTTGACCATACAAGGCAAAAACAGGAATAATCATAAATAAGCCCAACATTCTTAGCGCAAAAATGCTCGCTAAAATACTGGTTGCTTTACGTTCGCCTTGAGTCATACCGCTCATTAATGACACTCTAAAAATTTTGGGTCGCGTATTATAAGACCGTCGTCTAAGAAAAAATACCACTCTATAGTTGGGTCTCATACAAGTTTTATCTTTGTATAGTGCTTAAATACCTCCGTTATGCCATTATTATCGGCTCTTTGCTTGATGCGTTGATAGAAGATGAACAACTTTATTCGTATTCGTGGTGCTCGTACCCATAATTTAAAAAACATTTCTTTAGATATTCCACGTGACAAATTAGTGGTCATTACAGGTTTATCAGGTTCGGGCAAATCATCGTTGGCCTTTGATACCTTATATGCCGAAGGTCAACGTCGTTATGTGGAGTCTTTATCGGCTTATGCTCGACAGTTTTTGGCGTTGATGCAAAAACCTGATGTGGATAGCATCGACGGCTTGTCGCCTGCTATTGCTATTGAGCAAAAATCCACTTCGCATAACCCACGTTCTACCGTTGGTACGATTACCGAAATTTATGATTATTTACGTCTATTATATGCACGCGTAGGGACTCCCTATTGCTCTGAACATAACCTGCCTTTAAGTGCACAAACCATTAGCCAAATGGTGGACAATGTTTTAGCCATTGCCGAAGGCACAGCGTTGATGTTACTTGCGCCTGTGGTTAGAGATCGCAAAGGTGAACATTTACATATTTTAGAGAGTTTACGCGCACAAGGTTTTGTTAGAGCACGAATTAATGGCATTGTCGTTGATTTAGATGATGCCCCTGCTTTAGAAAAAACCAAAAAACATACCATTGAAGTGGTGATTGATCGTTTTAAAGTCCGTGCTGATTTAGCTTTACGTTTAGCAGAGTCTTTTGAAACCGCTTTACGTTTAGCTGATGGCGTGGCGATGATTAGTTATATGGATAACGATGGTGAGGATTTAATCTTCTCCTCTAAACATAGTTGTCCACATTGTGGTTATGCAGTTAGTGAATTAGAACCTCGCTTATTTTCTTTTAATAATCCTGCGGGAGCTTGTCCAAGTTGTGATGGTTTGGGTCATAAAGCCCACTTTGCCGCCGAACAATTAATTTTACATCCCGAATTAAGTCTAAACGAAGGGGTCGTTCGTGGTTGGGACAAACAACATCCCTACTATTTTTTATTGCTTAGTAGTGTTGCCAAACATTATCAGGTTGATATGGATCAAGCATGGCAAGATCTTCCTGCTGCCATTCAAACGATCTTTTTACAAGGCTCGAAAAAAGAAAAAATAAGTTTTGCTTATACCGATGAACGTGGCAACAAACGTTTACGTGAACAACCTTTTGAAGGTATTTTGCCTCATTTAGAACGTCGGTATAAAGAAACCGAATCGCCTGCTGTGCGTGAAGAACTGAGTCAATATTTAATCACCAGTCGTTGTGATCAATGTGATGGTTCACGTTTGCGTAAAGAAGCACGCTATGTGTATGTTGCCGATAAAAACTTGCCAAGCATTACTCAGTTACCCATTAAAAAAGCGGCTGATTATTTTGAAAATCTGGCCTTAACGGGGCAAAAAGCCGAAATTGCCGACAAGGTTTTAAAAGAAATTCGTGATCGTTTACACTTTTTGGTGAGTGTTGGTTTGGATTATTTGTCTTTAGAACGCTCTGCTGACACCTTATCAGGTGGAGAGGCACAACGTATTCGCCTCGCCTCACAAATTGGTGCGGGCTTGATGGGGGTGATGTATGTGTTAGATGAGCCGTCGATTGGTTTGCATCAACGCGACAATGAGCGTTTATTAAACACGCTGCTGCGTTTACGTGACTTAGGTAATACTGTATTGGTGGTTGAGCATGATGAAGATGCCATTCGTGCTGCCGACCATATTATTGATATTGGCCCAATGGCAGGTGTACATGGTGGTCAAATTATCGCCCAAGGTACAGCTGAAGACATTAAACAAATTCCCGAATCCTTAACTGGCCAATATTTATCAGGCAAAGCCAAAATTGCTGTCCCTAGCCAACGCACAGCCATTAATCCTGAAAAAATTCTCAGTTTGACAGGTGCGACAGGCAACAACCTTAAAAATGTCAGCATTGATATTCCTTTAGGTTTAATGACCTGTGTGACAGGTGTTTCTGGCTCAGGAAAATCGACGTTAATTAACGGCACATTATTTCCCATTACCGCCAAAGCTTTAAATGGCGCATTAAGCTTAAACCCTGCCCCCTACAAAAGCATTACGGGTTTAGAACATTTAGATAAAGTGGTTGATATTGATCAAAGCCCGATTGGTCGTACACCGCGTTCTAATCCAGCCACTTATACAGGTTTATTTACGCCCATTCGTGAACTATTTGCCGCCACTCAAGAAGCACGCTCACGGGGTTATAGTGTGGGCAGATTTTCGTTTAACGTTAAAGGTGGCCGTTGTGAAGCCTGTGAAGGTGATGGTGTCATTAAAGTCGCCATGCACTTTTTACCTGATGTGTATGTGCCTTGTGATGTGTGCCACGGCGAACGTTATAACCGCGAAACCTTAGAAATTCGTTATAAAGGCAAAAATATTTCTCAAGTGCTCAATATGACTGTCGAAGATGCGTTTGCCTTTTTCGAAAGTGTGCCTAGCCTTGCGCGCAAATTACAGACCTTAATGGCCGTGGGTTTAAGTTATATTACCTTGGGACAAGCGGCAACCACCCTGTCTGGTGGTGAAGCACAACGGGTAAAACTGGCTCGTGAATTAGCAAAACGTGATACAGGCAAAACCTTGTATATTTTGGATGAGCCAACAACTGGTTTACACTTCCATGATATTGCTCAACTCCTTGCTGTTCTCAATCAGTTGCGTGATCACGGTAATACTATTGTGATTATTGAACACAACTTAGATGTGATTAAAACCGCTGACTGGCTGATTGATATGGGTTATGAAGGGGGTGATGGGGGGGGTGAAGTAGTCGCCATTGGCACACCAGAACAAGTTGCTGCTGATGAAAAATCACATACAGGGCGGTTTTTAAAGCCTTTGTTGGTACAACAATAATTTGACATTTATCGAATAGTTCGATAACTTTCAAAGCATCTAGTGTATTGCCCCCATCCCGACCCTCTCCCACAGGAGAGGGTGTTTCCTCTAATATTAGGCAATCGCTAATAGCACTTAATTATTGATGAGATTGTATTATGTCCAACACCATTAACGTCAACGGCAAAGAACGTTATTACGAAGCTGCACCCACCGATATTGATGTTGAAAACTTTCGTAAAGTCGTCACTAGCCGCCGTTCGGTACGCAAATTTACCACCAAACCTATTCCTCAACAGGTATTAGATGATTGTTTAGATATGGCTTTACTCGCCCCTTGTTCGTCAGGTTTACAACAATGGGAGTTTTATGTAGTGCGCTCGGCTGATAAAAAAGCCAAATTAGTCAAAGCCTGTATGAGCCAATTAGCCGCCAAAACTGCTGCCGAATTGATTGTTTGTGTAGCGCGTACCGATCGTGTTGATGAATTTGCAAAAAAAATGCTGCGTGAATGGCCAATGCCTGATGTCCCACCTCTTGTTAAACGTTATTACCAATTAATTCCTTACAATTATTCATCTGGCCCATTAAATAGTTTTGCCTATGCCAAAAAAGCAGCCTTTGCTTTGGGTGGATTAGTCGCTGCTGTGCCAAGAGGCCCATATACCAAAAGTGAAGTCGAATTATGGGCAGCAAAAAGTACCGCATTAGCGTGTGAAAACTTAGTGTTAGCGTTTAGAGCGCATGGTTTTGATACATGTATGATGGAAGGCTTTGATGCGGCTCGAGTAAGCAAATTATTAAACTTACAAGACGGTGCTTTTCCGATTATGGTGATTGGTGCAGGTGAGCGTGCGGATGATGGTGTGTTTTGGCCACAAGTAAGGTTTGATAGAAAATTATTTATCCATGAGGTTTAAAAAATAGCCATCTCCTTTGTTAGTCATAACAAAGGAGATGACTTGCTTGAGTTAAGGTTTTCTAGTAATTAAATGACTACCACCTAAAGTCACAATAATATTTTCCGAAGCGGCAATACCCGCCAATGAAGCAGAAGCGAAATTAGCACCATCTGACTCATGCTCCACCGTCCATGTTGCTCCATCTATAGAACTGAGAATAATACGCTTTTCTTTACCTGGACCAACCATTTTGTCTCCCACAGCATATAGTTTTGTACCCGTCCAAACCACATCATTCAAACTATAACCAATCGCTTCAGTCGGCACATTCTGCTCTGTCCATGTTATACCATCACTAGAAGTCATAATACTTTTCGTATCAGATGCCACACCAACGGCAACAAACTGACTACCTGTCCAAATGACATCATTTAAACGCACTGCTAAATCTTTTTTAGCAACCGTCCACGCTGAACCATCATGTCTTAAAATCAAACCTTTGAAACTACTGTCACGCCCAACAATAATCCTTGAGTTCGCATTACCTGCAACACCATTTAGCATTTCTGCTTGCGCTAAACTAAACATACTGCCTTCAGTTGTCCACGTCACACCATTATCCGCAGAACTAAAGACCACATTACCGCCTATGGTAGTTAATTTACCACCTCCCAAACCAACATCGTTTAAGCTAAAAATATCACTGCCTGAGGTATTACTTAAATTGCGCCGTGTCCATGTCACACCATCAGGCGAAGTTGCAATTAAAGGTGGTACGGTTTTACCAAACACAACATCGCCCACCATCACAAATTGAGTGCCATCATAAATCACCGAATTTGCTTGAAAATAGTCTTTATCAACAGGTATTTGCTCTTGCCAAGAAATACCGTCAGTTGAGCTAATAATGGCATTACGCATACCTACAGCAACAAATTTACCTGCGCCAAAACTCACCGAAGTTAACATAGAGCCTGACGGAGATTGTCTTGTTGTCCAAGCACTTGTTGGCGGTGGTGTTACTGATGTAATCGTTATATTATTGGGTGTTGTTACGCTTTGGTTTAATATGGTATTACGCACCGTAATTTTGCCAGTCACTGCACCATCTGGTACTTTTACTACCAGTTTGTTTGTTGTTGCGCTGACTATTTCAGCTGCAATATTAGGACTAAATGTGACGAGCATATGAAACTTATCACTATCAAAACCCGTTCCTAATATAGTGACTTGGGTGCCTATAGCCGCAGAACTTGGGCCAAAGCCTGTCACATTAAATGCAACTGACGTTTCAGACACCGTAAAATCTACCACCGAAGTTTTACTTTCATTGGTATTTAAATTAGTAACCGTTAATTTACCAGTCACTGCACCTTGAGGCACTTTCACCACCAATGAGTTTGCCGTTGCA
>ERZ650309.272-NODE-272-length-26005-cov-6.055337_pt1 | contig 26005 bp, 28 predicted proteins | sample MGYA00376245_ERZ650309 | MGnify/ENA primary metagenome ERZ650309 (study PRJEB26733, sample SAMN07839294) | wastewater metagenome | biome: urban; feature: wastewater treatment plant; material: waste water | place: USA: North Carolina | collected 2016-04-26 ...
GTGGTGGCGGTTGCCGGCCGGCATCACGAGGTGGCGCGCTGGGTAGCCGTCGGGTTCGGCTTGATCGGTGGGGCGTATTACCTCACCTATGCGCCGCCGGAGTTGCTGTTCCGGGCGACCCAGATGAGCGGGTCCACCGCGGCGGCCACGATGATTTCCAGCATCCTCGCGGTCGCCTGTGCCGTGGCGGTGGTGTGGTCCTGGACCGGTATCGGCGAGGACCGTCGGCGCACCGATGACGAGGTCCGGCTGATGTGGGCGGGTGCCATCGTCGTGGCCGGATATGCCTTCACCATGCTGACCGTCACCGCGGGCGTGCTGATCGGCGGTGTCGGCGGCGGGTTCTTCGCGGGCCACATGATCGCGACGATCGGCTGGATCGTGGTGGCGGCTGCATTGTTCGGTTACGCCGCGCGCCGGCCGAAGGCCCAGCGGTCGCTGCCCATCGGTGGCGGGTTGGTGTTGGTGGCCGCGGCGATGGCGAAGTTGTTCCTGTTCGATCTCGGGACCCTCGATGGGATCTTCCGGGTGGCGGTGTTCATCGTGGTGGGTTTGGTGTTGCTGGCAATGGGCGGCGGTTACGCCCGGTTGCTCGCGCGGCAGGACCACACCCAGGACTGACCGTCCGGTCCCCGGCAAGTCTGAGGGCACCCAAGACAATTGGCGTCAGAGGCCTCCCCGGCAGACGGTAATCTCGATGCTGGCGCGGTGTGTGTTGCGGAAGGGGGCCGTGTCGATGGGGATTCAGCCCGACAGCAGCCCGTACGGGTCGCAGACGGTGACCGGTCCAGCTTGGCCGAATGTTCAGGAGGAGCAGCTCGAAGAGGCTGCTGCTCATTTCACGGCGCTGTCGACCAAGATCACCGGTTCGGTGGTGCCGCAGCAGCAGACGCAGCTGATGGGTCTGTCGGACCAGTGGCGCGGCGGGGCCTCGACGGCCGCGCAAGGCGAGGCCACGACCATCATCGGGGGCCACGAGGCCAACGGAGCCCAAGCTGCGGCGATCGCTGCAAAACTACATTCCATGGCGGCTGCGGTCGTGCGGACCAAGAACATGGTCAACGCCATCGCCGAGGAAACCCAGCAGGAGTGCATGGCGCTGGCTGCCGCACCATTTCCCAATGTCCAGGAGTTGATCCAGGCCCGGATCAAGGCAGGCATGTCGGAGAACATCGCTGCCGTGACGGCGGCGGCGACCGAGATGGCCAACGTCATCGGTGCGCCGCCCAGCATCCCGTCGGCAGGAATGCCGCCGCAGATCGAACAGGCCGCCGAGAAGGCTGCCGGTCAGGCCGATCCACAGCAGGCGATGCAGATGCTGGGTCAGATGGGCCAGATGGTGGGTCAACTGCCACAGATGCTCGGCCAATTGCCACAACAGCTGCAACAACTTTCGCAGCCATTGCAGCAGTTGACGTCGCTGTTCACCAGCGGGGGACAGGGTAAGGCGGTGCCGGGTCTCGGTGCCTCACCGTATTCGGCGTTTTCGAACCACCCATTGGCGGGCGGTCACGGCGCGGGCGGTGGCGGCGGCATGACGAAGGCTGCCGGGTTGCCCGGCGGCGGTGGCGGTGGCGGCTCGCGAACTCCGTTGTTGGCCAAGATGGTTGGGCCGTCCCCGGCCGCCACAGCGCCGCCTGCGGCGGCTGCCGGTGTTGCGGCCGTCGGCATGGCACCGGTGGCGGCCGCCGCGGGTGGTGGCATGGGCGGCGCCGGTATGGGGATGCCACACCAGCGCGGTGAGAGCGGTGGCCGTGCGGCGGCATTGGCGGTACCTGCGCCGCTGGACCATGACGTCGACGATGACGACGTCGACGACGACTGGTGAATCCCGAGAGAGGGATCGATCAACGATGAGCACCTTGGAGACACCGGATTCCATCGGTTGGTCGCCGGCTTCGGTTGACCTGCCGGAGATGCCCATGATCCAGCCTGGCGCGGACGCCATGAGCGCCACCATCGCCGCTGTGCTGCCGACCATGGCTGCCGACATGACCGCGAACGTGATGTCGTTGCAGGCCAAGGAAGGCATGTTCTCCGGCAAGGTCGGTACCGCGCAGTCGGCGTATCAGACGGCCGATCAGGGTGGGAACCAGATGATCGGTCAGATGGGTCAGATGCTCGGCCAGATCGGCCAGATGGGTGGCCAACTCGCGCAGTCGGGTGGTCAGGCCGGCGGTGGTCTGGGCCAGTTGAGCCAGTTCGGCTCGATGATCCAGCAGGCGATGCAGGGCAAAGGCGGCGGCGAGGGCGGTGCCGGACAGCCCGACCCGCAGGGGCCTGATCAACAGCAGGCGGGCGTGCCGGGCGCACCGGTGTCACCTGAACAACGCCAGGCACAGCAGGATGCCCGCGAGACCCAGCAGAACGACCGGCAGTCCCAGCAGGACGCCCGTCAGCAGCAACAGGACACTCGACAGACCCAGCAGGACCGGCGTGAAGCACAGCAGGACGACCGCGACGCGCAGCGTCCCGCAGCTGCTGCTGCGCCGTCGGTGGCCGGTCCCGGCGAGTCGTCACATCATGCTGGGCCGGTGCCCGTCGCCCCGACACCTGTCGTGCCACGCCATAGCGGCGACGTGGCGCGTGACATGTAGCGGACACAACAAAAAGTGGGGCCGGTCGTTCAAGCGACCGGCCCCACTTTTGTCGTGCTGTGTCAGGACACCGGAACCGGGGTGACCGGTGCGCCGGCAACCGGAGCCGTCGTGCCCTGCACCGGGGCGGTGCCACCGGCAGCTGCCGGTTGGGCCGCGCCGGCCGCGGGCGCCGCTGCGGTCGGTGCCGCTGCAGTCGGTGCCTGCGGGGTCGGTCCGCTGACTGCGGCGGCAGCACCGGGGCTGGCCTCGGCAGGGGTTTCACCGCCTGCTGCTGCGGGCACCTGCGCACCTGCTGCTGCGGGCACCTGCGCACCTGCCGCCGCGGTGCCGGCAGTTGCGGGAGTTCCTGCAGTTGCCGGGGTTCCGGCCGCCGCAGGGGTTCCGGCGGGTGCGGGGACAGCGGCCGGGTTGGCCGCCGCCGGGGTTCCCGCTTGCGGTGCGGTATCAGCGGGCACTGCGTTCTGTGCCGCGGAAACCGCCTGGCTGCCATCAGCCGGCGTCGAGCTGGTCGACGGGCTTGCGGTGGTGGGCGTACCCGTGGCAACGGCGTTGGTCGGCGTGGATGCGGCCGAACCGAGGCCCCCGGTCGGCGCCGTGACGGCGGCCGGAGCGGCAGTCGCGGCAGGTGCCGGGGTGGCAGCGGCGGCCGGAGCAGCTGCCGCAGTAGCGGCGTGGGCGCCGCCCGTTGCCGGTGCGGCAGGGGTTACGCTCGACGTACCCTGCCAGGTCAGCAGATCGCGAGAGCCGTCGTTGTAGACGACGCTCTGCGGGGTCGGGCCGGTGACATCGAAGTACACCTTGCCGCTGGCCTTCTGGCCCTCGGCCAAGCCCGCGGGGTTGATGCCCTGCGGGGTGGCGACGCCCCACAGGACCTGGTAGTTCTCACCGTCGGCCGCACGTGCGTACAGGTTCGGGATCAGGGGCTGTGCGCCGCCCTTCTCGGCCTCGAACTCTGCGCTGGCTTCCCACAGCGTGCCCTTGATGGCCTGCGGCAGGACATCGGTGCTGGGCTTCAGATTGTTGATTTCCCATTCCTGCACCGAGGTGCCGTTGACTAGCTCGGCGCCGTGGCCGAATGCAACGGTGGTCCCGTCAGCGAAGGCGACCGGTGCGCCGAATCCGCCGAGGGCGGCAGCCGCGGCAGCGGCAGCGGTGATCTTGATGAGTTTCACGGTGGTTCGCTCCTAAGTCGTCCGACGGGCGGCTTCCCCCGACAGAAGGTGTGGTCACACGTTTTTGGTTGCTGCTCAGGCAAATTAGCAGGTTATGAGCGAGCTGTGGGTCGAGGTCCCGATTGCGGGGACCGTCAAGATCCGCCCGGATATTTGCTGGCAGTGAGCCTGTCGGCCATGAGTTGCCAGTTACCGGCGCTGGCGGAGAAATGCGTGTCGTTGCAGTACCGCGGCGACGCCATGGCGCCGCCGCGGTCGCCTTCACAATCAGGACGCGGTTAACTCGACCCCGGACAGCACCACGGAGTTGTCGCGGCTCGGGACCGTCAGGACACCGGTGATCTTGTCGCCGTCCCGCCACAGGTTGGCCTGCAGCGTTTCGCCCGGGAACACGACACCGGCGAACCGGGCGCCGTAGGAACGCACCCGCGTGGAGTCGCCGTCCAGGACGTTGTCGACGATCGCCTTGCAGCCGATGCCGTATGTGCACAGTCCGTGCAGGATCGGCCGGGGGAAGCCCGCGGCGGCGGCGAAGGCAGGGTCCGAGTGCAGCGGGTTGCGGTCTCCGCACAGTCGGTACAACAGCGCCTGCTGCGGCAGGGTCGGCAGGTCGATGGTCAGATCGGGTGCCCTGTCCGGTTCGGCTGCTGTGGTCGAGGGACCACGGTCACCACCGAAGCCACCTTCACCGCGCGCGAAGATCGACCGCTTCTGCCGCCATAGTGGAGCGCCGTCGGGTGTGGTCACGGTGGTCTCCGACCAGATGACCGCAGCCTTGCCCTTGTCCCAGATCTCGGTGAACTTCTGCACGGCACGACCGGTGCCGGACGCCGGGATCGGCGCGTCGACGTAGATGGCCTCGCTGGCGTGCAGCACCTTGCTCAGCTCGATGTCGATGCCGGGGAATTTGACCTCCGGCGGCGTGGTCATGTGGAAGGACTGCGCCACATTGCCGAACGTCGGCAACACCTGCGGGGTGCCGTCGGTCAGGTAGCGCAACTCCTTGGCATCCATCGGATCCGCACCGGCGCCCAGACCCAGGTGATAGAGCTGGATATCGCTACTGCTCCACGAGAATTCGACCGGGGCGAGCTCTGCGCCGATGGCTTCGTCGAGATTGATTGGCATGTCAGCCCTTTCCGGCGATGTGCAGTGCCGCGAGGTATCCGAAGGTCATGGCGGGGCCGATGGTCCCGCCGGGGCCCGGGTAGGTGTGGCCCATCACCGGAGCACTGACGTTGCCGGAGGCGTACAGCCCGTCGATCACGGAGCCGTCCTCACGCAGAGCCCGTCCGTGGATGTCGGTGACGATGCCGCCCTTGGTGCCCAGGTCACCGGGGACCATCTTGGCCGCGTAGAACGGCCCGTGCTTGATCTCGCCCAGGTTCGGGTTCGGCTTGTTGGTCGGATCGCCGTAGTAGCGGTCGTAGGCGCTCTCACCGCGGTGGAAGTCCTCGTCGACGCCGCTGCGGGCGAAGCCGTTGAACCGCTCGACAGTCGCCTTGAGGGCGTCGACCGGCAGGTTGGCCAGGCCCGCCAGCTCTTCGAGAGTGTCGGCCTTGACGATGACGCCCGACTCCATCCACTTCTTCGGAATACGTTGTCCCGGTTGAAGACCCGCGAAGATGAAGCGGTCCCGGTACTGCTGGTCGAACAGCAGCCAGGCCGGCACGTTCTCGCCGGGTCCGTCGCCCTGGCCGTACTTGCCGCCGTACATGTGGTGGCAGGCCTCGACATAGGGCATCGACTCGTTCATGAACCGCTTGCCTGCCAGGTTGACGATGATCGACCCGGGGGAGTTGCGCTCAGACAGGGCGAACCACGGTGAGTCGACCAGCGGAACCGTCGGGCCCCACCAGGCGTCTTCCATGATGTCCATTGCGGCGCCGAGCTTTTCGGCGGCCAGGATGCCGTCGCCGGTATTGGCGACCGCGCCGACGGTCCACTCGGTGGTGATCGGCTGGCGCTGGTACTTGGTGCGCATGGCCTGGTTGTGCTCGAAACCGCCGGAGCCCAGGATGACCGCCTTGCGGGCCCGGATCAGTTGCGGCTCAGCGCCTTCCGGTGCGTCGGTCTTCCGGACGTAGATACCGCGGACCACCCCGTCCTCGACGTACAGGTCGGTCAGGGCGGTGTTCAGTTCGACTGGGACACCGGCCTTTTGGAGGCCGACGCGCAGCGGCGCAATGAGTGCGCGGCCCATGCCGACGAGGTTCTTGCCGGTGGCGTTGGCCCAGACCGAGCGAACGCCGACCTTGACGCTGCGCAGCACACCGCGCGGGTGGCGCTTGAGCTGGTTGAGACGCACGTAATCCTGTTGCATCACCACCATGTTCATCGGGACCTTGCCGTACGGCGGCTCGAGTCCGGCCATGTCCTTGCCGAGCTTCTTGGCGTTGAACGGCTTCGGTTCGACGGACCGTCCGCCGGCGCGGCCACCTTCGGTCTCGGGGTAGTAGTCCGAGTAGTTCGGCACCCAGCACAGCTTCAGCGGCGAGTTCTTCAGGACGAACGACAGCATCTCCGGGCCGCGGCGCAGATAGGTGTCGATGCGCTCGGCGGGCACCACGTCACCGACGATGTTGTGCAGGTAGGTGCGGGCCGCTTCAGGGGTGTCCTTGACCCCCGCACGCTGCAAAATCTCATTGTTCGGGATCCAGACGCCGCCACCTGACCGCGCAGTGGAACCTCCATAGTGCGGAGCCTTCTCAACGACTACTGTCGAAAGGCCCTGATGGGCTGCGGTGAGGGCAGCAACCATGCCGGCTGCACCGCTGCCGACGACGACAACGTCGTACTCCTGTTCAGTCATGTAGAACACGTTATAGAATTGCCCGGCCTGTGGACAACTGCGCCGGTCCATGAAGTTAGGGGAATTCACGAATGCTGTCCGACAAAGTGCGTGCCGAGCTGGCTGCCGCCCTGGCCCACGCGGAACGCACCAAGATGCCGATCACCCCGATGACCGACGCATATCCCGAGATGGACGTGGTCGACGCGTACGAGGTCCAGTTGATCAACATCCGGCAGCGCATCGCTGAAGGTGCCCGGGTCGCGGGACACAAGGTCGGCCTGTCCAGCGAGGCCATGCAAAAAATGATGGGCGTGGACGAGCCTGACTACGGCCACCTGCTGGTCGACATGGAGGTCTTCGAAGACGTCCCGGTCAAGACCGCCGACTACCTGTACCCGCGGGTCGAGGTCGAGGTCGGCTTCATCCTCGCTGATGACCTGCCCGGCGCCGGCTGCACCGAAGACGACGTGCTGGCCGCAACTGCGGCGTACGTGCCGTCGATCGAGCTGATCGACACCCGAATCACCGACTGGAAGATCAAGTTGTGCGACACGATCGCCGACAATGCCTCGTCGGCGGGTTGGGTGCTGGGCAAGGAACGGGTGTCGCCGAAGGACATCGATATCTGCAACATCGACGCGGTGCTCAAGCGTGGCGGCGAGACGATCGCCGAGGGCCGCAGCGATGCGGTGCTGGGTAATCCGGTCACCGCGGTGGCGTGGCTGGCCCGCAAGGTCGACCAGTTCGGCGTACGCCTGAAGGCCGGTGACGTGGTGCTGCCGGGTGCCTGCATGCGTGCGATAGATGCACGTCCAGGTGACGATTTCGTAGCCGAGTTCGCTGGATTAGGTTCAGTCCACCTGTCTTTCGAGTAGTCCCAGAGTGTCGTCGGAAAGACCAGATTTTTCGTTTTAGAGGAGCGAGCATGCCCAAAGCCAGTGTCGCGATCGTCGGCTCCGGCAACATCAGTACCGACCTGCTGTACAAGCTGCTGCGGTCGGACTGGCTGGAACCCCGCTGGATGATCGGTATCGACCCCGACAGCGAGGGCCTGGCCCGCGCCCGCAAGCTCGGTCTGGAGACCAGCGCCGAAGGGGCGGACTGGTTGTTGGCACAGAGCGAGAAGCCGGACTTCGTCTTCGAGGCGACCAGTGCCTACGTGCACAAGGCGTACGCGCCGAAGTACGCCGAGGCCGGCATCCGGGCCATCGATCTGACCCCGGCCGCCGTCGGCCCCGGTGTCATCCCGCCGGCCAACCTGCGCGCGCATCTGGATTCGATGAACGTCAACATGGTCACCTGCGGTGGCCAGGCCACCATCCCGATGGTCTATGCGGTGTCCCGTGCCGTCGAGGCACAGGGCGGCGTGCCCTACGCCGAGATCGTGGCGTCGGTGTCGTCGGCCTCGGCCGGCCCCGGCACCCGGGCCAACATCGATGAGTTCACCAAGACCACCAGCGCCGGCGTGCGCGACATCGGTGGCGCCCGCGACGGCAAGGCCATTATCATCCTGAACCCGGCCGATCCGCCGATGATCATGCGCGACACCATCTTCTGTGCCATCCCCGAGGACGCCGACCATGCTGCCATCACGCAGTCGGTCAAGGACGTCGTCGCCGATGTGCAGACCTACGTGCCCGGTTACCGGCTGCTCAACGAGCCGCAGTTCGACGAGCCGTCGGTGGTCAACGGTGGCCAGCACGTCGTCAGCATCTTCGTCGAGGTGGAGGGTGCCGGCGACTATCTGCCGACCTACGCTGGAAACCTGGACATCATGACCGCTGCGGCCACCAAGGTGGGCGAAGAGATCGCCAAGCAAATCGTGGAGGTTAAGGCATGAGCACCGCACTGCAGCCCGGGGACATTTTTTTTGACGCCGCCTGGGACGTCCGGATGACGGACACCTCGCTGCGCGACGGCTCGCACCACAAGCGCCACCAGTTCACCGGTGACGAGGTGCGCGCGATCGTCGGTGCGCTCGACAACGCCGGCGTGCCGGTCATCGAGGTCACCCACGGCGACGGACTCGGTGGTTCGAGCTTCAACTACGGGTTCTCCAAGACCCCGGAGCAGGAGCTGATCACCATCGCGGCCGAGACCGCGAAGAACGCCAAGATCGCCTTCCTGATGCTGCCGGGTGTCGGCACCAAGGAAGACATTCGCATCGCGCAGGGCAACGGCGGCTCGATCTGCCGCATCGCCACCCACTGCACCGAGGCAGACGTCGCGATCCAGCACTTCGGCTTCGCCCGCGAACTGGGCCTGGAGACCGTCGGCTTCCTGATGATGAGCCACACCATCTCGCCGGAGAAGCTGGCCGCGCAGGCCCGCATCATGGCCGACGCCGGCTGCCAGTGCATCTACGTGGTGGACTCCGCGGGTGCCCTGGTGCTCGAAGGTGTCGCCGATCGCGTCGCCGCACTCGTCGCCGAGCTCGGTAACGATGCGCAGGTTGGTTTCCACGGACACGAGAATCTCGGTCTGGGCGTGGCCAATTCGGTCGAGGCCGTGCGCGCGGGTGCCAAGCAGATCGACGGCTCGTGCCGCCGGTTCGGCGCCGGTGCGGGTAACGCACCGGTCGAGGCGCTGGTCGGCGTGTTCGACAAGATCGGTGTCAAGACGGGTATCGACTTCTTCGACATCGCGGACGCGGCCGAAGAGGTTGTCGCCCCGGCGATGCCGGCCGAGTGCCTGCTGGACCGCAACGCATTGGTGATGGGGTACGCGGGTGTGTACTCCAGCTTCCTCAAGCACGCGGTGCGCCAGGGCGAACGCTACGGCGTGCCTGCCCACGAACTGCTGCTCCGCGTCGGTCAGCGCAAGCTGATCGGTGGCCAGGAAGATCAGCTGATCGACATCGCCCTCGAGATCAAGCGCGAGCAAGCCGAAGGCAAGGCCTAGCCCCCCCTGCCGCCCTTTGCCGCGACCGTGCGTGTTTGTACAGCGACACACCGTGTTTCATGTGCAGTCACGTCACGGTCGCGGCCGGCGAGGGTGACGTAAAGCCGCTGGGCAGGACATCACCGGAGCACGCCGAAACCAACTGCGTGGCGGAAGATCGCCGTCGAGATCGCCACACAGTTGGTCACGAGTCAGCCGACGGCATCGGCCGGCGAACACCTCGCCACCAACTCCGCGAGCGCAACGGGCAGTCGATCGGCGATGAGCTGCGGTTCGGCGAGTTGGTCGGTACAACTGAGTACGCAGATCTGCATCTGGCCCTCGTAACTCCAGCCGGTCATGTTCAAGCCCATCGGAAACACAAGTGGCCCAGTCGAAATCAGCTTTTCGACGGGCGCGCCGCCGAAATACAGCCGCTGCTGCGGGCCGCGCATGTTCGACGCGATCATGCTGAACATCGGCCGCTTCTTGACCTTGGCGCCGATGATCGGCAGAGCCCGGGAATAGAACTTGAACAGGGGCCAGTACTCCATCCAGTCGTGCTGCAACCACGCGTCGCGTTCGGCCTGTACTTCGCGCGCGGTGCTGGTGGCTGCGGCGATGGCGCGTAGTCGGGCCACGGGATCGGTTATCTGCGTGGCGATTTCGACGTTCCAGCGGGCCACCTTGTTGCCCCAGCGATCACCGTCTTCCGGACGCATCGACACCGGTACGACGGCGGTCAGCGGCTCGTCGCCGACCTCGCCGCGTGCGGATTGATAGTCCCGCAGCGCCGTGCTGCACAACGTCAGGAAGACGTCGTTGACGCTCACGCCGAAGGCCTTGGCCACCTGCTTGATCTGGTCCATATCGCAAGCGCGGTAGGCGAATCCGCGCCTGGCGGACAATGGTTCGTTGAACGGCAACGGCGGCGGGATGAAGGCTTCGGCGTAGCCGGGCTTACCTGCCTTCTGTCGGCGGCGGATGACGCCCGTGACCTTGGCGGTGCGGGCGAGGATACCGGGGAACCGGCGCAGGGCCTCGACTTGCTGCCGGGCGACCAACACGAACCACACCGGGGCAGCCGGCCGCTGTTCGTCGGGCGCCGGATACGCCGATGGCTCAGGCAGGCGGTCCGCGGGGTCGGTGCTGTAGAACTGCTGTAGCAGGTGCAGTGACGCCATGCCGTCGGCGACTGCGTGGTGGATCTTGAGCACGAGCGCGATGCGACCTTCGGCCAGACCATCGATGTACCAGAGCTGCCACGGCGGCCGGTTCCGGTCGAGCGGAGATTCGAACAGTGCGGCAATGGCGGCACCCAGTTCGCGGTCGCCACCGGGCGCGGCAGCGGTCGCTCGACGCACGTGATAGTTCAGGTCGCCGCGCGCCCGCGTGACCCACCATGGCCGACCGACACCGACGCGTGGCGAAAGCAGCTGCCACTGAAGCGGTTCGACGCGATCGACCAGTCCTGGCACCGCGGCCCGCACCGTCTCGAACGTCAGCGGGACATGGCCGGCTGCAGGATCGAGCACGACGGCCTTGATCGTCTGCTGCGGCTGCACATCGCTTTCCCATGCCAGGAAGCTGTTGTCTTCGCCCGATAAACGTCGCATGCATCACTACTACTCGTCGGACGCGGGGAATTGAACTACCTGTCTCAGTGATCGGGACTTGCTACTGACCGATCGCGATGTCCCGCCGTAGCGTTCTTGCCATGACGACCGCAGGAGCTGAAACCGCCGACCGCATGGCGGCAGCGTTCGCGTCGATCGCCGATGGCACCGGCACCGCGGCCGACGTACGGGCCAGCCTCAAGGCAACACGGAAGCCCGCCATCCCCGTCGAGGTCGGCAGCGTCACGGATCGTCGTATCGACGGACCCGAAGGGATGCAGTCGATCCCGGTGCGCATCTATCGCCCGCTCGATGCGCCCGACGGACCACTCCCGGTGATGGTGTATTTCCATGGCGGCGGATTTGTGCTGTGTGACTTGGATTCTCATGATTCCTGCTGCCGACGGCTGGCCAACGGTATCGGCACGGTGGTGGTTTCGGTGGACTATCGACTTGCTCCGGAGCATCCCTTCCCGGCGGCGGTCGATGACGCGTGGGCCGCAGTGCAGTGGGTCTGGGTGCACGCGGCCGATCTGGGCGCAGATCCGAACCGCTTGGTGGTGGCCGGTGACAGTGCCGGTGGCAACCTGGCGGCTGTTGTGGCGATGCTGGCCCGCGACCACGGTACCCCCGCCGTCGCCTTCCAGTTGCTCATCTACCCGGTGGTCGATCAACGCAGAAAGTCTTCTGCCGCAAGCGAATACTCCCAGTCGGGTAGCGCTCTCAGTGGCGATCACATGCGGTGGTTCACCCAGCAGTACCTGGGGTCCGACGGTGACCGCGACGATGTGCTGGCTTCGCCGCTGCTGGGGGAGTTCGCCGGTTTGCCGCCGACGCACATCGTCACCGGTGAGAAGGATCCGCTGCGGGCCGAAGAAGAGCAGTACGCCGATCTGCTTCGGGCCGCAGGAGTGCCCGTGACGATCACCAAGTACGACAACATGTTTCACGGGTTCTTCAACCTGGCCGACCATCTGCCGATCGCCCGGCAGGCCACCGATGACGTCTGCGCAATCGTGAACGGAGCATTGACATGCAACTGAGGAACGCCCGGGTTCTGGTCACCGGTGCCAGCCGTGGCCTGGGTAAGAACATCGCTGCTGCGGTGGCCCGGCATGGGGCTGATGTCGCGGTGGTGGCCCGCAATGGTGATCAGCTGGAGTCGCTGGCGAAAGAACTTGGCGGCAAGGCATATCCGACCGATCTGATGGACCCGGCGGCCGTCGAGTCGCTGATCGAGCGGGTGGAGGCCGACGGGCCCGTCGACGTCCTGATCAACAACGCCGGTATCGACCGAGTCGGCCGGTTCTACGAGTCCTCGTCCCAGGACGTGCGGGACCTGTTGCAGGTCAACCTGATTGCCCCGATGGAACTGTGTCGTCAGGTCATGCCGGGGATGCTCCAGCGTGGCCGTGGGCACATCGTCAACGTGTCCTCGATGGGGGCCATCTCGACCGGTCCGGGTGTCACCCTGTACGGCGCCTCGAAAGCCGGGCTCAGCCACTTCACCGCCGGCATCCGCTCGGAGTTACGCGAGAAGCCGGTCAACACCACGCTGGTGCAGATCGGTGAGGTCAAGACCGACATGATCGACAACATCCGGGCGTTCGGTCCGGCCCGCCGCACCATCGAGCGGGCGATCAAGTGGAAGATGACGTCGGCCGAGCCTCTCGACGCCGACATGGTCGCCGAGGCCATCGCGCAGGCAATCGAGAACAACCGCAAGCACGTCATCCTGCCCAAGAGCATCAAGGTGATGGCCAACTTCACCGAGTTCCCGCGTCGGGTCTCCGAGCTGATGCTGACCGGCATCGACCAGGACACCGACTGACTCCCGTCGGCGCGTGTCAGGTTCCCCCGGCAAGATGGGGGCATGGCAGCTCAGGAGACGACGCGTAGGCACCGCGTCGGCTCGATCGAACTGCTGTTGCTCGGCCTCATCGGCCTCGCGTTGGCCGGTCCGGTCGTCACCCGATTGCTGGGGGATCATGCCCGGCTGGCGACCGCGGCCACCGTGTTCTGTGGGGTGTTCGTCCAGGCAGTGCCGTTTCTGGTGCTCGGCACGGTGGTCAGTGGCCTGATCGCTGCGTTCGTCACACCTGAGCGCCTTGCGCGCTGGTTGCCGCACAACCGGGCGTTGGCTGTCATGGTGGCCGGTGTCGGCGGTGCCGCGCTACCCGGTTGTGAATGTGGTTCGGTGCCGGTGGCCCGGCGGTTGTTCAGCGGTGCGACGGCCGGTGCGGCGCTGACCTTCATGCTCTCGGCGCCAGCGATCAACCCCGTGGTCCTGGTCGCCACCGCCGTCGCGTTTCCCGGCCAGCCGGCGATGGTGCTCGCACGCTGCGCGGCCTCGCTGCTGACCGCAGTAATCGTCGGTCTGCTGTGGCAGCGGTGGGGCAGGACCGACTGGGTCACCCGGACACCGCCGACCCACCACGACGAGCGGGCGTCGCGCTTCACCGTTTTCACCGAGGCCACCCGCCACGATTTCTTGCAGTCCGCGTCATACCTGGTGGTGGGTGCGGGCGCGGCTGCATTGTTGCGTTCTGCCACACCGCAATGGGTCTTCACCCACATCGCGGGCAATCTGGTGGTCGGCATCGTCGTGATGGCGCTGCTGGCTGTGGTGCTGGCGCTGTGTTCGGAGGCTGACGCGTTCGTCGCCGCGAGCCTGACCATGATCCCGTTGCTGCCACGACTGGTGTTCCTGGTGGTCGGTCCCGCGGTCGACGTGAAGCTGATCGCCATGCAAGCGGGTGTCTTCGGTCGCGCGTTCGCGGCCCGGTTCGCGCCGGTGACGTTCGTGGTGGCGATCATCTGCGCGACCGTCGTCGGACTCGTCGTCCTGGGGGCGCCGTGAGCAGAGAGACGCAGAACATCGTGGTCCTGCTGATCGGCCTGAGCACCGGCCTGATCGCCGTGAAGGGCAGCTACCTGAATTTCGTCAAGCCGTCGCTGTTCCCGTGGCTCGTCGCCGCCGCCGTGTTGTTGGTCGCATTGGCACTGGTGTGCCTGGTTCGCGATGTCCGGAGCGGGCCGCCCCGCGGCCATCACCACCGCGGAATGTTGGCCTGGCTGCTGCTGATCCCGGTGGCGCTGACGGCGTTTGTGTCCGTGCCGCCGATCAGTGCGGTCGGGGCGACGACCGTGGCAGCCGCACCACCCGAACGGGCCTTCCCGCCGTTGCCTGCGGACGGTGTGGTGTCGCTGCCCGAGGTGCTGATGCGGGCGGCCGCAGACTCCACGAAAAGCCTTGATGGACGGTCGATCACGATATCCGGATTCACCAAGGGGGCAGACCTCAATCGGGTGGTGATCGTGTGTTGTGCTGCCGACGCACAGCTCGCCAGCATCCACCTCACCGGCAACGTCGGGAAGTATCCTGACGACACCTGGCTTCAGGTTCACGGCAGGGTTGTCCCAGGATCGTCGAGTCCGTCCACGAATTTCATCCCAACCATGGAAGTGACCAGTGCCACTCGAATCGCCAAGCCACGCAACACCTACGCGTACTGACGCGCAAGCCATCCTCGAACAACTTGCCGGGCCCGACGCGGTCCTGCGCGACGATCAGTGGACGGCCATCGAGGCGCTGGTTGTCGGCCGGCGCCGGGCGCTGGTGGTCCAGCGCACGGGGTGGGGCAAGTCGGCGGTGTATTTCATTGCGGCGAAGTTGTTGCGGGCCAACGGCTATGGACCGACGGTGATCGTCTCGCCGCTGCTGGCGCTGATGCGTAACCAGGTGGACGCCGCGCGGCGGGCCGGAGTGCAGGCCGCCACCATCAACTCGAGCAACGTCACCGAGTGGGACGAGGTCCACCAGCGGGTGGCTTCCGGTGAACTAGACGTCCTGCTGGTGAGCCCGGAACGGTTGAACAACCCCGACTTTCGGGACACAGTGCTGCCGTCGTTGGCCGCCGACGCCGGGCTGGTCGTGGTCGACGAAGCGCACTGCGTCTCGGACTGGGGGCATGATTTCCGGCCGGACTATCGCCGGATCCGAACGCTGATCGCCGAATTGGGCAGGGGTATACCTGTTCTGGCGACCACCGCGACAGCCAACGACCGGGTGGTCCATGACGTGGCCACGCAATTGGGCGTCGGCCGAACCGGCGCATCATCATCCGGTGATGCTCAGGACACCCTGGTGCTTCGTGGCGGGCTCGACCGCGAGTCGCTGCGACTGTCGGTGGTACAGGCCGGTGGGCCGGCGCAGCGAGCGGCATGGCTTGCCGCCCATCTGGATTCGCTGCCGGGATCGGGCATCATCTACACCTTGACGGTCTCGCAGGCCCACGACATCGCGACGCTGCTGCGCGAGGGCGGCCACACCGTTGCGGCCTATACCGGGGCCACCGAGACCGCTGAACGCGAGCAGTTGGAGAACGATCTCCTCGCGAACCGGGTCAAGGCGCTGATCGCCACGTCTGCGCTCGGCATGGGCTTCGACAAGCCGGACCTCGGCTTCGTCGTCCATCTGGGGGCACCGTCGTCACCGATCGCGTACTACCAGCAGGTCGGCCGCGCCGGCCGTGCCACCAAGAGCGCGGAGGTGATCCTGCTGCCGGGCCGCGAGGATGCCGACATCTGGCGCTACTTCGCTTCGGTCGCGTTCCCTTCTGAACCATTGGTGCGCAAGGTGATCCACGAATTGGAGCCTGACCGGGCGTTGTCGACGGCAGCCCTGGAGCCACTCGTGGATCTGGGCCGCTCGCGACTGGAGATGGTGCTCAAGGTCCTCGATGTCGACGGTGCTGTGCGTCGGGTCAAGGGCGGCTGGATCAGTACCGGCGAACCGTGGTCGTACGACGAAGAGCGTTACCGCAACCTGGAGGCTGCGCGGCAGCGCGAGCAGCAGGCCATGCTCGACTATCAATCGACCACAGAGTGCCGAATGGTGTTCCTGCGCAGCCAGCTTGACGATCCGGATCTCGATGGCCAGACCTGCGGCCGCTGCGACAACTGTGCCGGGGCCGGCTACACCGCAGCCGTCGATACCGCGGCGGCCGCCGATGTGCGTGATCGGTTGATGCGTCCTGGCGTCGAGATCACGCCACGGAAGCAGTGGCCTACCGGGATGAAGTCCCTAGGAATTGCGTTGTCCGGGAAGATCTCCGACGGTCCGGAGCCGGGACGGGTCATCGGGCGGCTCACCGATCTGGGTTGGGGGATGCGCCTGCGCCAGTTGCTCGACGGACCTGACGCCGAGGTGACCGATGATGTGGTGCGTGCCGCCGTCGATGTGCTGAAGAGCTGGAATTGGACGCAGCGCCCGACGTCGGTGTTGGCGCTGGACTCCGCGACCCGGCCGGTATTGATCCGTTCGTTCGCGGCGAAGCTGGCCCAGATCGGAAGACTGACTGATCTCGGTGTGCTGCAATATAATCCGCAGTACCGGACGGTGACGGCGGCCAACTCGGCCTATCGGGTCGCGGGTCTGCGGGACGCGTGGGAGCCACCGGCCGATCTGGGTGCCGGTCCGGTGCTGCTCGTCGACGACCTGACCGACACGGGATGGACGTTGACCATGGCGGCCCGGGTGGTGCGCTCGGCCGGTGCTGACTCGGTTCTGCCGTTCGCCTTGGCTGCAGTGCGCTGAACCGTTACGGCCCAGGCCAATCCGCCGGTGCAAACGCCCAGCCGAGGTAGGTCGCCCCGGGGCTCGGGTTCCATGAGTTCGCGAGTTGAACGGTATGGCCTGTCCCGAAGTCCTGGCTCGCGCCGCCGGAGACGAAGCTGCCGTCGCCCCGTGAAATCATCACGTGCCCTTGATGGATGCCGTTCTGGATGTCGTAGTCACTCATCGAAAACACCAAGGCACCCTTGGGGTAATCGAAGTCCGGGTGGATCTGACCGAGTTCGGCCAGGTGATTGCGGAACTCCAGGGCCGAGTTGTAGCCCAGGTGTGTCCGGCCGTAGGCGTTGGCGGCGAACTCACCGCAGCGGAAGTTGTATGCGTCGGACCCGAGTTGGCCGTTGGCCCAGTCGACGGCCCGGTCTTCGCGAGAACCGACGGGCTGTGGCGCGGAAGTGACGGCAGGGGACGTCGCCGCGGCCGGGGACACGGCAGCAGGGGATACGGCAGCAGGGGCCGCGGTGGTCGGGGCGGCCGTCGTAGGGGCGACTGTCGTCGGCGAGGCGGCGCCGGGTGCGCCGTCGGCCTGCGCGGGTAACAGCGCCGTCGAGCATGCCAGCAATGCCGCACAGACACACCCCAGTGTCACCATCCGCAAATCACGCACGCACCTATGACACCACGATTAACCGACTTTCAACCCACAAACAGCAATCCGCAGTTATTGCGGAAGCCGCAATTTGTGCGGTAGGGTGGCGCATGTCCAACCGATACGAGCGGATACGCAGCCACCTCGCCCTTGCCGAAACCGCGGACGCTGCGGCCGATACCCTCCGGCATCTTCGGTCAGCACTGACGGAGATCAGCGAGCTTCTCGACGACCACCTGGCGCGGGCCGTCGTCGATGATGAGATGTCGATAGCGGCAGCAGGAAAGAGTGCCGGACTCACCGAAAACGCCGTCGGGCCACGCTTGGCCAACACGCCGCGCCTGGCCCCCTATGCCAGCGCGGAGGGGCGCGTCACCGCCGAAGGTGTCAAGCGGGCCCGCTACGACAAACACGCCCGCAACCCGCTGCCGCCGGTGGCGCCGCCCGAATCGTCCGCACCCATGCGCTTCAAGCCGCGCCGGACATCGAAACCCAATTGATCTCGAGAGGGACTGCACATGCCGAATCAGAACCTGACGCACTTAGTTTTTCTGCTTGACCGCTCGGGGTCGATGCAGTCGATCCGTACCGATGTCATCGGCGGTTTCGAAGCATTCATCGCCGAGCAGCGCTCCGGTGGCGGCGAGTGCACCGCGACGCTCGCGCAGTTCGATGGCCTGTATGAAGTTGTCTACCAATCGATCCCGCTGAGCGAAGTGCCTCCGCTGCAGCTGCTGCCCCGGGGTCGTACGGCGCTGCTCGACTCGATGGGCACGCTGATCACCGACACCATCGCCGAGATCGATCGGCTTCCCGAGGCAGCCAAACCGGGCACCGTCGTGGTCGCCATCATGACCGATGGACTGGAGAACGCCAGCCAGGAATGGCAGCCGCCCGGCATCAAGTCACTCGTCGAGCAGTGCACCAACGAACGCGGTTGGGAGTTCCTCTACATGGGCGCAGACCAGGATGCGGTTGAGGTGGGCCGGGGTCTGGGTGTCAAGGCTGAACAGTCAATTACGTACGCGCGCGGCAAGTCTCGTGAAGCCATGCTCACAGCGTCGACCAATGTCCGGCGTTATCGCACCGACAAACTCGGCAACCCGGCCGCGGCAATGCCGGAATTCACCGAAGCGCAGCGTTCGCACCTTTCGGAGGAGTAGTCGCCGGCGGAGTCGGCTTGGTCCCACCCAGCTGCACGGTCAGCGTGTCCGCCGTCGTCACCAACAACCGGGCCCTCTTGCTGATCTCGCCGTCGGTCAATGCGCGCCCGATGTGGAGCGAGACCACCATCACCTGCCGATGATGATGGTCGTAGACCGGCGCCGAGATGACGCTGATGTCGTGCTTCTGACGGGCCTGCCCTTCGTCCGGCAGATACACCCGCTCGCCGATATCCGACACCAATTCCCTTAGCAGCGCCTGCAATTCGTCGGGCAAGCTGCTCGACATACCGGCCATCAGTCCGTAGAGCCGCCGTCCGCCGGGCGTCAGGCGCTCGACCAGGTAGCCCGCCGTCCGGCACTCCGACACCACCCGGTCAAGCCGCTCGGTCTCGGTACGCAGCGGAACGGTGGGCGTCTTGTCCAACCACGAACGCAACGCACCGTCATCCCACAGCACGAACATCAGCCCGACCGGCGGGGCGAACGGATAACTCTGGCCGACCCGGATGCCGACGTCCACTCCAGGTGGGCCGACCAGTTCCAGCACCGTGATCCGGTCGTCGACCACCGCGGACAGGGCCACGGTGGTATCGCAGGCGGCGGACAGCTTGCGCATCTCGGCGCCGGCCTCCGGCGTCACCCGCATCGATTCCTGTGCGGTGTGCCCGAGTGAGATCAATGCAGGGCCGAGGCGGTAGGACTTGTCCTCGCTACGCAGCAGGTAGCCGGCGTCGGCGAGGGTGGTGACGATACCCAGGCAGGTCGGCTTGCTGAGGTCGAGCCGACGTGCGAGCTCGGACAGGCCGAATTGCTCGTGTGGGTGCCGCGCCAGAAAGTTGAGTACTGCGACGACGCGCGCAGTCGGCGGTGAGGCTCGACCCAGCTCAGGCATCCCCAGAATGTACGACACCGGTCCATATTTGGACCGCCTGGGCGGCTGCCGGAGCGTATCGACCCGGCCGTGTGGTGCGGTTGGCTGGCGCGCAGTCGCCGACTCAATGTTCAGCGCATCGGCGCGGTGGCGCCGCTGGTGGTTTTCGGTGTCGTGCCGGCCCTGCGGGTGCCCACCGCTGCGCACCTGGTCATCGCTGTCGTGTTGGCCGCGCTCGCGGTGTGGTCGGTGGTGAAATGGCTGGTCGAGCGGCGTCGAATCACCGCGCTGACGACGGCTGTGGAGCTGCGCGCCGCGGCGGGGTGAGGAGGGTCCGGATGAGCGGGGCGCCATTGACGTCGGACTGCAACACGTTCTAGTCTTCATTCGGAATATCTACCGATACGTTCCAATATTGGAACGACTGGAGAGTGTTGATGTACTCACAACCCTTGGCCGAAGCCATCGCCGAGGCCGAGCGTCTCGTCACGGCAGCCCCGTTCATCGAGTCCGAGGCCGACCTCCTCGAAGGTCTCCAATATCTCGCCGGCTGCATTGCCGCCTGCACGCACGTCGCCTTCGATTACGACAGGGACCACCCGTTCCTGCACAGCGGCACCGGGCCGTTCACGAAGATGGGCCTGGACAATCCAGACACCATGTACTTCGGCACGCGGGTTCAGCCGGGCCACGAATACGTCGTGACCGGCCGCCGCGGCACGACCACGGATGTCAGCTTCCAGTTGCTCGGCGGCGAATACACCGACGCGAATGTGCCGGACAGTGAAACCGCGTTCGACGACCGCAAGCTGACGATCGCCGACGACGGCACCTTCGAGTGGCGGTTCGCTCCGGCCACTCCGTCGCAGTTGGTGATCCGCGAGGTCTACAACGACTGGTCGGCGCAGCGCGGGTCATTTGCCATCGCCCGTACCGACACCGCGGGCACCGCACCCGAACCGTTGACTCGTGAGCTCATCGAAAAGCGTTACGCCGTCGCGGGCAAGCAGTTGATCCAGCGGGTGAAGACCTGGCTGCAGTTCCCGAAGTGGTTCTACGACAACCTTCCGGTCAACACCTTGACCGCGCCACGGCTGACCCCGGGTGGCCTGGCCACGCAGTACTCGTCGGTCGGGCACTACGACATGACGCCCGAGCAGGCCATGATCATCACGCTGCCCGTATCCGACGCCCCGTACCTGGGCTTCCAGCTGGGCAGCCTCTGGTACATCTCGCTCGACTACATCAACCATCAGACGTCGCTCAATGGCACTCAGGCGCAAGCGGATCCGGACGGCAAGATCCGGATCGTGGTGTCCGAGAACAACCCTGGTGTCACGAACTGGTGCGAGACGCTGGGGCACCTCAAAGGCTATCTGCAGTTCCGTTGGCAGCGGGTCTCCCGGGAGTTGACTGCTGAAGACGGCCCGACGGGTGAGATCGTCGGCCTCGACGAAGTGGCCGCAAAGCTGCCGTACCACGAACACAACAAGATTTCCGATGTGCAGTGGCGAGCCCGAATTGCGCTGCGCCAGAAGCTGATCAACGAAAGGATGGTGGGCTGACCATGACCGGACTGCTCGACGGCAAGGTAGTGGTGATAAGTGGGGTCGGGCCCGGGCTCGGGACCACGCTGGCCCGCCGATGTGCGGAGAACGGCGCCGACCTGGTGCTGGTCGCGCGCACCGTGGAGCGACTGGAGGTCGTCGCCAAGGAGGTGACGGGGCTGGGCCGTCGCGCACTGGTGGTGGGCGCTGACATCACCGACGACGACCAGGTCGCCAATGTGGTGGCGCGCACCACCGAGGAGTTCGGCCGGGCGGACGTGTTGATCAACAATGCGTTCCGGGTGCCGTCCATGAAGCCGTTCGCCAACACCACGTTTGAGCACATGCGCGACGCGATCGAGTTGACCGTCTTCGGCGCCCTGCGGATGACTCAGGGCTTCACTGCTGCACTGGAAGCAGCCAAAGGCTCTGTGGTGAACGTGAATTCGATGGTCGTACGGCATTCGCAGGCCAAGTACGGCGCGTACAAGATGGCCAAGTCGGCGCTGTTGGCCATGTCGCAGACCCTGGCAACTGAGCTGGGGGACAAGGGTATCCGGGTCAACTCGGTACTGCCCGGCTACATCTGGGGTGAGACCCTGGAAAGCTACTTCAGCCATCAGGCCAACAAGTACGGCACCACCGTCGAGCAGATCTACAACGCGTCGGCCGCCGGTTCCGACCTGAAGCGACTGCCGACGGAGGACGAGGTGGCCTCGGCCATCCTGTTCATGGCCAGTGACCTCGCGAGTGGCATCACCGGCCAGGCCCTCGATGTCAACTGCGGAGAGTACAAAGCATGAGCCGTACAGATGTCGGTACCGTCGAAGATCTGCACGCCTCGGCTGTAAAAGCCTGCGGCTTGGATGATTTCGGTTCCGATGACGACAACTACCGCGAAGCACTCGGGGTGCTGCTGGACTCCTTCCAGCGCGACGCCGACCTGACCGAGCTCGGCAGCAAGATGCAGCGGTTCTTCACGCGTAACGCGCTGGTGGCCCGGCTGGTATCCAATGCCGCGTTCAAGCAGTACCCGCAACATGTCGACGTGCCGATCGAACGGCCCATCTTCGTCACGGGTCTGCCGCGCACCGGTACCACGGTGATCCATCGTCTGCTCACCGCAGACCCCCGTCACCAGGGCCTGGAAATGTGGCTGGCGGAGTTCCCGCAGCCGCGGCCGCCGCGTGAAACCTGGTCGGAGAATCCCGTTTTCAGTGCCTTGGACGCCCGCTTCAAGCAGGCCCATGAGGAGAATCCGGATTACACCGGCCTGCACTTCATGACCGCCGACGAGGTCGAGGAATGCTGGCAGCTGCTCCGTCAGTCGCTCCATTCGGTGTCCTACGAGACCCTCGCGCATGTGCCGACCTATTCCCAATGGTTGGCCCGGCAGGACTGGACCACGTCGTACCGGCGGCACCGCAAGAACCTTCAGCTGATCGGGTTGAACGATCCCGAAAAACGTTGGGTGCTCAAGAATCCCAGCCATCTGTTCGCGCTCGATGCGCTGTTCGAGGTGTACCCGGACGCCCTCGTGGTGCAGTGCCACCGGCCGGCCGAAACCATCATGGCGTCGATGTGCTCGTTGTCGCAGCACACCACGGCCGGGTGGTCCAACACGTTCACCGGCAAGGTGATCGGCGAGGACTCGCTCGAAACCTGGTCGCGCGGACTGGAACTGTTCAACGCCGAACGCGCCAAACACAATCCGAAGCAGTTCTGCGACGTCGACTACTTCGAGTTCATCAAAGACCCGGTCGGTGCCGTTGAAGGCGTCTACCGCGCCTTCGAACTCGATTTCACCGACGCTGCACGAGAGGCCATGCTCGCCAGCCACGCGGAAAGTCAGCAGGGACCCCGGGCGCCGAAGCACACGTACTCACTGTCGGATTACGGGCTCACCGACGAGCAGGTCAAGGAGCGGTTCGCCGGCCTGTAGGTCTTCACGCAGGGTTGTTGGCAAGTGCCTGAATGCGTTTGAGTGCCGCCTGGGTGAGCGCACCGACGTCGTAGCCACCTGTCGGGCCGCATACGGTGATCTCGACCGCGGCGTTGTAGGCCGCAACGAAGCCGTTGTCGCACACCCAGTCGGACGCGCGGAACGACCACAGCACGATGTCCGGTGACCCGGATGTGACGGCCGGGCTCATGACGAAGTGATAGTCATGGCCTTTGAGCGTGGTGACCGTCAGTGGCGTGCCCTGACACCTCGCAATTGCCTCGTGTGCGTACGCAATTGCCGCCTTGGCCTGGAAGTCCGTGGCATAGACGGCCGTGAGTTCCTCGACATGCATCTCGGGGTCCGTGGCATCCCAATGGCCGTCGTCGATGGCCACCGGATGGTGATCGACGAGGAACGGTGGACGCAACTCACGCGCGATGCCGGCGCAGGACTCGGGTTCGGTCTTGACGAACTGATTGCCGTTGCGGTCCTGCACCCGGTTGCTGTGTAGGTCGCGGACCTGCGTGGCAGCGATCGGTCCGACCTGACGCGCCGGGTGTCCGGTGGAGGTGGTGATGACACGGGTGCAACCGGTCAGCACCACGGCCAGTAGGCAGGCGGAAACGAACGCCGCCCGGTCGGGGCTACCCGTCTCCCGGCGACGGCGCGCTGGAGAACTCTTCCAGACACCCCTCGGCGACCGCATGCTTGATGCTATCGCTCATCCGCGGGCAGGAGCGGCTGCGGCTGGGCTCGCCGCCCTGGGCGCGGATGTCACTGAAGAATGCACACCGTGCCGTGGCCTCTGAACTCCATTGCACGGCAGTGTGTTCCGGGCCAAGCTTCTTGACCGACACCGTCACATGGCAGAACCGGCACGAGACCGGGGCCAGGCCGGCGGTCAGATAACGCTCGCGGTCGGCGGCGGTGGCCGCCCGTACTGCGGCCGCGCGCTGCGGGTCCGAGGCGTAATCCGGTGCCTTGGACCACGATCCGCTCGACGGCTTGTCGGACAGCGGATGGTCATGGTCGTCGTCGCCATGACCCATCAGCTGCAGCATCGAGCGGGCCAGACTGTCAGCGTCTGGAGTCTGTGCCCGCTCGTCGTGCTGCGTCATCAGCTGGACTGCGCTGCTTCTGCTTCAGCCGACTTCTGCTCCGCCTGTCGCGCCAGGTTCTCATCGACCTCGACGTGCCACTTCTCGTTGGCGGCAGTGGTGTCGATCTCGAGCTCGAAACGGTCGGTCATGTCGGGCGTGATGTCCGCGACGTCGACGTAGAACTGCTGGTACCAGCGGCGCATCTGGTAGACGGCGCCGTCTTCCTCGACCAACAGCGGGTTGTCGATGCGGGTCTTGTGCTTCCAGATCTCGACGTCCTGCATGAAGCCCTTGCTGACGCCGTCCGTCATCGCGTCGGCCAGCTTCTGGGTGGTCTTGTCGTCCATGCCCTTGGGCTTCTCGACGATGACACCCCACTGCAGCATGAATGCGTCCTGGCTCACCGGGTAGTGGCAGTTGATCAGGATCGACTCAGCCTTGTACCCGGCGTAGTTGTTGTGCAGCCAGTTGATCATGAACGACGGACCGAAGTACGACGCCTCGGAATCCAGGTGCGATTCGCCGTACTGGGTACCCATGCCGCCGATGTCCTGACGGCCGACGTTGTGCAGGTACTGCGAGGCGATGTGCCCCTCGAAGACGTTCTTGAAGTACGTCGGCAGGCCGTAGTGAATGTAGAAGAAGTGCGCCATGTCGGTGACGTTGTCGATGATCTCGCGGCAGTTGCTGCCCTCGATCAACAGTGAGTTCCACTGCCACTCGGTCCACTCGTCGCTGGCGGCCTCGGGGATCTCCGGGATCTGCACCTCGGGCTGCGGGTCGTTGCCTTCATGGTCGTGCCACACGAACAGCAGGCCGCCACGCACGTCGGTGTGCCAGGCCCGGGTGCGGGCGAGGCGCGGGGTGCGCTTGGCGTAGGGCACGAGCTTGCACTTGCCGTCGCCGCCCCAGCGCCAATCGTGGAACGGGCAGGCGACGGTATCGCCCTTGATGGTGCCCTGCGACAGGTCGCCACCCATGTGCCGGCAGTAGCCATCAAGAACTTTCAGGGACCCTTCAGAGTCCGCGAACACCACCAGTTTGGTGCCGAAAGCCTCGACGGAGTGCGGCTTGCCGTCCTGGAATTCCTTCACCGGGCCGAGGCAGTGCCAGCCACGCGCATACCGGTCCGGCAACGCGCCGGTATCGATGTCGCGGACCCCTGCGGTTTCGGTGCTCACCATGGCCTCCCAAATCTTTGGCTACTAACTAGAACACGTTACAGTTTTCCCCACCTAGGGCGCAATACAAAGCCGTCTACCTGCGGTATATCTAGACGATGCCGCTTTTTGAGTTCGAAGGCCGTAGCCCGGTCATCGACCCCACCGCTTTCATCGCGCCCACTGCCACGCTGATCGGTGACGTTCGTGTCGAGGCAGGTGCCTCGGTGTGGTTCAACGCGGTGCTGCGCGCCGACTACGCACCGATCATCATCCGCGCGGGTGCCAACGTCCAGGACGGGTCGGTGCTGCACGCCCCACCGGGCATTCCATGCGACATCGGCCCGGGAGCGACCATCGCCCACATGTGCGTGGTGCATGGCGTGCACGTCGGCGCTGAAGCGCTCATCGCCAATCACTGCACGGTGCTCGACGGCGCGGTCATCGGTCGCCGTTCGTTGATTGCCGCGCACTCGTTGGTGGTCGGCGGCACCAAGATCCCTGACGAAGTGCTCGTCGTCGGGTCGCCGGCCAAGATCCGTGGGCCGATCGGGGGGACCGGCGCCGAGATGTGGGTGAATACGAACCCGGCGGCCTACCAGGACCTGGCCACTCGGTACCTGAGCGGTCTGTCCGAGGTCTCACCACCCGAGTAGTTCGTGAGTTTTCGCGAAAATCTCGCCGTCCTTCCCGCATTCGGCCGAGACTGGGGCCATGAAGCTCTGGGTGGTTGCTGGTGCCCTCGCGCTGTGGTGCGCTCCGACGGCTCAAGCGGCGCCGCCGAACTTCCCCGATCTGGATTTCTTCACCCCCACGACCGACACCCACCTGGCGCAATATCAAGGCGGGACGCAGCAGGTGGTGAAGTTCTCGACGATAGCGTCCCGGGGAGTGGTGGACTTCGGATCTGGCGTGGTTCACGCGTTGTGA
>ERZ650309.273-NODE-273-length-25980-cov-3.926095_pt1 | contig 25980 bp, 28 predicted proteins | sample MGYA00376245_ERZ650309 | MGnify/ENA primary metagenome ERZ650309 (study PRJEB26733, sample SAMN07839294) | wastewater metagenome | biome: urban; feature: wastewater treatment plant; material: waste water | place: USA: North Carolina | collected 2016-04-26 ...
TTTGTCCCGCTCGAGCTCGTCGAGGTCAAGGACAAGATCCAGAAGTACGACGCCGAGCTGAAGATGTCCGAGGCCGAGGCCTCGTCGATTTACGGCGGCTACATGTTCTTTGTGTACCTGACGCCGTTTTTCGGAGGCTTGCTCGCGGACCGTGTCTTTGGCTATACCCGCGCGATTTTGAGCGGAGCCGCGCTGCTCGGAGCCGGTTATCTGGTCTTTTCGATTCAGCATCCGTACGCGTTCTATGCCGCGCTGTTTCTGCTGGTGCTCGGAAACGGTCTGTTTAAGCCGAACATTTCGACGCTGGTTGGCAACCTGTATCCACAAGGTGATTCCCGTCGAGACTCCGCGTTTTCGATCTTCTACATGGGCATCAACCTGGGCGCGCTGTTTGGTGGTCCCGTCGGCGAATACATGCGCATGACGTTTGGCTGGCCGCTCGCGTTTGCGACCGCTGGTGGCTGCATGGCGTTTTCGCTGGTGACGTTTGCGTTTCTGCGCAAGCACGTCACTTTCGGAGACAATCGCTCGTCCGTCGCTGCTGTGTTCGACATGCCGCTTCCTGCGGAATACGAAGACCGTCCTGATCCGCCTGCCGTCGAGCGTCAGCGCATCATCGCGCTCGTGGTGATGTGTCTCATCGTGATGTTCTTCTGGATGGCTTTTCACCAAAACGGAACGTCGCTGACCTTCTGGGCGCGTGACAACACCGACCGCGTGCTGCGCATCGGATCATGGTCCAAAGAGATCCCGCCCGGCGTGTTCCAAGCGTTTAACTCGGCCTTCATCATCATCCTGACGCCGGTGCTGGTTCGCGTGATGTCGTGGCTGCGCGCGCGAAACTGGGAGCCGAATACGCCCACCAAGATTGGGATTGGCATGCTGCTCACGGGCCTGTCTTACGCGATCTTGGTCGTCGCTTCCTGGTCCGGTGGAGATCACGGCAAAGTCGGCATGGGCTGGCTGATTGGCTGCTACTTCGTCATCACGATTGCAGAGCTTTTGCTGTCGCCGATGGGCTTGTCGATGGTGACCAAGCTCGCGCCGCGTCGAATGACCGCAATGCTGATGGGCGTGTGGTTTATCGCGACGGCGGTTGGCAACTATCTATCGGGCTTTATTGGTCGCTTCTGGCGACCGTGGAAGCACTCCGAGTTCTTTATGCTGCTGGTGGTGACCTCACTGCTCGCTGCGTGTCTGTTGCTGTGGCAATACCGTCGGCTCAAGCTGGCGATGCCACCGCAAGATCCGCTGGAAGACGAAAAAAAGCAGACTTCTTCTGAATCCGCCGTGCCAGAGCTTGCTGGCGCTGGCTGCTAGTCCCGCTCCGAGGTCGTTTGCGCGGAGATTCTGGACCACCTTTCGACCCGTAAGTGTGTCGCTGTGGCATCCGTCGAAACCATTGCGTTAGGTGCTTCTGCTCGCACCGAATCTGCCTCTGCGCAGGATCAGTACGTCATCGGTCCGTACCTGAACCAAGGCGGGATGGCGACTGTGTTCTTGGGCAAGCACATTGGACGCACCGGCATCTCAACGCCGATTGTGCTCAAGCGCTTGCGCAGCGAGCTGACCCACGTTCCTGAGCTTCGCGCGCTGCTGTTTTCCGAAGCAGAGCTTCAGTCGCGCCTGCTGCATCCGTGCATTGTGCGGACCACGGATCTGGTGGTGATCGACGGCGAATACTACTTGGTCATGGAATACGTACGCGGCGGGGATCTGCTGCTGCTGCTGCGGCGGGCTCGTCGTCGGGGTCAGCGCTTTTCAGCCGCTGCGGCGCTGTTCATTGTGCGTGAGCTGTTGCAAGCGCTCGGCTATGCACACGAGCTTCGAGATGCGCGCGGTGTTCCGCTGGGCGTCATTCATCGCGACATTTCCCCGGCCAACATCCTGATTTCCGGCGACGGAGAAGTGAAGCTGTCGGACTTCGGAATCGCGCAGACTTCGCAAGTGGAAGAGCTGGGTTTGCGACTGCGCGGCAAGGTGGGCTACATGTCTCCCGAGCAAGCGCGTCAAGAGGAGCTGGATCAGCGCTCGGACTTGTTTTCGCTCGGGACCGTGCTCTACGAGCTGCTGACGGCCAAGCGTCTGTTTGTCGGTCAAGAAGGAGAGAGCGCAAGCCGTGTCTATGCCGCTCCGATTCTGCCTCCTTCTGCGCTGTGTCCGAGCCTGCCTCCGTCTGCGGATGCAGTGATTCTGCGCGCGCTCCAGCTCGACAAAAACGATCGACCTCACTCGGCGCTCAAGTGGTACGAAGAGCTGCTGCTGCTGTCCCAGCGTCACGGTCTGTGGATGGATCGCAGCGAGCTGGGCGCACATCTTCGCGTCATGCTCGGTGATGATCCAGAGTCCTGGCGACTTGTGGAAGAGCGCTCTGGAACTGCGCGCATACCGTCGTTTCTGGAAGCCGATGAGCTGTGGGAAGAGCCCAGCGGATCCGTCCCGAGCGAGAGCATGATGGCCATCTCGGTGGCTCGGACGCTGGAGTTTGCTTCTCCGCGTAGCACGGACGTCTCGGCCCTGCACTCTGATGTGACGGCGCCAGTTCCCAAGCAGAGCGACCCTGTTGTCAGTGCAGTTGCGCCGCAAGCTCCCACGCAGATCATCGTCGCTGCGATGCCATCCGGTCTGCGTTCCTATCTGCGTAAGCCGCTGCTTCCCTTCCTGGTCTTTTCGATTCTGTCGCTGCTGTCCGCTGCGCTGGTGTGGCTGCTGCTGCGCTAACGGACTTGCTCTCTGTCTTGGGAATACAAGTAAGCGTTCCGTCACCGGATGAGAATGTGATGACAGCCTGCTCTTCGTCGTGTCACGCTTTTCAGAAGATGTCACGATAGCGGCAGTCTGTTATGAGCAGCGAGCTTCTTCTTCTGCATCGCCAGCGCTTTCCTTCGATGGTGACCTATCTGGGTCTGCTGCCACGCGGACTGGATTCCTATCCAAACTGCCAAGTCAAAGCGAGCCTGCTGCATTCTCTCAAGACCGATCTTCCGCTCGATTCTCTGGTCGAGAGTCTGCCTTCTGCGCTGCAAGAGATCGTCACGCAGCCACCGCCGGTTAGTAGCTGGATTCCTGAGGTCTATTTTCGTGCGCTCTTGCGCGCCAGCTTCGACTCCTTCTTTCGCGATCGTCGCAAGTATGTCGCATGGGGATATGAAGCACAGCGACGAGTCTTGAGCAGTCCGCTCTATCGTCCGCTGTTTATGGTGATGTCGACAGAGCGCGGATTCCGTCTTGCCTCTTCACGCTGGGAAAACTTCCACAAAGGTGTCTCTCTGACGGTTCACATGGGCGAACGCGGTGGACGCATTGTGTTTGAGTTTCCTGCGCATCTGCTCACGCTGTTTGATCTGGAAGTCACCATGTGCGGAATCCGTGTCGCGATCGAGCTGATTGGCGCACGCGATGTCCAGGTCTCTGAGCTGGCAGAGAACGCCACCTCGATGTCTGGCTTGGTGACCTGGCGCTAGCTTTCGCTCGTCGCTGCTGGCTTCATTCTTCGGCTCCGCTGCGGCGTTACGGAACGGACACATCGACGCTCTGTACGCACTCTGTACGCACTCTGTACGCACTCTGTACGCGCTCTGTACGCACTCTGTTTCCATTTGCTGGGGCGGACTGTGGGTGCGCCGGGCAGCGTGTCGGACCTGTGACTGCATCGGAAGATCCCGAGTCGATTCCGTGACTTGCGCGCGCACTTTCTGTCGTTGCGTCTTAAATTGGATTCTGATATTCATTTTCAAAAATAGAAAAATCCCGTCTGTCACGCTGCGTTTCTGGCGGGCGGACAGCCTGAATGTTCCCAAAGGAATTCCGCATGCAGAACCGATCTCTGTCTGTTCCTGTTGCACTCTGTACGCTGTGGCTTTCGGCCTGTCATTCATCACAGGTGGAGCCTGATCCACAGCTTCTGGCTGATCTGGCTGCGATGGAAGATCTGGCGTCGCCCAGCGTTGATGCGACGCTGCCACCACCGACTCCGTCTGTTGCATGCGGAGCGATGCTTCCCGGTCCTCCGCTCAAGTCCGATGTGACGGAAGCACTTCCTGACTATGCTGCGCAGCTTGCCGCACTTGATCTAAAGACCGTTCCCGATCCGCTTGATTACAGTGCAGAGAGCAAGCTCTCTGTTGCCGTCGTCAACTACATGCTGGGACGCAGTCAAGGAACTACGGTTTCGCATCAAGATGCGCAACAGACCGCGCTGGGTCGTGCCGTGCTGGGCGCCGCAGCCAAAGGAACCGGCGGGAAGCTAGACTTTTCGTTTCTTCGACGAGGACTGTACTACTTCTATCCGTGCGATCGTCCGTTTCCGGCAGATCTTGGTGCCTTTGTCGCGCGCTACGGAGACTATAAAAAGTGGCCCGTTCAGCAGCTAGACTGCGCGCGTCCCAAGAACGGACCGCGTCGCTTGTATGAAGATCTGGACCAAGGAATCTACGTGGCAGAGACGATCGTAGATGGCGCAGTGCGCGAAACAGAAGTCCTGTTTACATCGCTGCGCAGCGACGGACAGCTCGACTTTGCGGCGTATACCGAAGAGGGAAAGCTGAGCGATCGCAGCACGTTTGCCACAGCGGGTGGAACATCGGTTGTACTTGCCGCGCCGTATACGTGCATCAGCTGCCACCTGGACACCACGGCATGGACCATCACACGCAAGATGCCAACCGGAACCGGCGCTGGGTGTCGCTAGCTCTGTGGAATCGGACACATTGTCAGCGACGGCGCTTGCGCCATAAAGTGGAGCTATCGATGCCTAATATACTGGCCGCTTCCTCTTGGGTCTTACAGCGGGCTACCACGCGCTGAATGTGCTCTCGCTCGATCTCTTCAATCGTAAACGGACCGCCAAGCACTGGACCGGATGGATGCGTGCTGATTCGATCGGGAAACGCAGCGGGCTCGATGACGCGCGCTGGCCACAAGATCGTCGCGCGCTCGATCGCATTGCGCAGCTCGCGAATGTTTCCGGGCCACGGATAGCTCTGTAACATCGTCTCTGCGGCAGCGGACAGCTCCATCTGGGGACGCTTCGTTGCGCGCGCAAAGAACGACAGGAAGTGTCGCGCCAGCGGCAAGATGTCTTCCACTCGCTCGCGCAGCGGCGGCAAGATCACTTCCACCACGTTCAAACGGAACAGCAGATCTTCACGGAATCGACCCGCATTCACTTCCTGTTCTAGGTTGCGATTGGTCGCGGTGATGACACGAACATCGGCGCGCCGCGTGGTGTTTTCACCGACGCGCTCGAACTGCTTTTCTTGCAAAAAGCGCAGCAGCTTGGCTTGCAGACTCGGTGCAATCTCACTGACTTCATCCAGAAACAGCGTGCCACCTTGCGCGCTCTCGACGCGACCTGGCTGATCGCGAACCGCTCCGGTGAAGGCTCCGCGTGCGTGTCCAAACAGCTCACTGGCCAGCAGATCTTCAGACAGCGTAGGACAGTTGACCATCACAAACGGATGATCTTTGCGCGCACTGTGAGAGTGAAGGAGCCGCGCGAGGACTCCTTTTCCGGTTCCGCTTTCACCGCGCAGCAGCACAGAGACATCACTTGCTGCGACCCTGGAAATGATCTCCAAAACAGACTGCATCTGGGCCGACTGTGTCAGCAGCTCGACTTCAGGAATCGCTTCCGCAAGCTGCTCACTGAGGTTTGCCAGCTGTCGCTCTAGCTGCCGCTGCGTCGTGATCTTGTCGACCACGCTGCGAATCTGTGCGGGCGTAAATGGCTTGGTCAGAAACTCTGTTGCGCCGCTCTTGACCGCTTGCACCGCCGCATCAATCGTTCCGTACGCAGTGATCATCACCACCGCCAGGTTCGCACATGCAGAGATCAGCTTGGGAAGCAGATCCAGACCGCTTCCTTCCGCAAGACGGAGATCCAAGAACGCGAGATCAAACGAGTGAAATCGGATGGCTTCTTGCGCTGCGTGCGCGCTGGATACCGCTGTGACACGATGTCCCATTCCTTCCAGACACATCTTCAAGGTGGTGAGGATGTTCTTTTCATCGTCGACAATCAGTACATTCAGCGCACGCTTGGCTCGATTCACTTCTGTCATCTCGTGCTCCCGATCGGGGGACAACCTATCATCAACTTCACAAGCGAAACAGCACGGCGAAGATCAGCTTGGTCTCTGCGCGGGCCAGATCAGGAGTCCAACCAGATGGCGCACAGGTTGAGATCACTCCGTCGGGATGATACAGACCGCCGCACTTGTAGCCATCGGGTCCAGTGACTCCTCCTGATCCTGCGTAGTACGGAACGCTTGCTTCATGATGCGAGACTTCCAGACGCACGGTCAGCAGCTCACTGGGATAAACGCTGAAGTTGGAAGAGACATCCCAGCCAAAAAACTCGGTTCCGCTGCGGGTATCAAACGTCGACGCTGCGACACCAGTAGGAACCAGCACCAGATAGCGACCCGGATTGCGAATGAAGCCACCGCCAACCATCCAGCTGAGCCGGTGTTTCCAAAACCACAGGTTGTGATACGCCATCGCAGACAGAAAGTCCTGTTCACACGGACGCTCTTTGGTGCAGTTGCCGGGATCGTGAACGCCTCGGAATGCGGTGACTCCGTCCCCTTCTTCGAAGCCCAGATCGAAGGTGAATGACAGCGCGGCGCGACTGACTCCGCGAGCATCTGCGCGATTCAGATAGCGAACCAGCACGCTGTTATCCGAGTGAAAACGGACCCGATGTTCGCTGCCTTGGGTGTCGGTTCCTACGTATCCGTTACACACCAGCTTGATCCACTCGCGCGGGGCGTAGTGAACCTGATATCCGACGCCGGGAAGCTGGTTGAACTTGCCGTAGGTCTGCCAGCCATTGATGAGCCATAGCTCAAGCTTTAAGCGATCGGTCGGGAAGATCTGAAGGCGCGCTCCGTTGAAAAACCACGGTGTGTTGTCCGACGTAAACGACGCTTGATAGCCCCAGTTTTCAAACTGCGTATAGGAAAACAGACCGACGTAGGAAAAGAACAGTCCGACATCCAAGTTGATCCCGTGCAGCTTGTCGAAGTGATAGCCCGCGTACGCTTCGCTGAGATACTTGTAGACACTCTGCAAGTCGAACTGTCCGCGATTCACAGTCAGATCATTTCGGGGCACCGCAGAGGACCGCGTTCCGAACTGCGTGAAGATGCGTCCGCGCACATTCCCAACGTGTACGTCGCCTCCGATTCCGGCAAACGCCAGCGTTAGCTCATTGTGTCTTGCCGTCGCTGTTGACCCCACAATGGTGTTGTCTTTGGGCTGGTTAAAGGAATACGTGTAGTTCGAGTCAATGTCGAGCTGCGGGGTAAAGTACGGACTGTCTAGGAGCCGCGAAGTCTGTCGACTCCCTCCGTTGATCCAGCCAAAGTCACCCCACGCAAACGGCTCTGCGGGACGCTGTGGACTCTGCACGCTCTGTGCGTTCATCGCAGGCTTTGCTGTGTGCTCGCTGCGCAGCTGCGCTAGCTCTGCTTCCAGCTTCTGGAGTCGCTCTGTCAGCTGCGGAATCGACAGCGTAGCGGGCTGCGGCTCGACGACAGGTGGCGCTGTCTGCGAAGTAGGAATCGGAGTAGGAATCGGAGTAGGAATCGAAGTAGGAATCGGAGTAGGAATCGGGGACGGAGCGCTCTGGGCTTGGACGCGCAGCGGATACAGCAGCACACCACAGAGGATCCACTTCACAACGGATGACTTCATCAGGGAACTCCCGGCCTCCTCGGGCCGCATCCGCTGTTTGCAAGGGATACGCCAGCGGACTTCCCGTCACAGCCTGTTGTGCCGCGCTTGCAGTTTGCACGGACAACCCTCGCCGGGCCTTGCAACTTGCAAGGTCGTTTGTGTCGATGCATCTGTGAAAGAAATGTGCATGTAAAAAGCTGCTTTTATGTGCAGTCTTCCCATTGCTTTCTTTGCAAAAGATATCTGCGCTGCGTCATAAAAAAGTTGAACCGAAATGCGAGGCATCGCTAGTATCTATTCATGATCAAAAGTCACATCGAACCGAGCGCGTATCGTCGTTCTTCGCTTGCGCGCATGCTGATGTTGTGCGTGTGTTCGCTGGTTGCTTGCCACGAAGAGTCCGGCGACGAGCGATTCGGGTATTGGCAAGAGCCTCCCGACGCGGGTCGACGGATGGATGCGGCGAGCGTCGTCGATATGGCCAGTGGCATCGACGCGGCCAAGCTGGTCTGCACGCCGTCGTCGATTGGCGGTGGGTCGCTGCTCGGCTCATCGGGAACGGGCAAGACCGCTGACGACGATGATGATGACGACGATGATGATGACGACGACGATGAACCACCCAAGAAGAAAAAGAAGAAGTCCAAAGACGATGATGACGACGACCTCGACGACTAATTAGTCGAGCAACAGAGCAGGCTCCTATCTTCGGGTAGTGAGCCTGCTCACGCTTGTGGACTCGCTGGAGTATCAATGGCAAAAGAGAAAGACGCCTTCCGTCCAGACGTGCTGGGCATAGTCGCTGAGCTAGAGAAGGTTGTCAAGATACAAAACATCACGATCGGCAACGAGGAACGTATGAGTACGGGTCTTCTAGTCGTCGATCTAATGCTCGGTGGTGGTATCACAGCCGGTATGTATACCTTCTCAGGTGCCGAGCAGAGTGCTAAAACCACGCTGGCCATCAACGTCCTGGCCGCCAGCGTGAATCAAGATGTGGACCTTCGCGTACTGTGGGACGCTGAGGGATCCTCTGGATCTTCGATGGATTACATCGAGAACATCTTCGAAACTAACAAAGTCAAAGTCGACATCGAGACCCTGTTCGGCACTCGAGTTAAGGGGAAGTACACGAAGACGCCTCTCATCTATTACCGTGACGAAGGTGAGATGGACACGTTCTTCAATTGGCTCTCGGGACTTCTGAGACGTCTTCCTGACAAGCGTTTCGATGATGATCGCTGGTGGTACGTATACGAGAACAATCAGGAGAACAAGGCGAAGTTCAAGGGTCAGTACAACCGCGACCTGAGTTCAGCCAATAACGCTCTGTACATTCCCGCACCTAACGGTTCATTGCAGGCTATAATCCTGCCGGACTCATATCCAAGTCTGATGCCTCCGGCCATGGATTCTGATGATCCTAATCAGAGCATAGCCATGCAGGCTCGTGAGTTCTCTAAGAACCTACCGCGCGTTAAGGGTCGTCTGCGTGCCAAGCGCGTTGCTCTGATGGGTATCAATCAGCTCCGAATCAACCCTATGGCGCGATTTACTGATCCAAACTATGAGCCGGGCGGCAATGCTCTTGGATACTATTCCGATGTACGCATCCGTTCCACAGCCAGAGCTCTGTCTTCAGTGCCGTACAATCCAAAGGGAAAGAAGCTAGAAGAAGAACCATCGGTCTCTGGTGACGGCACAGACAAGTACCGTTATATCCATTTGAAGACAATCAAGAACAAGCTCTCTGTTCCAGGTAGAGAGGCTTGGGCACGTATCTGGGTCGGGGACGAGGACGATAGGGCTCGCGGCTTCTGCCCAGTATGGGACACTTTCTACACATTGGTCATGACTGGTCAAGTGACTGGAAAGCGTTCATCTATGACTCTTAGTCTAGACGGTCTAGGCGAGGCCAAGCGTGCCATCGATTGGGAAAAGTTCAAGATGCTCGTACTGGGCGATAAGGAACAGATCGCCTGGGTATGCAAGAAAATGGGTTACGCGAAGGCGTTCAATCTACGCAAAGGCCTCTTCAACATGCTGCGCAAAGGGAAGTTGGAGGAACTGTATGTAGCCGAGCATCGAGCAAAGTTGAATAAGGCCAAGGAGAAAGTGAAAGATGACGATGACGATGAAGAGGACGATGACTGATATGAGCAAGAAGAACAGACGTAGCTCCGGAAGCGCTATCAACATCTCAAAGCTAGCTTGGGAGGATTTACCCGAGTACCAAATGCAAAAGAAACAGGAGGACATAGGTGCCACTTGGGTAGGCTTTGAACTCGACGGCGTACTAGCCCACTATGAGATGTTCGCTGGAGTGGGGGTCATCGGAAGTCGCATTGACTCTATGATCCTGCGTATGCAGAACCTGGTCTCCAGAGGCGTGTTGGTGCGAATCTTCAGCTCGCGCATCTATCCGATCCTGTATGCCAACCTGAATGGCACTTGCACGACAGCTAGTACTGACATGGCCGCGCTGCGTAATCCGTCCATCGAAGTGGAAGCTATTCGCAAATGGAGCAGGAGTTTGTTTGGATTTCCGGTAGGGATCACCTGCGTTAAGGACTCAGGCTGCGTTGTACTCTATGACTGGCAGTCCATTCGCGTTGAGAAGAACACTGGCGTTGTCTTCGACGACTATCTGTTCATGGACATAAAGCATCAGGAGTCTTCTATCCGAACACCAGATTCCGACGGGGCGCAGGCCGCGACTATCGAAGAATCTGCATCACATACAGAAGTGGATGTTCAATCTGGAGATGAGAATGGCAGAGAAGAGAGCAGAGGTAGTGACCAGACACTTCAAGGTGACGTTCACGTGTGATGAATGTGGTGGGATCATGGAGTACTTATCTGATCCTGTCGATTCGAAGCACGCGGGTGTTACTTCTATGTTCGAGCATAGTTGCGCTGGGTGCGGTCGCACTCAATTTTTGACCCGCCGATATCCGTACATGGACACTGAGACGCAGCTTCTGACATGAGCTTGGTCTTTTTGGGGATAGGTGATCCCCACTTTGATGGCAAGATGATCAAATACATGGAGGATCTCAATCATCGGATCGTTCATGAGATGGACCGCGTTATGGAGTGGGGCAAACGAGAGGGCATCGGACTGGCCGTCATATACGGCGATATTTGTGAGACCCCCAACATGTCCTATCAGGCTCACACTTTGTTCCTAGACTTCTTAATGCGATGGAGTCCATACTATCGCATACTGATACCGCTCGGCAATCATGACAAGGAACACAGTACGCATCACTCACTGCAGATATTCTCTAGAATGTGTGACTACGGTCTGCTGCCTAAGGTGAAGATCGTCGAGGAGTCCACAACTTTCTTCCGCAAGTCCTCGACTCCTTTGCGTATCTGCCCCTGGCCCTTCTTGGACACAGACCCGGATGCGTTAAATGTTATCCACGAAGCGGTAGCCGGTGCGCACTGGGATCATGGACGAGAAGTAGAAGGCGCTAAGAAGATGAAAGACCGCTGCGTGAGTGGTCACATTCATACGGCTCAAACCATTGGCAGTACAAACTATTCGGGCACTCTTTATCAGACCTCATTCGGTGAGAAGCCGCGCAAGTATTTTCATCACGTGACGTGGGAAGATGGTGAAGAACCTGTGATCAAGCGTGTGCGACATGTTCCATCCTTTAGACTCGAGAACGCCATCATCGAGTCACAGTCGGATGTTGAAGCTCTGTCACGAGACCGAAATGTGCTCTACAAGGCGTTTGTCAAATCGAACGCTGTGTTGGACGAGGACGCCTTTGCAGAGCTGCCCAACGTTGTCAAGTTTAACTCGTTTCGCACTCGAAAGGAGTTGGAGAAGCTGATTGTCGACGAGATACGTCTTGATGATGAGTTCAATGTAGCCTCTGTACTGTCCGTGGAAAACAATCTTAAGACGTGGCTCGATCAGAGTGGTGAAGAACCCGATCTGAGAAAACGCGCTTATCGCAAGTTCAAGACTCTATTCAATTAGGAGTAGTCATGCCATCACTCGATTACCTCAAGACCCAACTTCAAAACTTCTACAAAGACACGTCCCGGCCACGCTCGGCCACGCTTGAAGGATTGAACATTATCAAGGAATTGTGTTCGGACTACATTGAGACGCTAAACGACGAAGCAACCGATGATGTTGAAGACGAGTTGGGGCCAGACGAAGATGAAGGGGAAAGTGAATGATTTCGCGTCGTGGATTTCTCGGTGGACTGGCTGGAATCTTGGCTGCCTCTGCTGCACCCGCTATTGTTCATCGGCCAATGAAGATCTGGGTTCCCAAAGAGAAGGATGTCTACGTCCCTAAGATAGAAGTCATTGATCACAGCGAAATCATAGAAAGCATTGAGGGAGTCTTCCCTATAGGGTCAGGCGTCCATTGGTACCGAGACGGTATTCCGATAAAGGGAGAAACCGGTCCGAGCTACACGTTGAGAGTCGAGGACGCGGGTCACACCATTCGTGTGGAACGCTACGGTGTGAGCTACGGTCGCGTGAACGACATGCGATTTAATGCTAATTCGAAGGGGCCGAGTCTAACCTTGAATGATTTCAAGGCGAACAACACCTTGTGGATTTTCAACGGCAAGGACATATCATAAATGTGAATTGATAGGTCACAACAAGAGAATGTCATGGCTGAGAGGACAACTGGATTTCACAATCGGTATAGACCGCAGAAGTTGAGCAGACTGATCGGTAACGAGCGCGTTAACTCGCAACTGACAGGAATGGTGGAGAAGGGTAAGTTCCCATCGGCCATCCTGTTCACGGGTCCACCGGGTGCCGGTAAGACCACCACGGCTCGCGCCCTGGTGAACGATACGCTAGGTGGTGAGAACATTGCCGAGAATCTGCTGGAATGGAGTTTCGGTTCTGACAGGTTGAAGGAGGATGTGTTAGGACTCGTGCAGACAATGCGGCTACGCCCTGCGAATCAGGCTCGACGTCGCTTCCTGATAGGCGACGAAGCTCAGGCCCTAATCGGAAATAAGCCCGCTGTAGACGCTCTCCTAAAGCCCCTTGAAGAGCCGGTGCCTACTTCTACCTACATACTGTGTTCTATGGACCCTGACAAGTTTGATAGCAATGTCAGCGGACGGGCTCTACGTGATCGTTGCGTGGTATTCAATCTGAAGCTTCCGACTTCAGAAGAGCTGTCTAAGTATGCCAAGCGCATTGTTAAGGGCGAAGAGATGGACTACATGACAGAGGAAGCTCTGGAGAAGGTAGTTAATTCCGCTCGCCTACAAGATGGCTCGTTTCGTGTGCTAGCCAACATCATGGAAGGTTTGAGTAACTTCCATGCTGGCTCCAAGAAGAAAAAACTGTCAACCGAAGATGTTGAAGAGGCGATTCAATCTTCTCAGACCAACGATGATACGCTGGCCTGCGACTATTTGATAGGGGTCTACAATCGCAAATACGTGGCCGCGCACACTGCCATCATCTCGGTTGAGGATCCAGTCGGATTCATCAACAAGGTCATATGGCTCAATTGGTTTGTGCACAATCAGGTGCTGCTCAAGGAAGCACGCCACCCGAAGGTCTGGGGATCCAAGACTGGTTGGATACTGTGGAAGCAGGTGCGCAACTTGATGCTTCAAGAAACGAAACGCGAGGACGCTATCCACATGGTAGGCACCGTGACTCAATTTCTAGCAGCCATCAAGCTTTCGGCTGGATCATTCGCTGTAGACGAACGAGTGCTGCTATCGGCCAAAACCTTCGAACTCATACATCAACTAAAAGACTAATCGACATGGACCTCACTCCCGAACAGATCAATGAATTTCTCTCCAATGCCATTTTGAAGAGCTCCATCGGCAAGGCTGTGGAAGATTCTGTCAATAGATCAATTGCCGAACTCTCTAGGGGGTACAACAATCCTTTTGACGCTGTTATCCGACGAGAAGTTGAAAGTCTTATCTCAGAGCACTTGAGAACCACGTTCAGTGAACAGCTTCGGGGACGTGTTAGAGTAGCTCTAGAGAGCAAGCTCACTGAGGACACAGTAAACAGCATCATAGAAGCTGGAATCAATATGCTTCTACGCGAGAGGAATCGCTGATGGATCTAATGCCAGATATCTTTGTCACTCGGCATGGCAAGTGTGTCCACAACTACAAGGAACGTGAGTATCTGTGGCATCGCTTTAACAACGATGACATCATGGGGCTGGATATAGACGGCATCACTCAGACGGCTCTGAAAGCTAAGGAGCTGTCGCGTGTGCTGGATAACGACTCTCCTATCATTCTGGTTTGTTCAGAGGCCGTGCGTTCATATCAGACAGCTTCTCTGATCCGCAGCGAGCTTATCTACTCGCACGGATTCAAGATGGTCAGTGTGCTCGATGACCGTATGCCTATACTCAACGAGATTCCACGCCCTTCTGAGGGTAAGCCACTGCCTAAGGACTATCGCTACGACCTGCATAAGTGGGAAATCCGCAAAGTCATTCATGGCGAGTCGTTCCTTCAACGCATGCACAGTTGGTCCGACGTGTTCTCGAGCATACATGATAGATTGCTCTATGCGGTGGACAGGCACCGCATTCTCAAGTACCCTGGATGCGAGCTGAAACCGCTAACGAATACTCAGATTGTTTTCGTTGGCCATCAATATTCGGTGGCTGCACTTCTCGGCGGACTGCTCAAACACAGACTCGTGCTGTCCAGTGAGCTCAGTGCGGAGCGTGAGACAAACTTGGCTGAAGCTGCTGTGCGTTATCCGATGGAACATGATGAGTTCTTGTACATTAGCCATCTGATTCACTCCGATACGTTTGAAACTTCGGCACGTTTCTTCCGCTTGCAAAAGTACTCGACTGACGTTCTGCAACGCAGCATTGGAAATGCTGCTGACATGAAAGTGAATGGCTGAATCCTCTCGCATTCAACTGCAATCCTTTCGCCTGAAGGGGCTGCCGTTCTTCCTGGACCAGACGTTTGATCTTCAACACAAGGGGATCAGTCTGATCCTAGGGCGGAACTTCGACTCATCAAATAATAACTCTAACGCCGCTGGCAAGTCCATGTTCTTCTCGGAACTTGCGGAGATGGCCTCCTTCGAGCCCATGATCGGAGAGAAGGGGGACACGATACGCAAGGGGATGCGTGTTCTTAAGCTGCGCAAACAGGGTCATGACTATAAGGTCAAGCGTTCCTTCTCACCAAAGGAGCGCATCGTCATTTACAAAGACGGCGTGGACCTGGGCATCAAGGACCTGGCCGCCGCTAAGTCCCGCCTTTTCAAGCTACTGCCGTATACTTCACCTGAAGTCCGCAGCCTGTTGTTCATAGACTCGCGCACACCGCACCCTCTGATTAGAGGTAACACGTCTGAGAGACGAGAGTTCCTTCGCCGCTTCTTCCATATGGACGCCGCGCCCGCGATGCGCAAGATCATCAAGTCCGAATTGGAGAAGATCACTTCTAGTGAGGGCGGGTTGAAGGAAGTGGTGGTCCGGTTAAAGGAACTAAAGGCTCGGTCTAGAGACCGAGATGTTGATACTCTAGAAGCACATCTATCTAAGACAGAAAAGAGGGTCAAGCGTCTCACTGTCCAGGTCGCACAGTATGTGCGCGTGCACCGAGTGTATGCAGACTACCGCAAGCATCGAGAAAGCATTCGAGAGCTTAAACGTCTTCATCTCAACGATCCGGAGGAACTCAGAGAGCGTATTCTGAGGCTAGAGAAGGTGTGCTCACAGCATGAGGCGGGCATAGAGGCTTGGAACAAGTACGAGGAACAGAAGCAAGAGCGTGATGCCTACCGAAAGGAGAAAGCTAGGCTTAGAGAGTCTGTACCAGACAAGTACCTGAGCGATCCGAAGACTAGCCGCTCCGTGCTCAAGGAGAAGCGCGCTCAACACCGTGAGTCTGTGGCTGATCTAGCTTCCAAGCGTGACTTGCAGGAACATAAGGCAGCTAAGACCTCCGAAGAATCCCAGAAAGCCTACCTCATCGATCTTGATGACGCAAGGCGCAAGTTGTCCGACCTAAAGGAAGCGCGCGGCAAGTGCCCCACTTGTGGTGGACCTTTCGAGAACGAGCATGTCGAGAAGCGCTATCGCAGCGTCAAGAAAGACATCGCTCTCATAGAGGAGTGGCTCGAAAATGCAAAGACCGAACACGCCAAGTCCAGCAAGAAACTGGTCAGGTACTCAGAAGAACTTTCGGAGGCCGAGAGCAAGCTGGAACTCCTGGACGGCTATCTGGAGAAGGTGCAACAACTCCTTGAGCTTGAGTCCGTCGCCGCTGTTGAAAAGCCCCCAGGCAAGGACAAGGCAGCGCTTCAGTCCTCCAGAGATTTGCTACTGGAAGAACTGAGATGGCTTAGAGAGCAAGAAGAGGCTGTTCAAGCCGTATCAGCGTGGAATCGACTGGACGCGGAGCAGAAAGCTGTCGCCAAATCCGATGACCCGACACCGGAGCTGATGCAGGTCACTGAAGAGGTCGGTAAGCTGAAGGGCGAGCTTTCAGAAGCACGATCTATAGCTGCTGAGATTGTCGAGCTTAGAGAGCGCCGTGATGAGCTCAAGCTATCCGCGGAGGAGAGGCCGGTCTTGGAGTTATTGCAGAAGGCCATGTCGAAGGGTGGCATCGAGAGCCTCATGATTGAGGCTATATGCGAGCGACTCAAGACTCTGGTCAATCGCTACTCCAAGATGATCTTTCCTGAGGACTACGAGTTTAGCTTCAACCTAGAACCGCAGTTCTCCTTCTTGGTGACGCGCCGTTATGGAAAGCGCCACGAGACTTCTGATGTTCGTAAGCTGTCTGGGGCCGAGTCGCTGCTGTTCAGTCTGGTGCTGTACGTGGCATTGATGTCGTTCATTCCGGAAAGCAAACGAACAAACGTATTGATGTTGGACGAGCCGACCGCTAACTTCTCTCCAGAAATGACGGAAGCGTTTGTGCGATTTCTTCCGACTCTTAATTCTATAGTGGATCACATCATCGTCATCACACCCATGCCTCAGCAACCCTATCCAGGGGCTCAGTTGTGGACCGTGGTCAAGAAGAATGGCATCTCTTCGATCATGAGAGGTGGCGATATAACAATGAAAGCGATCAATGATTCTCGGCGTGGTTGGGATACCCCAACTAAGCCTGCTGGATCTAAGACTGGCAGGAAAAGAGATCGGTTGTGAAGTCGGGCAAGTGGAGGTCGTGGGCGCGCGAGTCGTGATCAACATCTTCAGAAATTCCGACAGCAATTCGACTGATATCATACCGCTGTTCACTACGATGGACACGCTTGTGCGTTCATTCGCACGAATCCAGAAGAGACAACATCGCTATCTGGCTCTATCTGCTTCATCTCCATCTGAGCTCCATGAGTACGACTTGCCTTTGTACAAGAACGGAGATTCGGTTCTGACAGGAAGAGAGCTCAAACGATTGCTCGCATTGGCTGCAGATGGCCACGGAATGGAAGAGGAGCCGTATACTCGAATACGCAATCTATCAGAAGCCACTCTGCAAGAGGTCAACCGGGACTCCCTGTTGAAGAAGCTGCAAACGTCATTCTATCGCATCAAGGATCCAGAGGAACGAGCTCGCGTGCAGGACGCCGTCTATCAGCATTTGATAGGGCGTCGTCTACGGTATGAGGTTCCATCGTTCATTCTGAATATCATGACATCTGATCTTACCGCTCGCTTTCGGCAGGCCATCAAGTCTGCTATCCAAAGTGGTGACGTGGATCTGGCCGCAGAGGAGTACTCCATAGACAGATTTGAGATCGCATTTGTGCTGGCAAAAACTCGCCCGCGCAAGAATCGTTGAGTCTTTACAGATTGTAACTCTATCCAGAACGTTCGCTCGCTGCGCAATTTTATGCTCGCTTCTTCGATGATTTTCATCGTGTTGAGTTGTAGCGAGAACGTCCTGTGCCTAAGATCCTGGAAGGATCGTCAGGAGAGCAAAAGCTGGGCTCTCGCCGAACTCCGTCGGCGATCAGCGTGTCTCTACTGATTGGGTTGGGTTTAACGGGATGAGTGGTCCCCGTTAAGATCGTGCTCGCCGATTGGGGACCTATTTTGTTTCACTCCATAGGCAGCAGTAAAGATGTATAGAGTTCCAGTTGACACTCGAGTCCTGCTCATTCTGAAATCTCGAGAAAATCCTTACGGAGGATCAGGATACTCCGGAGGATCAGGCTCCTTGCTATCGAGCGGACTGCAGAATTCCGCATCGTTTATTGTTAGGATGCTTCTCGATTTGGGCATCACCGCAGAAGCTGTGACTGTTCGAGACAACAACGATATCGATCGAGAAGTCACGAAATTCAAACCCACGCTGGTCGTAATCGAAGCGTACTGGGTTGTTCCAGAGAAATTCGATGTCCTTAAGAAACTCCATCCGACTGTAAAGTGGGTGGTTCGGAATCACTCCAAGAGTGAGTTCCTATCGAACGAGGGAATTGCTTTTCAATGGACGGTCGGATACCTGCGCAAAGGCGTCGGAATCGCGTGCAACAGTATTGAGGCAACTCGCGATATCCAGTATTTGGCTCAGGCTGCGAACGAGGATCCTCGCCTCGTTCACTACCTGCCAAACTACTATCCACTGGAATCAAAAGATGTGTTCCAGAATCGGCGTCCTTACCCAGGAGATTTCATCAACATCGGATGCTTCGGTGCTATCCGTCCGTTGAAGAATCAGATGGTGCAGGCGCTGGCGGCTATCCAGTTTGCTGAGCATCATTCTTTGCGCCTGAAGTTCCACATGAACTCGTTCCGTGTGGAGAGCAAAGGCGACAACGTTGTGAAGAACCTAAAGGCGCTATTCGCGTCTGTTCCGAAGCATCAGCTCGTAGATCATCAGTGGCTCGACCATAAAGATTTTCTGATGCTGGTGGCCCACATGCACATGGTTCTTCAGGTCAGTTTTAGTGAGACCTACAACATCGTATCTGCGGACGCCGTGTCCCAGGGAGTTCCGATCGTGGTGTCGGATCAAATACCCTGGGCACCGAAATGGACTATGGCTGATCCTAACGACGCTGCGTCAATTAGGAAGCACATGGACACCATCTACACTGAGTGTAAACCATTCCATCTTCTGCGTCTTCGCTGGCAACAGCGTTGTCTCAGAGCCTACAACAAGCGCTCCAGCTTGAGGTGGGCGGAAGCCCTGTCCGAGAGAGCTGCTCTCGGGAAGTGTGAATAGATCCACTGTGGTGGGTCCTTGAAAAGGAAATCGCAATGATTCACGACGCAATGGTTTTTCTGGCCGGTGGCGCCGTTTCGATTCTGGCGTATCGCTATCTTTGGTTCAACACGTCTTGGGGACAATCTTGGATTGCCGCTCAAGCTGCTAAGGTCCAAGATCTGAAGCATCAAGCCCAGGACAAGATCAACTCTCTAAAGAACGATTGATCTCTAGGCTGTCTCCGCGGAGCCAGAGCCGGTGGGAAGTCTATACCGCGACCGGCACCTTTCTAAGCGGATGTAGTTCAGTGGCAGAATACCATCCTTCCAAGTTGAAGACGCGGGTTCGATTCCCGCTATCCGCTCCATTGTAATCCGGGATTTAGCGCAGTCTGGTAGCGCACCTGCTTTGGGAGTAGGTGGTCGCAGGTTCGAATCCTGCAGTCCCGACCAGAATTCGAGTTGAACCACGCCGGGAGTCGTCCCGGTCTGCCGTCTCGAACTATGTGATTCACAACGACGGTTGAGAAAAGCATAGAGATCAAAGCGAGTAGGAGACGAATCGGAAAGACGATACCATTCCATGATAGCTCAATTGGTAGAGCTCCGCACTGTTAATGCGGCGGTTCCTGGTTCGAGACCAGGTCATGGAGCCATATACTCGGATACTTAGCTCAGAGGTAGAGCGCTCTCAGGGCCCAACATGCGAGAGGTCGATGGTTCGAATCCATCAGTATCCACCCTTTCATTAGGTTGCACGTTCTAAGCCGAGAGCGCTCGGCGATGTGTGCATTCGTGTAGGCTGATCGGCTGTTCACGCCTTTCTAATGCCGAGGTAGCACAGGGCGATCGCATGCGGGTGAATCTTCCTTGATCGGAAGCCAGACTGCGATGTCAGATACCTTGAGCGTGCAACCTAATGAGATGTTGTAAAGAAATTTGGAGACTTGGCTGAGCGGTTGAAAGCGTCGGTCTTGAAAACCGAAGACTCTTAATAGGGTTCGTGAGTTCGAATCTCACAGTCTCCTCCAATATTCAGGCTCTTGTAGCTCAGTGCGTGCACGCATTTTCTATCTGCATGACGCGTCAAACGTGGGCGTTGATCGCAGTTTTGAAGATGATGTGTGACGATCGCGCCGAAAGGCGCTGAGTAAGTGCGATCGTAGAGCGACCGGAGACAACCGGGGAGTCGTTCGGTTGGAGTCCGAACCAGGAGCACCATTTCTATTCCACGTGTTATCGCGGCTGCTGAACCTCGACAAACTACGGGCCATGAAATGAGAAGCAATAAATCAATCTGGTTCTTTAGAGCCAAGCGTCTACGTATCACGAAGTCAGGCACTCTGACAGTAGAAGACGCGCGTAAAATCTGTCCACACACAGAAAAGAAGATCTTTCAATCCGGAGCACGCCGCGTCGTAAAGCGGATGCTACGAAAGAAGCGCAGGAACCTTAGCTGGGAGGTCCTGTACGAATGAGTTTCACAGTTCTGCAGCCTAGCGGTGGCCGCCCCGGAAGGTGGTCACTGCTGCAACAGCAAGAGCGACTCCGGGTCCCCAATCTCCTCCCTCCTCTCTCAGCGGTGGACCCTTTAGCTGCAGAACTCCTTTACAACGGAAGAGTCATGCGACACTGACGATCCAAACATACGTGGTCCACCCTTGAATTGTGCGGTAGACGATCTAATTCATTGCACATATTCAAGGAACACATCATGTACGCACGCAAAGACGGAAAAGTCACCTCCACAGTTCTAGATCGCCGCGAGCAGCTTCGGGTGAAGCTCAAATCACTGGCCGAGGAAGCCCGCATAATCCGAAAGGAAGAGCGCCGGATCTTCGGTCAACTGCGTGAGGAGCTCTATCGACATCGAATCGGTATTGTACGCTTCGAGGCACGTTGTTCTCATCTAGCCTACGGATTCATTCGCGGCTTGACTCTGGAGCAGATGGAGCCTCGGCGCAACGTGGACATACCAGAGTACGTTGCTGAGGCAATCGATAAGGCGCTTTTCAAAAGAGTTCAAGAGCTTATCAAGAAGTACGGCCCCAAGGACTCGCTAGCGCCGGAGGTGTTAAAGAAGGCTGCTTGATCCTATAGCTCAGCGGTAGAGCACCGCGATTGGTGATCGTCGGAGGTTCTGGGTTCGATTCCCAGTAGGGTCGCCAACACAAGGAGTTGAAATGACAGCATCGACCGTGGTCGAAGAGGGCTTTCACGTTAACAAGGTCTCAGGTATCGTCACATCCGAGGCACCTGAGTACTACGATCCAGAGAAAGTCAAGCCTCCTCTCGGAGTCTTGCTCTGGGTCATGACCACGGGCGGTGTTGCCATACGCGCTCACTGGAAGGACAACGCCGGATTCCTGGCGTGGTATCCGCTGCCGAGCTCACCAGCTTGGCTTAAAGACAAGCTATACGCATCCTATCGAGGAAGGCTATGATCAGTCAATCAATGCTGCCAGTTGTGACCGAGGACAACAATTACCTCGGTTGGGTAACACTGGATTCTCCGACGACCTTTGTCGGGAACGAGACCACGAAGTCCGTGGCATCCAAAACTCTGCCCATACAACGCTTCACGTACAAGAGAGTCCACGATCAGGTGACTGTGGACTTCATGGGGATCTATGTCTCTTTGGCCTCCGTTCGTGCTGGGAATTGGAATACGTTTCCAAACTTCTCCGAGATGGGGGCCAATGTTGCCTACAAACCGTGGCAGATGACTGGATCTCACGTGTACTCACCGCAACACGGTGGTGGTCTTAACCTAAACGTATTGCAGACTTTCCTGAACAACCCCTCATTCTGAGTATCGGCCTATGGAACTTGTTTTTCGCAAGTCAATCCTTCTGGAAGACGGCACCACGCGCAATCCGCTGGTGAGCTTCCCAACCAAGGGCACAACCGGTCACATCGTAGTGGAAGACAATTGCTACGTCGTGTTCCTGGACAACCCTGCCGGAAAATCTGCTCGCTCACCTTGGCTCTCATCAGAGGCATGTAGTGTTCTGAGTAAGCTACCTCCACCGCAAGAGATCAAGAAGACTGAGAGCCAGTTGACTCTAGCCGTTAGACGTCTGATGCTTTCAAGTGGCGAGAAGGCTAGAGAGTTCGCTGACGAGGTATACCGAGTGATGCCTCATTATCTGCGTGAAGAGTTGTCGAACATCGTTGTCAATGGACCAGTCTGGGACGGTGACGTTGTAAGCAAAAAGGGTCGAGACGAACTTCTGAGTCTTGGTCTGATCTTCAAGACAGTCGGCAAAGATGGAAGCGAAGGTTATCAGGCTGCTAATTGGGCCGGGAACTTCGTGCATTTCGCCCCGAATCGCGCTCTTCCTGCTGTAGCCTAGGACTGGCGCGGCTTTACGGAGCCCCTAAACTCCTTGCGGTTTAGGGGCTTTCGGCGTATAATAGGGGTGTGGGGAGGTGTTTCTACTACCCCAAATTCGGGCTTAAGCGGACTGCCCAAAAGTGCGCTCTTCCATCCGGAGAATCCTCCATCGCTATGCGCTACAAAACCACCACTCACTTGAAAGTCTTGCAGGTCAGAACTGGTCCCAAGACGGGCTCCGTCATCCTGGACCTTTCTGACGGCACCTCTAAGGTTCTCTCTAGAGAGGACAGGATTCGCACTCTCGCTGGGAACAGCATTCCAGCCGGTGAGATCCGCGTCGGTACCATCATGAGTCCAACTGGAGCTAGAGCATGAACGTCTACAGCCTCTCCAAAGAGGAACTAGCAATAAGGGGTCGTGACTTGGCGTTGGAGTTCCTTAACGTGAACGATCTGAACCCGCCGGAGTACATGATCCGTAGTATGCGCCACCTGATCGGCGGCAAACCGAAGGGTTCATACGGATGCGGTTTCTACTTTCCTAACTCGCATCGCATCATCGTTTCCGCTGACGACTGTTCTCTACCGTCTCCGGGTTTGCCGAGGCGTTGGTCTTTTCCTGGCTACATCACCGATCGTACCCCGATGGGTGTGATGGCGCATGAGACGGGCCACGCGGTTGACAAGTTGATGGGCTATCCATCCAATCACGGATTCTCTTGTAAGGCCATTCGTGGTGAACGACTTACCTCGTATGAGCCGAACAGCAGCGAGAAGTTTGCCGAGACCATGCGTCTCTTCATTCTGAATCCTGGGCTCCTGCATCAGGTAGCTCCGCAGCGCTACGCCTTCGTGCGCCGCGAGTTGGGTATCAAGCCACTGTTCAAAATCGGCGACCCCTTGAAGGTCCTCAAGTCACGTGGCGCTACTGGGAAGATCCTTGACGCAGCCATCAAGAAAGCGAGCCAAGCATGAGCGCTAGTCCAAGCATGAATCTGTCGTACAACGCCGCGCTCACTCTTCTCTACGAGATCTTGGGTTGGAAGACTGAAAAGGCAAAGTTCCTGTTGAGGACGGAGCTCAATGCTCCAGAGCCTGCCGATCGTGATGCACCTGGACTAGTGCCGGTCACGATTCTAGGGCGGTACATCCACCAGAACTACTGTGATCGCAACAATCAGGAATACTGAAGACTAGCTTCTAAGACTATAGAGAGAGGACATCATGGAGAACTTTAAGAAGTGGATGCGTGAGGCTTCGCTCGAAGAAATGAAGGGCGAGTATACTCGCGCCCGTGACGCTTACTACAACAGCGGCAACACGACACTCACCGATGATGAATACGATCGACTCGAAGAGACGATTCGTGAGAGCGTCCCCAATTGGTCCGGCCTGAAGAAGACGGGCGCACCAGCCAAGCTAGGCAAGAAGCAGGAAGTCAAGCTCCCGGTTCCCGCCCCGTCGCTGGATAAGCTAGTGGCGGAGAAGCCGGAAGGCGTCATGCGCTGGCTCACTAAAGCTGGCAAGAACTATGGTGCGGACTTCCGCCTGTCTGAGAAGATCGATGGCTCTAGTGTGATCGGCGCTTACCGCCGGTCCTCCAAGATCAAGAGCACGCCGCTCAAGCTGTCGCTGCTGGCCACTCGTGGTGATGGCGAGACAGGTAAGGACATCACCTTCCTGGCCCCCTACCTAACGATTCCACAGGAGATCGCTGACTCCGATCTCCCAGACGAGATTGTGATTCGCTTCGAAGCTGTCATGCCGGTGGCGGTCTACAACAAGCGCTGGGCCGGTCAGTACGATACCAATCGTGCTCTGGCCTCTGCGGTTCTCAATCGTCAGGACGCGGCTCCGGCGCTGAAGGATCTGCATTTCGTAGCTCTTCAAGTCCTCAAGCCCAACTGGCCTTTGGACGCAGGTCTTGAGTACCTGGAACAGAACGGCTTCCGCGTGGCGGCCGGAAAGGTGGTGGACGTACAAGAATTCACTCTCAACAATTTGACCAGGACGCTGGAGTACTTCCGCGGCAAGTCGCTGTACGAGTGCGACGGCATGGTCATCTATTCCAACAGCGCCAAGTTGACGCACACGAACAAGCGCCCAGATCATGGCCGTGCCTTTAAGCTGAACGACAGCGAGAACGCTCTCGAGACCACGATCATCGACATGGTCTGGAAACCCTCCGCGTTCGGCGTGCTCGTGCCGAAGGCGGTGATCTCGCCGATCAAGATCGGCGGTGCAACGATCCGCAACGCTGCCGTTCACAATGCCAAGTGGGCCACTACTCGTGGAGCAGGCATCGGTGCTGTTGTCCGTGTACTCCGTTCCGGTGACATCATCCCGAAGATCGTCGAGGTTGTGAAGCCAGCGAAGTTCAAACTTCCCTCCCAGAGTGAGTTTGGTGCCTACTCCTGGGACGAAACAGAGACGGCGCTGGTTCTAAACAGCAAGACGGAGAATCCGGAAGTGCTGGCGCGCATGTTCACACGCTTCTTCGAGACTCTAGGCTTGGAGCAGATGGCGTTCGGCGTTTCCAAGAAGATGGTCGAGGCGGGCTACACGAAGACATGGCAAGCACTCCTGATGAAGGAGAACGATTTCCGTAAGTTGGGCATCAAGGCGCGTGCTCCCGAGTTCGCCGCCAACATGGAAGAAGTCCGGGGCGGCTCCTGCACGGTGATTCACTTGATGGTGGCTTCCGGTGTATTCGACAAAGGCTTGGGCAAGACTCGGTTGCAGACTCTGCAAGAAAACTACCCCAAGGCTTTGAAGGTTGACGCTGTTCCGCAGTCTCAAGAGGAGGCTGACGCGCTACGAGCACGTATCGCCAAGATCTCCGGATGTGGACCGGCTTTCGCGGAGATCTACGTTCGCGGTCTGAAGAAGTTCTATCGGTGGGTGGACCGCTGCAACGTGCGATTCAAGCCGATCCGTGCGCCGAAGGCGGTGCAGGGTCCTCTAACTGGCCTGTGTGTGAGCTGGACCACCTACCGTTCTGAAGAAGAAGAGGAAACTGTGAAGAGTCTGGGTGGCGAGGTGGTTCCGTTCGGCAGTCGCACGAACGCGCTCCTGTATGATCCGGACGGAAAGGCGAGTAGCAAACCCGAGAAGGCCCGTGCCAAGGGCATCAAGGTCTTCTCTTCATTCGAAGCATTCAAGAAGGCTACACGAATATGAGCAGTACATCCAAAGACAGTAGAACGGTCTTCGGTGTCGTAGCGGGAAATACTCTGCTCTACGGCACCCTTAAGTCCAATCCAAGCAAGAGCCTCCGCTTCTACGATCGAATGGGTCGAGAAGATCGAGCGATCGAGCTCGTGCGCTTTAGTATGCGCAGAGCTCGAAAAGCCGGGGACGTGTCCGGTCTTCATGGGTCCTCTCTGAATAGAGAGCCCTACATCGGCCCCATGAGGTAACGTGAACATCCTCCAATCTTTGCGGCGTTGGACATTGCCCGCCTTGTTCTGGATAGTCTTTTTGTTGATGGTGGTCTGCGCTATCATAGGTGTGCATCTAATGCTGATCGATGGTCTAAAGATCAGCTTTCTTCCATCCGTGATTTGCTTCGCCACCGCCTACATACTCGGCAACGTGCTGAGAGAACTACTGCATCTGTGGAATGAACATCTTTGCATTGTCGAACGATCCAGAAGAAGCGGCGCGCTGGCACGTGGACCGTCATGTGGTGAAGATGCCGGTGGAATCTGCACAGATGATGAGTTCAGCTGTCAGATTGGCTTTCTCCGAGGACGACCTGCGACACATGAAGAAGCGTGGTA
>ERZ650309.274-NODE-274-length-25913-cov-7.098267_pt1 | contig 25913 bp, 24 predicted proteins | sample MGYA00376245_ERZ650309 | MGnify/ENA primary metagenome ERZ650309 (study PRJEB26733, sample SAMN07839294) | wastewater metagenome | biome: urban; feature: wastewater treatment plant; material: waste water | place: USA: North Carolina | collected 2016-04-26 ...
TAACGTACACACGCTTTCCAGGCGTGCGCCTTCAACCACTCGGCCACCTCACCAACACTTCACACTTGTTAGCTCACTAACAAGGTGCGCGATGTTATATCAACTTGAATCAAAAGGCAAAATATTTTTATCCGCCAGACAACATTTCTCGCTTGCATAAAGGAGTGCTAAAATAAGCGACTTTAAACTCATTAACCTATCATGATGTCCAGCGAAAACTGATACAGGTATTATTATCAGTCAGAATCACACTCTTTCATTAAACTTAAGTACCCACTACAGTCCAACGACGGGCTTTTTGGGGAGAGCAGCTTTTTATGCAAACAGAGAACACACAACGCACGCCCATGTCAGCTTTGACATTAGGAGCTTTAGGTGTGGTATTTGGTGATATTGGTACAAGTCCTCTTTACGCACTCAAAGAGTGTTTCCATGCTAGTCATGGTTTAGCAATTACTCACGATAATGTTTTAGGTATTTTATCGTTAATTTTTTGGTCACTGACCGTTGTCGTTTCCATCAAATACGTCGCCTTTATCATGCGCGCCGATAACAATGGCGAAGGCGGTATTATGGCCTTACTTGCCCTGAGCCTGCGGAATAAAACGTCCACGCTTTGGCAGCGTACTTTTTTGGTGAGTATCGGTTTATTTGGTGCGGCTCTATTTTTTGGTGATGGCATTATTACCCCAGCCATTTCAGTTTTATCAGCCGTAGAAGGCCTCAAATTAGTAACACCCGTTTTTGATCCTTATGTTATTCCAATTACGATTGGCGTATTAATTTCATTATTTATGATTCAACGACATGGCACAGGCTCTGTTGGTAAGCTATTTGGCCCTGTGATGCTATTGTGGTTTAGTACATTGGCAATTTTGGGCATCTCCAATATTTCTCAATACCCTGCTGTTCTACACTTAGTCAATCCTTATTGGTCGATTCAGTTTATTTTGCATCATCCAACGATTGCCTTTATTACCCTAGGTGCTGTTGTCTTAACCATTACGGGTGGTGAAGCTTTATATGCGGATATGGGGCATTTTGGTCGAAAACCTATTAATTATGCGTGGTTTGGTTTAGTTTTTCCTGCATTAATATTAAATTATTGTGGACAAGGTGCATTATTATTAACTCATCCAGAAGCTGTAGAAAATCCCTTTTATCAACTTGCACCCAGTTGGTTTATTTTGCCGTTAATTGGCTTAGCTACCCTATCTACCGTGATTGCCTCACAAGCCGTTATTTCAGGTGTATTTTCTATTGCTCGCCAAGCAATGCAATTGGGTTATTTGCCTCGCTTTGAAATTTTACATACCTCAGCCAAAGAAATAGGCCAAATCTACATTCCCTTATTAAATTGGTTGTTGTTAGCATCAATTATCATTTTAGTCTTAATGTTTAAATCATCCAGTAACTTAGCCTCTGCTTATGGTATTGCCGTCACCATGACCATGATTTGTGACACTTTACTTGCCGCTTTTGTCGCTGTCACAATTTGGGGATGGTCAAAACGCCTCACCTTATCAGTCGTTATTCCTTTATTATTTGCCGATTTTGCTTTTTTTGGTGCAACTTCTTTAAAATTTTTACAAGGCGGATGGTTTCCTGTTTTAATTGGTATTAGTGCATTTACTGTCATGATTACATGGAAGCGTGGTCGTGAAATTTTGTTTGAAAAACTTAACAAAGAAACCATGCCTCTCAACTTATTTGTTAATAGTATTGGTGCTGGCTCGATTCAAACCATTGAAGGAACAGCTATTTTTATGACGGGTACACATCAATCTGTACCTCATGCCCTGCTACACAACATCAAACATAATAAAATTTTGCATGAACGCAACATTTTATTAACCCTACAAACCAAAGATATTCCTGTGGTTATGCCGCAAGACAGACTGAAAGTCGAACAAATTTCACCTAACTTCTGGCTCATGACAGGTTGTTATGGTTTTAAAGAGCAACCTGATGTGCCTGAATTATTAGAACTATGTGCGATTTATCACGAACTCAGTTTTGATATGATGGATACCAGCTTTTTCTTATCACGTGAACGGATTATTCCGCGTGTTGAAGGTGGTATGGCACGTTGGCGTGAATTATTATTTGTGGCGATGTCACGTAATGCTGCCTCAGCAACGGATTTCTTCCAAATTCCCACCAACCGTGTTGTTGAGCTAGGCACACAAATCGAACTATAAACACTCGCCCCTCTATTTCACTATTTTGTATACAGGTGAAATGGAGGGGACAAGCCGCCCTCAAAGATACTTTTATAAATTATTTGCTTAACGAATAAGCTCTTTGTAGAATAACCCCCAATATTGTCATACGACATTTAAGGTCTGCTTAGCCTTTAAGTTTTAGTATAAGAACAATCAAAAAACCAACACTCAAATTATATAACTAACAATATAGGACTTACGCTGTTATCACTGGTTTGTTCGCATTTCAACCGTTTTCATGGTTACTGAGCGTAGTCGAAGTAACGGTTTTATACTTACAAAACACGCTAATTTCGGTGAAATGAGTAAGCCCTAAATAATAGAGCATTTTACAATGGCTAATAATCCTAAAAACTTTACCAAAATTGGTATCTTTTACGACGGCAATTTCTTCTTACACGTTAGCAATTATTATCAATACTATCACCCACGTAAATCTCGCATTAGCATTTCTGGACTGCATGAATACATTCGGCATCGTGTTGCAGCAGAAGAAAATACCGATGTGCGCTATTGCCACATTGTTGATGCCCATTATTTTCGGGGTCGTTTGCGTGCCCAAGATGCTGAGCAACGCGATTTATTACTCAAAGAGCGTTTATTTGATGAAGTATTAATGCGCGAAGGTGTTACCACACATTATTTGCCACTAGGGCCTGATGGTGAAAAAGGCATTGATGTTTGGTTAGCTTTAGAGGCCTATGAACTATCTATTTATAAACAATTTGACGTGTTGGTGTTAGTCGCGTGTGATGGTGATTTTAGACCCCTATTACGCAAGCTAAATACAGTTGGTACACGTGTCATGTTATTAGCATGGGATTTTGAATACACCGACCGCCACAGTGTGCAAAAACTGACTCGTACTGCACAAGTTTTATTAGATGAAGCCACTTATCCTGTCTTAATGCACCAAGTCATTGATGATCGTTCTGCACGCAACGATCAGCAAATCAATAAATTATTCCTATATCCTAAAGAGGAACAAGCGATTCTAAATGCCTTAAATTATGGCTTACCCTATCCTACTATGCCAACAGCCACAGCCAATCACGCTTCACACTCAGCCACTACCCCGTCAGAAAATCGTAGTTTAGGTATAGTACAAAGTGTTAAAGAAGGTGGATTTGGTTTTATTACGCCAGATGAAGATATGGAAAATATCTTCTTTCATTATAGTGAAGTCAAAAATCGTAATTTTACCGATTTACACATTGGTGATCGTGTAAGTTATATTTTAGGTAGAAATGATAAAGGTTATTGTGCTACTCAAATCATGGTCGAAAATCAAACTGACTCGGTATTTTATAACGACCCACCTTATGATGATGAACCTTTTTTAGCTTATGATGAGGATTGAACAGGCAGATAAGCCGCCACAAACTCTGGCGGCATTCGTTTTGGTTTGCCTGTGGTCATATCAACAGTAATAAAATGGGTTTGACCTGTCAGTACAGTTTTATTATCAGCAAGACGAATAATTTGATAATCACGAACGGTTGATAGTTTACCGTCATTGGCACTAATCCAAGTACCAATCGCTAGCTCATCGCCAACATGTGTGGCCAACAAATAGTTCAGTTCGTGTTTACGTACTACACAACCACAGCCTAAACGATAATAGGCAGCGATATCTAAACCTAAAGTCTGAGAATGTCCCCATGCGGCTTTCTCAAGCCATTGTAAATAAGTGACATTATTAGTATGAGCAAACTCATCTTGATGAGCAGGGATAACTGTCACACAATCAATATAGGCAGGTGTGACAGTCCATGGCAGGGTATTAAGCGTGTGTAACATTACCACCTAACAAGACTAAAACAGCTTCTAACTCTCTAATCATATCCTTAATGACCACATTGAGCATATTTTGGCTGATTTGAACTTGATAAGCCAACATAGCCTCTGACGGGCTAGGTTCAATGCTGGGTGCTGATTCAGCAACAATCGCTTCCATGACTTTAGCCATCGGTCGTGCGTGTTCTGTTTGTAACTGCAAACGTGCACCACTAATGGTAAAACCTTGTTCATATAACAAACTACGAATTTGACGAATCATCAGCACATCTTCGCGTTGGTAATAACGGCGATTACCGCGTCGCTTCATTGGGCTAAGCTGTTCAAATTCCTGCTCCCAATAACGCAACACATGTGGTTTAACGTTACATAACTCTCCTACTTCACCAATGGTAAAGTAACGTTTGTTGGGAATCGCAGGTAATAACGCGTTATGACTGGGTTCTAGCATAAGCGTCTACTCGTTGTCTTAGTTTTTGTCCTGCTTTAAACGTTACTACACGACGTGCAGTAATGGGAATTTCTTCGCCTGTTTTTGGATTACGACCTGGACGTTGACGTTTATCGCGCAAGTCAAAATTACCAAAGCCAGATAATTTTACAGGCTGATTATTTTCTAAAGCTAAACGAATCTCCTCAAAGAAGATATCAATTAATTCTTTGGCTTCTTGCTTGTTAAGTCCTAACTCGTTAAACAAGTGTTCAACCATATCTGCTTTGGTCAGTGCGCTCATATGTACCTCTTATTATAATCACTAAACTCAGGACTTATCACACGATAAATCCCGATTTAGTTTTGCCTATCAGCGTAATACGGCATTATGTTGTTGTGCTAAAGCATCAACAATGGCTTGTACGCCTGCTTTTACTTCTTCATCTTGCAAAGTACGGTCATTGTGTTGCCAATGTGTACCAATGGCTAAACTACGTTTACCCTCAGCAATGCCCGTTCCTTGATAAACATCAAACAACCACACATTTTGTAACAATTCACTACCTGCTGCACGAGCGGTTGCCAGTACAGAATCCGCAGCAATTGTTGCATCCAAGACAATCGCAATATCACGACGTAAACTTGGAAAACGTGATAATTCTTTAAATTTAGGTAATTTTGCTGCTAATAATGGGGCTAATAACAGCTCAAATACATAAACAGCCCCTTCTAAATCAAGCTTTTGCTGAACTAGAGGATGCAATTTACCCAAATATCCCACTACTTGACCCTGTTCGTCAACTAGTGATGCTGTTTGTCCTGTGTGTAAGGCAGGATGTTGTGCAGCTTTAAAGCTAACTCTATCAGAATTACCTGTAAGTGCAAGAATTGCTTCAACATTTCCCTTTAAATCAAAAAAGTCTACGTGAGTGCTTTTATTTGCCCATGCTTCGGCTAAAACATTACCTGTAATAACGCCCGCAACCATCATATCTTGCTGTAAAGAACCATCAGCTTGTGGCACAAAACGACTGCCAACCTCAAATAAACGAATACGGCTTTGTTGGCGATTTTGGTTATAGGCCACCGCATTTAACAAACCCGTCCATAATGTCGTACGCATCGTCGATAATTCACTCGACAATGGATTAGCCAAACTCAATGTGGGTGCTTGTGGGTCAAGAATTTGTTGTAATTTAGGATCAACAAAACTAAAAGTAATCGCTTCTTGATAATCCAAAGCCACTAACAACTCTTTAATGCGTTGGCTTGAGACAGCTTCGTCTTGAGCAGCTAATTCAAACGCTAATTGCGGTTGTTGTGTTGGTAAATTATCGTAACCATACACGCGCGCTAACTCTTCAATTAAATCTGCTTCTATGCTGATGTCAAAACGATAACTAGGTGCAGTAACTAACCAGCCGCCTTCTTGAGCAACTACATTCATACCCAACGCCGTTAACATGGTTTCGGTTTGTTCGGCAGTTAGAGCAAAACCTAAAACTTGTTGGACTTTAGCAACACGTAATTCAATCGCTTGGCGTGTTGGTAAGGCTTGCTCTAAGGTTGCTTCAAGCACCTCACCTGCTTGACCACCAGCAATCGCTAAAATCAACTGTGTGGCACGCTCAATCGCCAAGCGTGGTAAATTAAAATCAACACCACGTTCAAAACGATGAGAGGAGTCAGTATGCAAACCATAACTACGCGCTTTACCTGCTAAGGCTAAAGGCTGAAAGAATGCACTTTCTAAAAAGATATCAACTGTTGTATCGCTCACTGCGGAGTCGTTACCGCCCATAATACCTGCTAAAGCAAGGGCTTTTTCTTGGTCAGCAATCACTAAACTATCAGCACGTAATTCAATAGTTTGTTTATTTAATAAAGTGAGTTGTTCACCTGCCTGTGCTTGACGCACCACAATACCACCTTCAATTTTATTCAAATCAAAAGCGTGCATCGGCTGACCCAACTCCATTAACACATAATTGGTCACATCCACTACCGCACCCAAGCTAGCAATGCCTGAACGCGCCAATTTGCGTACTAACCATTCAGGACTTGCTGCATTGGCTTGAATGCCTTTAATGACTCGACCAACATAACGTGGACAAGCATCTGCCTGTAAACTAATTGGCAATCTGTCTTGTAATGTCGCTGGCACAGAGGGGATGCTTGGCCATGTTAATGGTAAACCATTAAAGGCACTTACTTCGCGCGCCATTCCTAACACACTCAAACAATCACCACGGTTTGGTGTAATACCAAACTCCATTGTGTAATCATCTAAATGTAGATACTCACGAATGCTCATACCAATAGGCGCATCGGCAGGCAACTCTAACAAGCCATCTGTTTCTGGACTTAAACCTAACTCTTGTGCGGCACACAACATACCAAAGGATTCTACACCACGTAATTTGGCACGTTTAATGGCAAAATCATTGGGTAAAACTGCACCAATGGTAGCAACTGGCACTTTTAAACCAGCACGCACATTGGCTGCTCCACACACGATTTGTAAATTTTCTGCTTGGCCAACATTCACAGTCGTCACACGTAAACGATCTGCTTGTGGATGCGGTTCTACAGCCACTACTTCACCCACAAAAACACCTGTAAATGCGGGTGCAATGGGTTGTAAGGCGTCGACTTCTAAGCCAGCCATGGTTAATTGATGGCCTAATTGTTGAGTATTTAACTGGCTTGGGTTCACCCACTCTCTCAGCCAACTTTCACTAATTTGCATTATCTATACCTTAATTTGCTTTTCCCTCACCTCAACCCTCTCCCACAGGGATAGGGAATTCTCTGATCGCTGTCGGAGAAAATGAGAGTGAAGGTTAAATATCAATCGCCAAATGCCAACGAATACCATGTTCAGCCAAACGCGTTAAAATAGCGGCCATGCTTTCTAAATCGTCAATTACCGCTTCAGGCTCTGCCAAAAGTTGCGGTGTTTTATCAATTTCGGCAATTAACGCTAAAACCGTTTTTAACCCTTCGTCTGCTGAAAACCACGTTAATTCTTGTGGGTCAAAGACTTCATCTTCATCAAGTAGATCTTTGATGTCATCGACATAATCATCCCACTCACCTTGTGGCATACTAAAAAATTGCATTAATGGTTTAACATTTGCGCGCTGCGCCAATTGCTCTAACACATCTTCTTCAACACTAGCTAACGCTTTGCCGTCCATATCCATAAAAAACTCATGATTTTCATCAGCTTCTGGAACATCGGCACAAATATAATAAGCCACACTCATGCAATTTCTCCTCGTTACCTAGAGTACTTATCTTTTTGCATTAAGCATAAGTACACAATTATTTAAATTGCGCTAAGAACCGTAAATCATTATCAAAGAATAAACGTAAGTCATTGACGCCGTAACGCAACATCGCAAAACGTTCAACACCCATACCAAAGGCAAAACCGCTGTATTTTTCACTATCAATACCGCAATTTTTTAACACTTGGGGATGAACCATGCCACAACCTAATACTTCTAACCAACCTGTTTGTTTGCAGACACGGCAACCATGACCATCACACATCACACATTGAATGTCAACTTCTGCCGATGGTTCGGTAAATGGGAAGTATGAAGGGCGAAAACGTACAGCTAAGTCCTTTTCAAAGAACACGCGTAAAAAGTTTTGAATCACACTTTTTAGTTGAGCAAAACTGACATTTTCATCAATTAACAAGCCTTCCACTTGATGGAACATTGGCGAATGGGTTAAGTCAGAATCACAACGATAGACACGACCTGGACAAACAATACGAATTGGCGGTTTTTGTTGTTCCATCACTCGAATTTGTACAGGTGAGGTATGCGTACGTAACAAACGATGGGCATCAAAATAAAAGGTATCATGCATCGCACGCGCAGGATGATGCGAGGGAATATTTAATGCTTCAAAATTATGAAAGTCATCTTCGACTTCAGGGCCACTGGCAACCTGAAATCCAGCTTGAGTAAAAAACTCCGTAATACGATTCATGACACGTGTTACAGGATGCAATCCTGCAGGCAATGTACCACGCCCAGCTAAGGTTACATCAACACGCTCAGATTCTAATTGACGTTGTAACGCCTCTGCCGCGAAGGCTTGACGACGCGCATCTAAGGCTTGATTAATGGCATCACGAACCTGATTTAATTTAGCACCTTGCTCTTTACGCGCTTCGGGGTCTAATGCCCCTAAACCTTTGGATAATTCAGTTAATTGACTTTTTTTGCCCAAAAACTGTACTCGTGCTTGCTCTAAAGCTTGGGCATCGGCAGCACTATTGATCATTGCCAGTGCATCATTCACTAGCACAGTTAAGTCAGTCATTCTTTTTTCCTACAAAACAAATATAAAAAAAGGGGAAGTGGCCATTAGCCCTCCCCCTTTTTACGAATCTAAATTAAAATTTAGACTCTTGATAAATAACGCTTAGGCGAGACTGGCTTTGGCTTTTTGAGCTAAAGCAGCAAACGCAACAGCATCATGTACCGCAATGTCAGCTAACACGCGACGGTCAACTTCAACAGAAGCTTTTTTCAGACCATTGATTAAACGGCTGTAAGACAAACCATTTAAGCGAGCAGCAGCATTGATACGGGCAATCCATAAAGCACGGAATTGACGTTTCTTTTGACGACGGTCACGGTAAGCGTATTGACCAGCTTTGATAACAGCTTGGAAAGCAACACGATACACACGAGAACGTGCGCCGTAATAACCTTTAGCACGGTCAAGGATTTTTTTGTGACGACGATGGGCAATAACACCACGTTTTACACGAGCCATTCTTTAATCTCCAAAAAATTAGGTGTTAGGCAACATACGTTGTACTGATGGCACGTCCACAGCAGCAACCTGTGTACAACCACGTAACTGACGAATACGCTTAGCAGATTTTTTGGTCAGAATGTGACGTTTAAACGCTTGTTTACGCTTAAAGCCATTCGCTGTTTTTTTGAAGCGCTTTGCAGCACCACGAACGGTTTTGATTTTGGCAGACATAATTACCTCGTTAAAATGAACCCTTTTAGCATAAATTAAGAAAAACCAAGCCCATCCAAAGAAACCTTTAGAGGAGCTTTAATCTCAGAATTTAGCCTGAGGGTAAGAAATCAATGTTTATAAAACATTATTTCTTTTTCTTCGGTCCTATGAGCATAGACATCATACGACCTTCCATTTTGGGATGCTGTTCAACAGTCCCATGCTCACTTAAGTCAACTTCAATGCGTTGTAGCATTTTCATGCCTAACTCTTGGTGAGCAACTTCGCGTCCACGGAAACGCAAAGTAATTTTGGCTTTATCCCCGTCTTCTAAGAAGCGAACCAAGGCTTTTAATTTCACTTGATAATCGGCTTCTTCTGTACCAGGACGTAGCTTAATTTCTTTAATCTGTACTTGGTGTTGACGCTTTTTAGCATCTTTTAACTTTTGCTTTTGCTCAAAGACGTGCTTGCCGTAATCCATAATACGACATACTGGCGGAGTGGCATTTGGCACAATCTCTACCAAGTCTAATTGCACTGACTCTGCTGCCGCTAAGGCTTCACGTAAGGAAACCACACCAACTTGTCCGCCATCTTTATCAATTAAACGGACTTCTTTTGCACGGATTTCTGTATTAATCGCAGCGCGCTGTTTCGCGTCTTTGGTTTGCTGCGGTTTTTCTGGCTTGTTGTTAATTGTCATTGCTCCACTTTACAGGCTATCTCTTAGGACTGAATGTGATAAGTCCTGTTTATGCATAGAGCCAATAAAACTACATTCAATTTTATTGGCCTCATCACTCTGTTTATTATACTCGACCACGTAAGGCAATATCAGCACTTAACTTGGTAGCAAAATCATCTAAGCTCATTACGCCTAAATCTTTGCCATCACGAGTACGTACAGAAACGGTATTTTGTTCAACTTCGCGATCACCGATCACTAACAAGTACGGAATTCGCTCTAAAGTTCGTTCGCGGATTTTAAAGCCGATTTTCTCGTTTCTCAAGTCACTTATGACTCTAAAACCCTTTGCTTGTAGCTGATTTGCGAATTTTTTTGCAGATTCGGCTTGATGATCGGTAATATTCATCACTACCGCTTGTACTGGTGCTAACCAAGGCGGTAATAATCCCGCATAATGCTCAATTAAAATACCAATAAAACGCTCAAACGAACCTAAAATCGCGCGGTGTAACATCACAGGTGGGCGACGACCGTTATCTTCAGCGACAAAACTAGCTTCTAAACGAGTGGGCAAGTTAAAATCGAGCTGTAGTGTACCACATTGCCAAACTCGACCTAAACAATCTTTTAATGAAAATTCAATTTTTGGCCCATAAAATGCGCCTTCACCCGCTTGTAACTCCCAAGCTAAGCCTGCATCATCCAATGCTTTGGCCATTGCTGCTTCGGCACGATCCCATAATTCTTCACTACCAACCCGTTTTGCAGGGCGAGTAGAAAGTTTTAAGGCAACATCATCAAAGCCAAAATCTTTGTAAACTTGTAAAGTTAAGGCAATAAATGCCGCTGCTTCACTACCGATTTGCTCTTCAGTACAGAAAATATGCGCATCATCTTGGGTAAAACCACGCACGCGCATTAAGCCATGTAAAGAACCAGACGGCTCATTACGATGACAAGAGCCAAACTCAGCTAAACGTAACGGCAAATCACGGTACGATTTTAAACCTTGGTTAAAAATCTGTACGTGACACGGACAGTTCATGGGCTTAACTGCATAGTCACGGTTTTCGGAATGTGTGGTAAACATATTGTCGGCGTAGTTTGCCCAGTGGCCAGACTTTTCCCACAAAATACGGTCAACCACTTGAGGAGTTTTTACCTCTAAATAACCGTTTTCGCGTTGTACTTGACGCATATATTGTTCAAGCACTTGATAGGTTGTCCAACCATTCGGATGCCAAAACACCATACCTGGTGCTTCTTCTTGCATATGGAATAAACCAAGTTGTTTACCCAATTTGCGATGGTCACGTTTGGCCGCTTCTTCTAAACGAGTAACGTAGGCTTGTAGGTCTTTTTTGTTTGCCCAACAAGTACCATAAATACGCTGTAACATGGCATTGTTGCTATCACCACGCCAATAAGCACCTGCTACTTTCATCAATTTAAAGGCTTTTAGTTTGCCTAAAGACGGCACATGAGGACCACGACACAAGTCGATAAAGTCAGCTTGGCGATAGAAAGATAAATCTTGATCAGTGTTAATGCTGCTAATGATTTCAACTTTATACTGCTCGCCCATCTCTTCAAATAATTTCACGGCCTCTGGACGTGACATTAAGGAGCGAACCACAGGTGTATCTTTAGCCGCTAACTCTTCCATCCGTTTTTCAATTTTGGCGAGATCTTCAGTGGTAAAAGGACGTTCAAACGCGAAGTCATAATAAAAACCATCTTCGATCACTGGGCCAATCGTCACTTGGGCACTGGGAAATATTTCTTTCACGGCCATTGCTAATAAGTGGGCGCAAGAATGGCGTAAGACTTCTAAACCGTCTGCATCTTTTTCGGTGACAATGCTTAAATGAACATCTTCACTAATTAAATAAGAGGTATCTAATAATTGACCATTAATTTTGCCTGCTAAAGCGGCTTTGGCTAAACCTGCACCAATATTGGCAGCAACATCGGCAATAGTCACCGCTTGGTCAAAAGCGCGTTGTGACCCATCTGGGAGAGTAATAATCGGCATTTTTAATTTTCCTTTGGCTATCTGTTAGCAGTGGTGACTAATACCAATAGTCACATAACGTCGAGATCGCTCCAACAACAAGACTTTTCTATGACGAGAACTACATTATCCCCCATACCAGTGGGAGTTTCTTAATGAGTTCTGTTAGAGAATATACAAGGCAGGGCGAGCCTAGAGTGTAATGCTAAAACTTGAAGTTGTAAAATAAATCTAAGGCACTTTCTAAAGAAGATACCGCTTCTAAATATAGGTTTTTATTTAATTTATAACGTAATGTCACTTTATTGACAGGTGTAAACACCCCTACACCATAACGTAAATATAAATTAGGGGTTAAATAACCAGACACCGTAAAGCGCGTTTCATCACCCGTTCCTTCAGCATCTAGGGTGACATCTTTAACACCTAAAGCCGTACCAATACCACTGGCCAAGCCTTGACCACCTTTTATGCCTAAGCTTAAGGCAGCAGAGGTTAATAAGGTACTATCATTACCTGTACTTGTCGAATTACCTAAAACCGACAATTGACCATCTTGATATAAAGGTCTGCCAAGCAGCAAATACCCCAACATCTCATCTTGGGTCATGGTGCTATCCGAAAATAATGTCAAATTAGGCGCATTGGCACGACCATCAACACGTACACCGACTACCTTACTATCAATTTCTTTAATTGCTTCAATATCTAAAGCGGGTTGCGAAATAGAGCCTGCAAATAAAATTTGTCCCCGACGAATCGTCAATTTTTGGCCATACGCTTCATATTTCGCTTCTTTGTCGAGTTGGATCTCACCAATCGCCTGCATACCTCGCTGTTTTTGCTCTTGTAGTTTTAGCTCACCTGTTAATTTGCTTTGCACACCAAAGCCATTAAAAAATACATTTTCACCCATACGCAAATTTATATCAGCATTAATGTCCCATTGATTCATGGCCTTAGCCACTCGAATACGATCTGGTGCAGATAAATCAATCACTCGAACATCGGCTGATAATGGCACTGCCTTATCTGATAAGGTCTGTGGATTTAAAATGGAGTCCTCAACTAAGGCATCACCTTTTAGCGTCACTACATAGGGTTTGACTTGCAAATTAAGTGATGGACTCACTTTGGCTTTAAACAAGGGCTTTTGAGAGAACTCTAAACGTTGGCCATCAATCTTAAGTTTTAAGGTTGGCTCTTGTGTCCAATCTAGACCACCGGTTAATTTTGCCACCCCTTGACCACTATTTAATTGACCATTAATAGCAGCTTCCTTACCGCGAATACTGGCTTTAATATTGGTATGGCTAAAATCTAATGGCGCATTTTTTGCTAAAATCTCGCCTTCCGTCAAACTGAATTCACCATAAAAATCTGGTTTAGTCATCGCACCATTAACACCACCCGCCAAATTCATTTCGCCACCTAAATAACGAATGGCAGGGAAAAATGGTTTAAACATCGCCAAGTTAACTTTTTCTAAAACCATCGCACCATTAATTTGATACGGTTGAGTTTGTGGATCAATCCGTGCATCAATGTAACCTTGACCCATATTGGGTGCTTGCATATCAAAACGTAAACCCACTTGATTATTTTCTTCATCTTTGGCCATGAGTTTAAGTTGATGATATGGTAAGGTTAAAGGCTCTTCGTCTTCTTGAGTGAGTCCTAATGCACCATGTTGTGTCAATAATTGCACATTAAAATGAGGCTTCTGCTCTGCTTGCCATGAAAAATCTAATTGCCCTTGCAAATCCCCCTGCCATGCCAAACCTTCAGGAAATAAATGTTGTAGACGGCTAATTTCTAAGCCTTGTAAAGAAATTTTTGCTGATGCCTGTTGTGGACTTAATATTAATGGCTGTTGGCTACAGAGTTGTGCTTGCTCTGCTTGCCAACAATGTGTTGCTAAAGTTAATTTTTTATCAGCCATTTGCCATTCGCTGGCAAATGGTGCAACTTGCTCCCATAAGAAATCATTAATTTTCACTGTACCTGTGGTATTTTGACCCAACCAATTTCCTTGATTATCAACAGCACCTTGTAAAATACCTTCTGCCTCAACAGGGTCTGCCAGCATTTGCCATGTAATTTGATGATTTTCGCGTGTACCTTCAGCAACGATGGTCAAATCAGGAATGACTCGATTAGCCGCAGTCAAATTATGTGCAGCAATTTGTAAAAATCCTGCGACATTACCTAACTCTGGCAACGTACCACTGACACTTAATTCATCTACACCAAATTTATGGTTATAGTTCAATTTTTCTGCCCATAAATTTGTGATTACTGCTGGCTTATGTTGATCCCCTTGTAAAACCACTGCCCCATTTACTTTGCCATATAAGGTTGGCATTAGCTCATTTAAGTCATTGAGTTGATTATCAACAGTTAGTTGCCAATGATCAGCTTGTAAACCACCCTCCAAGGCAAGTTGATTATTGCCCCAGACAATTTGGGTTTGTTGACTATTAAAATCAGGCAACTCTTTGGCTAATAACTGTTGTATGTCCAAGTCAAAACTGATGCTATTAAAACTAAAAGGTCTATTCTTTAATAATCCCGTCAGATTGGTGTTATTGAGCTTAATATCTTTATGTTGTTGACTCACATTTAAACTTAATTCGGCTTCACCCGTCATTTTGGCTGGCCATGTTGGTAGCCAAAACTGATTGTCTAAATCTTGTAAATTAAACTGCCCTTGTAATTGCACACCATTAAACCATGATAATTGACCTTGGCCAGCCAATTGCCCCGCTTGTCCTTGATACAACAGTTTATCAAAGGAAAAATCGTGGCGACGACCGTGACCTTGAATTTGCCACGTACCTTGTGGTGTTTTTTCGGTAGCAAAAGCCGCATCTAGGTTTAAGGCATAAGCGTTGGGATGCCCCTGATACGTTAAATGACCTTGTTCACTGTTTAACTGAAGCCATGAACGATTAATATGTTTCCATGAGGCTTGAAGCTGTTGTGGTTGTTGCCAATGCCAAAACCAATCTTTATTTTGCTGTTTAATTTGCCATTGTTCACCATTGATCCATTGCGCATCTGCGGTGACTTTAGATTGTTGTGCCGATGCCAAACCCTCACTGTGTAATTTGCCCGTTAAAGATGGTAAATATTTTTGTAAAACTGGCCATTTTTTTGATAAATCAACATTCAACCAATCACTAGCCAATTGCCATTGAATGCCTTTATCTTTAGGCCAACTGACCTTGCCCTGTATGGCCAACTTACCACCCAATACAGTACGCGCTTCTAAAGGTAAAAAATCAATGCTATGCCAATCGGTTTCGGCAAATGCGCGATACTCACCACGTGGCAACAAACTGCTTTGTAAATCTGTATTTACACTCAGTTCTAAATGTTTTTTATCGCCACGAACAGAGACCTGACCATAACGACTGACAAAATTTTGGCTAGACAACCATGGAAACTGCCAATAGCCCCAACGCAAATTGGCAACATAATCTAAGGTAGGTTCTAAAACATCAACCACACCACTTACAGCAACAGGTTTAGAAATCAAATCAACACCCAAACTGCCTAAGTTGCCTATTGCTTTGATTTTAATTGGCTTTAGTGTTTGTTTTTTCCAAAATTCTGCACTGATTGTTCCTATTGCTTGTAAAGGATAATCATCTTTAAAAGCTAATTGTCCCTGTAATACTGTCGAAAATTTGGGATGTACAAACTCAAGCTCACTCAACTCAAGTGTTTCACCTTTCCATCGTGCATAATGCAAAGCCAAACGATTAATAGGCGTGATCATGCCCCGTTTATTGATTTGGGCATCTGTCAGCACCCCTTCATTTAACACCAGACGGATAGGTAAATTTAGATGTTTTAATTTAGTGCGATGTGGATTAGGCTGGCCATGCAATACTAATTGCACACCTTTGCCATGCAGCGTTTCAACAAATAATTCTTTTCTAAACAAGCCCATCCAAACAATATCTAAGTGTAATTCTTGAGCATCTAAATAAAAGGTCTTTCCCGTAAAACGAAAGTTTTTTAGAAAAACACCATCAATTAAGTTGCCCGAAACGACTTGATAACGAACTAATTTTTGCTGTTGGGCAATTTTTTCTAATAGCCAGCGAGAGCCATTGGCTGAATGTGCCAATATCACTAATACGCCCCATATTATAAACAGCAATAGCAATACCGCCACCAATAGATGACAGCTACTACGCCATAAAATACGAGCGGTTTTTTTTAGCATTACAAGGCAGGTCCCATAAAAAAGTGAATCCGTGGTGTGTTACTACTGGGATTATCCAAAGGCCATGCCACATCTAAACGTACAGGGCCAACAGGTGAAATCCAACGTATACCTAAACCAACCCCCGTTTTTAATGGCTCACTGGCAGAATCAAATGCATTACCACTATCAACGAATGTTGCTAAACGCCACTTACTGGTTAACTTAAACGTATATTCGCCACTTAAAGAGATTAAATTACTTGCGCCAATCACTTGCCCTGCATTATCTCGTGGCGACAAGCTTTTATAATCATAACCTCGCACACTTTGATCACCGCCTGCATAAAAACGCATATCTAAGGGCACACTCTCAAAGTCTGAGCTAAAAATCGCACCTGCATCTGCACGTAGTGCTAATTGATGACGATTGGCAAAAGTATTCAGCCAACGCCAACCTACCCTTAACGCTAACAAATCAGCATCCGATAGTAAATCTGGTGAAGCAAATTCAATTTGATAATATTGCTTATCACCACGCTCTGGGTCAGTTTTACTTCCTTTAGTGCGCACTCGACTAATACTATAACTGGGTAATAACAAATCACTTTGGCCTTTTTCACCACTGTCTTGGTGATACGACTCTCGTGTCCACCGTAATGATTCATTGCTTTGCCACCCACTATCCCACTTTTTTTGCCGCTCTATCCCCAACACACTATTATTGGTTGTTGCGCTATCATCAATATCTTCTCGTTTAAAACCTGCTGATATTTGTAATGTATCATTAATAGGATGTGTCCACGGAATACCATAACGCATGGTTAATGATTGTCGCACTTGGGATAATTCACTGACAACTTCAATACTATGACCTTGTGCATTAAACAAGGGTCGGCGCCAAGCAGAACTCAAGCGTGCCCCAACGTCTGTTGCATAACCCGCACCAAAATCAATTTGATTAGGTTTATCTGCTGCAACACTGACATTAACCGGCACAAAATAAGCCTCTGCCAACTCACTTTCTGCACGCACCTTGACCTGATTAAAATAACGACTATCTAATAAGCTTTTATTGAGTTTAATCACTTTATCGGCTTCGTAATCATCCCCTTCTGTAAAAGGGACAAACTTTGCCAACAAAGCCAAATCGACAGGCAACTCCCCTTGATTAACACCGCTAAAAAAAGTTTGGCCAAACTTATAACGATTACCACTATCATAAGTAAGATTAATAGTGGCCTGTTGGCTTGGCTGCTCAACAATCACTTCATGACTCAGCCATTTGGCATCAAAATATCCTCTATCTAAAGCCATATTTTGTAATAATGCTTTAGTATTTTCGTATTTGCCGTGATGCAGAATTTGACCTTCTTTGAGAGGAATCGTTTCGCGTAAGGCCGTAAAAGCAATATCGTTACTCGCCTCACCTTGATACTGCAAATTAATCTTAGCAATTATTACAGGTTGATTGGCTTTGATGATTAGTAAAACACCTTTATCTTTTTGGCTAACTTTAATCTCTGGTTGATAATAGCCGACTGACTCTAAGGCTTCTCGACTTGATTTGCGAATGCGTGCTTGAGTTTCACGCCATTGTTGCAAATCTTCCTGTGTTAATTCACCAATATAAGCTTCAACATTGGTCTTAATTTCACCAGACACCCCTTCTATGCTTAACTTAATTTTTTCATCAGGTTTTGTGAATTGTGAGACATAATTTTCTAACTCTGAAAAACGATTATCGGCAGCATTTGCCACCGTGACAAATAAGGATAAAACAAAAACAGGTGACCAATGTCTCTTCATCTACACACAATCCTAAAAAACTCACCTAATCATACCGAGAATTACACAACTATAGCTTGCCTATCATCGCTATAGTTACAAAACGTCGTCAAAATGTTAGTCTAAAACTAAAATAACTACGGATAGACACTATGTCACATAATCAATTTGATCTTTTAAAAACTCGCCGCTTTTTACCTTTTTTTAGCACTCAATTTTTAGGTGCATTTAACGATAATGTTTTTAAACAAAGTCTAATTATCTTATTGGCCTTTAATGCTGCCAGTATGACCGATCTTCCTGCGAGCACTTTAGCCAATTTATGTGCAGGATTATTTATTCTGCCATTTTTTTTATTCTCAGCAACGGCTGGCCAACTGGCTGATAAATACGAAAAAACCAAATTAATCAAAATTATAAAAGGAGCTGAAATTGTCATTATGCTGTTAGCGGCGATTGGCTTTCATTTTCAGCAATTATGGCTCTTACTCACCGCCCTATTTTTAATGGGTACACACTCCACCGCTTTTGGCCCAATTAAATATGCCATTCTTCCCCAAGCATTAACTAAACATGAATTAGTCGGTGGTAATGCCTTAGTCGAAATGGGGACTTCTTTAGCCATTTTGTTTGGCTCAATGTTAGGTGGTTTTTTAATTGCCATTAAGCCTGATGGTAAAGAATTAGTGTCATTCACCGTGTTGGCCATTGCTGTTTTAGGTTTTATCACCAGTTGGCGTATTCCTCGTGCAGAATCGAGTAACCCTGATTTAAAAATAAACTGGAATCCCATTAGCGAAACATGGCGTAACTTTCAATTTATTAAACAAAATCGCACGATTTTATTGTCTATTTTGGCGATTTCGTGGTTTTGGTTTTATGGCGCAACGTTTTTAACGCAAATTCCCAATTACACCAAAACTGTTTTAGGCGGGGATGAACACGTTGTCACCTTTTTGTTAACGGTGTTTTCGGTGGGCATTGCCATTGGTTCATTATTGTGTGAGCGTTTATCGGATAAAAAAGTGGAGCTGGGTTTAGTGCCATTTGGCTCTATTGGTTTAACCTGTTTTGGCGTAGATTTATACTTTGCCACACACGGCTTACAACCTGAAACCACTCAAACATTTAGTCAGTTTATTGCCAATAGCACTCATCAACGAGTGATTTTTGATTTATTAGGCATTGGTATTTTTGGTGGTTTTTATATTGTTCCGTTGTATGCCCTAATTCAAGCACGTTCAGAGCCGAGTCATCGGGCGCGGATTATTGCAGGCAACAATATTGTTAATGCTTTTTTAATGGTGTTATCTGCGGCCTTAGCGATTGTCGTTTTATCTGTGTTTCATCGTAGCATTTCTGAGTTATTTTTAGTGACTGCCATTTTAAGTGCAGTTGTTTCACTTTATATTTATACGGTGATTCCTGAATTTTTTATGCGCTTTTTGGTGTGGATTTTCTTGAGTTTCTTTTACAAAATCAAAAAAAACAATTTGCAGCATATTCCCGAAGAAGGTGCTTGTGTTTTAGTTTGTAATCATGTCAGCTTTTATGATGCCTTAATTTTATCGGCTGCGATTCGCCGTCCACCACGTTTTGTTATGTATCACACCATTTTTAAAACGCCAATTCTTAGCTTTATTTTTAAAACGGCTAAAGCGATTCCTATTGCCCCTGCTAAAGAAGACCCTGCCTTATTAGAAAAAGCATATGCAGATATTGCCCAAGCCTTAGCAGAAGGTGAAGTGGTTTGTATTTTCCCTGAAGGACGGATTACCGATACAGGCGAAATGTACCCTTTTAAAAATGGTATTATGCGTATTATTGAGCAAACGCCTGTGCCTGTCGTACCGATTGCTTTACGTGGTATGTGGGGCAGCATTAGTAGTCGCAAAGATGGTGCAGCATTTAGTAAACTGCCCCGTCGCTTTCGCTCACCTGTTGAGGTGAATGTGGGTATGCCTGTGATGCCAAGTCATGTTAGCCCTGAGTTATTACAAAGCAAAGTTGCCGAATTACGAGGAGACTGGAAATAATGAGATTATTAGCACTGGTAGTTTGTTTATTAGCATTACAACAGCCACAAATTGCATCGGCTCATGCTAAACCACAAGTCCAAAGCCCTACGGCTAATTCGGTAGTATCAGAAGTTAAAGAAATTCGTTTGCAATTTAGCGAACGTCTAGAACCCGCTTTTTGTACTTTAACTGTGTTTAGTGAAGACGGCAAAAAACTGATTTTAGATAAACCTCAAATTAATGATAAAACGCTAGTTGTGCCTTTGCCTGATAATTTAGCCAAAGGCCGTTATACCGTGAAATGGTCGGTGGTCTCAGTAGACGGTCATCGCACAAAAAGTAGTTATCAGTTTACTTTTAAATGAATGAATTGTTCTCGGAGTTGCTAGAGCCAAGCCTATTAACCTTAGTTTATGGCTGTTTGGCCATCTGTGCTGGCTCAGCCATTTGGTCACTGATTGTTAAAGACTGGCCGTGGCTCAAGAGCGCAAAATATGCAATTTATGGCTTAATGGTGCTATTGCCTTGTTATTTATGGCAAATCACCGTTGAGCTAACTGATACTGACTGGCAAAACTTTTTTAGTTCTGCTTATTTAGTTATCAGCCAATCCAATTTAGGGCAAATGTGGCTGTTAATGTGCGGTGGACAATTGCTTGCATTGTTCGCTATTTTATATCGTCCACTAACAGCACCCTACCGACAAATTACCCTCTTAGCCGCCGTTTTTGTTTATACGCTTGCACGTGCTGCCAGTGGTCATGCCGCCGAAGCGGGTTTATTAGGTGGGGCTGTGTGGATTCATGCCATTCATATTTGGGCTGCGTGTTTATGGCTTGGCTTAATTATTTGTTATTTATTAACGTTTAATCACAATAAAAACAACCTACTGCATAACACCCAACAACTCTCAGAATTAGCAACACTCTGTTTAATGGCCTTAGTGTTAACAGGTTTTGCCGATAGTTTAAGAATTTATCAGTTAGCTGATAATTTTTGGCAATCGGAATATTCTAAAATTTTATTTCTAAAACTCGCTATTATTGCTGTTGCTTTAGGCTTAGCGGCAACTAATCGCTTCTATACTTTGCCACGTTTGGCAAATAAAGCATCGCTTTTTTACTGGCTCGTCAGTATTGAGTCTATTGTTATAGGCTTAGCTTTGGGTGTGGCGAGTTATTTGGGTGGCTTAATGCCCTAGGAAACGACCATGAATCCGTCAGTCAGCTTTCAAAGCCTACGTAGTAAAGCCCTTGCCATGTTAACGCGTCGAGAGCATAGCGCGTATGAATTGCGTCAAAAGCTCTTAGAACAAGGAGCGAGCGAAAGTGAAATCTTGCTAATTTTGACAGAATTTAAAGAGAAAAATTGGCAAAACGATGAGCGTTTTTGCCAAGCTTTTATTCGTCACCATGCTCAAAAAGGTCATGGTGAAGTGGTAATCAAACAAGAACTCAAACAACGTGGTATTGTTAATAACGATTTTATTACGACTGAATTAGAAGAATATGATTGGTTTTTACTGGCACAAGAAACTCGCAGCAAAAAATTTGGCCTAGAACTACCCACAGAACGCAAAGAACAAGCTCGCCAATACCGTTTTCTGCAATATCGCGGCTTTAATAATGAACAATGTTGGCATGCCTTAAAATATAATCATGAGATGGATTAGAAGCTGTTGCCCCTACTCCATCTCTGTCGTTTTGTCTAAAAACCATAACAATGGTGCTTTAGCGGCTGCTCGCTCATCCTGAAATCTAAACAAATAACGGCGGCTCATTTTGGGCCATGCGCTAGATTCTAACCATTGCGTATCTTTTAACAGATACCACGCGCCTTCCGCATACAAACCACCATTACCTTTATCGTCTTCATGGCTTTGCCATGTGCTCACTAATAAGCGGCAGGCTTGACCACTCTTACCATAAAACCCTGAAATTCGGCCATAATCCTCTACAGAGATCGGCGCACTAATCGTCAATTTTTTTCGATCTAAGACAAAAATATCGCTAGTTTGTACGCCCATGCCCATGCCTTCACTGGTCATGACCGAAACGATTAACTCAAGGTCAGAGTCGCCATCCACATTTAATAACTCGACATTAAATGTTTCGGCTGGTGCCATTAAAAAACCGTCACTTTTCCATTCAACAAGCTGTTTGCCCTCTCGCCAATAGCTCATTTTAAAATAATCAGCATCATTGTCTTTTTCTGCTTGATAACTGCCTTGCATACAAACCTTTTCTTGAGGCTTGTTGGGAACAACGAGACAATTGCCGACGATGGGAGCAGTGGCTTTTAGGGCTTGATAGGGCATTTTTTGCTCAAAATTAAACGCCCCTACTTTTGAGCAAGGTCGTAAATCAGTTAGCACTGAAGCCGATAAAGTGCCACTCGCGGTGGCACTGAATAATAAAATAAACGTTTTTAGTTTCATGATTTTAAGAAAGTTTTTACACCATCTGCTGCACCTAACAACAACACATCAGCACCACGCTTAGCAAATAAGCCATTTGTGACCACACCAACGATTTGATTGAGGGTAGTTTCTAATTCAACAGGGTTAACAATGCTTAAATTATAAGTATCTAAAATGACATTTCCATTATCAGTGACAAAACCTTGACGATAAACAGGGCTACCACCCAACTTAACTAACTCTCGTGCCACATAAGAACGTGCCATGGGAATGACTTCCACAGGTAAAGGAAATGCCCCTAAGACATCGACTTTTTTGCTTGTATCAGCAATACAAATAAATTTTTTGGCCACTGCTGCAACAATTTTTTCGCGGGTTAATGCCCCACCACCACCTTTAATCATATGCAAATGACTGTTTACTTCATCTGCCCCATCAACATAAATGCTTAAACTATCCACCGAGTTTAAATCGACGACTTCAATGCCAATTTTTTGCAAACGCTCAGCCGTTGCTTTTGAACTGGCAACCGCTGCTGGAATGTGTTGTTTCATGCTAGCCAACGCATCAATAAAAAAGTTGGCTGTTGAGCCTGTGCCTACGCCCAAAATTTCATCTTTTTCAACATAAGCTAAAGCAGCCTCAGCAACGGCGCGTTTTAATTGATCTTGGGTCATTGAAGGTTCTCCGCAAAAATATGCCTTACCCATTTCTTCGAAATGCGCAGGTCTTAAAAAAGTCGCTGATATTATACCTTGAGAAGTAGACGATAACTGCTTAATATGGCTGTTTTATTTTAAGATAACTAATTAAGATGATTCGCTTAGAAGATTATGTCCGCCGTACACTACAAGCAAAGGTGTATGATATTGCCAAAGAAACGCCGTTGGATGAAATGCGCTATTTATCACGGCGTTTAAAAAACAAGATTTTACTCAAACGCGAAGACTTGCAACCCGTTTTTTCGTTCAAAATTCGTGGTGCTTATAACAAAATTGCTTCCCTTTCCCAAGAAGATCGTGCCAAAGGCGTAATTTGTGCCTCAGCTGGCAATCATGCTCAAGGTGTTGCTTTGTCAGCAAGCAAATTGGGTATTAAAGGCATTATTGTTATGCCACAAACCACACCTGATATTAAAGTCAATGCAGTAAAAAGCTTTGGTGGCCATGTGGTGTTGCATGGCGATGCGTTTGATGAAGCCGCAGCTTATGCCAAACAATTAGCTGCCGATAAAGGTTATAGTTTTATTCACCCTTATGATGATTTAGAAGTGATTGCTGGCCAAGGCACTGTGGCGATGGAGATTTTGCGCCAACAAACCCAAGGCATAGATGCCGTGTTTATTCCTGTGGGTGGTGGTGGCTTAATGGCAGGGATGGCCGCTTATATTAAATATGTACGTCCTGACATTAAAGTGATTGCCGTAGAGCCTGAAGATGCTGCTTGTTTAAAAGTCGCCATGGATGCGCAAGAGCGCGTGGTATTGTCACAAGTGGGCTTATTTGCTGATGGTGTTGCTGTGGCACAAATTGGTGAACAAACCTTTAAAGTTGCCCAACACTGTGTAGATGAAGTGATTACTTGTAATACTGACGAAATTTGTGCTGCCATTAAAGACATTTTTGAAGATACACGCTCGATTGCTGAGCCAGCAGGCGCATTATCTTTAGCGGGATTAAAAAAATATTGTCAACTTGAACAATGCGAACAGCAAACACTCATTGCTATTGATTCAGGTGCAAATATGAACTTTGATCGTTTGCGCCATATTTCTGAACGCACAGAAATTGGTGAAAAACGCGAAGCCATTTTTGCTGTGACTATTCCTGAAAAAGCAGGTTCATTTAAAACCTTTTGTCAGATGCTAGGTAAACGTAATCTGACTGAATTTAACTATCGTTATGCCGATAATAAAGAGGCTTATGTGTTTGTTGGCATTCAGTTACGTGCAGGCACACAAGAACGTTTAGAGCTGAAAGAAAATCTTGAGAAAAAAGGCTATGCCGTTTTAGATTTATCCGATGATGAAATGGCAAAACTGCATATTCGTCATTTAGTGGGTGGTCATGCTGGTTTAGCTGATGAACATCTTTTTAGGTTTGAATTCCCTGAACGGCCAGGTGCTCTGCTGAACTTTTTATCGCGTTTAAGTGGCCATAATATTAGCTTGTTCCATTACCGCAATCATGGTGCAGCGTATGGTCGCGTTTTGATTGGCTTACAGTTAGGCAAAAAATCTAAAGAAGACTTGTTAGCCTCATTGCAAGCCGTTGGCTACCCGTTTAGCGAAGAAAGTAGCAATCCTGCTTATCAGTTGTTTTTGCGCTAAATAATGTGCTTGTTACTTTTTAGGGCATCAACTGATGCCCTTTTTATTTGATCTGAAAATATTACAAACCAATTTTTTAGTGACGTTTGACGTTCTTAACAATGGCTTGTTGTGAGTTATTTTTTATCCTATTATGTCCATAATTAAAACCTAAATAGAGTGCTTTTTATGGACGTTTTACAGGCTAGACTTTCAGTCAGTATCACCGAGTTAAAAAAGAATCCTAGTGCGATTATCGACAATGCACATGGTCAACCTATTGCTATTTTAAATCACAATCGCCCTACTGCCTATTTAGTTCCTGCTTCTACCTTTGAAGCAATGACTCAAGCAAGCCAAACACCACCGATGTTATTAGCCGATTTATTAAATAGCTTACCACCTGTCACAAGCATTAAAGGTGATCCTGTAGAGATTCAGCAAGAGATGCGTAATGAGTGGTAAATATTTACTAGATACTTGTTTGTTGATTGGCTTACAACAGCGTTATCCTGATGCCTTAGCCTTGGTTACATCCCACAACCTTGCTTTACAAGATTGTGCATTTAGTGTGATTAGTCGTATTGAGTTGTTAAGACATGGTTTAACCTTGTTAACTTTAGATAAACGTCTTGAGTCTTTAAGCTTAGTGATATGACATATTGTTAATTTTGATCACTTAATTAATGAACCATTTGTAAAATTTATTCTTATGGTTTATAAAATCGAATTCCTAACTTAATTTATAATTATATATTAGAGATAACTCATGGTCGATTTTGTTGAACGTCGTTTACAAGTTTTTGTTTCCTCGACTTATATGGATTTAAAAGAAGAGCGTCAAGCGGCTGTTTCTACTATTTTAAAAGCGGGTCATATTCCTGCTGGTATGGAGCTTTTTTCATCAGGTAATGAATCACAAATTGATATGTGTTGAGTTTATCGTATAACTGGACTTGGGATAAATTAAGCCGCCATCTTAAACTGTTCAAATGCTTGAGCTG
>ERZ650309.275-NODE-275-length-25878-cov-6.021996_pt1 | contig 25878 bp, 22 predicted proteins | sample MGYA00376245_ERZ650309 | MGnify/ENA primary metagenome ERZ650309 (study PRJEB26733, sample SAMN07839294) | wastewater metagenome | biome: urban; feature: wastewater treatment plant; material: waste water | place: USA: North Carolina | collected 2016-04-26 ...
TCAACAACAAGGGCGTCGTAGCCAAGGCCACCGACGTCTGCATGAACTACCCCGCCGGCAACATGCAGGTCTGGGACTTCGCTTCCAACAGCTGACCACCGTGTGATTTGTGCACGATTTTCCGTGCCAGACACGGATTTTCGTGCACAAATCGCACGTGGTTGACGGTGGCGGGAATGTTGCCGGGACGCGTGCAGTTGTAACCAAGGCAACACGTAACTGGATTGACTCTATCCACTTATTCGGTTAGCTTAACTACCTAGATTTTGATGGCCCACCGACGGCCCCAAATGCCCGACGCCTGTCGTCGGCAACGTTTGAAGAAGGCAGCGATGACAAGAGTGTTCCGGCGGGCCTGGCTACCGCTGTTGGTGATCGTCGCGGTAGCGGCCGGTGTCGTGATCGTGTTCAACGTGCGGCAGGTATTCGGCTCGAATCCCGTTGTGATTACAGAAAAGACCTCCGACAACGCCGAGGACTTCAACCCGAAATTCGTCAAGTACGAGATCTTCGGCTCCGGTAGCACGGCCGTCATCAACTACATGGACCTGGAAGGCAGACCGCAGCGCGCCGCCGGCGTATCGCTGCCGTGGACGCTGACGTTGTCGACCACCTTGCCCTCTGTCCAACCCAACATCTTGGCCCAGGGCGACGGCCACAGCATCAGCTGCCGGGTCAGCGTCGACGACGTGGTCAAACAAGAGAGGACCGCCACCGGTATGAACGCCGAGACCTTCTGCTTTGTGAAGGCCGCATGAGCGCGCCGGCCGCAGATGCTCAGACCGACGCCATCCCGACGGCAGAGCACAAGGCGCACAAGGGAATAGCGCGAATCATCCGAGTCCTCGCGGTGCCGATCATTCTGGCGTGGATCGCCGTGGTCGCCGCGTTGAACACCGTGGTCCCGCAGCTCGAAGAAGTCGGCAAGTTGCGTGCGGTGTCCATGAGTCCCAATGACGCGCCCTCGATGATCGCCACCAAGCGCGTCGGCAAGGTATTCGAGGAGTACAGCACCAGCAGCTCGGTGATGATCGTGCTGGAAGGCGATCGCCCGCTGGGTCCCGATGCGCATGCGTTCTACGACAAGATGGTCAGTGATCTGCGCGCGGACACCGCCCACGTTCAGCACGTGCAGGACTTCTGGGGCGACACGCTGACCGCCAAGGGTGCCCAGAGTCGCGACGGCAAGGCTGCCTATGTTCAGGTCTACATCGCCGGCGATCAAGGCGAGACGCTGGCCAACGAGTCGGTCGAGGCAGTACGCCACATTGCGAGCGAAACTCCAGCTCCACCAGGGGTAAAGGCTTATGTGACCGGTCCCGCGGCGACCAGCACCGATCAGAACGCAGTCGGTGACAAGAGCATGGAGCTGATCGAACTGGTCACCTTCGGCGTCATCGCAGTCATGCTGCTGCTGGTCTATCGGTCCGTCATCGCAACGTTGATCGTGTTGGTGACGGTCGTGCTCGAGCTCTCCGGAGCGCGCGGACTGGTCGCATTCCTGGGCTACCACAACGTCTTTGGGCTGACCACCTTCGCCAGCAACCTGCTGGTCACCTTGGCGATCGCTGCGGCCACCGACTATGCGATCTTCCTCATCGGCCGATATCAAGAAGCGCGCCGGGCCGGCGAGGACCGAGAATCGGCCTACTACACCATGTTTCACGGCACCGCACACGTGGTGTTGGCCTCGGGTCTGACCATCGCCGGTGCCACGTTGTGCCTGCACTTCACCCGGCTGCCGTACTTCCAGACGATGGGCTTCCCGCTGGCGATCGGCATGGTCATGGTGGTCGCGATGGCGCTGACCATGGGGCCTGCGGCGATCTCGGTGTTGACCCGTTTCGGCCGGGTCCTCGAACCGCGGAAGAACGTGAAAACCGTTGGCTGGCATCGGGTCGGCACCGCGACGGTGCGCTGGCCGGGCGCCATTCTGGTGTGCGCGGTGATAGCGGCGCTGGTCGGGCTGATCACGCTGCCGGGATATCGGACCACCTACAACGACCGGATCTACCTGCCCAAGGATGTTGCGGCCAACGTCGGTTATGACGCTGCGTTCCGGCACTTTTCGCAGGCCAAGATGAACCCCGATCTGATGATGGTCGAGTCCGATCGCGACCTGCGGAATCCGGCCGACTTCCTGGTGATCGACAAGATCGCCAAGGCGCTGAAGAACGTGCACGGTATCGCCCAGGTGCAGACCATCACCCGGCCCGACGGCGACCCGATCAAACACTCGACGATCCCGTACACCGTGGGGCAGAGCGGCACCACGCAGTTGATGAACAACGACTACACGCAGACCAACCTGGATAACCTGCTCGCTCAGTCCAAGGATCTGCAAGACAGCATCGACGCGATGACCGAGATGATGAACATCCAGACCGATCTGGCTGCGGTGTCGCAACGTATGGCCGACAAGATGAAGATCACCTCCGATGACATGGGCGACACCCGAAATCACTTGGCGGACTTCGATGATCAGTTCCGGCCGCTCCGCAACTACCTATACTGGGAACCGCATTGCTTCGATATCCCGGTGTGCTGGGCCATGCGTTCGGTCTTCGACAGCATGGACGGCATCAGCAAGCTGTCCGATGACTTCGAGGACTTGGTGCCCGAGATGCAGCACATGGCGGACCTGATGCCGAAGATGGTCGCGACGATGCCCAAGCAGATCGCGTCGATGAAGCATCAGAAAGAGGTGCTGCTCAACCAGTACCAGATGCAGAAGGCACAACAGGACCAGACCATCGCGATGCAGCAGACCGGCACAGCGATGAGCGAGGCGTTCGACACGGCCAAGAACGATGACTCGTTCTACCTCCCGCCGGAGGCCTTCACCACTGCCGATTTCCAGCGGGGCCTCAAGCTCTTCATGTCACCAGACGGACATGCGGTGCGGTTCACCATCATTCACCAGGGTGACCCGTTGACACCGGAGGGCACCTCACGTATCGAACCGCTCAAGATCGCAGCGGCTGACGCGATCAAGGGCACCCCGCTCGAGGGCTCGTCGATCTACCTCGGTGGCAGCGCGGCCATGTACAACGACATGCAGATCGGCGCCGACTTCGACCTGATGATCGTGGCGGCCGCGGCGCTGATCCTGATCTTCATCATCATGCTGGTGCTCACCCGTGCAGTCGTCGCGTCCGCGGTGATCGTGGGCACGGTGGTGCTCAGCCTGGCGTCCGCATTCGGGCTGTCGGTGCTGCTGTGGCAGCACATCGTCGGCATCCCATTGCACTGGATGGTGCTGCCGATGTCGGTCATCGTGCTACTGGCGGTGGGTGCGGACTACAACTTGTTGCTGGTCTCCCGGGTCAAGGAGGAGATCCACGCAGGGCTTAAGACCGGCATCATCCGAGCGATGGTGGGCACCGGCTCGGTGGTCACCTCAGCGGGCCTGGTGTTCGCATTCACCATGATGTCCATGTCGGTCAGCAAGCTGATCATCATCGGCCAGGTCGGCACAACCATTGGCCTGGGCTTGTTGTTCGACACCCTGGTGGTGCGGTCGCTGATGACACCGTCGATCGCCAGCCTGCTCGGACGCTGGTTCTGGTGGCCGCAGCGGGTCCGGCAGCGCCCGTTGCCGCAGCCCTGGCCCAAGCCGGCGCAACGGGATTCAGAGCTGGCGTCGCTGTGAGGTCGGGCCGGTTTCCGTCGCCCGTTGAGCTGTCGGTCAGCTGACCTGCAGCACTGCGGCGCCGGAGATGCGTCCGGCCGCCAGATCGCTCAAGGCGAGCGGAGCCTGGTCCAGTGCATACGTCGGGGCGGTCACCTGGATGTGATGGCCGGCGGCGAACGCGAGAAAATCGCGGGCGTCGGCGCGGGTGTTCGACGTGACCGACCGCACCTGTCGTTCCTGAAACAGGTGCTGTTGATAGTTCAGCACGGGGATGTCGCTGAGATGGATGCCCGCGATGGCCAACGTGCCGCCACGGTCGAGGGCCTGCAGTGCCGGTGGCACCAGATCACCCACGGGCGCGAACAGTATCGCGGCGTCCAGTGCGACCGGAGGTGGATCTGCGGGGCCTTGAGCAGAGGCAGCGCCGAGGTCAAGCGCCAGTTGCTGGGCCGCTTCACCGCGGGTCATGACGTGCACCTCCGCACCGTGGGCGAGGGCCACCTGGGCGGTGATGTGCGCGCTGCCGCCGAAGCCATAGATGCCCAGGCGCCCGCCGGTTGGCAGGTCTGCTCGCAGCAGCGAGCGGTAGCCGATGATGCCGGCACACAGCAGCGGAGCCAGTTCGGCATCTGAGTAGCCTGCCGGCAGTCGGTGTACGAAATCGGCGGGTGCCGTACAGAATTCAGCATAGCCGCCATCGGCGTCCCAGCCGGTGTAGCGCGATTGCGGGCAGAGGTTCTCGGCGCCGCGGAGGCAGAATCGACACTGTCCACACGCGTGTCTGAGCCACGCAACGCCGACGCGATCACCGACGACGAAATCGCCGCCGACGCCGTCGCCGATCGCGACCACTTCGCCGACCACTTCGTGGCCCGGCGTGACGTGCGGATGGTGCACCGGCAGATCGCCCTCGACGACATGCAGATCCGTGCGGCACACGCCGCAGGCCCGCACGGCGATGAGCAGCTCGCCGTGGCCGGGTTCCGCGATGTCGGTGGTCTCGAATACGAGCGGGCGGCTGTCTACCGGTGCAGGTGCACCTACCCGCCACGTGCGCATCGTCGACGTGATCATGATTGTGCTGCAACGGTTTCGGTCGGCCGGTGTTCGAGATGGGTGGGATCGGGTCGGGCGATGATGACCGGGGTTGTCGTCGCGTGGATCAGCGCGGTACTGACCGACCCCAGCAGCATGCCGGCGATACCGCCGCGCCCGCGGCTCCCGACGATCACCAGTTGGGCAGACTCAGCCCGCTCGATCAGATGGCGGGCCGGACGGTCTGGCACGGTGCAATACCGTACCTCCACATCGGGAAAACGTTCGCGGTACGGCGAAAGGAGTTGCATCAGTTCGTGTTCGGCCTGACTCGAGGAAACCCACTGAGGTACCGAGGTGGGTTCTGTGGTGTCGGAATCGCTGTGTGCGTAGAGCGCTACGAGTTCGGCGCCGCGGCGGGCCGCTTCTTCGAAGGCCAGGTCGATTGCCGGTAGTGATCCCGGTGAACCGTCGACGCCCAACAGAACTGGCGCATGGGCAGCAGGTTTGGGGCCCTGTGCGCGCACGATCGTTACCGGGCAATGGGCATGGTGTGCAAGTGCCGTGCTCACCGATCCCAGCAACAGTCGGTCGAACGCACCGGTGCCGCGGCCGCCGAGCACCAGCATGCCTGTGCGCGTGCTCAATTCGACGAGCGTCGGTACGACAGCTCCGATCGGCGCGGCGGTGTCGATCCGTAGTGTGACATCACCGGCGACGGCACTGGCAAGGCTCCGAGAGTCGTCGAGGACATCGCGCGCCCTAGCCCGCTGTTGCTCGGTCAGGTCTTGGGCGAGTACCGGTGTCGGCATTCCGATTCCGGCGAAGCCGCCGATCATCGGACTGATGACATGGACGAGGGTGAGATGTTGATCGCGAAGGACGGCATCGCGGACTGCCCAGCGCAGGGCGGCTTCACTATCGGCGGACCCGTCGAGGCAGACGACCATGCCGGCAACAGCACCAGTTGACATGTATTCGATGGTCGTCGGACCGCCGTGATCAGACTAGAGACCAAAGTCATCGACAGGGCGGTCGTCTGGGGACCTAGGTCTCTAACGCGGTGGGCGTGACCCGCATAGTCTCGATCAGGTGGTGCAACACGAAGGTGAGGACAGCGGCACCGGACATGTGCTGTCCGACAACGAGATCGACGCACTGACTCCGGCGCAACGGCGCGACCTGATCCGCCGTCTTCAGCGGCCCATCGGTGAGGTCATGTCCAGCGCGTACCCGTCGCGACTGCGGCGCGCTCATCTGGGACTGATGACCGGCGGGGTGGTGTTCATGATTCCGTGGATCGTCTATCTGGATTCCACTCTGCCGCAGGCTCACATGGTGCGGAATTGGTCCCTGATGTGGGTCGGATTCGACTGTCTGCTGGTGTTGTTCATGGCGGCAACGGCGGTCTTGGCCTGGCAGCATCGTCATCTGTTGGTGTTCTCCGCATTCACCACGGGAATCCTGCTGCTCTGTGATGCGTGGTTCGATGTGATGTCCGCCGACGCCGATGAATTGGCCAGCGCAATGGTCACTGCTGCGCTGGGCGGGTTGTTGGCGATGATTCTGATCGCCGGCGCCGTGAGTCTGGTGCGTCTCAACGCCATCCGGCTATGGGAACTCGATGCACGTCAATCTTTGTGGCGCTTGCCATTACGGTATCGGTAGGACGTCCGGTCGGCGAGCTGGTAGCCATGATGCGCCAATTGTCGGCACCGGGTAATCCCTACTCTGTGTGCGCCTCTAGAACGCCTCTGCGGTACGCCTGGCCGATATTGGCCATCACCCGTTCCATCAGGGCGTTGTAGGACGACCCGTCCTTGAGCAGATAACCCATCCCCTGGTGGATGAGATAACGGTCGAGCCGCTTCTCGATCGGCCAGTCGAGGTAGTTCCGGCCGGTGAACTGAGAGCCCAGGAACGCCCATGCGACCGCGTCGAGTAGGTCGCTGGTCGGTTCGAGGTCATCGGCGCGAGCCATCAGATTCCTTTCGATCGCACGAACGCTTCTGATTGTTCGGGACGGCGAGCAGGTGATCATCAATATCGAAGGTGCTGTGAAACCGACTGTCCAGCAAGCTAGTTGATCTATGGCATGGGAGCCAACCGACCGGAATGGCTGAATCGGGCGGCACGCCGGTGAACACGGTGCTCATGCCCGCGGGTGCGATGCGGCTGTCCCGCCGGTCGCACGGGCTCGGTGTAGAACACCGCCTTCGTCGCGTCGACCAAGACGAGGTAGGCGACGGTGAACGCGGCCAGCGCGACGAAGAACTGCCATGGCAACGGCGTGAAGCCGAGCTGATGGGTCAGTGGCGAGATGGTCAGCGCGATACCGATGGCGATCACCGCAGCCGTAGCCAATGTCAGTGTCCTGCTGGGTCTGCTGCGCCAGAAGGGGGTACGGCGCGTGCGGATCGCGAAGATGATCAAGGTTTGGGTGGCAAGTGATTCGACGAACCAGCCGGTGCGGAACTCGACAGGACCGGCATGGAGTAATCCCAGCATCAATCCGAACGTCAGGAAATCGAACAGTGAGCTGATGGGGCCGAAAGTCAGCATGAACCGGCGGATGAAAGCGATATTCCAGTGCGACGGTGCGTGCAACTGTTCCTCATCGACGCGGTCGGTGGGGATGGCCAGCTGGGAGCTGTCGTACAGCAGGTTGTTCAGCAGAATCTGACTGGGCAGCATCGGCAGGAAGGTGAGTACCGCGGAGGCGGCGGCTGCACTGAACATGTTGCCGAAATTGCTTGATGTGCCCATCAATACGTACTTGATGGTGTTGGCGAAGATCCGTCGTCCCTCGGTGACGCCGGTCGCCAGGACATCGAGATCTTTCTCCAGCAGCACCACGTCGGCGGCGTTCTTTGCCACGTCGGTGGCCGTGTCCACTGAAATGCCGACATCGGCGGAATGCAGCGCGAGCGCGTCGTTGACACCATCGCCGAGGAAGCCGACCGAGCGACCCGATTGGCGCAGGGACGAGATGAGCCTGGCCTTCTGCTCGGGTGATATCCGCGCGAAGATCGTGTGGTCGTGGGCCGCGGCCGCCAGTGCGGGCCCGTCCAGGTCGGCCAACTGGGCGCCGGTGAGTGTGCCCTTGGATACCAAACCCAAATCTGCACAGACCTTTTCGGCCACCGTCGGGTTGTCGCCGGTGGCCACCTTGACCTCGATCTGCAGCGCCGCCAGCCGCCGCAGAGATTCGCGTGCTGCCGCTTTCGGGTTGTCGGCGAACACCAGGAAACCCTCAAGGGTGAGTCCGGATTCGTCGGCAGGTGTGAGGTGCTGTAGGTCGGGAGCAGATCGGGCGGCCACGGCGACGACACGCCGCCCATCTGCGAACAATTGCGACAGGGTGCGGGCGGCAGCGTCAGGTACGTCGGCGCATTTGGCGAGTACCTGTTCGGGCGCACCCTTGACGACCAGCGTCCTGCCGTCCGCCTGGGCGACGAGTGCGGAGGTGGCCCGGCGGTCGTGATCGAACGGAAGCGTCGCGATGCGGGTGGCATCACTGATGCCGGGGCGGCCGTCCCATAACGCAGCATCGAGTTCGTTCGCACTCGCCCCGCCGGTGTTGAGGTCGACATCGGTGGCCAGCAGCCCGGATCGCAATACCGATTCGGAATGCACACCGGCCGGATCGACGGTGTCGATGAGCGTGATCCGCCCCTCGGTCAGGGTCCCGGTCTTGTCGGTGATCAGGATGTCCATATCACCGAGATCCTCAATGCAGACAAGCCTTTTCACCAGAACTTTGAGCCGGGCCAATTGCCGCGAACCGGATGCCAGGCTGGCGCTGACGACGGCCGGCAACAGCTGGGGCGTGATGCCGACGGCAATCGCCAATCCGAACAATGCCGAGTCGATGATCGGGCGCCCCAAGAGCAAACTGGTCACCACGATGACGGAAGCCAGCGTCAACGCCACGCGGAGCAGTAGGTAGGAGAATTTCCGTAGTCCGAGCTGGAAGGCGGTCTCGGGCTGGCGCTGACCGAGACCGACCGCGATGCGACCGAATTGTGCGTTCACGCCGGTTGCGTAGACCACAGCCGTCGCTTCGCCTGCGCTGACAATGGTGCCCATGAACGCCAGATTGGTGGTCTCGCCGACCTCGGTTCCGGATGCACTTGGCTCAGCGGACTTTTCGGCCGCGGCCGACTCGCCGGTCAGGATGCTCTCATTGCATTCCAGCCCGTTGACGTCGATCAGCCGAACATCCGCGGGTACCAATTCACCGAGTTCGAGCCGGATGATGTCGCCAGGAACCAGAGCGTTGACGTCGAGTCGTTGGAAACGGCCGTCGCGGCACACCATCGCCGTATGACGAACCCGCGAATGCAGTGCCGCAGTGGCACGTTCGGCCCGATACTCGTTGAGGAACCCGAGCCCGACGCTGGCGACCAGAATGATGCCGATGATCACGGCCTGGGTGCTGTCGCCGAGAAAGAACGACAACACCGCGGTGGCGGCGAGCAGGGCCAGCACCGCATTGCTGAGCTGACGCCGTAACACGGACAGGGCACTGACTCGGTGGCTGCGGACGGAATTGGGTCCGACCCGGACCAGCCGCGCCGAGGCCTCCGTCGAGGACAGGCCCTCGGTCGAGGTGTCGAGTCGCGTCAGTACTTCGGGTAGATCGGCAGTGGCGAAGCGGGCGGCATCGTAATCACCTTGTTCGGCAACACGTGTCACCGATGTCGAAGCGGCCATGGCGAATTCGTGGACCTTCACTCTTGTTGAGGGCGCGGGCCTGCGACGGCACCCACGCCACTGTGGTCGCCGTCCGGCTTCGTCGACGTTGCATGGGGCGCGTCTGCGGCCGCTTCTGCCCGGGCCTTGATCCCCTGCAGCATGTTGCGCACTGTCAGCGTGACGACCGGGCCGGCCATCTCGGTGACGAACACCTGTCCGGGGTGCCGGAGCCCAGCCCGTGTCCGCACCAACAGGCGAGACTGGTGCTCCCAATGCGGCTCGAGATGGAAGGACCACACGGCATCCCAAGGGAATTCGGGCGGTGTCCCGCGGAGCACAATCGACCGCTTGTCGCGGACCTGAATGACTCTCAGCAGTACGCCGTCGCGCCGGCCAAGCCGGCCGGGCGGCGTCAGAGCTACCGGGTCGCCGGGCGTCAGCTGCTGCCGTTCTGGACCGACCGTGTGGTCGTCGTGATGGTCGGGACGAAAGAGGTTCGCCAACGCTTGGTACGTGTAGAACCCGGCGCGGTCCTGCCCCAGCTGCGCGAGCAATGGCCAGACCGCATCGACCGGTGCGTCGATCACGATGCCCTCGGTCGACTGCAGCACGGGGGGCCGGACGAGCTCGTCACCGGGCAGTCGCTGGTGGCATTCGTCTTTGGTGGTACCCCAATTGCGGTAGTACCTGCGGGCGGCGTAGAGCAGCGCCGCGGTTGCCGCGGCTCCGATTACGTGCGTCCTGGTCATGCGATGAGTCTGCGCTCGGGGTGACTGCGGGAACTAGGGTCTTGGGACCTCTTGTTACGGACCAGAATGTCCGGCATCAGCGACCCATTCTGCGGCTTGCTTGATCTGGCCGACGCGAAATCGGCGGATCTGCGGTGCGACAACGTGTGAGACCAGTTGGGGGGCAAAGCTTCCGACCGGCGAATCCGTGATGACGGCGATCTTGCTTATGTGCTTGTGGTGGTCGCGGACGAAGTGGATGTGCTTCACCACGGCACCAAAACTGTTCCACCCCGGGAAATGCGGCGCATCGATGATCAGACCGTGAAGATCACCACGCCGTTCGATCGCAGCATCGACAGATGTAGCAAGGAGGTCGAAATCGGCGGTACTCAACGGTGAGAGTGGACGTACCGTCAGGACCGATCGGTCGGCGTCCCACTGTTGCTCGATCATGTGTGCTCCCAGCAGCGTTGGTGGACTACCGATTCAGACGGCCAGCAGGGTCAGGTTGCCCAAGTGGCGGGTGTGCGAGGTGGCGGACGCCACCGCGACCAGCCGGGCCAGGGCGTGCTCGATGCCACGGGCCAGGTCGTCGACGTCGAGTTCGGCGTCGTAGTCGCCGATGATGCCGAAGGCCAGGTGGTCGGCATAACTCATGATCGCGATGCCGGTCCGCATGCCGATTGCGATGGGCGGCACGGGGATCAGATCAACGATCTCGCGGTCCAACATGCGCATTCGCCGTCGCGGACCGGGGACGTTCGTTGTCACGGCTACCACGCCACGCTGGGGGAGTCGTCCGAGCAATCGGACGGCGGAGGCCATGATCGGGGACGGCACCAGGTTGGCCGCTGCGACCAGCAACGAGCCGGCCTGGCGTTGACCGCTGCCCTTGGCGGCCGCGAGCCGCTTGTGGACCAGGCGGAGCTGTTCGAGTGGATCTGACTGATCGACAGGCAGGACGGGAAGGAGCAGGGAAACCCGGTTGTCGGGCACGTGGAGTTGCTTGGTATGCCGCACGGAGACCGGTACCACGGTACGGATCGGCTTGGACGGCTCGATGCCGCTCTGTTGCATCGCGGATCGGAAGCCGTCGGTGATGGCCGCGAGTGCGACGTCGTTGACGGTGACGCCGAATCGCTCGCTGACCAGCTGTACGTCCTGGAGTTGGACCTGTGCGCTGCTGAACCGGCGAAGGTCGCTGAGTTGGCCGTTGAGTGGCTGGGCAGAGGGCGCCAGCACGCCGGAGACGATCTCTATGGCACCCCGCATTGCCCGCAGGCCAGAGCGAGCCGTCGACGTCATCAGCTGCCAGGCCTCGGTGTTGAGTGCGAGCGGATTGAATCCGCGTGCGGGCCGCGGCTTCGATCGTGCAGTGGCACTTGGTTGTTCGTGACCGCAGTCAGGTTGTTCGTCACATACGCCGGCCAGCATCGCTGCCGCGGATACGCCGTCGGCAATGCAGTGATGCAGTTTGATCAGAATCGCCCCGCGGCCGTCGGCGAGGCCGTCGAACGCCCAGGCTTCCCACAGCGGCCGGGAGCGGTCGAGGCGGCGCTCCATGACATCGGCGATCGCGCGACTGACGGCGGGCTCATCGCCGGGCGCCGACACGGTGAGTCTGCGCACGTGGTGGGCGATGTCGAAGTTGTCAGCAGCCACCCATTCCGGGGCATTGAGGTCGAAGGGATAGGTGTGCAACGTCTGACGGCAGCGTGGAATGCTCGCGGTGCGCTCTTCCAGCGCGGCTTGCAGTTCGGGAAGGTCGGGCGCCGGACCGTCGAGGATGGCCAGCACTGCGATGGCCATGTTGGCGTGGCTGTCGGACTCCTCGACCTGCGCGAAACCGGCGTCCAGAGCAGTGAGCTGGTTGTCGTTCATCGCATTCCTTCGAACATCTACTTGTCAATCGGTGATCAGTGGTGACGCGCGTTCACTGATCTTGAGCGTTTCGGCCTGCCGATGGCAGGGCTGATGGGACCCAGATCGAGGGACTTTCGGCCCCCACGTGGAAAGGACCCCTGACGACCGGCCGCCGGCCCTGAACGTTCTGGCCGACGGGGTTACGACGACTGTTCAGACGGCCGGCTCGGGGCCCACCCCACAACTGTCAGATACAGGCCGATCACGCCCATCACCGCGACGCTTGCGGTCCACCACGGGCCGGCGGTTACGTCTTGCCCCATCGACAGGTAGGTCTGGGGGAGGGCCATCAGGGCGATCCCTTTGAGCACGGTCAGCCACCCCAACACCGAGACGATCGCCGCCGCAGCTCCTCGCCAATATGGGTGCAGTACCACGACCACCAGCCCCATGGGCAAGACGAATGCGCCCGCGATCCAGGCCCAACCTGAATTCGAATCGAAGCTGTGCAGAAGGGTTTTCGTATATTGCGGTCGGGCCACCAGAGTGGCAGCCGCGATCAGCAGATACGGCCCCAGCACCTGGGCGCACACCCTGGTGCGGGGGTGGATGCGCTGTCGTGACGCCATGGTGGCCTCCTCTGTGGTATTGCTACCCGAATTCGATGGACTGGGAACTGAATTCGATCAGCTGGTCAGGCCAATGGCGTTCCGTGGCCGAGCCACGACACCACATCGGGTAGTGGCCGCCGTGGCGTCGAAGGCAGGGGATCGGCGTTGAGCGGAGCCCAGCCGACGCGAATGAGCATCTGCGGAAGCAGTTCGTCGCCGAAGACGTCGGAGGAGATGATGGCCCGGCATTCGGGATCTTCCAGTACCTCGGTGACCGGGCAACTGGCAAGCCCTTGCGCTGTCGCGGTGAGTAATACGGCGCTGGTGGCTTCGCCGGCGCGTAGATGATCGAGCGGAGTGTCCGACGAGGTCCCGAGCGCGAGCAGCGTGCCGTTGTCGTCCGTGGCGGATACGCCATCGGGTTGGTGGAGGGCGGCGCCGGCGAAGATTCGGCCGGGAACGGTGGCACTGTAGTCGGGTACCGGAGTGCTACGGGCAGGCACGCCGGCCACCGATGCGTAGCGACCGCTCCAGATGGCCAATTCGGTGAGATACTCGGCATCTTGAACGTTGTGCGAAACAGCTTGCCGCAGAGCGAATTTGATGGTCGGGTTGACTGTCACCCGGCGTGCGCCGATGCCGAGACGGGCGGCGCGGGCGGTCATCATTGCGATGTCACCGAGCGGGACAGGCCATCCACTGAAGAATCGCCGGTCGGTGCGGCGCCGGGGAATTGCTGCGGCGAGGGCGATCTCGGGTTGCTGAGGTGTACACGGTACGACCTCGATCGCGGCGAGATGGTTCGGTTCGGTCGGGTCGGGAAAGCGATGCACCGTCGGCAGCCATCCCAGCGCGTACAGCGCTACCGCGGCGTGGTGGAGCACCGCTCCGCAACTGATCAGCAGGTCGCGACCGTCGGGATCGGTATGGCGCAATTGCAACGTGGGTTCGGCATGCAGGTGGAGGCTGTGCTCGCCGATCCGCCACCGCCACGGTTGGGTGTTGTGCACCGACGGCGCGCGGGTGGCCAATGACATGGCGGCGCATACGGTCTCGCGGTCAGGGAAGGTATCGGACATGGGAGCTACCTCGCAGAGCCTGTCGTTCCGTCCCATAGCGTTCGCTGGGTCTTCATACAGTGATACTGCGCGTTCAGCTGCGAGGACTACAGGGTCATAGGTCACCAGATCGACGGTTCACGTCCGAGGACCGTCTGACGCCATTCCGACGCCATTTGTCATTGTGAGCCAAAGGCATTGGTGTGAGGTGAGTCAGGGCAGCGGAGCCCACCACCGCAGAACGGTGCCCTGACCGGGGCCGGGCTCGATGGTCATATCGCCACCACTGGCCTGAGCCCGGTGGCGCAGATTGGCCAGCCCACTTTCGGTGATGTGATCGGTCAGCCCCCGGCCGTTGTCGGCAACCTCGATGCTGACGTCGTTGTCGACCGTGACCGTGACCGTGATCGAGGTCGCGTGGCCATGTCGTACGGCATTGCTGACCGCCTCCCGGACCACCGCCTCTGCATGATCGGCCAGTTCCGGTTCGATGACGGACAGAGGCCCGTCGTAGCGGACCGTGGTGCGCAGTTCATTGCTTGAGAACGCCGCAATCGCCGCGTCGAGTCGTTGTCGCAGGCGGGTGGAGCCTACGGAACCGCCATGCAAATCGAAGATCGCCGTGCGTATTTCGGAGATGACGTCCTGTAAGTCGTCGACGCACTCGCTGACGCGTCGTTGTACCTCGACCGACCGCGCCCGCGGGATCGCGCCCTGCAAGGTCAGGCCGACGGCAAACAGCCGCTGGATGACGTGGTCGTGCAGATCGCGGGCAATGCGGTCACGGTCGGCCAACACGTCGAGCTGGCGCATCTGACGTTGACTCGCTGCGAGTTGCCAGGCCAGAGCGGCCTGGTCGGCGAACGCGGACATCGTCTGCAATTGGTCTTCGCCGAAGGGCTGGCGCGGGTTGGCCCGCAGCGCGATCACGATTCCGACGACCGCGTCGGTGGTACGTAGCGGCAGCACCAGTGCGTGCGCCATGCCGTGCGCGATGGCGACAGGCAACTCGGTGGCCGCACAGCACGTCGGAGTCCCGTGACGAAACGCGACGCCGAGCGGCCCCTCGGTGCTGGGGACATGGCGCGCGGTCGGCCGGAGGTCTCCTGCAACGTCGACGATCTGCAGCTCGGCGATCTCGTCGCTGGGTGCGGCGTCGTCCTCGGGGACTGCCACCACGGTCGCGTCCGCGGCCGTGAGAGCGCCCGCTTTCTCGGCGATCAGCCGGAGCGCCTGCGCCGGATTGGTACCGGACAACAGTGCAGTGCCGATGTCGCGGGTTGCTTCGATCCACGCCTGGCGCTGTTGTGATTGCTGGTACAGGCGGGCGTTCTCGATGGCGATGCCGGCGGCTGCGGCCAGCGCTTGCGCCAGGACTTCGTCGTCTTCGTTGAACGGTTGGCCGGATGCTTTCTCGGTCAGGTACAGATTCCCGAACACCTCATCACGGATGCGGACCGGGACACCGAGGAACGTGCTCATCGGCGGATGGTTGTCGGGGAAGCCGACGGAGGCCGGGTGCGTGCGGATGTTGTCCAGCCGAATGGGTTTCGGTTCGTCGATCAGCACACCGAGCACACCATGGCCTTGCGGTAGTGGGCCGATCTTGCGCCGGGTTTCTTCATCGATGCCTTCGTAGACGAACTCGACGAGCTCGTGGCCGGTCCCGCGAACCCCGATGGCGCCGTACTGCGCGTCGATGAGTTCGATTGCCGTGTGCACGATGGTGCGCAGCGTGTCGTCCAGCTCCAGGCCGGACGTGACGGTGAGCATCGCCTCGACGAGACCGTCGAGGCGATCGCGGCCTTCGATGATCTGCTCTACCCGGTCCTGGACTTCGGTGAGCAGCTCACGCAATCGCAGCCCCGACAGTGGTGCCCGCAGCGCACGTTTCCGGCCGCGGTCCTGTCCTGACTGGCTATTCACGAACGCGATTTTGACACCATCGCCGAAGCGCGGCGCAGTTTGTGATCAGATCGGTCGATGTTCTTCAGCGCCGGGGTCGATCCAGTTTGGACACGAACACCGCTGCTTGCGTCCGCCGTTCCATACCGAGTTTGGCAAGCAGGCGGGAAACGTAGTTCTTGACCGTCTTTTCGGCCAGGAACATCCGCGCGGCGATCTGTTTGTTGGTCAGACCCTCACCCAGGAGGTCCAGCAGCACACGCTCCTGATCGGTCAGGCCCGACAACGGATCGGAGTGTTCGGCAGCGTTACGGAGCTTGGCCATCAATGCTGCTGCGGCGCGATTGTCCAACAGAGAGCGGCCGGCACCGACGGCTTTGATCGCTTCCGCCAGTTCCATGCCTTTGATGTCCTTGATGACAAACCCGCTGGCGCCGGCCAGGACGGCGTCGAGCATGGCCTCGTCGGAGGTGAAGGACGTCAGCATCAGGCACCGCAAGTCGGGCAGGCGCGAGAGCAAGTCGCGGCACAACTCGATACCGTTGCCGTCCGGCAGTCGGACGTCCAGGACGGCAACATCGGGTTTCAGGGCGGGAATCTGTGCCATGGCATGCGCTACGGTTCCGGCCTCGCCGATGACTTCCAGGTCGGGATCGGCACTGAGCAAGTCGATGAGGCCACGACGCACCACCTCGTGATCGTCGACAAGGAACACCGTGACCATGACCGTTACTCCCTTCGCATTCGCACGCCGATCGTCGTGTTGGATGCGCACGACCACGGTAATACGACGAGTCGTGACCGGACTACAGGCGGCCGTGATGCTGACAGATCAGTACCGAGCAGTTTATCGCGGGTGGCGCGCTGCGCGCCGACCCGATGATTTCGCCGATACCGCGCCTGCGGAGCCGGTCGACGACCAGCAACTGAACCGAATCAGCATGGTGAGCAAGGTAATTCATGGTGGTGTCCCGGATTGCCACCGGATTGATCTCGATATCCGGGTTCGCCGCCCGGTGCCGCGCAAGGCGCTTGTTCAGGCGTGCGAGTGCCTTGGTCTGGTGGGAATGGTCCCGGACGTCACCGGACTCGCCCGGGTATGTCGTGAGAACGGTCAACGGTGCATCACGCAGCCTCGCTTCGGTAACGCCGGCGTCGAGAAGGTGCGCGCCGTCCGGACCTTCATCGAGTTCGACGACCACATGCTCGGGTTGTGCTGACCAGTGCCGGCCGCCGCGGACAATGGCCACCGGGCACAACGGCGGCGTCGACATGATCGCTGCGATGGACCCGAGGCGGGACCCGGTCGAATGTGCGATTCCCCTCGTCCCGAGGCAGACCAGGTCCGCCGAACGTGACGCTTCCAGCAGGACCTTCGTCGGTTGCCCCTGAAGTACCTCGAATTCGACCTTGACCGGTTTCTCCCTCGACTCGATGGCGACGAGCGTTCGGCGCACCGATACGTCGGCGCAGGCCAGATCGCTGGAGGCCTGCTCGGGATCGATGGCATCGGCGCCGCGGGGTTCGACGACGTAGATCAGGCGTAACGGCACATCGCGACTGATCGCTTCGTCGATCGCCCACACGGCGGCATCGACCGACCATTGCGAGCCGTCGATGCCCACTACGACTGCCGACGGGCAGGAGGATGATTGATACATCTGCGTACGCTCCTGAACGCGCTCGATGGGCTATGTGTCGGCGATGCAGGACGGTGAGCGTGTCGCGGCAGGGGCATAGGCCCCTTCTCGACGGGCGCCAGCGGTTTCCCGAAGTGCATCAGTCATTTTCGTCATGCGATGTCCAATTCGGCAGGGACAGTGTGCCCGCTATGTTGCCGCGGCTGGATCGGTCGTGACAGGGCCGGAAGTCACCAGTATCGGAACTGGCGACCTCCGGCGGCGTGCGGAGGGCGCGTGGGTCGGGTACGGCCGATGGTGCGCATGAAAGGGACCAAGGACCTTCGGTGTGTGACCTTGGGCGGTATCGCCGGCCGCCGCGGTCTTCCTAGTCTCGGCAGCACCAGAGAATCTCTACAGCACAAGGACATACGATGAGTGCCACTGCTCCCGCTGGACCGGTTGTCGTCGGTATCGATGGCTCCAAGCACGCACTGCGCGCAGCGAAGTGGGCGGCCTTCGAGGCTGCGGGGCGTGACACGGCCCTGCGTCTGGTGTCCGTCATCGAAGCCGGTGACCAGGACAGCATCGACCGGGCGCAGCGGGATCTGCACGCCGCGTGGAAGGCGGTCCGGGATACCGATGTCGAGATCAAGCTCGAGTCGGAGATCGTGTCCGGCAGCCCAGCGCAGTGTTTGATCGACGAGTCCCGCGGGGCGGCGCTGGTGTGTGTCGGTGACCGCGGAACCCACGACTCGCCGAAAGGGTGCCGCGGCGCCACTGCGGCCGAAGTCGCTCGACGCGCGTCGGGGTCGGTTGCCATCATCAGTCGGGAGCACGGCAACGGTGCCTTCGACCGGCGCAAGTGGATCGTCGTGATCATGGATGAATCAGATGCTGCCGCAGCGGTATTCGCGGCGGCTCAAGACGAGGCGCAGTGGCGGGCAGCGCCGGTTCTGATTCTCGAACCCTGGACTCACGCGACGCCGTCGCACGAGGTGAAACATCCGGCGCGCGCGATTGTCGACCGCTATATGAAGGATTCGGACGACGGTCTCATCCAGTCGGTCAGTTTGCCGATGCCGGAGCATCTGGGAAACCTGTTGCGGCAGAGCGCGTCCATCGACCAGCTCGTCATCGTGGCAGGCGATCGTTCTGATCTGGTCGATGACCTCACCAGTACCGCAACCCACAAGTACCTGCGCGACTCGGACTGCTCGCTGATGTTCGTGCGCTGATCAGGTTGCCTCCCTTGAGGATCCGGCGCGTTGTGAGGGCGCCTTTCAGGCCCGATGCGGACCGAACTCCAGGGCGAGCAGAACCGCCAGCGCGTGACCGATATGGAGCGCCGGAAACAAGACGTAGCGTTGTTGGTCCATCGCATCGAACTTGTGCACGTATCGATACAACGATTCCAGCTTGATGAATCGGTCACCCAGGTGGGCCAGCAGCTGCAGAGTTCGAAGGCCTGCCCGATGATCGTGACCAGGCTCGAAGAGTTCGGGGAAGGGTGCAAACGCCAGCGAAACCCGATGAGCACCATGGGCTTTAGCCCAATCGAACATGTCGATGCTGAGGCGTTCGTCGATACCGTTGAGGGCATCGTGCCGGCGCCACGGTAGGTCCAAACTCACATCGGAACCGCCGCCGGCACAGGCGTATCGATGGAATCCTTCGACGCGGCCGTCGCAGTTACGCGCAACGACCAGCCAGACACCGGGGTAGGTGCCGGCCAGCGTGTCCCCGAGCATCATCGAGAATCCGCGTTCCAGATCGACGTCCTTACCGGAACTGTGCATCACTTCTCGCAGTTCGGCGCGCAAACCGTCATCGATGGCGGACTCGGCTATCACCTCGGTGGTCACGCCGGCGTTGCGTGTTCGCTGTACGGCCTGCCGCAGGTTCCGTTTGCGACGACCGGTCAGGCTGAAGTGGTCGACGTCGATCACCACGTCGCGGCCGATCGGGACCGCCGTCAGATGCGCCTCGTCACCAATGTGTCTGTGCCACAGCCCCAATTGCCGACGAGACGCGCCGAGGACGGCAATGTGCCAGTGGTGTGCGTGGCAGAGCGCGACGAATGCTCCCACCACTTCGCCGTAGCGACCAGGGTCTCCGATCGGATCACCGGCGACCACCGCGAACCCGGACACCGCGCGGTAGCTGACGGCGGCAGTGCCGTCGGCGCTGAACACGTACTGCCGGCCGGCGGCCATGGCGAACGGCGCCAGGGGATCGCCATGGGTGACGTTGACCAGTGGCCACACGCGAGAGGCAACGTCGTTGGTATACCCGACGTCCGGAGTTTCGATGGATTTTGTTGACATCGAGCAACTTTCGGAGGTACGACGGTCAAGCGGGTCCACGGCATCCCCTTGGTCACGCAGATGTGCAGTTGCCACTACCGCCACATACTCCACCGCACTGGGTGTGTCCGACGAGAGCACAAAGTCCTGTGGGTAGAGCGCGATCGGCCAGTGTGCGGATCCGAGGACACTGCGATGAGTGACTTTCGGCCATAGCCATTGGTGCGAGCAGCTTCATACCGTTATGAGCAGTTGGAATCACCCAATTCACCGGAGGAAACCATGAACGAGTTGCCGCCCCGCCCATACATTCTCGTCGGGATAGACGGATCGAAGTCGGCGACAGATGCCGCGACGTGGGCCGTCCGAGAAGCCCGAATCCATAACCTGCCGCTGAGGCTCGTACACGTCATCGACCATGGAAGTTTCGCCCTGGGATCCACTCCCACCGCCTCCGAGAGCTTCTTCAAGTACCACGAGGCGTGCGGCGCGAAACTGTTGGTGGAAGCGAAGCTGCACGTGCAGAAATTGGACCCGACGGTCGAGGTCACCACGGACAAGAAAGCCGGACGACCTCTCCCGGTCCTGATCGAGCTGTCCAAGGACGCGTTCGTGACCGTGGTCGGTTCCAGCGGGCTCAATGCCTTCACCGGGTTGTTGGCAGGGTCGGTGTCTGTGGCACTGACCGCACATGGCCACAGCCCTGTGGTGGTTGTGCGCGGTCAGAGCCCGGCCGACGGACCGGTGGTCGTGGGCGTCAGCGACACCCCGACATCCGACGACGCGATCAGTTGGGCGTTCGAGGAAGCCGCGATGCGCGGCGTGGACCTGATCGCGGTATTGGTGTCGAACCCGCCTGCCTACTACTACAGCGAACTGGCGGTGGCGGACATGACCGACGAGGCCGTTGCCGAACAGCAGCAGATGTTGCTGGCCGAACGGCTGGCCGGGTGGCAAGAGAAGTTCCCTGATGTCACGGTGATCCGTGTCGGTGCGATGGGTAACCCGGCCGAGGTCCTGTTGAGCCACTCCCAGGGGGCGCAGATGATCGTCACGGGCAGTCGCGGCCGTGGCGATGTGAGTGGATTCTTCCTCGGCAGCACCAGCCATCGGCTGGTCCACCATGCCGACTGCCCGGTACTCGTCGCCCGACCCCACGCGCGGGACTCCGGGCGATGACCGGGGTCACCAATGCCGTCACCGCGCTGACGCCGGCGCGGTTACGTTCGGTCGATGCGTACTGGCGCGCTGCCAACTACCTCACTGCCGGCCAGATCTATCTGATGGACAACCCCTTGCTGCGTGAGCCGCTGGACCGTCATCACATCAAGCCCCGTCCATTGGGGCATTGGGGCACTGCGCCGGGCCTGAACCTCATCTACGCCCACTTCAACCGCGCGATCATCGATCACGATCTCAACGCCATGTACATCATCGGGCCCGGGCACGGTGGCCCGGCGCTGTTCGCCAACACCTGGTTGGAGGGCAGCTACAGTGAGACCAGACCGGACATCACCCGCGACGAGACGGGTATGCGAACCCTGTTTCGTGAATTCTCTTTCCCTGGTGGCGTTCCCAGTCACGTTGCACCTGAGGTACCGGGCTCGATTCACGAGGGCGGTGAACTTGGATACTCCTTGGCGCATGCGTACGGCGCAGCCCTGGACAACCCCAATCTGTTGGTGGTGTGCGTGGTCGGCGACGGCGAAGCCGAGACCGGTCCACTGGCGGCGAGCTGGCATTCCAACAAGTTCCTCAACCCTGCGACCGACGGTGCTGTACTGCCGATACTGCATCTCAACGGATATAAGATCGCCAATCCGGCTGTGCTGTCGCGTATTACCGACGACGAACTCGACTACCTGATGCGCGGATACGGTTATCACCCGTTGTACGTCAGCGGCGATGACCCTGAGCAGGTTCACCAGGAGATGGCTGCTGCTGTCGATCTCGCGGTGAGCATGATCGCAGACATTCAGCACGCGGCGCGGAGCGAAGGTTCGACACACGGTCGACCCCGGTGGCCCATGATCGTCATGCGTACCCCGAAAGGCTGGACCGGGCCGTCGTGGGTCGACGGTCAACCGGTGGAGGGGACGTGGCGTTCTCATCAGGTCCCGATCGACGACGTCCGGGCCAATCCGGTGCACCGGCAACAGTTCGTCGAATGGCTCGACTCCTACCAACCGGCGGAGTTGTTCGACGCTGCGGGACGCCCCACTTCGCTTGTCCAGGAGAACATTCCGCCGGCGCAGTTGCGGATGGGCGCCAACCCGCACGCCAACGGCGGGTTGTTGCTGAACGCACTGCACCTACCCGACCCCAAGGAATTCGCCGTCGTCGCGGGCCGACCGGGCGGTGCCACCGCCTCGGCCACCCATCTGCTTGGCGAATATCTACGAGAAGTACTGGTGCGCAACGCATGTGAACGCAACTTCCGGCTTTTCGGACCTGACGAGACCGCGTCGAACAAGCTTTCTGCGGTCTACTCGGTGACCGGCAAGCAGTGGAACGCCGGCACGCTGGTCACCGATGAGCACCTTGCGCATGACGGCCGCGTGATGGAGGTGCTGTCCGAGCATCTTTGCCAAGGCTGGCTGGAAGGCTATCTGCTGACCGGCCGGCACGGTCTGATGACCAGTTACGAAGCGTTCGCGCACATCGTGGACTCGATGGTCAACCAGCATGCCAAGTGGCTCAAGGTAAGTCGTGAGTTGCCGTGGCGGGCGCCGATCTCGTCACTGAATTATCTGATCACTTCGCATGTGTGGCGCCAGGATCACAATGGTTTCTCTCATCAGGACCCCGGCTTCATCGACCACGTGGCGAACAAGCGCGCCGAGATTGCCCGTATCTACCTGCCGCCGGATGCCAACACGCTGCTGTCGGTGGGGGCGCACTGCCTGGCCAGCCGCGACTACATCAATGTGATCGTGGCCGGCAAGAACGACTCTCCGGTCTGGCTGGACGCTGAGCAAGCCGCTGTGCACTGCGCACGCGGCGCGGACATCTTCGAGTGGGCCAGCAGTGACGCGGGCACGTCCCCGGATGTGGTGCTCGGCTGTGCCGGTGATGTTCCCACCACCGAAGTGTTGGCCGCGGTCTCGATTTTGCGTAGGCGGCTGCCGGAACTCGGAGTGCGAGTGGTCAACGTCGTCGATCTGTTCCGGCTGCAATCGAACAGTCAGCACCCGCACGGCATGACCGATGCTGCCTACGACACCCTGTTCACCACCGACCGGCCGGTCATCTTCGCCTATCACGGATATCCGTCGCTCATCCACCGGCTCACCTATCGGCGGGCCAACCACAAGCACATGCATGTCCGCGGATACCTCGAAGAGGGCACCACAACCACTCCGTTCGACATGTTGGTGCGCAACAAGATGGATCGTTTCCAGTTGGTATGCGACGTCATCGATCTGACTCCGGGGCTTGCCACCAAACCCGATGCCGTGGCGCTGCGCGCCGATATGACGGCGGCGCATCAGCGGCACCACGATTGGATCCGGAACTACGGCGAGGACCTGCCGGAGGTCCGCGATTGGAGTTGGGACGTCAACTCCGCCTGACGACACCCAAGGGCTGTGCGCGCATCCAGTCGATGAGGCCTGCCCGGTCGTGCTCGGACAGTGCGACGCCGAACGTATCGGCCAGCACTGCGGGGACGTCGGCGACCGGCACCTCGCGGGCAGTGCTTGATCCATCGGGACGTGTTGTGGTCCAGACGGTTCCGTCCAACATGTGCTGTACGTCGGCCGCGAATCGTTGGACGAACGGACGAGCGGTGAAAGGGGAGCGCGGCGAGGTCGACACGAAATGGTTGGCGACGGCGTAGTCGACCGGATACTGCGGGTCGAGGGTGAAGACGTGTCTGTCGATCCACTGGATCGTTCCGTCCACGCTCGACCGCTGCCACAACGTCCACTGATCCGGGTGGACAACTTCGGTGTCGGCGCCGAGTGGCGCACTCGACAGGCGCAGCTGCCAGCCGTCCTGGTCGACCTCGTTACCCGCGACGAGTTCGATCGGTTCCAGCGGTCCCCGGCCGAATCCGACATCGCACAACCAGCGCGTGCCGTCGTCGAATTCCACCACGATCAGTGCGTGGGTGCGGGGGCGGATCGTCTGGGCCCCCAAGCTCACCCGCCCCGCCAGCGCGGTGAAGCGGAAACCCAGTCGCTCCAGCGCAGCGGCGAACACCGTCACATGTTCGTAGCAGTACCCACCCCGGTTGCACTGAATCAGCTTGTGCTGCAAAGTGTCCAGGTCGAGTACGATCGGCCGGCCCAACATGATCTCGAGATTCTCGAACGGGATCGAGGTGGTGTGGGCGCGGTGCAGTGCAGCCAGGGTCTGGGCCGTCGGGGTCTTCTCACCGTCGAAACCGATTCGCGTCAGGTACGCGTCGAGATCAAGGTCGCCGCCATGCCACGTAGTCACGGTGCCACGATAGCCACGGGCATCTCGTCAGTAGGAGCGAGTTGTTCACTTCGGGCCGCCGTGGCCCGGTTGTCGATGCCTCGTCCCCAACTGGTTCCGGCAAGTACGAGTGCGGCTCCGATCGCGGTCATCACCGTGATCGGTTGCGCACTGACGCACGTGCCGAATGCCGCTGCGAAGAACGGTTCGAAACCCAACAGCAGACTCACCCGTGTGGCCGATGTCCTTCGTACAGCCCATATTTGGACCACGAAGGCAAAAACGGTGCACACCAGGGCCAGGTAGACCGTCAGTAACCAGTCGTGCGTACCCATGGTGGCCGCCGTTGCGATCAGCCCGCCACCGTTGAATTGCGCCAGGGTGGTGAACACCACAAGGCTGGTCGCCAACTGCACAAGAGTCAGTCGGCCGGTGTCCATCGGCCGCGTTCGGCAGGCGCGATCGATGGTGACCACGTGTACGGCCCGGGCGAAGGCCGCCGCGATGATCAGCAGATCTCCAGTGTTGAGGCGAGCGGGACCGCCTGCATGCGTGAGAAATGCGATGCCGACCACCGCGAGCGCCGCCGCTGCGTAGAACATGGGTGGCGGCGCATCGCCGGACAGCAGGGGCGTGATGACGATGGTCAGCGCGATGATCAACCCGGCATTGGAGGCTGTGGTCTGCACCACGCCGAAGGTCTCCAGGCTGAAGATGACCGCAAGAATGCACCCGAATGCCATCCCGAACAGCACCTCGTCGCGGCGCAGAGCACGCAGCCGCGGGGCCATCACCACCGCAAGCGCTGCCGTTGCAATGAGGAATCGCAGCGCCAGGAATCCGAAGGAATTCTCTGTCGTCGCAACGGTTTTTGTGGCGAGGTAGCTCGAACCCCAGGCTGCCGCCATCATGAGCAGCGCCAGATCGGCAGTGCGCGACCGGGCGGCCAGTGAGGTCATGGCACCCAGCGTGGGCCAATCAAACTATGTAGACAAGCTCAAGTTTATGAAGAAACACATTAGATTTACTTCATGAATGTTGAACGGCTCATGCTGCTGCGGCACGTTGCCGAGCGCGGATCCATCGCCGCGGCAGCGGCTTCGTCGTCACTGACCCCGTCGGCGGTCTCCCAGCAGCTCAAACTCCTGGCTCGGGAAACCGGCGTCGTGCTGCTGGAGCGGAGTGGTCGTGGCGTTCGCCTCACCGACGCCGGACGCGCTCTGGTTGGTTGCGCCGATGACGTCTTCGCGGCCCTCGACCGTGCCCAGGCCGAGATGGACGCCTACCGACAGACCCCGCGCGGGAAGGTCAGAGTCGCGCTCTTTCCTTCTGGCGCAGCAATGTTCCTGCCCGAGTTACTGAGCCGTGCCACGCGGGTCGGGGTGGCGGTCGACGGCCGAGACATCGACGAACCCGCGTCGCATGCGCCGGCACTGCTCGCCGATTTCGACGTGGTGGTTGTTCATCGCGACGAACGTGACCGCGCCCCGTGGGGCCTTCGGTACGAGGCGGCCATGCTGATGCGTGAACCGCTGGAAGTCGTTCTGCCACCGGGACATCGGTTGGCCGGCGCTGACCGGATCGACCTGACGGAATTGGCCGACGAGCCCTGGATCGGCGTGCGCGACGGACTCATGGTCGACGACGTGTTGCGCTCATTGGCCACCGTTGCCGGCGTCACGCCCCAGGTTCTTCAGCGGGTCGACGATTTCCGGGTCACCGAGGAACTCGTCTGGGCGGGGTTCGGTGTGGCGCTGATGCCGCGACATGTTCGTACGGTGCGGCCGTTGCCGCGGAAGTCGTTGACCGGCATCCGCGTTGCGCGGCGAATCGAAGCAGTGACGCGAGCGGGCGCCCGGTCACGGCCGGCGGTCGACGCAGTCGTCGGCATCCTCGAAGATATCGCCACGGCAATCTCCGGCGATGCCGATTGACTTGTCCTACAGCGACTTTCCGACGAGTGCGATCAGATCTGCGAGGCGGTTAGAGTAACCCC
>ERZ650309.276-NODE-276-length-25869-cov-5.568451_pt1 | contig 25869 bp, 24 predicted proteins | sample MGYA00376245_ERZ650309 | MGnify/ENA primary metagenome ERZ650309 (study PRJEB26733, sample SAMN07839294) | wastewater metagenome | biome: urban; feature: wastewater treatment plant; material: waste water | place: USA: North Carolina | collected 2016-04-26 ...
GAACCCATCGCGAACTCGTCCATGTTGGTCTTGCCGAGGATCGGGATGCCGGCTGCGCGCAGTTTGGCGGTGACGGTGGCGTCGTACGGCGACCGCCAGCCTTCGAGAATCTTCGAGCCGGCCGTCGTCGGCGCGTCGGCGGTCGTGAAAACGTCCTTGAGCGCCAACGGAACTCCGGCCAGTGGCGACGGCAACTGCTCACCGGCAGCCACCTGCCGATCGACCTCGGCGGCCGCGGCGAGTGCCTCGTCGGCACCGACGTGCAGGAACGCTCCGAATCGCTCGTCGGTGGCGGCGATCTGGTCCAGGTGGGCCTGGGTCACCTCGGTCGCCGACAGCTCCCCGGCCGCGATCTTCTCGCCGAGCGTCGCCGCGTCGAGGCGGATGATGTCGCTCATTCTGCTTCCCCCAAGATGCGCGGGACGGCGAAGCGGCCGTCCTCGGCGCGCGGTGCGGCGGCCAGCGCCTGGTCCTGCCCGAGGCTGGTCACCACGGCGTCAGGCCGGGTGACGTTGACCTCTTTGAGCGGGTTACCGGTGGCCTCGATACCAGTGACGTCGACGGCCTGGATCTGGCCGACGTGCGACAAGATGGCATCGAGCTGGCCGGCGAAACTGTCCAACTCGCCGTCGGTGAGGGCGAGTCGAGCGAGATTCGCCAGGTGGGCGACGTCGTCCCGAGAAATCTGTGACACGTCGAAACAGCCTAATGGGAGCTGTTACGCGGGTCGCAGGCGCACGGTGACGCCATGCCGGGGGTCCGCCACTGTGAAACAGTGTCCGCGTGCCTTCTTATCTCCTGCGGGTCCAACTCGAAGACCGTCCCGGTAGCCTCGGCTCCCTCGCGGTGGCGTTGGGCTCGGTAGGCGCCGACATCCTCTCGCTCGACGTCGTGGAGCGCTGGCCGGGCTTCGCCGTCGACGATCTCGTGGTCGAACTCCCCGCCGGATCGATGCCCGACACGCTGATCACCGCAGCCGAGAAGCTCAAAGGCGTCTACGTCGACAGCATCCGTCCCCACACCGGTTTGCTGGAGGCGCACCGCGAACTGGAACTGATCGACCATGTGGCCGCGGCCCGCGGCAAGGACGCCCGACTGCAGGTGTTGGCCGACGAAGCGCCTCGGGTGCTGCGCGTCGGGTGGTGCGTCGTGGTGACCGGCGGCGCCGATCCGCGACGGGTGGCGGGCAGCACGGGCGCCCCCGAGACACTGGCCGACTCGGCTCCGTGGCTGCCGTTGGACCATGCGACGGCGCTCGACGCCACCGCCGACTGGGTGCCGCAGTTCTGGCGCGACATCGACACCACACTCGCCGCCGCACCGCTGGGCGATCCGAACACCGCGGTCATGTTGGGTCGCCCCGGTGGACCCGCATTCCGGCCCTCGGAGGTCGCCCGGTTGGGTTATCTGGCCGGCATCGTGGCAACCATCCTCCGCTGAGCAGCCGTCACCACCGCCGACGACGAGGTGACCCAGGACAGGCCCATCGTTTCCGGCACCCTGCCCACCGCTGTCGATAGCCGCACGAGTGGCCTTGTTGCTGCTAGCGTTGCCGCTCAGCTCATACACATCTTCGAAAGAGGCCACCGTGGGAGTGTTTCTGATGGTGATCGGCATCGTGATGCTCGTCGCCGCAGTCTTCGTGCTGGTTTTCGCACTGATCAAATCGAACAAGCCGAAGCCGCCGGTGGACCGCGAGGATCCGCTGAAGGCCGGCGAGATGGTGGTCTTCGGCCCCAAGCAACTCGGCCCCGGCGCGATCGTCAGCTTCGGCGGAATCGACTACGTGGTGCGCGGCTCGGTGACCTACCACGAAGGGCCGTTCGTCTGGTGGGAGCACCTGATGGAAGGTGGCCAGGGCGAACCGATCTGGTTCAGCGTCGAGGAGGACGAAGGTCGACTGAAACTCGCGTTCTGGACCAAACGCACCGACCTGAGCCTGCAACCCAACGGCCCGCAGACCGTCGACGGCACTCAGTATCACGAAGTCGAACGTGGCCAGGCATCGTTCACCAGCGAAGGCACCACCGGGCTGCCGAGCGCCGGTCAGATGCAGTACGTCGACTACACCACCGGTGACGGTTCGGCCATGCTGGGCTTTGAGCAATGGTCACCGAGTTCCCCGTGGGAGGTCTCGACCGGACGGATCATGTCCCAGGGTGAACTCACCGTCTACCCCGCGCCACCGGCCGGTTCGTAAGTGCCTCTGCATCAGCTCGCGGTGTCCCCCGCCGACGTCTCCGGGTCCGGTCTGGGCCTGGCGCTCAACGCACCCGCGCCGGTGCCGCTGGCGACCCTCGTGCTCACCCATCCCGACGGCGGGCAGCTGACGCTCGGGGTCTTGGGCGCCTCGCACGTGATCACCGTGAGTCATCCGGAATCGACCTTCTCCGAAGAGATTTCGTGTACCGCGCGCACTGTCGGCGGTGGGCTTCCACAGACCGCCGACGCGCCCGGCTACCGCCTGGAGTCGACGTCCGAGACCCACGACGAGACGTCGTTCCGGGACATCGCTGCGACGTTGCGCGAACAGTGTGCCGACGGCGCCGGGTGGCTCGGTGGCGCATTTCCCGGAGACGACGCCGCACTGACGGCACTGGCAGCAGATCCAGAGGGAGCCGGATGGCATTGGCGCACATGGCATTTGTATCCGAGCAGCAGCGGCGGCACCGTGGTGCGAACCAGTAGCCGGTGGCAGCCATGACCCGGCGCACGCTACTGATCGCGGCGGGTGTGCTCGGCGGACTCGGCGCGCTCTGTCTGACCCTCGGCATCATCCTGCTGCCCAGCATCACCTCGTACGTGGGTAAGCACTACCAGAGTTACGGCCACAACAAGTACACCTGTTCGGGTTCGCCGGCATCGGTGGCCGACAACATCGCCAAGGCCCAGTCACCGAACGCCCGGGCCACCAACATGGGCGTCTACTACCTGCGCTACAGCGACGCGATCGTCACCGTCGGCCCAGCCGACGGGCACCCGTGCACGGTGCGGGTGGAGGACCTCAATTCCGGCTACAACCACGGCAGCTACATCTTCCTGGGCCCGGGTTTCAGCCCTGGATCACCGTCGCACAGCTCGGGCGGAAGCTCGGGTGGGCCCGGCGGCGTGAAGTGACATCCCGCAAATGACATAGCTGAACTGACGATCCAATTTCCAGGAGGCACACCATGTTCCAGGCAGCCATCGATTTCGGCCCGGTGCACACCGACACGATCCTTCACAACGTGGCCAGCTCTGCGCTGTACTTCCTGGTCGGCATCGTGGTGCTCGGCGCAGGTTTCATCATGGTCGACGTGCTCACCCCGGGTAACCTGCGCCGCCAGGTGTTCATCGAGCGTCGTCCCAATGCGGTCGCGCTGATGGCCGCGATGGACCTGTCGTTGATGACCATCGTGATCTGTGCGATCCGGGCCAGCTCGGATCGCCTCGGCCAGGGCCTGGTCGACACGCTGGTGTACGGACTGCTCGGCGTGGTGTTGCAGGGCTTGGCCCTGGTGGCACTGGAGTTGTTGGTACCCGGCCGTTTCCGTGACGACATCGATGCCGAGGAATTCCACCCGGCCGCGATCGCCACCGCGGTGGTGCTGCTGGCCATCGGCGGCATCAACGCCGCTGCGCTGTCCTGATTCCCCGCGTGAGCGACACCCTCCCTGACGTCGAACCCGACGCGATCGGAACACGTTGGCGTGCACTACTTTTGGCTGCGGTGGCGGCATGCGCCGCCTGCGGCATCGTCTACGAACTGGCGCTACTGACCCTGTCGACCAGCCTCAACGGCGGCAGTATCGTCGCGACATCGCTGATCGTCGCCGGCTATGTGGCAGCCTTGGGTGTCGGTGGGCTGACGGTCAAGCCACTGCTGCGCCGCGCCGCAATCACCTTCATCGGGGTCGAGACGCTGCTCGGACTGATCGGCGGATTGTCCGCTGCCGCACTGTATGTGACGTTTGCCTTCCTCGGCAGTTCCGGCTGGGTCCTGGCGATCGCCACCGCGTTGATCGGCGGTCTGGTCGGGGCCGAGGTGCCACTGCTGATGACGCTGCTGCAGCGCGGCCGGGTTGCCGGTGCTGCCGACGCCGGCCGAGTGTTGGCCAACCTCAACGCCGCGGACTATCTCGGCGCCTTGGTCGGCGGATTGGCGTGGCCGTTCCTGGTCCTGCCCCAGCTCGGCATGATCCGCGGTGCCGCCGCTACCGGCATGATCAATCTGGTTGCCGCCGCAGTGGTTTCGGTTTTCCTGCTGCGTCGCATCATGACGCGCAAAGAGTTCATGGCAGCGGTCAGCGTGCTGGCCGCGGGCCTTGCCATTCTGGTGACGCTGATCGCCGCGGCGAGCGGGATCGAGACCACCGCCCGGCAACGGCTCTACGAGGACCCGATCGTGGCCTACAAGCATTCGGCCTACCAGGAGATCGTGGTCACCCGGCGAGGCGATGACATGCGGTTGTATCTCGACGGCGGCCTGCAGTTCTCGACCCACGACGAGTACCGCTACACCGAGTCACTGGTGTACCCGGCGTTGGGCGGCGGCGCGCGCACGGTCTTGGTGATCGGCGGCGGCGACGGGCTCGCTGCCCGAGAACTACTGCGTCAGCCGGGAATTGAGAAGATCGTCCAGGTTGAACTCGACCCGGCGGTCATCGAGATGGCCCGCACCACGATGCGTTCGGCGAACGGCGGCGCGCTGGACGACCCGCGGGTACACCTGGTGATCGCCGACGCGATGTCATGGCTGCGCACTCCCCACCCCGAGGTCGCCCCGCCGGGCGGGTTCGACGCGGTGATCGTGGACCTGCCTGATCCGGACAACCCGGTACTGGGCCGACTGTACTCGACGGAATTTTATTCACTTGTGGCCCACGCAGTCTCACCCGAGGGCCTGCTGGTGGTGCAGTCGGGCAGCCCCTACTCGACACCGATGGTCTTCTGGCGCGCGGTCTCGACCATCGCCTCTGCCGGGTTCGCCGTCACGCCATACCACGTGCAGGTGCCGACCTTCGGCGACTGGGGGTTCACCCTGGCCCGCCGCGGCACGGTCCCGCCGGTGCCAATGATGCCCAAAGACGCTCCCCCACTGCGTTTTCTGACACAACAGGTGCTGGATGCCGCCACGGTGTTCGCCCCCGACGTCGCACTACAGCACCTACCGCCGTCGACGCTCGAACATCCATTGATCGTCGACGATCTACGGCGCGGCTACCGCTAGCTCAGTTCCCGTCGCCGGGTCCGTTTTCGAGCAACCGACGGAAGCCGTCTTCGTCGAGAATCGGCACCCCGAGCTCAACTGCCTTGTCGTACTTGGATCCTGGGGCATCACCGGCCACGACGTACGCCGTTTTCTTGGACACCGAGCCCGCCGCCTTACCGCCGCGAATCAAGATGGCCTCTTTCGCCTCGTCGCGGGAAAAGCCGGTCAACGAACCGGTGACGACGATCGACAGGCCATCGAGGTTACGGTCGATGCCCGCATCGCGTTCGTCGGCCATCCGCACTCCGGCAGCACGCCATTTGTCGACGATGGCGTTGTGCCAGTCGACCGTGAACCAGTCGATGACCGCGGCGGCGATGGTCGACCCGACGCCTTCGACCGCCGCGAGTTGCTCCTCGGAGGCTTCCGTAATGGCTTGCAGCTCACCGAATTCGGCGGCCAGGGCCCGCGCCGCTGTCGGCCCGACGTGCCGGATGGACAACGCCACCAGGACCCGCCACAGTGGCTGCTGCTTGGCCTTCCCGAGGTTCGCCAGCAGCCGGGCACCGTTGGCCGAGAGCTCACCTTTCTGGTTCTTGAACAGACTGGTCCGCAACAGATCGTCTTCGGTGAGATCGAAGATGTCACCCTCGTCGGCGATCACATCGGCGGCTAGCAGCGCAGTGGCCGCTTCATAACCGAGGCCTTCGATGTCGAATGCCCCGCGGCCCGCGACATGGAAGACACGTTCGCGCAGCTGCGCCGGGCAGGACCGGGTGTTGGGGCAGCGGATGTCCGCGTCGCCCTCCTTGGCCGGCGCGAGGGGGCTATCGCATTCGGGACATGTTGTGGGCATGACGAATTCGCGCTGGGTACCGTCGCGCAATTCGACCACGGGGCCGAGCACCTCGGGAATCACGTCGCCGGCCTTGCGCAGCACCACGGTGTCGCCGATCAGCACACCCTTGCGCTTGACCTCGGTGGCGTTGTGCAAGGTGGCAAGGCCGACGGTCGATCCCGCGACCGTCACGGGCTCCATGTACGCGAACGGGGTGACGCGTCCGGTCCGCCCGACGCTGACGCGGATGTCGAGGAGCTTGGTGGTGACTTCCTCGGGTGGGTACTTGTAGGCGATGGCCCAACGGGGCGCCCGACTGGTGGCGCCGAGGCGGCGCTGCAATGCCCGATCGTCGAGTTTGACCACCAGGCCATCGATTTCGTGATCGACCTCGTGCCGGTGTTCACCCCAGTAGGCAACACGTTCGGCGACCGCAGCGATGCCCGTGACCCGCGTGGTGTGCGTCGACACCGGCAGACCCCACGCCTGCAGCGCGCGGTAGCCATCGTGCAGGGTCGCCGGTTCGAAGCCCTCGCAATGGCCCAGCCCGTGGCAGATCATGTGTAGCCGACGGCGCGCGGTGACGGCCGGATTCTTCTGCCGCAGTGAGCCTGCCGCACTGTTGCGGGGATTGGCGAACGGCGCCTTGCCCTCTTCGAGCAGACTGGCGTTGAGGGCGGCGAAGTCCTCGACGCGGAAGTACACCTCGCCACGAACTTCCAGGACGGCAGGGATCGGGAATTCGTCTGTGCCGGAGAGCACTTCGGGTACATCGATGATCGTGCGCGCGTTCAGCGTGACGTCCTCACCGGTACGCCCGTCGCCGCGGGTGGCACCGCGCACCAGCTTGCCGTCGCGGTATACCAGCGCCAGTGCGACGCCGTCGACCTTGAGCTCGCAGAGGTACTCGAGATGATTGCCGAGTTCGGTGGTCAGCCGCGCCGCCCATGCCGTCAGTTCGTCGGTGTTGAACGCGTTGTCCAGCGACAGCATTCGTTCCAGGTGCTCGGCCTCACCGAACTCGGTGGCGAATCCGGCGCCGCCGACCAACTGGGTCGGCGAATCGGGCGTCTTCAGCTCGGGGTACTGCTCTTCCAGTCCCTGCAGCTCACCGAGAAGCTTGTCGAATTCGCCGTCGGAGATGACCGGCGCGTCCTTGACGTAGTACCGGAACTGGTGACCGCGGACCTCGTCTGCAAGTTCCTGCCACTGCCGTCGCACGTCGGGATCGGGTGAGCTCACCCGGCAAGGCTATCGAAGTGCGTTACGCCGCAATGCTCCCGTCGACCACACACATGCTCGCCACGACGCAGATGCTCACCGCACCGACCGGTGCCGGGTCCTCGGTTCCCACGAGCGGCGGCAGTGCCGGTACGAACAGCGGGAAGATGCTGGCGCCGGTGACTCCGGTGAGCCCGGCGATGACCTGCGCCACCACGTTGGTCGCCGCGTAGATCAGGTCGCCGACCAACTTCACGGGCACCGTCATCACCTGTGCCACCGGGCTGACGAGGAAGATGTTCTTCGCGGCGACCGACTGCAGCCCGCCGACCAACTCGGTGGTGAACTGATCGACCAGGTAGGGCACCGTCGCTGCGACCGTGCGCAGTCCCAGTGACAGGTCCGTCCCGATGTTGGGGTAGCCGTACTTGCTGATGAGGTCTTGCAGGCCGCCCCGCAACGCCGCGTCGGTGTTGATCGGGAAAAGCGTGCTGCCCCCGAGGTCGGTCAGTGAGACGCCGTTGGTGCGTGCGGGCGTCCCGCCGAACAACGTCACCACGGTCGGTGTCACGTCGACGATCGAGTACTTGGTGTTGATACCGCCCGTGGAGAACAGGTCGGGATTGTTGGCGATGACGAAAGTCGACGTCTCATTGGGCGATTGGAAGCCGTGACCGAACCCTTGGCTGGCCTGATGACCGTGATCGGTGACGACGATGACGGTCCACTGCTCACCGGTGCCGGCTTCCCACTGGTTGACCACCTGCATGATGCCGCCGATGTTGCGGTCGACGTTGGTGACGGCATCGGCGTATTGCTGCGAGCCGCCGCCGTGGGCGTGGCCGTTCTCGTCGACGCCGACGAAGTAGCTGAAGATGAAGTTCGGGGTGTCCTTGTCGGCTGCCGCGATCGCGGCTTTCGTCGCGTCGCCGACGGCGTCGTCGGTCAGTGACCAGTTCGAGTCACCGGCGACCTGTGTGATGTTGTGGATGTGGTCGGCGGGGATCGTGCCGGATGCGGCGATGGCCGAGATGACATCCCAGTCCGCGATGGCGGTGGTCGAGATTCCGGCGTTGTACGTCTCGAGCTGGTTGAACACCGTGGGCCAGCGGCTGTACACCGCCGGGTTGTAGATGTTGTTGATGACACCGGTGGTCTCACCCCACAGCCCGGTCAGGATGGCCGTCCACGAGGGGTTGGAGATCGTGGTGTGCCCGACGATGCTCGCCGGCGCTGTCGTGCCGGTCTGCATCAGGCTGAAGAAGTTGGTGTTGGCCGGGTTGGACAGAATCCGGCTGAGGTTGGTGCCATCGACGCCGATCACCAGCACGTTGGGACTGGTGTCGGTGATCGCGGGAGACGCCGTGGCCGTCACCGCAGCCGTGGGCACGACACTGTTCTTGGTCACCGCACGCGACCGCTCGTCACGCACCGCGGCCACCGCCAGCAATGCCGCACCGGACGGGTCGGGTGCGACAGGGTCCTGGGCCGAACGAGCGCTGCGGGCCGGTTTGACCTTCGCCACGGCGACGACTTTGGTCGGGGCCTGATTGACCGCCGGAGTGGATTCCCGCGGTACCGCGACCGCGGAAACCGGGGCGGCGGTCTTGTCGGTCTTGTCCGCGGAGGCCGATCCGGTCTTCTTGCCGGTCTTGTTCTCCGGCTTGGCATTTGGTTTGACATTCGGCTTTGCTTTGGCGTCGGCCTTCTTGGCCGGGTGCGTCGAAGCCGAGCTGTTCGAACTCGGCGACGAGCCGGCGTCGGCCCAGGCCGGGCAGTCACTGAAGCCCGCCATCAACGCCGTGCCAATTCCCAAAGCGACCGCGAGTCCCCCGACCCGGCCGACGCACTTTCCAGCAGCCATTCAGAATTTATAGCTGTCCGCGTCAGTATTTACACAGGAATCGCGAACTCAACTCACAGCGTGGAGCTACCGGCAACCCGGGCGTTACGGTGGCGCTGTGCCGCACCCGATCATGTTCGACAATGACGATCCAGGGCTGGCCGAACTACGCACGGTGTGCCTGAGTTTTCCCGAGGCGTTCGAGAAGGTGTCCTGGGGCCGACCGGTCTTCTGCGCACCCAAGATGTTCGCGATGTACGGCGGCAATTCGAAGTCCTCGGGCGAGATGGTGGCGTATCCGCATTCGGTCCTGGTGAAGATCGACGAGTCCGAACGTGTTGCGCTCGAACAGGACCCGCGCTTCTACTACCCCGCGTACCTGGGTCCGTCCGGTTGGCTCGGCCTCGATCTCACCGCGGGCACGCTCGACTGGGACGAAGTACGCGAGTTGGTCGACGCCTCTTTCCGGTTGGTGGCGCCGAAGCGATTGATCAAACTGCTCGACACGTAACGGTTCGGCGCTCGGCCAGAACTGCGATACTCCAACCGCAGGCATACAGCATGTGCGTTTCACAGCGGAAATATGCTGCGGCGTCAGGATGAATGTTCTCATCTAGCAAAATAACCGCCGCGTCATATACCCTGCTGCTGACGGGCTATGCCGTGAGGTTCCTGAGTGTCACAGCATCGCCAGCCGTGAGCGACTCACGGTCCGCCGAGTGCGGGCAGCTAGAGCCACTTCCGGACAATGCACACAGCCGGAAGCCAGACCAGAAAGCCATACGCCAACTGTGAGTAGTCAGGTCAGCAGCGTCGAGGCCGGCACGGGCGCCCCAGCCCAGGCAAAGAGGGGTTTTCGCCCCGACATCCAGGGCCTGCGTGCGGTCGCCGTACTGGCGGTCGTGCTCTTTCATGCCGATCTCCCCGGGTTGGGCGGCGGCTTCGTCGGCGTGGACGTCTTCTTCGTCATCTCCGGCTTCCTGATCACCGGACTGCTGTGGCGCGAAGCAAATTCCGCAGGCACCATCAGGCTGCGCAACTTCTACGGGGCGCGCGCCCGGCGACTGCTTCCGGCGTCGGCCCTGGTCGGCATCGTCACGATCGTCGGCTCGGCGTTCCTGTTGCCGCCGCTGCAGGTCAAGACGACAGCCATCGATGCGATCACCAGCGCGCTCTACGTCAGCAACTACTGGTTCATCAGCAGTGGCATCAACTACTTCGGCAAGCAGTCGGTGCTCTCCCCGTCGCCGTTCCAGCACTACTGGTCACTCGGTGTGGAAGAGCAGTTCTACATCGTCTGGCCGCTGCTGATCATCGGCACCGCATGGCTCATCCGACGGGTCCGTCGGCACAGCACCAAGACCCAGGCCACCGCATCGGTGCGGCCGTATCTGCTGATCCTGACCTCGGTCGTCGTCATCTCGTTCCTGCTGTCGCTGGCCTTCACCTACCTGATGCCGCCGATCGCCTTCTTCTCCCTGCCGACCCGCGCCTGGCAGCTGGCCGCCGGCGGTCTGGTGGCACTGACCATCGGTTGGTGGAGCCGGCTACCGAAGCGCGCGGCCGCCGCCACCGGTTGGGTGGGCCTCGCCCTGATTCTGCTGGCCTGCACCGAACTGACCGGTGCGACCCGGTATCCGGGAACGGCTGCATTGCTGCCGACACTGGGCACCGTGCTGGTGATCGGCGCCGGTTGCTCGGTGCCGACGCAGGGGTGCGGCCGCGTTCTCGGATTGGCGCCCATGGGAGCCATCGGCAAGGTGTCGTACTCCTGGTACCTGTGGCACTGGCCGGTGCTGATCTTCGCTCCGGAGATCGTGGGACACCCCGTCGGGCTGCCGGTGAAACTCCTGGCCGTCGTCATCTCCGGCGTACTGGCGGTACTCACCCTCCGTTACATCGAGAACCCGTTGCGGTTCTCGGCGCGCATTCACACCTCGGCTCGGGCCAGCCTCGGGCTCGGCGCGGGCGCCACGGCGCTGGCGGTCTGCGCGGGCCTGATCGTCATGTTCGCGGCGCCCACCCCGGTCGGCCACGGCCCGGCGGCCAAACCCCTGGCCTTCACCGGGGCGCCTGTACCGCCCGGATCGAGCATGGCCGAGTACGACGCCGCCGTGCGCGACACGTTCGCCCAGGTGCAGGCCGCCGTCGCAGCATCGGCCGACGTCCAGGTGGTCCCGTCCAATCTGAACCCGCCCCTGACCGATCAGATGGCTCAGCAACTGGGCCTGCTGACCGGCGGCTGCCTGCGTGTGCTGCCGTTCGATTCCGAACAGCCCGAGTGCGCAGCAGGCGATCCCAAGTCGAAGACCACGGTCGCCCTCATCGGCGACTCGCGGGCGGCCATGCTCAATCCGGCGTTCAAGAAGCTCGCCACCGAGCGGCACTGGCGGCTGGAGATGTTGGCCAAGGCAGGCTGCCCGGTCGTGGACCTGCCGATCAGCGTGTTCTTCAACGGCTTCGCCGAAGAGATGCAGCGCTGCTCGCAGTGGCGGAAGATGATCATGGACCGGTTGCGCACCGAGCACCCGAGTTTGATCGTGGTCAGTTCGGCGCGCGCCTATGACGCCACCGGTGTGCACACGATGGCGCCCGGCCTCAAGATGTTCGATGACGCGTGGCTTCGTGAACTCACCAAGCTCGTCCAGGAACTGCGCGAGACCGGGGCGACCGTACTGGTGCTCGGCCCGACGCCGCAGTCCCCACCGGTCCCGCTGTGCCTGTCCGGGCATCTCGACGACGCCACGGCGTGCTCGTCGTCGCCGAACGTCGCCAACGGCGCCGGTGCCCAGGCCGAGGAAGCCGCGACGATATCTGCCGGTGGCCAGTACGCCAACATCATCGACCTGCTGTGCACGGCCACCAGGTGTCCGGCGATCGTCGGCAACACGATGGTCTACTTCGACGCGGGCCACCTCACCCGGCAGTACTCGGAACTGCTGGCGCCGGCCATGGGGGCCCTCGCCGACCGGGCGCTCGCGCGCCGTTAGTCGACGCTGCGCAGTATCGCCTGGATGCGTCGATCGAGATGATCGGCGTCGGTCACCACGGGGAACCCGTGGACGAAGGTCATCATCACTCCATTGATGTACGTCAGCACGGTGCTGGCCTGCTCGTCGAGTAGTGCCGAATCCAACTGCCCGCCATGCCATTTCGCGATCACGTCACGAGCCAGCCCGTAGAACTTGGCACCGAATCCCAGCATGGACGCCGACAGTTCGGGCTCCCGCCGGGCCGCGAGCATCAGCTCATAGCGGGCCCGGGTCCGGGTCAGCCACGGCTCGGTGCTGGACAGAATCACCAACTGCGCCAAGCCTTTTGTGCCCGAATACCGGGCATCACCGACGGCGAGTTCGGTCATGGTCGACAGGTCTGCCTCGTCGAGTTCACTGACCCGCTCGGCTGTCGCCTGCAGGAGGGCCTTACGTGTACGGAAGTAGTACGACGCCGTGCCCGCCGGCATCTGCGCCTGCTTGTCGACCCGGGGATGAGAGAGCCCCCGCGCGCCGTCGTTGCCCAGCAACGTGATGGCGGCGTCGGTCAACTGCTGACGTCGCAACGGGGCGTTGTAGCGCTTACGTTCGGTGATGGGCCGATATTAGCCTGGCGCCGATCGGCCCATCGAGATCGACGAAATGGTCGCGAACCACCCTCGCCCAGCGACCATTTCGTCGATCTCGAATGCCGTCAGTCGTCCTCGCGGAATCCCGGCACCCAGGTGTCGACGATCTCCGCGTAATTGATCGTCGCGTCCAGTTGGGCGGCAATGCCCACCAGACCACCGAGCACCCGGAACATCATCAGGTAGTTGGGCGGCAGGTTGAGCTGACGGCCGGTCTTGAACGACGCGGTGAACTGCTCGCTGCGCAGATCGGTGGCCGTGGCGGCAATACCCTGCAGCCATCGGCGGCTGAAGTGAAAACTCTGGTGCCGCAACGGTTCGATGTAGGGCAGCAGGTAGGCGTTGATCTCCTCGTGAGACACCGTGGCGCCGGCCGGGATGAAACCCTCTTCCCGCAGATACGCCGTCATCTCCTCCCACTTCTCGTCGCGCGCGAGTCGCAGGATCGGACCGGTCGCCCGCGGCAGCCCACCCTCGTGGACCGCGACGGCACCGAAATCCATGACACCGAACCGGCCGTCGTCGAGCAACATGAAATTGCCGGGATGGGTGTCGACGTGGAGCAGGCCACACCGATAGGGCGCACTGATGGTCACCTCGAGCAGCAGGTGGGCGCACCGATTGCGCTCATCTTCGGTCCCGTCGGCGATGATCTCGGAGAGCTTGCGGCCTTCCATCCACTCGGTGATGACGACCTTCGGCGACGACGCGACGACCGCGGGGACGTAGAACTGCGGATCGCCCGCAAAGGCTTTGGCGAACGCACGCTGATAGTCCGCCTCGATGCGGTAGTTCAGTTCTTCCTCGGTGCGCTCGATGAGCTCGTCGATGATGCTCTTGACGTCAGCACCCGGCACGACCTGCCGGAAGAGCGAGGTCAGCATCCGCAGGGTCTTGAGGTCGGCGCGCACCGCCTCCTCGGCGCCGGGGTACTGCACCTTGACCGCGACCCGGCGACCGTCACTCCACACCGCGCGGTGGACCTGGCCGATGCTCGCGGAGGCGACGGGCGTGTCGTCGAACGACTGGAAGCGCTCACGCCATTTGGTGCCCAGCTGGGCGTCGAGCACCCGGTGCACCTTGTCGGCAGGCAATGGCGGCGCATCGCTCTGGAGCTTGGTCAATGCCTCTCGATAGGGCTCCGCGTACGCGGGCGGGATGGCGGCCTCCATCACCGAGAGCGCCTGCCCGAGCTTCATGGCCGCGCCCTTGAGCTCACCCAGGACTTGGAAGAGCTGCTCAGCGGCCTTTTCCACCAGCTCGGCGTTGACGTCCTCTTTCGGCTTGCCGACCATGCGCTTACCGACGCCCAGTACTGCGCGGCCGGCGATACCTGCCGGTAGGGATGCCAGCTTGGCGGCGCGTGTGGTGCGGCCACGGCGGATCTCAGCCATGGCGATGATCTTGACTGGCTACGGCACCGTTGACAACACCGCCCTGAAACTATCCTCTAATAATTTAGAGGATAGTTTGCTAGCGTCATCCCCCATGGCAATGACGTCGGTGGCGCGCTGGGCGATGACGATGGTCGTGACCCTGGTGCTGTCCACCGGCGTCGCGCACGCGCAGCTACCCCCGGGCTTCGACGACGGCAACGACATCTGGAGCACCGCCGTCGCCCCGGCAAGCTGTCGCGCCACCGACCGTCCCGAGACCGGCCTGCAGGGCGAGGTCACCGTCGGCGACCGCGACAGCGGCCGCAGCACTGCCGGGTACACCTGCAACATCGACATGGTCGGGCAATACCAAGGCGACGGCGCAGGGTTCACCAGCGCGTCGTACAAGAACTGCATCTACGTCGGCTCGACCTTCCCCCACACCGACGGCGTCGCGGTGATCGACGCCGCAGACCCGGCCCATCCCCGACTGACGGCCACTCTGCGCGAACCCGCCATGATCAACGGCACGTGGGAATCGTTGAAGGTCAACGAGAAACGCGGACTGCTCGCGGGGACCGGAGTGCCGTTCATCTTCGGCCTCGGCTACATCTCGATCTACGACATCGCCACCGACTGCGCCCGTCCGCGTCTGCTCAACGAGGGCCGCGGATCGCTGCCGGGCGTGCGCATTCCGATGTTCACCCACGAGGGCGGCTTCTCGCCGGACGGCAACACCTACTGGGCCTCCGGCCAGGCCTGGACCAGTGCCGTCGACGTCTCGGACCCCACCGATCCGAACGTGATCTGGAGTGCCCCAGCAGGTTTGGGTGAGCACGGCATGGCCTTCACCCCCGACGGCGACACCATGTTCATGGCCACCCTGGCCGGCATGAACATCCTCGACACGAGCGCCATCCAGGACCGTGTCGCGCCCGGAACCACGATGCACCAACTGCTTCCGCTACAGGGCTACAAGCATTGGCACGACGGCTTCATCAGCCAGCACAGCATCTACGTCACCTACAACGGCGTGCCCTACGTGTTCAATGCCGACGAATCCGGTTCCGGCGGAGTCAAACTGTTCGACGTCTCCGACCTGGCGAACCCGCGCCTGCGCAGCACCGTCAAACTCGAGATCAACCTGCCCGAACACATGGACCGCTGGGCATCAAGTGCTTCCAGCAGTGGATTTTTCGGATACGACGCGCACTACTGCAGCGTCGATCGACCGGTCGATCCACAGGCACTGGCCTGCGGGTGGGATGAATCGGGCGTGCGGGTGTTCAGCGTGGCCGACCCGGACCACATCCGCGAGATCGCCTACTTCAATCCGCCCGCCCAGACCGGAAAGAACGACCATTTGCCCAACTCCCAGCACGTCCGGTTCGGCGGCATCGTCGTGCCGCCGTTGAGCGGCACCATCGCCGTCGCCAAGGCCATCTTGAACGGACAGATCAACGGGGACAACATCACTCGCGAGGGCCGCATCATCGGCCTGGACCTGTCGGCGGACTGGTGCATGTCGCCACCGGAGTTCCGCGGCAACGTGCTGTACGTGACCTGTTCGGACAACGGATTCATGGCACTGCGGATCGACCCGTCGGTGTACCGACCGCGATGACGCTGCGACGGATCGCCGCACTGCTGGTCGCCGCCGCGCTGGGCGGCGCGGCGGCATGGATGTTCAAACCTGTTGCACCCCAGATGTCCTCGCTTGACATCGGCTTCGCCCAGGACATGCGCAATCACCATCAGCAGGCCGTCGTGATGACGGACATGGTGGCGCCCGACGACGGCGCCGACATCAAAGCGCTGGCCGAGCAGATCCGGTTCGAGCAACTCGGCGAGATCGGGCAGATGACGGGCTGGCTGCAGGTCGCCAACCAAGCCATGATCTCCCCCAAACCGATGTCCTGGATGTCCCCGATGCCCGACATGACACCGTCGACGGCGACGATGCCCGGGCTCGCGTCACCGCGCGATCTCAAGGATCTGCAGCGAAGCGCCGCGCGCTCCAACGAGATTCACTTCCTGCAGCTGATGACGCGTCATCATCAAGGCGGCATCGAGATGGCTGCCTACGCCGCGGCGCACTCGACGATGGATGCCGTGACGGAAACCGCCCGCGCGATGGTCAATCAGCAGACGCAGGAGATCCAGCTCATGGCGACGCTGCTGGAACAGCGCAAGGCGCCGGTCCTGCCGTACCCCTAGCCCAGGGCGACGCCGAGTTCATCGGCAAACACCTTGATCATGTGCTGTACGCCAATCTCGTTGCGGCCGATGATCATGTGGTCGTGCTGGCCCTGTCGAACTCCTTCGCCGCACTGCGGCAGCATCGCGAAGTCCTCGTCCCGGACCGCCGCGTGGACACCTTCGAACACCGCGTCGTACCCAGCACGCATGTCATCGGTGGTCGCCGGAATCCGGCCCATCCAGCTGTGCCGGACCGTGCATCGCGTCGGGTCGCCCGCCGGCAGGATATCGATGATCTCCACGCCGACAGGGCTGTTGGCCAGGATCAGATTCGGATAAACCCAGTAGATGACGCCCATGTTCATCAGTGGCTCACGCGAGGCCGTCGGATCACTCTCGACATTGGTGATCCAGTTGAACGGGAATCCGATTCGGTGGTGCCGACCGAATTCGTCGTACACCATGGTGTTGGACAGTGTGTTCTGGCCGATGAGGCTCTCCCCGTGGACAAAGGGGAAGTGATAGCCCTCGGCGAAGGCCTCCAGACCACCCTTCCACGACACCTCGGAGGTGAATTCTCGCTCGGTGTGGTAGCCGTAGGCCTGGTAATTCCACAGTGCCAGTTCAGCTCCCAGTTCGCCGAGGTGGGCATCGAGGTCGAGCGCGCCGTCGGCCGTCAGCACCGCCCAGATGAAGCCGTGCCGTTCTTCCGACGGCAGTTCGACCAGTCCGTAGTCGGCCAGATCCATCGAATCGAAACCGGATCTGCCTGGCACAGTGAACAATTCACCGGTGTTCCGGTAGGTCCAGGCATGGTAGGGACAGGTGAACCGCGACGCGTTCCCGGCACCGCAGGCGGGCATCGCACCGCGGTGCCGGCAGTAGTTGAGGAACACATGGGCAACCCCGGTGCGGTCACGCGTGACCAACAGCGAGGTACCCAGAACAGACCGCACCACATAGTCGTTCGGTGCGGCGATCTGTGCCGACGGCACGATCGCGAGCGGCACCCTGCGCAGAATCTGCGACTCCTCGACCTCGGTGATCTTCGGATCGCGGTAATAGTGCAGCGGCACTTTCAATTCCCGCTCCGCCAGATCGGTCGTGCGCTGCAGCGCGTGCCGCAGCCCCCGCATGGTCAACGTCTCATCGGTGCCGGTCACCGGCCGCTCGCTCATACTCAGACCATACATTTTCATATACTTGTATTGTCAAGGTTCGAGCGGTGACTATGCGACGATCAGAAAATGCGACGCCATGGATGGTCCGGTGACATTCCGGCCGATGACGCCGACGCGGTCCGTCGCATCATCGCCACCGCCCGAACCGCCATCGACGAGCGCGGTACCGCCAGCGTGTCCGAGGTGGCCCAGGCACTCGGCGTGACCCGCCAGACCGTCTACCGCTACTTCCCCACCCAAGAAGCACTGTTGGGGGCGACTGCACTGTCCGTGGTCGACGTCTTTCTCGACCGCCTGGCCGCACACCTCGGCTCGATCACCGAACCCACCGACGCCGTCGTCGAAGGCATCGCCTACACCTACGAACAATTGGGCGACGACACATACCTGAGCTTGGTGTTCCAACCGGGCAAGGCCACCACCCTCGCCGCGAGCGTCACGTCCGACGTGGCCATCGCATTCGGCCGCTCTATCCTGCAGAGGTTCCAAATCGATTGGATCCAAGCAGGATTCGACGACGTGGCGTTCGAAGAACTGGTCGAGGTCATGCTTCGCACGCTTCAGTCGCTCATCGTCGATCCCGGTCGCCCCGCCCGCACCGGCACAGTTCTGCGCACCTTTCTGCGGACCTGGGTCGGCCCCGCGGTCGATGCCCGCACCTGTAGCGTCAGGTAGCTCACAGCAACCGCCATCGGCGTCCCACGGCAACGACGAACGTGGTTCGATCAGAGGCGAGATGACTATCGCCAGCCCGTTCCCCGACGTCCAGCTCCCGACGACAACGGTCCACGACTACCTCTTCGCCGATCTTGCCGAAGCCGACGCCGACCGCGTCGCCATCGTCGAGATCGCGACCGGCGATCAGTACACCTACCGCGATCTGACCACCAAGATCGCCGGGTTCGCCGGCGCCCTGGCCGCGCGCGGTATCCGGACCGGTGATGTGGTCGGTCTCCTGGTGCCCAACAGCGCCGCGTTCGCCATCGCGTTCCACGGCATCATCCGCGCCGGCGCCATCGCGACCACCATCAATGCACTGTTCACCGCCGAAGACATCGTCAAGCAACTGACGAATTCCGGTGCCGGCATGCTGATCACCGTCGAAGTGCTGGCGGCCCAAGCCTTTCAGGCCGCCGCGGAGGTCGGGTTGCCGGCCGAACGCGTCATCGTTCTCGACGGGCCAGGCGGCAACCATCCCAACGCCGACGACCTGCTGACCGCAGCCCTGCCTGCACCCGCGGTCGACTTCGACCCGGCCACGCAGCTGGCTGCATTGCCCTACAGCTCGGGAACCACCGGCAATCCCAAGGGCGTGATGCTCACCCATCGCAACCTGACGGCGAACGTCGCGCAGATCGCGCCCATTGCGGCGCTGACCGCCGACGACCGCATCCTGGCGGTCATACCGTTCTTCCACATCTACGGAATGACGGTGGTCCTCAACGCATCCTTGAAGGCCCGCGCGCAACTCGTGGTCATGCCGAGCTTCGACCTCGCAGGGTTCCTCGGCGCCATCGAGGGCCACCGGTGCACACTGGCCTACATCGCGCCGCCGGTCGCGGTGGCATTGGCAAAGCACCCGTCGGTCGACGCCTACCGCCTCGACTCCCTGCGGGGTCTGATGTCAGGTGCCGCGCCGTTGGACGACCAACTCGGTCGCGCTGTCGCCGACCGGCTCGGCTGTCCCCTGGTGCAGGGCTACGGGATGAGCGAGTTGAGCCCTGTCAGCCACTGCATGCCTTTCGACGGCGGTCGTGAGCTCGTCGGCGCAGTCGCTCCGCCCAGTTCATGTGGATGGACAGTGCCCAATGCCGAGACCAAGATCGTCGATCCCGATACGGGCGCTGTCATCAGCGTGCCGACCCACGGCCTCAGCGACATCGGTGAGCTGTGGTTCCGTGGACCGAACGTCATGGCGGGCTACCTCGACAACGCCGAGGCAACAGCGGAAACCATCGACGCCGACGGATTCCTGCACACCGGCGACCTGGCGCGGGTCGACGCCAACGGCTCGGTATTCGTCGTCGACCGACTCAAGGAACTGATCAAATACAAGGGCTATCAGGTGCCTCCGGCCGAGTTGGAGGCCGTCCTGCTCACCCATCCAGGTATCGCCGACGCCGCAGTGGTCGGCGTGCTCGATGCACAGACGGGTGAAGAAGTGCCGAAGGCGTTCGTCGTCCGCCAAGATGACGGGGCGCTGTCCGCACCGGACGTAATGGCGCTGTCCGCACCGGACGTGATGGCATTTGTCGCCGAACGCGTTGCGCCGTACAAGAAGGTGCGGCAGGTCGAGTTCATCAGCGCCATCCCGAGAACTGCGGCAGGCAAGATCCTGCGCCGCGAGCTTCGCGAGGGTTAGCCGCCGCTGATCTTGCCGGTGGCCCGTTCTGCGCGAATCTGTTGATACCCGATCCACAAACCGGCCAGCGGCATCAGCACCAACCCGATCAGACCGACGTAGAGGCTCTCCCACATGCCGTCGGGCTGCGCTCCGGCCCACACGGGGGTGATGCCGCGGACGATCATCGACAGTCCGTCGCCGTCTGTCGGGGTACCCGAATCCGTTTGGCGCGCAACCAATATCGCCATCGGCTGCACCGGCGTCACGGCTACGGCCTCGGCCGGTAGCCGAACCGAGACCGCAACCAACTCCGGTTCCGGCACCGATGTCACCAGCGCGGGCTGATCACCTGCGGTGACCACGGGTTGCGGAACGCTGATCGGGCGAGAACCGTTGTTGCCCGAATTGGCGCCACCGGAGGAACCGATTTTCGGGGGCTTCAACGCAACCAACGACGGGGGTATCACCGGCGCCTTGCCTAAGCTGCCGGTGCTGCCGGCACTGCCGTTGCCACCGCTGATCTTGCCGCCGCCGATGTTGCCGATGCCCACCGGCCCGCCGGTGATGGCGCCGGCCGGACCACCACCGATGGTGATCTTGCCCGGACCGCTGTCGTCGGCGTTGCCCGGGGCCTCGGCGTTGAGACCGGGTGCGGCCGCGGCCGGGTGTGGCGCCTTGCCGTTGCCATTGGCGTTGCCATTGCCATTGCCGTGCCCGCCATTGCCCTTACCCGGGTCGGCCGAGGCCATCGCTGCCGTGGGACCGGCTATCAGAAGGCACGCGCACGTCAACGCCGCAGCAATCCGCGGCTCCGCGTAACGCACGTGCCTGTCTCCTCGTAGCTGTGCAATGCCTTTGATTGGCATTGGTCTTCCATACTGGCATGTCCGACCGATCAAAGTCGACATTCAGCCAGGTTGCGGGCAGGTCTCAAGGTGGCTTCAGGCCGAGTCCGGGTCTTGCGCAATGCCGTCGACCGCCTGTTGGGCCAGCCCGATCGCAACGCGCGCCCACTTCTCCGTCGCTGCGGCCAGACCGCACGCCGGCGTCAGGCCGACCCGGTCGCGCAGCACAGCACGGGGAAAACCCAGGCGGTCGGTAACCGCCGCAGCCGACTTCGCCACTTCCTCGACCGGCAGGCACACCGTGGGCGCCGTCGCCGGCACCACCCCGAGTTGCACGGTACGACCCGACTCGATCCAGTCGCCGATGCCGTCGAGATCCGCCGGCACCAGCGTCGCAACGTCGACCGCAACGCACTCGACGCTCGTCCGCGACAACAGCTTCCACGGAATGTCGGCCGCACACACGTGGACCGAGGTCGGAACGCCGAGTGCGGACACGAAGTCATCGAGCAGCGCCGCGGCCATCGACTCGTCGACCGGATGTACTGCCGAGAGACTGGTGACTCCGGTCAATCGGCCGGCGAGCGCCGCGGGCAGGGTCGGTTCATCGATCTGCACCACGACGTCGGCTTCGAGGCGACGGGCGATCTGCGCCCGGTGTACCGCGATCCCCTCGGCCAGTGACCCGGCAAGGTCCCGCAGTGCGCCACGATCGGTGAGGGCTCGGTGACCGCCCGGCAATTCCAGGTTGGCCGCCAGCGTGATCGGCCCTGGCGCCTGTACCTTCACGGTTCTGCCGGCACCGCGCAGACCGGCCTTCTCCCAGGCTTCCTCGAGTGCATCGATGTCTTCGTCGAGCAGGCTGACCGCGCGGCGCAGTGCGCTGCTGCGGCCCTGTGCAACGCGATAGCCCCGCGGCACGGTGTCGATGCCGATGTCCACCAGCAGCGCACCGGCGCGTCCGATCAGATCAGCGCCGATACCGCGCGCGGGTAACTCGACAAGGTGCGGCAGGTCGTGCAGTTCCCCGACGACCACCGCCGCGGCCTCTCGGGCGTTGTTCCCCGGCCATGATCCGATGCCGGTAGCCCGGGCGAAGACGCTCACAGGAGCAAACACTAGTGCCGGTCAGCGCACGATGGTCGCGCTGCCCAGCACCTCGTCGCCGTCGGCGTCGGGCCGGTACAGGACCATCGTCTGCCCCGGTGCCACCCCGCGCAGCGGTGTCCGCAGGTCGACATGCAGCACGCCGTCGCGGAATTCCGCGACCGCGTCGGCCAGGCCGCCGTGGGCGCGCACCTGGACCAGGCATTCGACGGGACCCTCGAACGGGACACCCGACGTGAACACCGGTCGTTCGCCGGTCAGCTCGTGGATCTCCAGGTCCTCGGCACTGCCGACCCGGACGGTCCCGGTTTCGGCGTCGATCCCGGTGACGTACCGTGGCAGGCCGTCCGGTCCGGGACCGGCGATGCCCAAACCCTTGCGCTGGCCGATCGTAAAACCGTGCACGCCTTCATGTTCGGCGAGTACCGCACCATCGGCGTCGACCACCGCGCCCGGCCGGATGCCGATCCGGGCACCCAGGAAGGCCTGAGTGTCGCCCGACGGGATGAAGCAGATGTCGTGACTGTCGGGCTTGTCGGCCACTGCCAGGCCCCGGTCGGCGGCTTCCTGCCGGATCGCCGGCTTGGGGGTGTCGCCGATCGGGAACAACGCGTGCGACAGCTGCTCGGCGGTGAGTACGCCCAGCACGTAGGACTGGTCTTTGTCTGCATCGACAGCGCGGCGCAGGCGTCCGTCTTCCAGCCTCGCGTAGTGACCGGTGGCCACGGCATCGAAACCCAGCGCCAGCGCGCGCGCCGACAACGCAGAGAACTTGATGCGCTCGTTGCAGCGCACACACGGGTTGGGCGTCTCGCCCCGGGCGTAGGACTCGACGAAGTCGTCGATCACATCGTCTTTGAACCGGTCCGCAAAATCCCATACGTAGAAGGGGATTTCGAGGATGTCGGCGACCCGGCGGGCATCACCGGCGTCTTCTTTCGAACAGCATCCGCGTGATCCGGTGCGCAGGGTTCCCGGGGCGGCCGACAAGGCGAGGTGAACGCCGACGACGTCGTGGCCGGCGTCGACCATCCGGGCCGCAGCCACCGAGGAATCCACTCCCCCGCTCATCGCAACAAGTACCCGCATGAGCTACCTCCTCAACCCGGCGCTCGCCAGCGCCGCCTGCCGGGCGCGTTCCACCGCGGCCGGCAACACCTCCAGAACTGCGTCCACATCCGCATCAGAACTGGTGTGGCCCAAAGAAAATCGCAATGATCCCCGGGCGCTGGCCGGGTCGGCGCCCATCGCCAGCAGGACGTGCGACGGCTGGGCCACCCCGGCCGTGCAGGCCGAACCTGTCGAGCACTCGATGCCCTTGGCGTCCAACAACATCAGCAGCGCGTCGCCCTCGCACCCACGGAAAGTGAAGTGCGCGTTGCCCGGTAGTCGATCTTCCTCGACCGCACCGTTGAGTACCACGTCGTCGATCGCGCGGCGGACCCCGTCGACCAGGCGATCCCGCAGCGCGGCCACTCGGATTCGATAGGCATCCAGGCTGTCGACAGCTTCTTGGGCGGCTGCTGCCATCGCCACGGCGCCCGCGACATCCGGCGTGCCCGAACGGACGTCGCGTTCCTGACCGCCGCCGTGCAGCAACGGGACACAGGCGATGTCGCGGCGTAGCAGCAGCGCTCCGATGCCTGTCGGTCCACCGAATTTGTGTGCTGCGATGCTGGCTGCCGCGAGCCCGCTCGCCCCGAAATCGACCGGTACCGTGCCGACGGCCTGAACCGCGTCACTGTGCATGGGAACATCGAATTCGGCTGCGACAGAAGCCAATTCCGCAATCGGCTGGATGGTGCCGACCTCGTTGTTCGCCCACATCACCGACACGAGCGCGACATCGTCGTGGGTGGCCAATACCTCACGCAGGGCGGCCGCAGTCGTGGCGCCGCGGGCGTCCACCGGCAGCCACGTCACCTCGGCGCCCTCGTGCTCGACCAGCCATTGCACCGCGTCGAGCACGGCGTGGTGCTCGATCGGGGTGGTCACGATGCGCCGGGCCTGTGGCGACGAATCCCGCCGCGCCCAGAAGATGCCCTTGACCGCGAGGTTGTCACTCTCCGTGCCCCCAGCGGTGAAGATCACCTCAGAGGGGCGGGCACCGAGTTTCTGTGCCAGCATCTCGCGCGCCTCTTCGATCCGGCGCCGGGCCGCCCGGCCGCTGGTGTGCAACGACGACGCGTTTCCACCGGCTGCCAGGACCGCCGTCATCGCCTCGATGGCAGCAGGATGCATCGGGGTCGTGGCGGCGTGATCGAGATAGACAGAGCGCATGGCCTGTCCAGGATACCGGCAGGCCGAAATCGCTCAGGCTGCCAGTATGTGCCCGTGAACAGCGGCTACGGGCAGCTGACCGGGAGCGTGCACGGCAGCCTGGCAACGTGCGGCCAGATCACGCCGGTCTTCACCGGGCAGCTGCAGGGACTGCACCTGGACGTGGCACACCGTCAGCCGAGCCGTGAGCACCCGACGGATCGACGCCAGCAACGTGTCGTCGCCGATGAAGGCCGGGATGGTCGACGGTGCGCCGTCCTTGTGCCGGTAGCTCAGCCGAAGCGGCTGAACCGGCCGCGCGGCGTCGACCGCGGCCTGGAACATCGCCGGCGCGAAGGTGCCGTGGCCCAGGCCACACCAGGTGGTGCCCTCCGGGAACGCCACCACGGTCTGGCCGGCGCCGAGCCGGTCAGCGACCGTACGCACCACGTCGGGCAGACGCCGCAGGCTCATCCTGTCGATCGGGATGACCTTCAGCAGCCGCGCCACGAAGCCCAGCGCCGGCCATTCGATGAGGTCGGCCCGCGCCACGAACGAGCCGGGCATGACCGCGCCGATGACGAAGATGTCGACCCAGGAAATGTGGCCGGCGACGACCAGGACGCCACGCAGGTTACGGATCGGGCCACCCGAGACGGTGATCCGCACGCCCAGACCCCGCAACATCAGGCGGCAGTACAACCGCTGCACACGTGACCGTCCGGGCAGCGGAATGGCCAGCAGCGGCAGCGCGGGCAACAACGCCAGCGTCAGCGCCAGGCGGGCGGCAGTGCGCACCGCCACGATCGCCGGGCGGCTGACCTGAGACGGGTCCACGCGGATGCAACTCGTGTCGCACGACGCCTGCGGCAGCCAGGAGTGCGTCGGGGCGCCCGTCGCACTCATTGCGCGGCCTGATCGGTCGCCGCGGCTGCCGATCGCAGGCGCTTGAGGTAGCGGATGTCCGCTTCGCGCTTGTCCAGCATGGCCGGGAAGTCACCGACACCGAAATCGGGGTCGTAGGCGGGGTCGCCACACACTTTGGCGCCGAGGCGCAGGTATCCGCGCATCAATGGCGGCACGGTGACGCGAGCCGGCGGCTCGATGTCGTCGAGCAGCTTGCCGTCGATGATCACCGGACGGTAGGGGCGCACCGTGTACTCGGAGGCGTGGCGCTTCTTGACGAAGTCGCGCACCCCACGAATCTGCGAGGCCGGCGGCTCGTCCGGGCTGCCCTGGATCGGCACCGACACGCAGCCGGTGACGTAGTCGTAGCCGCTGTGGTCGAGATAGGCCAGGATGCCGCCCCACATGAGCAGGACCACGGCGCCGTTGCGGTGATCGGCGCGCACCACGGCGCGGCCCATCTCCACGAGCGACGGGCGCAGGCTGTCGAGTGCGCTGACGTCGAATTCGGTTGCGGTGTACAGCCCGCCCGCGGCGATGGCACCCGGAGGCGGCAGCATGCGGTAGCAGCCGACGTACTCGCCGGTGTGGTCCTCGCGGACCAGCAGGTGGTCGCAGTATTCGTCGAACCGGTCGGCATCGCGACCGCTTTCGAATCCGGGGCTGTCATCGGTGAGGGTGTAACCCGGCTCCGAGGTGAACACGTGGTGACGCAGCCGTTGCGCGGCTTCGATGTGTTCGGAGTCGGCCGACAACAGGAGGGTGTACCTCGGGGTGTCGTTCGAAGCAGCAGTGTCGTCGGGGGCGATGAGTACAGAACTAGTGCTCATGTTCAGCACGGTGACGGAGCCGTTCGGCGCGGCGGCATCAAGCACGTAACGCGTTGATGACCGATTGCGAAACATCACGGTCCGTTACATTCGGGCGCATGATGCCG
>ERZ650309.277-NODE-277-length-25866-cov-5.285460_pt1 | contig 25866 bp, 16 predicted proteins | sample MGYA00376245_ERZ650309 | MGnify/ENA primary metagenome ERZ650309 (study PRJEB26733, sample SAMN07839294) | wastewater metagenome | biome: urban; feature: wastewater treatment plant; material: waste water | place: USA: North Carolina | collected 2016-04-26 ...
AGCTGCGGTTTCCATTTCCACCGAAGCGCCCGCGCATCGGCACCGTCGCGAAGCGTTGCTGCTGATGAAAAGCCGGTTGCTGGAACAGCTCAAATCCGCTCGCGCTGAAGCTCATCGGCAAATGATTGAACAATCGCTGCAAGCAATTGAAGAGGAACTAAAAGCGTTGCAACCAGGTTACTGACTACTGTCTACCGACTACTCCAACAACAATGAACGAAACCCAAAAAATCCAACCTGCCCTGCCCACAACCGCGCAACGGTTAGACGCGACAACACCGTTTTCAGACACGCCCGAACCGGAAAAAACTCGCCGCGGGTTCGGCTTTTTTGTGCGCGGCAGCGTCCTGTTTTTCAAAAAGATGTGGCCGACGATTTATGAGCTGACTTCGACGGAAACTTACGTCAACGCGTCGGCGATCGCGTTTAACGTCATGCTGTCTTTCTTTTCGTTTGTGGTGCTGATGGGCAGTTTTCTGATTCACATCGCTGGTTCACAGCGAGCGTACGAAACCTTGTTCCGATTGATGCGGTCATTGATGCCATTGGAATCCGGCATGCTGTTGACCAGCCTGGATCAAGTCACACGCGGGCCAGCCGGTAAAGCGACATTGATGTCGTTTGGCTTGATGATCATTTCGGCGTCCGGCGTGTTCCAACCGCTGGAAGCCGCCTTGAATCGCGCCTGGAAATTCCCGGAGCGCAACTTCGTCAAACAGTATCTGGTGTACATGCTGTTGGTCCTGGTGTGTTCGGCCATCATTTTGATCCCGGTGGCGCTGGGCAGCGTTTACGATTTCATTTTGGTCAGCATCTTCGGCCAATCGCCTGTCCGCGAATGGTTTTTCAAAATCATCGGCCCGGTATTGTTGTTGCCGTTTTTGGTGCTGCTGTTTTTCGTCGTCTATTACTTTGTGCCCAACGGAAAAGTGAAACTGAACCAGGTTGTGTTCACTTCAGTGGCGACGGCTGTGCTGTGGTTGCTGGCGACGTTTGCGTTTTGGTTATTGCTGCCGGTGTTGGATTTCGGCGGCAGTTACAAACAACTTGGTTCGCTGATGGCGCTGGTGACCTGGGTGTTCATTTCGTCGTTCCTGCTGATTATGGGAGCCGATTTGTCGGCGCGGCAAATTATTCCGCAATCGTGGACGGGCTGGATGCCGCTGAAAGCGACCAAACGGTTGGACGAAGCGCCGCCGCCCGGTTCCAAAGTTTCGCAAGTTTAAGGCTGCCAGGCGTTCAGCTTGGCGAACCCGCTACGTTTACCCCTTTACGCAGCACAATGGAGATTGCAATGAGAAGTAAGAAATACGCGCGTCTGTTTATCGTGTTGCTGTTCGTAGCCGGCTTATTGGGGGCAAGCCTGTGGTCCGCTGCAGCTCAGTCGGGCCGCAAACCCAAACCTGAATCCGCCGATCCCAAACACAAAACCATTGATCCCAATGCCGATGACGACGCCGGGAAATCGTCCAAGCCGCTGGCTGACAACACGCCAGTTACCGTCGGGGAAGACGGAACCCTGAAAATGGACACGACGATGGTGACCATTCCCGCGACGGTCATTGATCGCGACGGCAAGTTCGTTCCAACGCTGAAGCGGAAAGATTTCGAGTTATACGAAGACGGCATCAAACAGGAAATCGAACACCTGCGTCCGGTGGAAGAACCGTTTAACGTCGTGTTGTTGCTGGACACGTCGGAAAGCACCGCGTTTCGCCACGAAGATATTCAGAATGCGGCATTTGAATTTGTCGAACTGTTGCGGCGCGACGACAAGGTGATGATTGCTTCGTTCGACAGCCAGATCGAAGTCTGGTGCGATTTCACCAATTCGCGGGAAACCTTGCGCAATGCCATTTTCCGCGTCAATCGCGGCGGCAGCACGCGGCTTTATGACGCGCTTGACTTGATCGTCAACGACGAGCTCAGCAAGGTGCAGGGACGCAAGGCTATCGTGCTATTCAGCGACGGCGTTGACACTTCCAGCCGCTATTCCGCCCGCCGAGCTTTGCAACTGGTCGAAGAATCAGACGCCCTGGTGTATTCGGTTTATTACGACACGGGTTACGACGGCCAAGGTGGACCAATGGGCCGTCCAGGCGGCAGAGGAATTCCGCCGATCGGTTATCCGGGAGGCACACCGCCAATTTCGCTGCCTCCGCCAACTCGGCGACCGGGCAGCCGCTGGCCTTTGATCACCTATCAATTCCCAGGACAGAATCGCGGGACTGGAAGATTTCCATCGCCAAATTCCGCTAGCGGCAGACAGTTTATGGAAGACGTCGCCACTCGCAGCGGCGCGCGATTTTATCAGGCGTATTCGCTTTCCAACCTGACCCGAGCATTCGAACAAATCGCCGAAGAACTGCGCCAGCAATACGCCATCAGTTATTACCCGACCAACGCCGCCCAGGACGGTTCGTATCGTCGGATTAAAGTTCGCATCAGCCCGTCCAGCCAGCATCAAGACTTGATCGTTCGGGCGCGTGATGGTTACCGTGCTGCATCCAAAGGCAAATCTGACAATGATCCGAACAGCCGCAGCCGACGCCCGGAAATCAAACGACGCACCCTGGCGCCCGAAACCGTGTCGAGCAGAGAAGAACGTCCCTGACAGTTGGCTTTAGGCAAGCTGTTTTTCCCATTCTTCCACCTGAGCTTTGGTGCGGTTGAGCAGAATCTTTTCCGCCGTCACTCTGACAATCCAATCGGCGGGAACTTTCATCGGATGCGTGCGAATAAATCCACGGGCAATGATCACTCCGCTCAATCGCCAATCGGGTTCACTGAACAGCACTTCCTGAACTTCGCCGACTTTGTTGCCGTCGCTGGATTCCACCGATAAGCCGCGCCCGATGGCGCTTTCATTCGCGGAAAGAAGCTGATCGGTGACGCGAACTCCTGGCGCGTTGTATGGTTCCCCAAACGCGCGCGCCACCAGCGGAACAACATAATTGATCCAATCCGAAGGTTTGATCTTCGAACGCGGATGTTCCAAATGCTCCTCATCAAGCTGATCCAGTCGCGCATAATGCTGCATCTCAAAATTCGGTAGATCAGCCAGCTCCTCTTCCGAATGACTGGTTTGAACACGATCGTGTTCGGCGCTGGAAACCCAGCCAATCGGCATCAACTTGAATTGGGAGCGCAACTGAGCTTGAAACGCATTTCCCTGCCTGACCACCAAATGTGATGCTTCATAAGCCTCACAATCCAACACCACTTGTTCGACTCGGCCAATTTCCTGGTTGCCGCTGATGACAGCAGCTCCGATGTTAATTTCTTTCATTGGCTAACTCCTTTGCCAAATTCGGTCAGCGATTTCGACTGACCTTTCGTTTGGATTCGCGTCGTTCTTCTTTTTCTTCACGTCCTTCTTTTTCATCATCGTCGTCTGCGACGGCTCGCACAAACGCGCTGCGAACGGGAGCGGGCATGGGCGAATTGGCTCCTTTCACCGACTTCCAGATGATTTCATTGAATTCGATGTCGGGGGCAGCGTCTTCTTTGCTGAAATCCATTTGCGCGGAGCGGTCAGAGCCAGGAGCGCGCGGCGAATTCTTTTCTGTCAGGTCAATCCGCGCCGGGCGGTGCTTGAACGGCTTCAAGTCGGCTTTGGCCGTGAAGGCGTTGAACATCGGCGTCGCTCCGGCGTCGTACTGGCTCATGGGCGGCAAGCCCAGAATCAATTCCATCGTTCGCAACATTCCCGAAGTCGTGTACATCGTTGAATCCACCACGCCGCGTTTGGTGTACGCGCTGGCGACAAAGGCAATCGAACGATGCGCGTCCACGTGGTCAGAACCGTTTTGCGCGTCGTCTTCGATGATGAAGATGGCGGTGTCTTTCCAATATCGTTCGCTGCTGCTGACGGCTTCGACCAGACGACCGACCGCCAGATCATTTTCAGCGATGTATGCGCGCGGCGTCAGCGCTCCAACGCGAGTTCCCTGCGTGTGGTCGCCGCCAATCCGTAGAACCTGAAATTGCGGCAAGCTGCCGCTCTTTTCATAGGCGCGAAATTCTTCCAGCCAGGAATCAATGCGAACATTGTCGGGAATGTTCAAATCCCAGGAAGGAAATGTCGGACTGAAATGCCCTTCAAGCGCGGATTCCTGCGTGTAATTCACCTTGGAAGATTTTCCCGGATCGCCGCCGAGTTCTCCGCCGCCGCCGGGTTTGCCTTCGCGCGAAGCGACAAATTCGCCGTAGCTGCGGTAACTGACATTGGCGCGCTTGCAGTAATCCCAAATGTAACCGGCGGTCGGGCGCGAAATCTTTTTGCTGCCTTCGTAATCGTAACTGCGCCCACGCTGCGAATAATTCGTCGGCCAGGTTTTTTCGACGTAATCCGTCGCATAAGCCGCCGTGGACCAGTTGTGACCGTCGGCGGAAACTTCAGCGTCCACATAAAAGTTATCCAGCAACACGAATTCACGAGCCAGCGCATGCTGGTTTGGCGTGGTGTCTTCGCCAAAAATGCACAGGTTCGGATCGCCGTTGCCTTCTTTCATATCGCCCAGAATTTGATCGTATGTGCGGTTTTCCTTGATGACGTAAATAACGTGTTTGATCGGCGACGTTTCGCCAAGCTTGACCGGAATCGCCGTTTTCTCGCGCGGCGCGCGAGCGGCTTTCAGCAACTCGTCGGTGTACGGCGAATTGGCGTAAGTCCGTTTGGTCAGTTGCGCCAACTTCGCTTTCCCCGGCAGGTCAATCAGCGAAATCGTTCCTTTCAACAAACTGCCGATGTATTCATTGGTGCGGCCTTTCAAGGGGCTTGGGCCATTTGGATTCGCCGCCGAAGCTGTGCCCTTGCCGTTGGCGACCAAAATGCGTTTGCCGTCTTTGCTGACGCGAACCGAAGCCGGATACCAGCCCGTGGGAATGAAGCCTTCGATTTTGCTGGCTCCGCGTTTAGCGACATCAGCAATGGCAACGTTGTTGTTGTCGGCGTTGGCAATGAACAAAGTCTTTTCGTCGGGCGACAACGCGACGGCATTCGGCGTGCTGCCCGCCGGAGATTTCGGATGCATCGCGGTTGAAATGGCTTCGATCTCTTTCAGCTTGGCGGTGTCAACCACGGAAACCGTGTTGCTGTTGGCGTTGGCGACATAAAGCGTCTTGCCGTCTTTTGTCAGCTCAATGTCGTTGGGATGGTCGCCAACCTGAATCGTCGCAGTGACTGAATTGCTGCCGGTATCAATCACGGCCAGGCTGCGCGATCCCCAGTTGCTGACGTACAGCCGTTTGCCGTCGCGGGTGAGTTCGCAATCGTAAGGGTATTCACCGACTTCGATTTTCTTGACGACTTTTTGCGAAGCCAGATCAACGACAGCGACTTTGTTCGTCAGGTTTTCAGCGGCATAAAGCCATTTGCCATTTGGCGTCACGGCGATGCCGGCAGGAAACGCGAATTCACCGCGTCCCGCACGCCGAGCCTGGTCGCGCCCTCGATCATCAAGCTTGTGATACGCATCGCTGCCCAGATTGATTTTGCCCGCGGCAGTCGCTTTGCCAGCCGCAAAGTCGTACATCAAAATTTCGTTGTCGTCTCCGCCGGAAACGAAAAACCGTTTGTTGTCCGGGGTCAGTGCAATTCCCAACCACGATTTCGCCACCTTGATCGTTTGCACACTTTGGCCCGCGGTCAGATCAATAATATCCACGGTTTGATCGCCATTGCCGTTGGTCGTTACCAGCAAATACCGGCCATCGTTGGTCAGAATCATGTTCATCGGCAAATCGCTAACCGGAATCTGTTTACCTTCCGGAGTCAGCGTCCAGCCATTTGGCAATAAAACACCTTGAGCGATTTTGCCCGGCACTTGGCGCGCAGGCGCAGGTTTCGCCGCCTGAGCCAACATCAGACTCGGTAACATTATGGAAAGCGAAAGCAGATAGACGAACGACTTCAGAAGACGAGCGGGCATAACTCCTCCGAGTTTGGTTTAGCGGTTTGTTTGGAAAATGCGAGTTACGAGTTTAGCGAGTCAACGAAACCAGCGCAGGTTCGGCAATCATTTCACCGAGTTCGCCATGAACTCCGACGGCGGCATCGAGTTCATCGGCGATATTGCCTACGCCAGCAGACAAGGACTTGAAATCGAACAAATTCGGATCCATCAAATGCGTGTTCACCACATTGCCGAGCGCCGTCAGCATGGATTTGCGCACCTTGGGAATTTCCTGCTGTAAATCATCAATCAGGCGCTTCATACGTTTGCGCTTCAGATTTTCCTGCGAACCGCACAGGTCGCACGGGATGATTGGGAAGTTTTGCGTCGCGGCGAATTCTGTTAAATCTTTTTCCCAAATATATGCCATCGGACGAATCACTGTGTTGCGGCCGTCATCGGAACGCAGAATTGGCGGCATGGCTTTCATCGTTCCGATGAACAAAAAGTTCAACAGAAAGGTTTGCAGAATGTCGTCAGCGTGATGTCCAAGCGCGATTTTGGTGCAGCCTTCTTCGACGGCCACATCGTACAAAATGCCTCGGCGCAGCCGCGAGCAAACTGAACAGTAAGTTTTGCCTTCGGGAACCAGACGTTTGACGATCGAATACGTATCGCGTTCGACAATGCGATATGGCACTCCCAGGCTTTCCAGATATTCAGGCAGCACGTGCGCGGGAAAGTTCGGCTGTTTTTGGTCCAGATTGACCGCCAACAGTTCGAATTCAACCGGAGCGCGGCGTTGCAGTTCCAGCAGCAGGTTCAGCAGCGAATAACTGTCTTTGCCTCCGCTCAGACAAACCATGATTTTGTCGCCGTTGACGATCATTCCGAAATCGCGGATCGCTTCGCCCATACGGCGCAGCAGAATTTTTTGCAGATATTCGCCTTGTTGCATTTGAGTGATTGGGTTCTCCGTCAAGTTTGATGAAGCGCAAGAGTAGGCTACGGCTGCGCGGCTGGTCAAACTCCGAAATGATCGTAGCCACGAATTGACAGAGGCTTAACCTCACCGTCGCGGCGAATCAGGACTGCGACTGGCTGAGAAGGTTCGAGGACTTCGCCAATTCGCGTCAGCCGTAACCGGCATTCACCCGCCAAGGTAATCAACTCGGCTTCTCGGTTTTGATCGGCGGTGAACAGCAATTCAAAGTCTTCGCCGCCGCTGACAGCAAACTCAAATGCCTCGTCGGCGTTCGACAGAATCAACCCGACTTCTTCCGCGACCGGCACAGCGTCAAAATCAATCCGCGCGCTGACACCGCTCGCTTCGCAAATGTGGCCAAGGTCTTGAGCCAACCCGTCGCTGACATCAATCATGGAATTTGCCAATCCAAGCTCGCCAAGTCGCCGCCCAAATTCAACGCGCGGTTCCGGGCGCAAGTGAGCGCAAATTGCTGATTGCTTGAGTTGGTCATTCTCCAGACTGGCGTCTTCACCGCAAAGCCGCAGAGAGCGCAAAGATAGCGCAGAGATTTTTTCCAGGCTCTGCGCGTCCTCGGTGTCCTTTGCGGCTCTGCGGTGAAAAAGAATGTCGTCCACTTGCTCACCGTCCAGCAACAGCTTCAACCCGGCAGCCGAAGCTCCTATCGAGCCAGTCACATAAACCGCATCACCGACTTTCGCTCCATCGCGCCGAATGGCTCGCCCGGCTCGGCAATGGCCAATAACAACTGAATCAATCGTCAGCCGATCCGGCGCAGAAGAAATGTCGCCGCCAACTAACACCACGCCATGCTTTGCCGCCAGTTCAAAGTATCCGGCAAAGAATTCTTCCCAGAATGTCTCAAATTTCAGATTTGAGATTCGAGATTTGAGATTGCGAGGGATGCTCAAGGTCAGCAACGAAAACTTTGGCGCGCCACCCATGGCCGCAATATCGCTCAAACTGACGGCCAGGGCTTTGTGGCCAAGCCAGCGCGGCGGAGCGTATTCGAGCTTGAAATCCACGTCTTCGACCAGCAAATCCACCGTGATCAGCGATTCGCGGCCTGTTTGTTCGCGCCAGATGGCGGCGTCATCGCCGATGCCCAAAACAAGATCAGCCGCCAATTGCGCGGCGGCTTTTCTTTGAATCTCTTTGATGAAATCGAATTCGCTGAGCATCACAACCAACCGGAAAAATAGACAAGATTTACAGGATTCAACAGGATTGAATCCAGCAACTTCGATCTTCAGGTAATCCTGGAAAATCCTGTGAATCCTGTCAGGTTCTTACCGCAGAAAATCTTCCAGCTTGACCGACGCTTCGGTTTTGTCGTCGCGGTATTTGATGATGATTGGCGCGTACACCGACAAGCCCCAATCTTTCGCCGCGCCAACCGTGATGGCGCGAGAACCGGGAACGACGACGGCTCCGGCAGGAACTTCCAGCGGTTTCTCGCCTTCGCGGCGGTAGATTTCGCCTTTGACCGCGTCGAAGATCGGCGTCGAACCATTCAGGATCACGCCGGAACCAAGAATCGCTTTTTCGCGGACAATCGTGCCTTCATACACGCCGCAATTGCCGCCCACCAGCACTTCGTCTTCGATGATGACCGGCAACGCACCGACGGGTTCCAGCACGCCGCCAATCTGCGCCGCCGCGCTGATGTGACAGCGTTTGCCGACTTGCGCACAACTGCCAACCAGCGCATGCGAATCCACCATTGTGCCTTCGTCCACGTAAGCGCCGACGTTGATGTACGCCGGAGGCATGATCGTCACGCCGGAGGCCAAGTAAGCGCCTTCGCGGACAGTCGTTCCTCCGGGAACAACGCGAACTCCGTCGGAAAGCGTCAGGCGTTTGGTCGGATAGGTTTCTTTATCGAAGTAGCGGAAGTTTTCGTCTATCGAATAATCCACCATCGCGCCCAGCCGGAAGCCGAGCAGAATGCCGCGTTTGACCCAAGGGTGAACTTGCCATTCGCCATTGTCCTGGCGACTGGCAGCGCGGATTTCTCCGGCGTTGAGCGCGGTTTTGAAAACGTGAAAAACGTCCAAAGCCTGTTGGCGGATTTCACCAATCAGGTCAGATGCAGGTTGAGTGAAGAAAGATTCAATTTGAGATTCGAGATTTGAAATTGTCATATAGTTGTCGGGTTATTAAATATCCAGCCGCTCCCTACCGGTCGCGGTACTGACTCGTCTGCTGAAGCCATTCGTTAATCACAGAATACGAATCGCGCGGAACTTCGTGTTTGGCGTCGAAGAGCCGAAGCTCCACTGAACGCGCGCGACTTTTCAAAGCCTCGGCACGTTCACGCATTTGGTCTGGCGTGTAGAACTCGTCACGTTCGGCAGCGATGCACAGGACATCAATTTTGCCGCTACAGTATTTACCTTCGGCTTCGTTCCAATCGCCGGGGATGCCTCCGCAAATGGCGACGACTCCTTGCACGCGGTCGGCGTGGGTAAAAGCGTAGCGGAAATTCACGCCGCACGCCTGAGAAAATCCCATCAGAAACACGCGGCTGGTGTCGGCCTGTCCCGAAGCCGCAAGCTCATCAATGATCTGATTGACCAGCCGATGATGCAGCGCAACGGAATCTTCCGGCTTGAAATTGCTCAGCCAGCCAAATCCGTAACCGAGCTTGGGTGATTCTTTGGTCGGCATGACCAGATGTTGATGAGGCCCTTGCAAAGCCGCGATGACGAAATCCTGGTCGTTAATTCGCCGGGCCAGTTTCATCATCGAGCGTTTGTCTCCGCCGTATCCGTGCATCGCAATGATCAACGGTTTCGGCGTGTCGGTGTCGGGAACGTAAAGATCGTAATAACAAGGAAACGTCTGTTCGATGCGACGTTCGATTGATTCAGCCATTCATATCTCCAAATTGGTTTGGAGAATACGGAACAAACTGAAATAACTGAATAAATGGAAGGAGAAGCAAATTGAACTTTCCGCCTGTTCCGTTCATTCCGTTTGTTCCGTATTCTCTTTCAGGCTTTTGCCACCAAAGCTTTTTCTTTGCGAGCGTCCCAACGAATTGTCGTTTGTTGCCGGTAAGCGTCAACGCCCATGCGAATGGCTGCCATCACTTTGTAGCCCAACTCGGCATTCAGGTTCGGGGCTTGGCGGCTGCGGACGCACTCCAGGAAGTTGTCCATGTGCGGATGCGCTCCGCGCAGGTTCGGCTGGCATTCGATCAGCAACTTGTCTTCGCCGGTTTTGGCTTTGAACTCTTTACGGTATTCGTTGTCGGGAACGATTTCGATGGTTTTGTGGCTGAAATCTTCGCCTTTCTGCGCGACGATGACGCGGCCTTCGGTTCCATTGACGGCCAGCAGCGGCGACGCTCCGCTGGCGACCGAACACGACAGGTTCACGGTAAAAGTCGAATAGTCTACGTTCATGATCAAAGTGTCAGGAACTTCGCGGTCTTTTTGGACATAGATGCCGCCCGAAGCTGTCACTCGTTCCGGGAACTGCTGCCCTGTAATCATCACGTAGGGAGCCAGTGCGTGGTAGAACAAATCCGTGGCGATGCCGCCGGAATAATCCCAATATTTGCGCCAGCGGAAATACCGTTCGGCGCTGAACGCTCGCTTGGGCGCATTGCCCAGAAAGGCTTTCCAATCAATGTTCTTCTCGCTGGCTTCGGGGTCAATGGTGTAATTCCATTCGCCGCCTTCTTTGTTGGCGTTGCGCCCGTAACCGGCGGTCGCCCAAACGACCTGGCCGATCAATCCATCTTTGATCGCTTTTTGCGCTTTATGGAAATGATCGAACGACGTGTACTGGCTGCCGACTTGCAGCACGCGCTTATTGGCTTTGACGAATTCAGCAATTTCCCTGGCTTCGTCAATTGTGTAGGTAAACGGTTTTTCCAGGTAAACGTCTTTGCCAGCACGAAGCGCAGCCATTGCATGCGCGTGATGCCAATGGTCGGGCGAAGCAATGACAACGACATCAATATCCTTGCGGGCGCATAACTCTCGAAAATCATGATGGACGCTCTTTTCATCCACACCGGTTCGTTCGCGGGCAAGCTGTTTCCGTTTGTCGTAAATATCGCAGACGGCTACGGATTGCACGTCGCCTTTTTCCTTCGCCCGGCTGACGACGTAATTGATGTGCGTATTCATTCGCCCACCGCAACCGACAAATGCCACATTCACACGGTCATTGGCTCCCAACACTCTTCGGCTGGAAACCGCGGAAAAAGATTCCTTTGCTGTGGCAGGAATTGAAAAAGCCGAGATCGCCGCCGCTCCCGCACTTGCCTGTTTTAGGAAATCGCGCCGCGATTTTGTCTGCATCATAATTTTTCTCCGTTTTAAGCAAGAAATTGCAAAGAAGTTGAACTGCAAACCTTAAATGATTGTGAATCATAAACCACAGCCGCCGAAACCGCCCAACCTCACCTTGACACTTGGTAAACCCATTTCGGATAATCTCAGTCAAGCCGACGAGATAAACAAAGTCAAAAATGACAGTCTTCACAGTTTATATGTTGTTAAGACACCTCAGTTGGCGCTTCTCAAGTTCCTTGCTGGGACGAAAATACCTCTAATTCAATCCGGTTCTCAAAAATAAATGTCAAACATTCAATGACTGGTTTCGCGCTGGTCTGGACGGTTTGCCCTAACCGATTGCTTTTCGGGAAAAGTGATCGTGAATTGAACAGCGGTTGGCGCACTACCCGCGCCTGTCGCCCCTTCTAAGCAACATAAGGAAGAATCATTATGAGAGACAATAATAAAAACCTGATTGCCAAAGGTCTGGTTTCAGGCTTGGTCGCCATATTGTGGATGGCGCTCTCGCTGACCGCCTTTGCCCAATCTGACAATGCCTCAATCACAGGCTATGTCAAAGACCAGGCAGGCGCGGCAGTCGCCGGAGCCAAGGTCACTGTCAAAAGCGATACCAGAGCTTTTGAACGTAACACCGTCGCCAACAGCGAAGGCTATTATGTGATTTCCAGCCTTCCGCCAGGAAACTACTCAGTTTCGGTGGAAGCCAACGGATTCAAAGCCTTCAAGGAAACCGGGCGCAAGCTGGATCCAAACCTGCCTGCGAACCTGGACGTAACCCTGCAACCCGGACAGTTGACGGAAACCGTTACGGTGACCGCATCTGTGGCGCAGGTTCAATCCGAAACTGCGACCGTAGGCCGGTTGGTCGAAACCAAACAGGTCGAATACTTGCAGCTCAACGGACGCAATCCGCTGTTTCTGGCCCAGGTTCGCCCCGGAGTTCAGGGCGGCGCGCTCGGCGGCAACAGCTTCGGGTTGACCACTGGTGGTTTGAACATTAACGGCGGTCGTACACAGGATTACCTGCTGACGTACGACGGCGCGGTTGGCGTTCGTACACGTTCCAACGGCACCGCCATCGGAGCCGCTGACGTGGAAGCCACCCAGGAAGTCCAAATTCTGGCAGCCAACTACAACGCCGAATATGGACGTGCCTCAGGCGGTCAGGTTCGTATCGTCACCCGCAGCGGTGGCAAGGATTTCCACGGCGTCGCGTATGAATATCTGCGCAACGCGGCATTCAACGCCAACGAATGGGGACGCAATCGTAATACACCGGCCAACGCCCCTTGCGACAATCCGCTTTACGAAAAAGCGCAGCATTGCCGTCCGAATCCGTTCCGCTACAACCAATTCGGTTACAGCTTGAGCGGCCCGGTCATCATTCCGGGAACAGACTTTAACAAAGACCGCAGCAAGTTGTTCTGGCTGTGGGGACAGGAATGGGTTCGTCAGCGTCGTACGGACAACACCACCATTCGTGTCGCATCGTTGAAGATGCGTCAGGGTGATTTCAGCGAATTGGCTGTCGCAGGCAATCCGTTTGGCTTTACGCGGTTCATCAAAGACCCGCTGCTGACAGGAAACTGCAATGCGACCGATCAGACCGCCTGCTTCAAAGATGGCGGTATCGTGAACAAAATTCCGGCCAACCGGCTCAGTCCAAATGGATTGGGATTGTTGCGGGCGCAACCGGTTCCGATTCCGGGCTTCTTCACCGCAACCGGACAAAATTACTTCCAGGATCGTCCGACAACCGACGACCAACGTAAAGACACGCTTTCGGTGGATTTCTATCCGAACGAAAAACACGCGATCAAATATCGCATGTCGCTCTATCATTACGTTGGCGTCAGCGCATTCCGAAGCAGCACGGACCGCGCTCCGCAAATCATTGATCGTCCGAACCAGACAAGCTCGATCAACTGGACGTGGACGCTGTCCCCGACCTGGATCAGTGAAACCTTGATCGCGGGCAGCCGCGACCAGGTGTTCATCGCCGTGGATACGCGCGGCAACACCTATCAACGCAGTCAGTACGGAATCAACTATCCGTATATCTTCCCGGCAAAGGAAATCTTCGACAAAGTGCCGACGATTGACGGCGTTGACCAGTTCGTCGGTGTTGACGGTGGTCCGTACCCGTCCAGTTCCACTGGCCCGATTTATCAGTTCAGCAACAACTGGACGAACATCCGCGGCAACCACACCATCAAATTCGGCGGTTATTTCGAGCGCGCCGGACAAAACGATTTCGACCAGATCAACGTTTCCGGTACGCCGGGCGGAACGAACAACCAGAACGGACGTTTCGTGTTCTCGAACACGACTCCGGGCGGAACCGGCGTCGCCATCGGTAACGTCGCCATCGGATTGTTCGACACATACGCTGAAATCGGTGAACGCTCCTTCACGCCCTATCGCGGACACATGTTTGAATGGTTCGCGCAGGATTCGTGGAAAGCGACTCCGAAACTGCGCGTGGAATACGGCGTTCGTCATTCGATCATCCAGCCGTATTACAGCTTGTGGCGCAATATGGTCGTGTTTGACCCGGCCAGCTATAACCCGGCAATTGCCGTTACGCAGAACCCTGCCAACGGCTTTATCACTGCCGGCAACCTGCAATCCCGCTACAACGGTTTGATCATTCCGGGCGACGGCTGGACCAAATCCGCCGCCGGTCGTATTCCGATTGCCTCGACGGGTGAATACAACTTCCTGTTCCGTGGCAAATCCAAAGAATATTCCGACATTCACGTCTGGAATACTTTCCAACCGCGTTTCGGCGTTGCTTACGCCATCAATGACAAGAACGTGTTCCGTGCCGGTATTGGCCGCTTCCTGACCCGTTTGGGCGTCAGCGACTCGGTCTTCCTGGGCGGCAACCCGCCGCTGCAACCGACCGTTTCAATCACTGCAGGTTCGGTTGATCGTCCGGGCGGAACGGGCGGAAACGCCTTCCCGCTGGTCATCACCACTCAGGATCCAATCTTCAAAAATCCGGAATCCTGGACGTGGAACGCGACCTACGAACGTGATCTCGGCCACAGCACGCTGGTCGAAATTGGTTACGTGGGCCGTCGTGGTCTGCACGCGCAGCGTGAACGCAACCTCAATCAGCTCAAACCTGGAACGATTCAAGCAAACCCGGGTGTTAACACCGACTTCCTGCGTCCGTACAAAGGATTCGGAATCATCCGCAGCACCAACAACGATGCCAATTCGATGTATCACGGGCTGCAAGTCAGCGCGAACCGTCGTTTTGACAAAGGCTTGTTGTTCGGTTTGGCCTATACCCTGTCACGGTCTTGGGATGATGGTTCGGCGCAACGCGACGTCGTTCCGAATGCGTTTGACGTCAGCAACCTGTGGGGACGTTCGACCTTTGACCGCACACACGTGCTGGTGCTGAACGCCGTGTACCAATTGCCGTTCTTCAAAGACAAATCCAAGATGTCCGGCAAATTGCTGGGCGGATGGACCGTCAGCGCGATTTCGCAATTCCAGACCGGAAACCCGACCTCCGTTGCCACTGGCGATGACTTCGCTGGCGTCGGCGCGGGCAGCGGTTCGCAGCTCTGGATCGCGAACGGCGATATCAAATACGACAACAAATTCTCGCTGGGTGCGACCGCCGATCAGAACTACTGGTTCCTGATCAGCCAGCCCGGCAAGACCTGCAACCCGTCCAACAGCACGAACAATGGCGGAACGAAAGATCCGTCATCCTGTTTGTTCACGGAACCGACTGCAGGAACGTTTTCGACGCAAGAATCGCGCGGAATCATCAATCAACCCGGTTTCCAAAACCACAACCTGACCTTGTCGAAAGACTTCTACATCACTGAAACCCAACGGATTCAGTTCCGTGCGGAAGCCTACAACTGGCTGAACCACCCGAACCTGGGCGGTTCCGGCGGTAACGGTGTTGACGTCAACCCGCGCAGCGGCACGTTCGGCAGAGTCACCGGTAAGGGCGGTCAGCGTGAATTGCAGTTTGCGCTCCGTTACCAGTTCTAAAAACCGATTCGGCGCTGCGGCCCTTTGGGCGGCAGCAATTCGAACCTATCAAAATGGCCTGCTCGGAATTTTCCGCTGCAGGCCATTTTTGTTTTTGGGAAGCTGCCTTTCCGGAACGGGGAGAGTAGAATGCGCCTTGCCAAGTGAGTTCGTCCCCTCTAACCCAGGAGGTATCACAACATGAAATCCGCAAGATGGTTCCAGGCGCTACTCTTCGCCACTGTCATTTCCGCTTCGGCGCAAGCCCAAATGCCGGAAGGATTGTCCGCGCCAGATGCCAGCAAACCGCCGGTTGACATCATCAAACACAAAATCGGCCTGGATTATTACCCCATGCTGGATCGTCCAAGTTTGACAACGCCTTCGATGTCGGCTGAAAACGGCGACATCCCCTTGTCGGATGCTGAGCGCATCGCTCGCCAAAGAGGCAGAAGCTCCGGCAACAACAAAGTTGCGTCCGCGCCGATTGCTCCCGGAGACACTCGCTCGCGCGGGCGATTGCGTTCCTACACCAGAGTCATTGACGCTGCGGAATACGTTCAAGTCGTGCTGAAAAACTCCAACGCAAAAGCGATCAAATCGGTGGAATGGGATTTCGCCTTCCCGCGTTATGAAAACGGCCAGCTTCTGTTACGCGCCGACGTTAAAAGCACCGTCGAAATCAAACCCGGCGGCAAAAAGACGCTGAAACACCAATTACCGCCCAATGCCAAACGCTGCGAAGTCGTCAAGGTTCTGAGCGATGAAAACCAGCCGGATCGAGTCAGCACGTTTGAAGCGGTTTGCGGCCAGGGGTTTCAAGACCCTTCCCTGCTGAATCAAAAGCAGGAAACCATCACCATCAAACGAATCGAGTTTGCGGACGGAAGCGTGTGGCAAAGACAATAAAGACAATTGAAATGATTCAGGAGAAGGTTTTATGAACACGGAATTAAAAGAGTTGTTTGCCAAATACGACGTGCCTGCGCCGCGTTACACCAGCTATCCGACAGTGCCGTTCTGGACCGAATCGCCGACGACCGAACAATGGCTGGCAGCGTTGGACACGGCGTTTGAGGATGAAAATGCCACGTGGGCGATTTACATGCACTTGCCGTTTTGCGAAACGCTTTGCACGTTCTGCGCCTGCAACACGGTCACCACACGCGACCACGGACGCGAAGACGGCTATGTGGATTTGCTGTTGCGCGAATGGTCGCTGTACCGCCAGCGCGTGCCGCAGTTTGCCTCGCGTCCTTTGCAGCAATTGCATCTGGGGGGAGGTTCGCCGACGTTTTTCTCGCCGGACAATCTGAAACGGATTTTGACGCCGATGCTCAGCGAAACGCGGATGGACAAAGATCGTTTTGACGCTTCCGTCGAAATTGACCCCCGCCGCACCACGCTCGACCAGCTTCAGACGCTGTACGACCTTGGCTTCACGCGAATTTCGCTGGGCGTGCAGGATTTCAACGAAGAAGTGCAAAAACTGGTCAACCGCCATCAGCCGTATGAAATCACCAAGCGCGTCAATGATCAGGCACGCGAAGTCGGATACACCTCCGTCAATTTCGACCTGATTTACGGACTGCCGCGCCAGAGCATGCAGAGCATTGAAACCACCGCAGAGCAAACCATTGAACTGCGCCCGGATCGCATTGCCCTGTACAGTTTTGCGCTTGTGCCCTGGATCAAACCCACGCAGCGCAGTTACAAGGACGAAGATTTGCCGAAAGCTGGAGAAAAGCGCGCGTTGTACGAACGCGCTCGGCAAATGCTGCTGGACGCCGGATACATCGAAATCGGCATGGATCATTTTGCGTTGCCGCATGACCCGCTGCATCTGGCGCAAGTCGAAGGCAAACTGCATCGCAACTTCATGGGCTACACCGAAGCCCGCACAAAAGTAATGTTGGGACTCGGCGTCAGTTCAATTTCGGAAACGCCCACCTGTTTTCACCAAAACGAAAAGAAACTTCAGGATTACGAGCGAAGACTTCACGCGGGTGAAATCCCAACCATGCGCGGTCATCTGCTGACTGAAGAAGATCAGGAACGTCGCGAACAGATTTTAGAATTCATGACGCAATTCAAAGTCGGACTCAGCCAATCGCAACAAACTGACGCCAAGCAGTTTTTACAACCGCTGTTGGAAGATGGTTTGGTCGAACTTTCCAGCGAGGGAATGCAGTTAACGGATTTCGGGCGGCCTTTTTTACGGAACGCGACCATGTTTTTTGACGAACGGTTACGCCGCCAGCAACCGCAAGCACAAATCTTTTCGCAGGCGCTTTAGAATCTGGTGAGGAAATGAAACGCGAAGTTACCGTCATTGGTGCAGGCATTTCGGGATTAACCACAGCCTATTTTCTGGTCAAATCGGGCGTCCCCGTTCGCGTGATTGAAAAACAATCTCGCGTCGGGGGATTGCTGGGTACGCAGCGAACCGAACACGGTTTGGTTGAAATGGCAGCCAACGGTTTGATCAATTCCGTGCGGTTGGAAACGTTATGTGCGGACATTGGTGTGACGCTGCAACCGCTGCAACCGCAAAGTCGCGCGCGCTATTTTTGGCGCGATAAGCCGCGCCGTTGGCCGTTGACGATTGGGGAGAGTTTGCGGCTGAGTGCCGGATTGGTAGGCCATCTAGGCCATTGGCGGCCCGTCGCAGGCGAATCTCTGGCCGTATGGGGAAATCGTTTGATCGGGCAAGCCGCCGTGCGGCATGCGCTGACGCCGGCAATGGGCGGGATTTACGCCAGCGACGCAGACGTATTGAGTGCCAGCCTGATTTTCAATCGCAAAGGATTGGGATTGGAACCCGCCCGCCAGAATGGCCATTCCAAACCTGTAAAACCTGCTGTGCGGGGAACCGTTTCTCCGCAAGGCGGCATGCAGGAACTGGTGGACGGATTAGCCGGCTTTTTGCGCCAGCAAGGCGTTTCCATCGAACTCAATCAAGCGGCGCAAATGGAACGGGACGCGCCAACTGTGATTTGCACATCGGCTGCGCAAGCTGCGGAATTACTGGCAACCCAAGCCCCCGAATTCAGCCAGCGCTTACAACAAATCGAGCTATTGCCCATTGTGACGGCAACCTGCTTTTACGAACCCAGCCAGCGACAACCCAAAGGATTCGGATGTTTGTTCCCTCGCCAAGGCAACATTCGCGCGTTGGGCGTATTGTTCAACGAATGCACATTCGCGGGACGCAGTGATGTGCGGTCTGAAACCTGGATTTTGGGAGGCGCGCCGGACCGGGAGGTTCTCCATTTGAACGATGCGGAATTGGAAACGACCTTGCATCGCAATCATGCGCTGCTGGTCGGTGCGGAAGAACCAATGCTGAGTTTTCACGCCACGCGGTGGCCGCAAGCGTTGCCACATTACACCCTGGCGCTGGAACGCATTCTGACGACGCTGCCTCCGTTACCCAACCATTTGGCGTTGGTTGGAAATTATCTTGGTCAAATTGGCTTGGCCAAGCTCATCGAACGCGCTTACCGTGTGGCTACTGAAATTGCCAGCGCCTGAACAAGTCAATTCAGGATCAAAACAATCAAGCGTAATTTCTTTCTATTTTCCATTTACCGTTTTTCATTTTTCATTGCCAGCAAACGATTCAGTGACAATGACAAATGAAAAATCAAAAATGGAAAATGAATCGGCTTTGTCTGACGATTTACTTTCCGCCTCCGATTCGGAACTTCATTCCGGCAGAAAAATTCAGCTTGTACGCCGGATAGCCCAACACTTCTTCGTATTCCTGATTGAGCAGATTTTCAATTCGTGCGAACAGTGAAATGCGCGACGTGATGCGGTACGTTCCAGCCAAATCCACGCGCTGGTAGGCGTCGTTGAAAATTGGCTGTCCACTAGGCAGGAATCTGGAAAATGTCACCGGATCGCCATCGCGGCGGCGGCCGACGAAAAATCCGTCCAGATTTAGTTCCCACTTGTCGCCAATCCACGCCACGTTCAAAGTTCCCGAATGACGCGGACGCCGCAATAACGGAAGGCCGATTTCCGCGCTAAGCTGCGGACCGGAAACGGTGTCAATGACCAGGCCGGATTGTTCCAGCTTGGATTTAAGCAGCGTATACGTCGCGCCAATGAACAATCGGCGTTTGTGCGGACTCATAGAGACGGCGAATTCCATCCCGCGTGCAAGCGCCCGTTCATTATTGACGTAATGCGTTCTGCGCCCGTCTGTCAGACGAATGGGAGCGCCTCCGCTGGCACTCACAAACTGAATCTGATCACGGAACCGATTTTCGAAATAGGTCGCTTCTACGCGATAACGGTCTTTCCAGAAAAACTGCTCCACGCCTATATCGTAATTGTTCGTGCGTTCCGGGTTCAGAGTCGGATTTCCCAGAAAGAACAGACTGGGACTGAACGCTTCGATCAGCGTGGGAGCCTTGATGCCACGCCCATAATTCGCTTTGAACCGCGTCATTCCGACAACCGCTTGAAAATCGTTGCTAGGCAACACATAAACTGCTCCCACTTTGGGCAAAAATTCGCTTCCGAACCCGACGTTACCGCTGAATGACGGTGCCCCGATGCCCGCCAGCACACGCTGCAATTCCGCAGGAACATCGGCGCGATTGTTTTCCACGCGAACTCCGGCGGTTAGCATCAACTGCGGCGAAAGCGCGACCTGATCCTGCAAAAACGCTCCCAGATTGCGGCGATTCGCCGGAACACGGTTCGTGCCGGAAAATCCATTGTTGAAAACTGCGCGTTCCTGTTCAAAATCCAGCCCGGCGGAAAGCAAATGATTGTGCGGCAAAATCAATTCTGTTTGATACCGCAAGCCGCGACGTTGCTGATGATTGTTGAAGGAAAAGGCAAAGTCGTTAAACACGAAGTTGGTGTCAGGTGGCGTGTCCGGCTGACTCAAATCTTCTTGTCCGGGATCAACGCTCAGCACATTGCTTTCGGACAGGGTGAACGTCAGGCTTTGATGCCAGCGCTTCGTCGTCTGATCATCCACCTTTGCCGAAGCCACCATGCGACGGCGACGTATCCGTTCGTCAGGATCTGGGAACAAGGCTGCTGTCGCGCCAGGAACGCCCGCACTGGAATTTTCGCTGCGCCCTGTGAACCGGAACTGGGTGCGCGAAGTCAGCCGATACCCGATATTCGCGGAGGCGATGCGGTTCAGGTAATCGTCATTGCGGTCGCGCCCGTTGGTTCTCAGGTGTGTAAAGCTATACGAATAATCGAAAGGGCCCGTCACGCCTGAAAATCGTGCAAACTGGCGATTGAACCCGAAGCTGCCGCCTTCGCCGGTAAATTCCAATTCCGGCACAGTCGTCGAACCTCTGTGCGTGATGAATTGCAAAACGCCAGTCATCGCATCGGAACCGTAAACAGCGCTTTGCGCGCCGCGAATCAATTCCACGCGTGCGGCGTTGTCGGCGGTGAAATCAGCAAAGTCGAGTGAACCGCCCGCATCGTTGATCGGAACGCCGTCAATCAGGACTTTGGTGTAATCCGATTCGCCTCCGCGAACGAATAGCGAAGTCACTCCGCCGCGACGAGAGGTTTGCGCCACTGTCACGCCCGGCGAAGATCGCAACGCATCGAAAATCGTCACCCGTTGCGACCGCAACAAATCCGTCGCCGAAATCACATACGCGCTGGCGGGCGTTTCGCCCAAGCGCGATTCGGTTCGCGTCGCCGAAACAATCACCGAATCTTCAATCGCGGCAGCCACCAGTGGGACGGCAATATTGAATTGTTGACCAGCGATGATTCTGATTGGCTGAGCGCCGCCTTGCTGAGTCAATCCGTCGGCTTCGACCGACAGCGTGTAATCGCCCGGCAACAGGTAATCGAACCCAAACTCACCGGCTTCGTTGCTGGTGGTTTCGCGCAAGGCAAGTTTGCCATTGAAAAACAGCACAATGCGCGCTCCGCGAATGGATGCCCCACGCGAATCCACGATCTTGCCAACCAGCGCGCCGCGCGAACTCTGCGCAAATGCGCCAATTGCCAACAGCGACATCAACATAAAACTTGCAGTCAATTTAAACTTCATAATTGCTTCCTCGATGAGTGAGTTGCACCGGATCAACAACGACCGGCTGGACGCGACGCTTCTGTCGGGCATCCGCTTGCTACCGGGTACTCTGTTTAGAGCCAATCAAACGCGAGCACGCGCTTTCAAAATTTCCAAGGTGGTTTTGCCGTCTTCGCCGTCACAGGCGATGCGCAATCGTTCTTCGCGTTCGGATTTGGAGAACGATTGTGAATTGGCAACCGGCGGGGCGCTTGGGATTTTCGCTGTTGCGATTTGCCAACGGGGACTTGGCATAAACTAAAGTCAGCTAAACCCAACACGCCTGAAATGCCAGTTTGTTCTTCATCTTTTCGCTGTCTTTCATGTTTCCACAGTCCAGAAAACTCGTGGATTGCCGCTGACTGGATGCGCATCCACCAGCAGCGAAGTCCCAAACAGTTCGCCAAGCGATTGTCCCGTCATGACTTCCGATGGCGTTCCGCAGGCCAACAATTGGCCGTCTTTGAGCAGCGCCACACGGTCGGCAAATTCTGCCGCCAGATTGATTTCGTGCGTGACGACCAACGCGCCCAGCCCGCGTTGCCGCGTCAAGGCTCGGATCAGGTGAAGCAGCGAAACCTGATGCGCGATGTCCGCGTTGGCCGTCGGCTCGTCCAGCAGCAACAGTTTTGCCTGTTGCGCTAATGCACGAGCCAGCACAACTCGTTGCCGTTCGCCGCTGGACAGTTCGTTGAAATAGCGACTGGCAAATTGCGATGCGTCCGTGTCAGCCAACGCCTGCATTGCCAGTTCGACATCACCCGGCGCGTCGAAACCAATTGCGCTGGCGTAAGCAAAGCGGCCCGTCAGCACGTATTCCAATGCCGTCAGCGGAAAGCGAACTTCGGCGGATTGAGCGACAATGGCAATTCGGTGCGCCAGTTCGCGGCGGGAAAAGCTTCGCACCGGTTGGCCGTCAAATGTCACTTCACCAGAAATTGGTTGCAACGCGCCATTCGCCACGCCGAGCAAGGTGGATTTGCCTGTTCCATTCGGCCCCAGCAAAGCGACAACCTCTCCGGCGCGAATTTCCAACGACACGCCGCTCAGCACTGCGCGTTGGTGATAGCCGAAATGAACATTTCTCAACATCAGCGCGCCGCTACTTTTTTCTTCCACGAAGTCACACGAAGGGTCACGAAGAAAAACAGAATCGCCTTCCTCTTTCTTCGTGTCCTTTTCGTGTGATTTCGTGGGAAATAACACCTGTTTACGGCTTCTCACCAACAGATAGATAAACACCGGTGCGCCAACCAGGGCAGTGATCGCTCCCGTTGGTAATTCGCGCGGAGCGATTACCGTTCGCGCCGCCGTATCGGCCAGCAACACCAGCAACGAACCAGCCAGCGCGCTGGCAGGAATGACCAATCGGTTGTCGGCTCCAACCGCCAGCCGCACCAAGTGCGGAACGACCAATCCAACGTAGCCAATCGCTCCCCCCGCGGCGACTGCGGCTCCTGTCACCAGCGAAGCCGTTACATGAACGACCCACCGCACGCGCGAAGTTTCCACGCCCAGCGCGAACGCATCGCGTTCGCCAACCATCATCAAATTCAACGCGCGCGATTGCGTCATCAGCGCAATCAGGCAAACGCCAACCGAAACCAATACAAAGATCAAACCTTCGTAACTGCCGCTGGAAAGATCGCCCAACAGCCACAACGTGATTTGTCGCAACTTGACGTTACTGGCCACGGAAGTCAGCAACGCGATCATTGATGCCAGGAAGGTGGAAAGCACGACTCCGGCCAACGCCATTCGCGCCGGATCGTCATCACGACGGCCTAACTGATAGACGATCAGCGTCGCAGCCATCGCGCCCGCAAAGCTGAAGACCGGCTGAGCAAACGTCAGGTTCGCCACCAGCAGAATCGCCAGAATCGAGCCAATCGCTGCTCCACCTGAAACGCCCAACACGTACGGATCAGCCAGCGGATTTCGCAGCAAGGCTTGAAACGCCGCTCCAGCCATTGCCAGCGCCGCGCCAACTCCGACGGCCAAACCGATGCGCGGCATTCGCAAACTGAACACGATGACATCTTGTTCCTGTGACAAGTCGCTCACGGCACCGGTCAGCTTCGTCGAAATCGCCGTCAGGATTTGCCAGGCACCGACGTGTTCGCTGCCGACCGCCAGCGCGAACATTGAGCAAAGCACCAACGCCAATCCCAATCCCAACAAGACAATCGTCGCCCGCCCCCGAGTCAGATAGCTGCCAGCCACTGAAACCAGCGGCGGAGTCAAACGTTGTTCTGTCAGCGCCTGTAATTTCATTTTTTTGATGGATGCAGACCTTCTGCCAATTGCTCCAACCCATCCACAATGCGCGGCCCCGGACGGTCAACCCAATCCGGATTGACGCGCACGATTCGATTCATTTTCAGCGCAGGAGTGACCGCAAAATCCTTGCGCAAATCTTCTTCTTTCACCAGTTCCGTACCGTGACTGGCCGGGGCGACGATCACTTCGGGCGCGCGAGCAATCGCGGTTTCGCGCGACAGTTGCGGGTAATCCGTCGGTTCATCACCAGTGATGGATTGTCCGCCCGCCAGCCGGATCAAATCCGTAATGAACGTTTTTTGCCCGGCGGTGATCAACGGCGCAGCCTGTAACACATACAACACTTTGGGTTTCGGCAAAGATTCAACTCGCGCTTCGACACTGGCGATGCGCTGCAACATGTCATCCTGAATCTTTTTTCCCTGTGCGGATGTGCCTGTCGCCATTCCCAATCCGAAAATTGATAACGCAACTTCACGCACGGTTTGAGGGTTGACGACATAAACAGGGATGCCCTGCCCGCTTAATTGTTCAGAAAGCCGTTCCAATTGACTGGCAGTGGTGATAACGACCAAATCAGGTTTTAGGGCGATCAGCCGCTCCAGATTGGGATTGAGCGTGTCGCCGACTTTTTCTATCCTTTTGGCTTCTACAGGAAAATCGCAGTAACTGGTCACACCGACAATTCGCTCTCCCAGCCCAAGAGCAAACAACATTTCGGTAATGCTTGGCGCCAGCGAGATAATGCGTTTGGGCAAAGCCTGAATCCTGATTTCGCGCCCCAATCCATCAATAATCGGGACAGTAATAGCAATGTCCCGTTCAGGCTTGCGCGCAGAGCACCCGATTAAGCCCAAAACCATCAACGCCACTGCCGCAAGTCCGGCCAGCCAGTGTTTATGTTTTTGTCGCAGCAATTTGTCCATAAGCCCTAAAAGCAAAAAAGCCTCGTACGCAAAAGCTAAAAGCATGCGTACGAGGCTTTGGGAATTCCAGAAACCAGAAAGAGATTTCCAAAGATGAAATCTGAGATCAGAAAACCCTGCTTTCGTCCTCTTTCAGCCGAAGAGTCATCGAAACAAACTTTCAGGCAGGTCTCCTGGCTTGGCCTGCGACGGCAACCTTCTCGCGCAAAAGGCGCAATGGCAATTAAGCATCGTCAGCAAATACTGGCCTTACAGTGGCGGTGACCACGCGGGATTTTCACCCGCTTCCCTATTCTCTCGCGTCCGTTTCACGGTCAGCGAGCACCTGAAAGCAATGAAAAGAGCTAACCAACTCGAAGCCGAACCCTAACACGCGCTCAGGAAGAAGGTCAACGCAACAAAAAAATTAAAAAAGGACTTGAGCTTCGCCTACTAAACATTGTAAAACTTAATTCTTCTGACCCCACATAATCAAAGTTAAACGTGATTCCCCCTGAAAACACCCCGACACTGACTCGAATCACTAACAAATTCTCTCCACAAACGAACTGGGCGAAACTCCATTCATCTCCCTTGAGTGAACCTATTGCATAAAACCGGAAAAGGAAGAATCAGGTGAATAACAACAAGCACATACTATTGGAAAAAATTGCTTCGCGCACGGCTCACGTTGGCGTCATTGGACTGGGATATGTTGGATTGCCGTTGGTCGTTGAATTCGCAGCCAGCGGGTTTAACTCCACAGGTTTTGAAGTGGATACGCGAAAGGCCGACTCTATCAATCAAGGCGAATCTTATATTCCCGATGTTCCGACTGCTCATGTGGCCGAACTTGTCGCCGCCCAAAAACTGCGGGCAACGACCGATTTTGGGCTGTTGAAAGAACAAGACATCATTATCATTTGCGTCCCCACACCGCTGAGAAAAACCAAAGACCCGGATGTTTCTTACATCTTGGCGGCGTCCGAGAAGATTCAGGCAGGAATGCGTCCGGGCCAGTTGATCATTTTGGAATCCACCACCTATCCGGGAACAACCGACGAAGTGTTGAGGCCAATATTTGACGAAACCGGCCACAAACTGGATGAAGATTACTTTCTGGCGTTTTCGCCTGAACGGGTTGATCCCGGCAACGAAAAATACAACACAAAAAACATCACCAAAGTGGTTGGCGGAGTCACCGCGATCAGCGCCGAAGTCGCGGCGGCGGCTTATGGCACCATCGTAGATCGCGTCCATCCGGTCAGTTCAGCTCGCGTCGCCGAAACCTGCAAACTGCTGGAAAACACCTTCCGCGCGGTGAACATTGGTTTGGTGAATGAACTGGCACAACTTTGCCACACGCTCAACATTGACACGTGGGAAGTGATTAGATCGGAAGAGCGTCGTGTAG
>ERZ650309.278-NODE-278-length-25816-cov-4.562168_pt1 | contig 25816 bp, 19 predicted proteins | sample MGYA00376245_ERZ650309 | MGnify/ENA primary metagenome ERZ650309 (study PRJEB26733, sample SAMN07839294) | wastewater metagenome | biome: urban; feature: wastewater treatment plant; material: waste water | place: USA: North Carolina | collected 2016-04-26 ...
GAATCCGCAAGCAAAGAAGTAGTCGTTTCCAGGAGCAAAAGATGAGTCAAAACTCTGCCGCATACGATGTTTGTGTTATCGGTTCCGGCTCAGCCGGTGGCGTGGTCGCCATGCAACTGGCCGAAAAAGGCGCTTCGGTTGTTGTGCTGGAAGCCGGCAAGTGGGTTGATCCGGCGAAGGATTTTTACTCCCACACGATGCCTTACGAATTGCCGAAAAACGGCAAAGGCTGGGACCCGCGCAAGCATCTGACCGTGGATCGCACAAAAGAACCCTTTACCAAAGCGGGCGAATATCAGCGCTTCGATCACTTCCTGACCAAAGCCGTCGGCGGAAAGTCGCTGCTGTGGGCAGGATTGAGCTGGCGCAACAGCACCTTTGATTTTGCGACGTGGCCGGTCAAATACGAAGAGTTGTCACCGTATTATGACCGCATGGAACGGTTGATGGGTGTAACAGGCAATTACGATCATCACCCGAATGTGCCGGACGGCGTCTTTCAGAAACCGCTGCCGTGGTTATGCGCGGCGCACCAGATCAAGAAAGGCTGTGACAAGCTGGATGCAAACAAGTTTCGGATGATCACCGCCCGGAAAGCCTTGCTGACCGAACGCCACGAATCCAAACGACCGGTTTGTCATTACTGCGGCCATTGCATGCGCGGATGCGACGTGGACGCCAAATACACTTCAGCCAACACGGCGATGCCGCGCGCCCTGAAAACCGGCAAATGCAAACTGATCCTGTTCGCCAACGCCGCCGAAGTATTGATGAGCAAAGACGGCAAAACGGCGACGGGCGTGCGGTATTTCGACGCGCGCACGCGCAAAAGTTACGACGTCAAAGCGAAGAAAATCGTTCTGGCTTGCGGGCCGATTGAATCTGCCCGGTTGTTGCTGATGTCGAAATCCGCGCACTTCCCGAATGGGCTGGCAAATTCCAGCGGGTTGGTCGGCAAAAATCTGATTACGCACACTTCGTCAGGCGTTCAAGGCTATTTAAAGCAATTGAATAACGCCGAAGTCTTTAACGACGACGGCACGGAAAGCAGTCACGCTTACATTGCGTCGTTTTACTGGAAAACGCCGCATCCGAATTTTCCAAAGGGCTATCACATCATTGTGGATTCCGGTTCGCGCGTCAGCAGTTCCAATCCTTCGTTCGGCCAGAACGTGCCGGGCTTTGGCGCGGATTTCAAACGCCAGGTACGCGAACGCGCCCCGTCGCTGATCAGCATGTATTCGCAAAACGGAATGATTCCCTCGCCGGAACGCTACGTGGAACTCGATCCAACGGTGAAAGATGTTTACGGCTTGCCGGTGCCCAAGGTGCATTTCAGTTTGACCACCGAAGATCGTGCGATTTCCAAGGATGCGACGGAAAAGATTTCCGAAATTATCGAAGCTTCCGGCGGCGTTATTACCGGCACAAACCCCCAGCCTGGCGTAGACAGCGTTCACTGGGTGGGAACCTGCAAAATGGGCAATGATGCGAAAACATCCGTGCTGACGCCGTTCCTGCAATCGCACGACGTGAAAAACCTGTTTGTCGCCGATGGCAGCGGATTCATTGATTATTCGGAAAAGAACCCGACGCTGACAGTCATGGCGTTGGCTTCGCGTTGCGCTGATTTTGTTTACGAAGAACTCAGGCGGGCCTAAAAGATCCGCATTCCACGACAGACGGACGTCTGTCGTGGAATGCGGGGAATTAACGTGGTTGCGTCAGCACTTTTTTCACGCTCTGTTTTGCGCCGGGCGGCGTGATTTCCAGGATCATAGAGGATTGCCGGAACGCGCGGTTGTCATTCGCAGTTTTCAGCGATTCTTGAACAAGACGGTCAAAGATTGCGAAAAAGGCGTTTGGCGTGAACTCATTCAGATCGTCCGAAATATCCATAAACTTTCCTGCGACTTTGGCCAAGTCCTTTTGCGGGATCGGTTTCTTGCCGAGCGTATCTGTTAAATCCTTCAACCGTTTCGCATAACTGTTTTCCAGACTGCAAACCGTGTCCAGAAGCTGAAGATCGGTTGTGGTTAGCCGAACGCGGATTGCCGCACCTTTGGTAAACCAGCCGGGCAGAGCGACGATTTTCAAGTCTTCGCGCTGCTGCAAAACCGTAAATCCTTCTTTGTCGTAAGCGTCGTGCAGCGATTGCTGAAGATTGGCAAACCCAATGCGCGCGGCAAAGTCGGTGGATTTCATCCCAACGTACTTGGAAGAAATCACCTGGCGCGTTGTCAGTTTGGCCAGGTTTTTCAGGTCTTTGGGAGTGATGGCTTTGAATGCCGCCTTCAGCATTTCGTCGTCATACTTCACAAAATACCGCACTACGACTTTTCCCAACCCTCCGGGAAATTGCTTGGTCAGGTCGCTGACAAATGTTGTCCGGCTGGTTTTGGTCAGCAAGCCGACGAACTCCGCCATGTCCAAATACCGTGTTAGCTCATCAGGCGTTGTTTGATCATCCGCTTGCAGCAGATCGTATTGAACAGACACGTTTCGCAAGGTCTGGATCAAATAATCCTTGGTCTTCGCATCGGTGGGAATGTTGGTTCCTTCGGGCTGAAACGTTTCGCCCAGCGCGCGCAACAGGAAATTACTTTCGATGGTTTCCTTGAACTTGCCGCCTTTTTTCTTCTTTTCGGTGATGGACGCTTCGGTGGCGAAAACGTGTAGCAAGCCTCCGGCAGTTTGTTCGATGGTTTGTTCGGCATTGACTGCCAATTGGCTCAGACTGTCGTCGCCCCAGCCGAGCACGTTAATCCGAAGCTGTGCGCTTTTCGTGAATGCGTGGGAAAAGACGCCTTGATTGACTTTGACGTATTTTGCCGAAAAGTTGGCCAGGGCTTTTTCAAAATCTCCCAGGGCGGCAGCGCGCGCAAGTTGCTGGCCTTCAGCCGTATTCAGGTCAAATTCAATGTCCAGCAGTTCCTTGTTGCGGGTGGCTCGTGTGTACGCGAAGTGCAGGTCGAAGGTGAATTTCTGGCTCACCGCCGCAGTGATTTTCGCGTACCAGTTGTTTTTGAAATCTTCGATGCGCTTCAGGTTGGTCTGCAAAAGCTGGAACGCCTTGTTGACGTCCGACTTTTTCAATTCCTCGAATGTCTTGCCAATGACTTTTCCCGCCAAATCCTGCAAGCGGGTGTCAGCCAGGTTTTTCAAATCATCAGGGCTGTTCAACGCATTGAGCTTGCCAATCAGCGGGTCAAGACCAAGTTCTTCTTTCAGTTTGGCCAGGAAGTCGCGGACAGGTTTGGTTGCGCCATCGGTAATGAAATCGTGCGCTTTTTGCGTCAGCTTGGTGAATTGCAGGAAATCCGCGTTCATCATCAGCAGCGGAAAAACATTTGTTCCCCAGATGATTTGCACCAGTTCCAATGTGCTGATCGAGTTTTCATCAGTGGTGTCATCGGAATTGATCAGATTGGCCAACTCCGCGGGATTGGAAACGCTGGCTAACAGCGTCAGCGCTTTTTGAAGCTGCGGGATTTTGCCTAAATAAGCGTGGTACATATCCACGATGTACTGATCCAGGTTGGTGTATGTGTCGGCAACTTTCTTGGCTGCGGCAAAAAACTCCTTGAAGGTGGTTGTGTCCACGACTTTGCCGATCAGGTCTTGCGACCATTTGTGGATGAAGTCGTTGGTCATTCCGCTCAGCTTCGCTTGTAATTCTTCCAGCGTGTCGAACTCCTGCGCTTTTTTGAAATAGCCAAGCACTGTTTCGGCGTCGGAACCGATCAGCCGCGTCAGGAATTCGTCTGCGCTACGTGGCAATCCGTTCAGTTTGGCAGAAGAGTCCAAATTGAAATCCGCCGTGAAGTTAAATTGCGAATCCCGGTTTTTACGAACGACAAATCGTACCCAGCCATCTTCCGCGCCTCGCCGAGCTTCGATGCTGAAATCGCCCGCAAGCTGATAACCAAACGAAACCGCCGCCATCGTTCGCAGCGCGTACTCCAGGCCGAGTTCCAGTTGATTGACATCGAACTTTTGCGTTCCGGCCATTTCGAAGCCCCATTTCAATCCGGCATTCAGCTTCAAATAACCGCCAAAGCGTGTGGCAATGACTTCACCTTTGGCGGGCAGTTCAGCGACGGAATCAATCTGTTGCGGCAAGCGCACACTGGCAAACAAATCACCAAGAATTTTGTCCGCTGTCAGGTCGGCGCTGTAAAGTTTTAACTGTTCGTAGGCGACGTTGCCGCCCGCAGCGATGCCGAACGTGGCGGAAAGCGTTCCGGCGGGAAAGGGAATCGGCGCGCCGCCGTCAGCTTTGACATCGCCTTGGGCGCTGAACAGCAGTCGCACATAAAGATTGCCATCCGTCAGCGTGTCCGTCAGACCATAAAATTTCAACACGTTTTCGTCTTCGTCGGTTTCGCTTTCCTTGGGCCAGATCAGGTGAATTTGATTGGCGGCGCTAGCGCTAACCCCCAGCATCAGCCCGGCTTTGCTGCCGAACTTGAAGTTCTGCCCGCCGTTCTGGTTGCTGTTGAAGCTGAAGCTGACATCGGCAATGCGATCCACGTCCGGCGAAAATTTGCCGTCATTGGCCAACAATTTCGCCCAGATGTTTTGGTCGCTTTGCAATTCAAACTGGCCGTCGCCTGAAAGAAATGATTTTTTGAAGGTGTCGCTGTTAATCAAAAAGATGTTTGGTACTGGCGGCATTGAATTCTCTCCTTGACCTAGATTGATGATTTGCCGAGACTGCCGCGGCACTTTGCCAGAACCAAAACCGAAAGGCGAACAACTTCGTTGAACAATCTGCTAAAAATTTGGGGCCGCCGATTGGTGACCATCACCGGGTTTGTGCTGGTCTGGCTGCTTGTTCTTTCCACGTTGCCTGTGACTTTATTGCTGGCGCTGGGGGCTGATGTGTTTCGCCGAAATCGGCTGGCGACAGCCAGGGCAATCTTGATGGCCGTTGTCTTCCTAAGCTGTGAAATGGTTGGCCTTTTGATGAGCCTGCTGATCTGGCTGTTTAGCTTTGTCTGGCTCGGTGGCGACAAAGAGCGGTATGTGCGATGGAACTTCAATTTGCAGCAATGGTGGGCAAATACCTTGTTTACCTCCGCTCAGCGAATTTATCAGTTGAAACTGGTTGTGACCGGCGACCGCATCGAAACCGGCCCGATCATTGTATTCATTCGCCACACCAGTCTGGCAGACACAATGTTGCCAGCGGCGCTGTTTTCACGACGGCAGAATTTCATGCTGCGGTATGTGCTGAAACGCGAATTGCTGTGGGACCCTTGCATTGACATTGTCGGCAATCGTATTCCGAACGCTTTTGTCGAACGCGGCACAGGAAACATCGGCGGAGGCATTGCGGTTGTTCAACGATTGATGAGCGATCTGACCGTGCGCGACGGCATTCTGATCTATCCCGAAGGCACGCGCTTTACCGAAGCGAAACGGAAACGCGCCTTGGCCCGGCTGGCACAACGAGAGGATTTGGCGTTATACGAAAAAGCGGCTGCCTTGAATCACGTATTGCCGCCACGGTTGGGCGGACCGCTGGCGATTCTGGAATTGAATGAACGCGCCGATGCCGTCTTTTGCGTTCACACCGGTTTGGAATCCGCCAACACCGCGCGCGATTTGCTGAGCGGCAAACTGGTTGGGCAAACCGTTCGCGCGCATTGTTGGCGCGTTGCCTTTGCGGACATTCCTCGCAATCCCGAAGCGCAAACTGATTGGTTGTACGAACATTGGGCGAAAGTGGACGAATGGGTTGGGAGCCAAGGCGTATGAATGTTTACATCCTCAATTTAACCGTGGTCGCTGTTGCGGTGCAGCTTTTGTGGGCGCTGAGCTTAAAACTGAAAGATGCCAGCATCGTGGACATTTTCTGGGGAATGGGGTTTGCGATCATTGCTGTCACAAGCTATCTGGCGACAGACGGGTTCGCGGGACGCAAACAACTGCTGACGATGCTGGTTGTCATCTGGGGAATCCGGCTGGCGTCGCACATCGGTAGCCGTAATATTGGCAAAGGCGAGGATTTTCGCTATCAGGCGATGCGGAAAAAACTGGGAGCCAGGTTTCCCATCGTCAGCCTGTTCACGGTGTTTTGGCTGCAAGGTGCGTTGATGTGGGTGATTTCCTTGCCGCTGCAAACGGCCCAAATTCCCGCGCAACCCGACCGGTTGACTGTGTTGGATTATGCTGGCGCGCTGATCTGGCTGATTGGATTTCTATTTGAAGCTGTTGGTGATTGGCAGTTGCGCCGGTTCAAATCCAACCCGGCAAATCAGGGCAAGTTGATGGATCAAGGATTATGGGCGTTTACCCGCCACCCGAACTATTTCGGCGACGCGCTGCTGTGGTGGGGATTTTACCTGATCGCCTGTGCCGCACACGGCTGGTGGACGGTGTTCAGTCCGGCGTTGATGACGCTCTTGTTATTGAAAGTTTCCGGTGTGGCGATGCTGGAACGCACGTTGAAAAAGACCAAACCTGATTATGAAGCCTACGCGCGGAGAACGAATGCGTTTCTGCCGTGGTTTCCGAAAGAAAGAGCCGAACGATGACTCGCAACCAACAGCTTGGCGTCTGGCTGCTGCTGACTCTTTTACTGGCGATTGCGGCATATCGCTGGCTGACCTTGCCACAATGAATTCCAAACCCAAACAACCTTTAATTGCCGTCGTGGGGCCAACCGCATCCGGCAAAAGCGATCTGGGCATTGCGCTTGCGCACCGGTTCAACGGCGAAATCGTCAATTGCGATTCGGTGCAAACCTATCGAGGCATTTATGTCGCCACGGCCAAAGTCCCGCCCGAAGAGCAGCAATCCATTCCGCATCATCTGATTGACATTGTTGAACCGACGTACAACCTGACTGCGGTGGAATGGGCAGAACGGGCAAGGGAAGTCATTGCCGACATTGAATCGCGCGGCAAACTGGCGCTGTTGGTTGGCGGAACCGGATTTTATTTGCGCGCGTTGACGACGAAGTTTTTCGATTCGCCGGAAATTGACGAAAGCCTGCGGCCAAGATTCCAGCGAATTTTGGAGCGTCGTGGCGCGGAGCATCTTCACCGCATGCTGGCGAAAGTTGATCCGCCGCTGGCGACAAAGTTTGCGGCCAAAGATTGGTCGCGAGTGATTCGCGCGCTGGAAGTTTATTTTTCTTCTGGCAAACCCCTGTCGGAATGGCAGGCGTTGAAACCGGAAGAGCCAACCGAAGACGCCGCGCGAATCTTTTATCTAGTGCTGGAACCGCCGCGCGAAACGCTGTACGACCGCATCAATCAGAGAACTGATTTGATGGTTGAGCGCGGCTTGCTAACGGAAATTGAAAATCTGATTGCTTCGGGCGTTCCTCATTCCGCCAAAGCGTTCAATGCGCATGGATACAAACGCTTTGTTGAGTATTTGCTGGGGCAGCGCACGCTGGAAAGCGCCATCGAACAGATGAAATTGGATACGCGCCATTATGCCAAGCGCCAATGGACTTGGTGGCGCGCTCAGCCAAATACATACTGGTTGCGCGGATTCGGGTTTGAGCAACAGGTGATTGAAGAAGCCACCCGAATTGTCGAAGCCAGGTTGTAGTTTCTCCCGACAAAAACTGCGAAGGATTCCGCAGACGCAAAAATCGGTTGCGGAAGTTTCCCCTTTTTTCAGCCTAACCCACTGCAAATTCAGCCGGAAAGGCTTTCCTACCCGGCACAGCCGTTGCTCACTCAAAGCCGTTAATGACTTGCCAATCGAATCCATTCCGTCAGGAGGGCTGCACGATGGGAGAGCACAACGTTTCGGTGAATCGTGACCTGCGCCAGGAACAGGCGTTTATGAAAGCCTTGCTGGCAGACCTTGCCGCATTGGAGCAAATGCTGGTTACAGGCAAGATTGAACGCGGCATTCATCGCATTGGCGCGGAGCAGGAACTGTTTCTGGTGGACGCCAACATGCGACCCGCACCGGTTGTGCTGGACGTTTTGCAATTGGCCAACGATCCCCGGCTAACGACGGAAATTGGCAAATTCAACCTGGAAGCCAATCTTTCCCCGCAATTGCTGGCGGGGGATGGATTGCGCCGGATGGAACAGGAGCTCCATGAAATTGTTGCCGTTGCTCGCCAGTCGGCAAATTCCATCCACGCTGAAATCGTGTTGGCGGGCATATTGCCGACCATTCATCAATCGGATTTGCGATTGGAAAATCTGGTTCCCAGTCCACGGTATCTGGCCTTGAACCAAGCCATGCACCAACTGCGCGGCGGCGCGTTCAACGTTTACATCAAAGGCCTGGATGAACTGCAAATGACGCACGACAACATCATGCTGGAAGCCTGCTGCACCAGTTTTCAGGTTCATTTGCAGGTGGCGGCAGAGGAATTCGCCCGGCTGTATAACTGGGCGCAGGTTATTACCGCGCCATTGTTGGCAGTGGCGGCAAATTCACCGGTCTTCCTGGGGCAAAGACTGTGGCACGAAACCCGAACTGCCCTGTTTCAGCATTCCACCGACGAACGGTCCCATACACGCCAATTGCGCAGCCATCCTTCGCGCGTCAGTTTTGGCAATGGCTGGGTTAAGGATTCTGTGATCGAAGTGTTCCGCGAAGAAATCGCCCGGTTCCGTGTATTGCTGACAAAAGAAACTGAAGAAGATGCGATGGAGGTTCTTTCGCGCGGCGAACTGCCATCGCTGGCGGCGTTGCGATTACACAACGGAACAGTCTGGCGCTGGAATCGCCCTTGTTACGGCGTCAAAGACGGCGTGGCGCATTTGCGAATCGAACAACGCGCCATGCCCGCCGGGCCGTCTGTGCTGGATGAAATGGCCAACGCGGCGTTTTTCTATGGCTTGATGACAGCATTGCCGTCGGAATTTGGAGACGTGGATCGGCTGATGCCATTTGACGACGCCAAGCAGAATTTTCTGGCCGCCGCGCGTCATGGTTTGAAAGCGCAATTCACTTGGTTGAATAAGAAAGATTATTCCGCCGCCGCGCTGATTGCGGAACAGTTGCTGCCGCTGGCGCGCGAAGGACTGAAGCAATCTTGCGTTGATTCCACAGATATCAACCGTTACCTGGATGTTCTGGAAGAGCGCATTCGCCACGATCAAAACGGCGCGCTTTGGTCATTGCGTTCGTTGTCGGCGATGGGCGAACAGGGCACGCGCGAATTGCGCAGCCGCATTCTGGTGGAGCAAATGATCGAACATCAGCAACACGATGACCCGATTCATCAATGGGCGCTGGCCAAGGCCGATGGTCCGCGCGATTGGAGTCATAGTTACCAAACGGTCAGCCAGTTAATGGCAACCGATTTGTTCACGGTGCGCCCGGACGATTTGATTGATCTGGCGGCAAGCGTGATGGACTGGAAACACATTCGCCACGTTCCGGTCGAAGACGACGAAGGCAAACTGGTCGGGCTGGTTTCTCATCGCGATTTGCTGCGTCTGTTGTCGCATGGATTGCTGGGCCGACAATCCCAACCCCTGGCCGTCAAGGAAGTGATGAAACGCGATTTGGTCACGGTTGCGCCGGATACGCTAACCCTGGAGGCATTGAAACTTATGCGGCGCTTGCGCGTTGGGTGTCTGCCCGTTGTCGAACAAGGCAAATTGATTGGCCTTGTTACCGCGTATGATTTTTTGGCGTTGTCGGCGGAAATCATCGAAAAACAGTCAGATGATTTGAATCCTTAGCCCGGCGGAAAACGATGGGCTTGCTTCGGCTGGGCAAGCTGCATAGTATTCCTTCTTCACAGACTGCCAATTACACAAAAATCAAAGAAGGAGACTGTCGAGATGCCTTATTCAGAAATGATGATTAAACCGATGCGAGACGATTTGACCCGAATCGGGTTTGAGGAAACGCGCACACCCGAAGCCGTGGACACGGCAATCAAAAATTCAACTGGCACGGTGCTGGTCGTGGTCAATTCCGTTTGCGGATGCGCCGCCGGCAAAGCCCGTCCTGGAATTGCTCGTGCGCTGCAACACGGCGTTCAACCCGACAAGAAAATCACCGTTTTTGCCGGAGCCGACATTGACGCCACGGCGCAAGCGCGCGGCTATTTCACAGGCTACCCGCCATCATCACCTTCCATCGGGCTGATGAAAGACGGCAAGCTGGTTTACATGCTGGAGCGTTACCAGATCGAAGGTCGCACCGCAGACCAGATTGCCGCTGAGTTAACCAATGCCTTCGATAAGTTCTGCGCGCCGCTGCAAGCCGCCGCGACAAATTGAAGGCGATTTTCCCGCATTTCGATGACGCAGGACACATCGCCCAAACAGCCCAATGATTATTACGCAAGTGTAGTAATCATTGGGCTGTTTTATCGAAGGGGCGGGGGCAGCACTAATTCCCACAAGCGACTAGAATGTCAGCGGGCACAGCTTTAGTTGAATTCATAATTTTTGCAAAAAGCGGGCAACTTACTTCAGCCAGTCGCGTTCAATCGTCACGCAACTTCTCCTATACGGAGAAACTCAACGCGAAATCTCAGAAGGGGAAAACTATGAACAGACTGTCTCTATTACTCTTTGCGATCTTGGCCGCCTGCCTGACGCATTCCACCGTGTACGCTTGTAGCTGTGCAGATCTCACTCCACCGATGGCATTTAACCAAGCCAAAGCCGTTTTTATTGGAAAAGTGCTGGGCGGAACTGAAAGCTGGGAATGGAAAAACCAAGCGGGTACTGCTCATCAACTTGAGGCAGGAAGCGTCCGCGTTGTTGTGGAAGAGGTCTTCAAAGGGGACCTGAGTGGCCAGATGATTCTCAATGTTAGCAGTATGAAGGGAACAAGCTGTGGGGATTATGGCCTTGAGCGGCATGTCAGTTACATCATCTATGCATACGGGGGAAGAGACGGCAACAGTCTCCATGATGGTCCCTGCTCACGAACAAGGCCTGCAAGTGGGGAGTATGCCCAAAAAGACCTGGATTTTCTGCGCAATCTGCCACCGCCTGGAGTCGGCGGTAACTTGCAAGGACGTATCTGGGCAGACTTAAGAAAAGGCGGGGCGACGCCGCTTCCCAACGTAAAAGTTAATATTCGCGCTGGGGAAAAACTCGTCAGCACTGTCCGTACAGACAACGAAGGTTCTTTTGAAGTCAAAAAACTTCAGCCAGGTGTTTACCGCGTGGAGCCTGAATTCCCCGAAAACTACATGGCGGAGCGTAAGAGCACAGAGGTTACGATTGAAGATCGTGGCACTGCAACGGTAGGTTTTGAAGCCTACTTAAATGGAGCCGTTTGGGGAACCATCTTTGATCGAGATGGGCTCGGCTTTAATGAAGCTTTTTTACATCTGGTTGAGAAGGGGCGCGAAAAAGGTAGATCAATTTACGGACATTCAACCGGAGAGGATGGCAGCTTTTTAGTTTCCGGCGTGCCGCCAGGAGAGTATTGGCTCTATCTGGAACTCCGATCCAACGACTACAGAAACAATAAGCGCTTTTATTACCCAGGCACCTATGAGGCTGGAGAAGCAGCTACCATCAAAGTTGAATTAGGTGGAAAAGTTGAAGGGCTCAGGTTCCTCCTGCCAGAAGAATTCAAAGTTCGCACAATCCAGGGACAGGTTGTTTGGGAAGATGGCAAGCCCGCCGCCAATGTAGAAGTCATGTTGCTATGTCCGCAAAGCGCCAAAGCGGGCGGGTTTGCCGTTGAATCTAGTCCTCCCCGCGTACAGACAGATGAAGAGGGAAATTTCGAGCTTGTAGGGTTTACAGGAGAGGTTTACTGGCTTGAAGCAAGGGCCGGTGAGACAGATGCTAACGCTCAGAAATCAGTTTCACTGCATTCAGCACCAAAGAAACTGACTGTCATTGAAAACATAAAGGACTTACGACTATCCCTCACCGAAAAAGGATTCAGCGGTGGTTGCGGGGATAAGAAGTAATAACTCCGCTTAACGGCGACAGTGCGGGAAAAACCTAAAATCAAACACAAGTTGCAACAAAACAAAGGCTGGAAGAGACGTCTCTTCCAGCCTTTGTTTTTCGCAATCAACGATTGACCGTTAGCCCAGACCGCGAATCGAAATGAGCATGTTTTTCAGGCTGCTGGTGGCGTCAATCGCCGCGGTCGGTTCGTGGCCGCAGTGCATCATGCAATTCTGGCATTTGGAATTGCCGCTCTTGCGCCCGTAATTGTCCCAGTTTGTCTCTTCCAGATATTCCTTGAAGCTTTGCGCGTACCCGTCGCTGAACATATAGCAGGGTTTTTGCCAACCGAAGATGTTGTAATTCGGGCTGCCCCAAGGCGTGCATTCGTAATCAATTTCGCCCATCAAAAACTTCAGGTACAGCGGCGACTGGTTGAATACCCATTTCTTGCCACGTTTGGTGGAAAGCGGACCAAGCACCTGACGGAACAGGTCGTTGGTTTTTTGCCGGGACAAAAAATGATCCTGGTCAGGCGCTTTTTCGTACGCATACCCCGGCGCAATCGTCATTCCGTCCACGCCCAGATCGGCCAGCATATCGAACATTTCATGCAATCCGTCCGGCGTTTCACCGTCAAAAACCGTCGTGTTGGTGTTGACGCGAAAGCCTGCGGCTTTGGCTTTTTTGATGGCTTCGATGGCAATATCGAAAATCCCATCGCGATCCACGGAATGATCATGACGGTCGCGCATTCCGTCCAGGTGAACGTTAAAGGTCAGGTATGGGGACGGCTCGAACCGATGCAGATTCTTTTCCATCAGGATCGCATTCGTGCAAAGGTAGACGAACTTCCTGCGCTCGATCATGCCCTTGGTAATCACGTCAATTTCCGGGTGCAGCAACGGCTCGCCACCGGCAATGGTGACGACTGGCGCGCCACAATCGTCAATCGCTTTGAACGCCTGTTCGGGCGTCATGTTCTTTTTCAGAATCTCGCCCGGATACTGAATCTTGCCGCAGCCGACACACGCCAGATTGCAGCGGAACAGCGGTTCCAGCATCAGAACCAGCGGGTATTGTTTATTGCCTTTGAGTTTTTGTTTGAAAATATATCCGCCCACCATGGCGGCCTGCCGCAACGAAATAGCCATCACTTCCTCGCTTCTCTAAAGTTGTATATTGGAAACCGTTTTGTTAGCAAAATCGTGGCGTATGCTAGCACACAGGTTCAGGTTGCCACAAAAACAGACTGTCCGAATAAACCCGCCGACTTGATAGGTTGCGTATCGCAAATTAGCCATTATCTGTCAGGAGTGTTTCGGGAAAAGCTCAGAGTTCTGGACACAGGGTCCGCGACTTCCAGCTTTAAGATTAACTCCTGGCCAAGCAGGATTTGAACCTCTCCGATGCTGAGCACTGTTCCTTCTTCCAAAAGAACGCCAGGTTGACCAGGCGCAAAGGCAGACGTTGACACCAATGTACGGATCGGCGGGTCTGCGATCTGCACCACCACGCCATCGGTGCGCAATGCAATCACAGTTGCCGGGAACAGCTCTCCTTCACGCCCGTGTAAAAGCTGCGCTTCGACATAATCCAGAATCTGGCTTTCCAGCCGATGAGACAGGCTATCGGAATCCGCCATAACCTTGGGCAGTTCCGAAAGGGGTGCGAGCAGTTCTTCGCCGGGAGCATGTTCTGAAGACAACGCCACCAGTAAATCCAGCACGTACCGATCTGCCAATCGGCGAAGCGGCGCGGTGACATGCGCATAGAACGCGGCAATGCCCGCATGTCTGTCGTGTGGTTTCGGGGTTCCTTGAAAAGGAACGTAGCGAGCGCCTCCGGTGACTCTGGCTGCCTGATGAAGCAAAACGGCATGCATAGGAATGTGCGGGTCCAGGCTGCGCACAAAATCGTCGTAATCCATATCTGCGGGCCAGGCGATGCCCAGCGCTTTGGCTGTCAGTTCCAGGGCTTGCAAACGATCGTGGCGCGGAGGCGCTAAAGAACGCAATAACCCCACGCCGTGCCGAATCATCAGTTGCGCAGCGCCCATGCCCGTCATCAGCGAAATTTGGGCATTCCATTCTTCCACGTCGCTGGAAGTTTCAAACGCCAACCGGTATCCGCTGACTGCTGCCGACCAGCGTTGCACTTGTTGCGATGGAATGCGCAGGCTAACGCCGCCGCGTTCGGCCTCAAGTTGTTGCCGCTTGCGCCCGATTTCTTCCAGCAGCGTCAATGAAAGCGACCATTCTTTCCCAGCGAGCAGGCCGCTTCCGGGAAGTTGCCGTTCCTGCGCAAGGTGATCGCTGACTTCCGGATACGCAAGCTGTGCCTGGCTGCGAACAATGGCTCGCGCCACATCCAGCGATTCTACTTCTGCACGTGGATTCAACGTGAAAGTGAACACAACGGCAGGACGCAGTTCACCAGCCAGCAAACTCGCCCCCCCTTCACTAAGAACCGGAGGATACAGCGGAGTTTTCAGATCAGGACTATAGAGCGTTTGTCCTCTGTTCCAGGCCTCGCGTTCAATCGCGCCACCGTGTTGTGCGAAGAACCCCACGTCGGCAATCGCATATCGCACCAGATACCCGTCCCCTTGCCGTTGCATAAACAGCGCCTGATCCAGGTCCAGGCTGCCAGGAGGATCAATCGTGATGAAGGGAACCGTCTGCAGATTGAGATACAAGTTCGAAGATTGTTCAGACTGGAATTCGCGGTGGGCTGCCGCTTCTGCTTCAGCAAGCGTGTCTGGCGGAAACCTTTGTGGGATGTTTAACTCGTCGCGGATTTGCTGGAAGTTGTTGGGCAAGTCGTAATTGTTTGTCATAGAGGCTTATGATTTGTACTGGCGCGAAGCCTTGAATGCCACGCCTTCGTCATACGTTGTTCGTGTTTGGGATGCGCGCGGATTCTACCATTTGCCTGTCAAATTGGGAGCGAGGTTTGCTTGCACAACAAGTACATTCATTTCAGCCACAGAGATTACGCAGGACGTATAGTTTGTGACTTCCAAACAGGCTCAGTACCCTTCTAATTCCCGGCACGCTGATTACGTTGGAAGATGCGATGCCTTCCCCTCTTCGGTTGCGTGTGTCGCTGGCATTTCAGCGGCTTCAGTCCGTGGATGTTTCCTGAAGCTCGAACGCAGCTTGTCTTGTGCAGCTTCCATGTAAACGTAAACGACCGGCGTGATGTAAAGCGTCAGCAATTGTGAAACCAGCAATCCGCCCACAACCGCCAACCCCAAAGGCCGTCGCGATTCAGCACCTGCACCGAATCCCAGTGCAATGGGCAATGTGCCCAACAGCGCCGCCATCGTTGTCATCATGATGGGGCGAAATCGGAGCAGACAACCTTCAAAAATGGCATCTTCCGGAGATTTGCCTTCATTGCGCTGCGCTTCCAGCGCGAAGTCAATCATCATAATCGCATTCTTTTTGACGATCCCAATCAGCATCACCAGTCCGACGAAAGCGTACACGTTCAAGTCAACGCCGAAAATCATCAGCGTCAACAATGCTCCGAACCCTGCCGACGGGAGGCCGGAAAGAATCGTCAGCGGATGAATAAGGCTTTCGTACAAAATGCCCAGCACGATGTAAATGACCAGGATGGCGACCAACAGCAGCAAGCCTAGTCCGGCGAGCGATGATTGAAAAACTTGCGCCGTTCCTTGGAACGACGTGCTGATCGTTCCCGGTAATCGCATGGCGTTGACGGTTTCCTGAACCCGATTGACCGCGTCGCCGATGGAAACACCTGGCCGTAGGTTGAAGGAAATTGTGACCGACGGCAATTGGCCGGAATGGTTCACCGTCAACGGCCCCACGCCGGGTTTCAGAGTGGCCACGGTGCCAAGCGGAATTTGTTGTTTGCCATCCGCAGAACGGACGTATAGCTGTGACAGCGCCGCCGGGTCAGCCTGATATTCCGGCGCGACTTCCATGATCACGTGATACTGATTGCTGGGCGTGTAAATGGTCGAAACCTGCCGCTGGCCGTAAGAGCCATAAAGCGCGCTTTCGATTTGATTGGCAGAAATTCCCAGCGCCTGAGCTTTGTCCCGGTCAATGTCCACGGTGATTTGCGGACTGGTGATCTGCAAATCCGTCGTCACATCTTGCAGAATGGAAAGCTGTCGAATCTTTTCCTCCACCTGTGGCGCTGATTCGTACAATTCCCGCGTGTCTGCATCCTGCAACGTGAATTGATATTGTCCCTTGCTGGTTCTTCCGCCAACGTTAATGGCCGGAGGATTCTGCAAATAAACGTTCAACCCCGGAATGCGCGAAAGCTTTGGCCGTAATTCCTGAATGACTTCGTCCGCGCTGAGTTCGCGTTCTTCACGAGGTTTCAGGCGAATCAGGAAGCGTCCATTGTTGGACGTTGAATTTGGCCCCCCTGCGCCAACCGAAGACATGAACCCTGCGATGTTGGGGTCTTTTTGCAAAATTGCAGCAGCTTCCTGCTGATGTTTGACCATGGCGTCAAAAGAAATGTCTTGCGCGGCTTCGGTGGTTGCGCTGATTTGTCCTGTGTCTTCACTGGGAATGAAGCCTTTGGGAATGACCATGAACAGATAAACGGTCACAGCCAGAACCAGCCCTGAAACGATCATGGTCGCCATACGGTGCCGCATCACCAATTCCAGTGTCCACTTATAGCTGGCCAGCATTGCATCGAACACACGTTCTGAAGCTCTGTAAAGGCGATTATGGTTTTTCTTGTCGTGGGATTTCAGAAAACGGCTGCCAAGCATGGGCGTCAGCGTCAACGAAACAAATCCGGAAACCAGAATTGCCGCCATAATGGTCACGGCGAACTCCCGTAGCAAGCGGCCCAGAATGCCCGCCATAAACAGCACTGGGATGAAAACAGCGGCCAGCGAAATCGTCATGGAAACAATCGTAAAGCCAATTTCGCGCGCGCCTTTTAGCGCCGCATCAAACGGTTTTTCGCCCAGTTCAATATGCCGGACGATGTTTTCCAGCATGACAATGGCGTCATCCACCACGAAACCTACCGAAAGCGTCAGCGCCATCATCGAAAGGTTATCCATCGTGTACCCCAGCAGGTACATCAGCGCGAAGGTTCCAAACAGGGACATCGGCACGGCCAGACTGGGAATGATGGTTGCCGACAAATTGCGCAGGAAAAGAAAAATTACCAGCACGACCAAACAGATGGTCAGCACCAACGTGAATTTCACATCGCTGATGGATTCCCGAATGCTCTGCGACCGGTCAAACAGGATGTTCAGATCAACCGCTGCGGGCATTTGCTCACGGAACGCTGGCAACAGATTTTTGACGTTGTCCACCACCTCGACGGTGTTGGTGCCGGGCTGACGCTGAATGGCCAGCACAATCGCGCGCGTATCGTTAAACCAGCTTGCGACTTTGTCGTTTTCAACGCTGTCCATGACACGCGCCAGTTCACCCAACCGCACCGGCGAACCGTTTTGGTAAGCGACGATGACCGGACGATAGGCGGCTGCATCTTCAAGCTGGCCGTTGGCTTCGACACGAAGCGATTTCTGCGGGCCTTGCAGTGTGCCGGTGGGTAGGTTGGCGTTTGATTGCTGAATTGCCTGTTGCACCTGATCCAGTCCGATGCCGCGTGAAGCCAGCGCGTTTGGGTCAACCTGGACGCGCACGGCGTATTTTTGCGAACCGTATACTGAAACCTGGGCAACGCCGTTGATCATTGAAATGCGCTGCGCCAACAGCGTTTCTGCGTATTCGTCCACTGCGGATAGCGGCAGCGTGGGGGAACTCAGCGTCAGGTACAGCACAGGCTGGTCTGCCGGATTGACTTTGCGGTACGAAGGCGGAGAAGGCATTTCTGTCGGCAATTGCCTGCCCGCGCTGGCGATGGCGGACTGAACGTCTTGCGCCGCCGCATCAATGTCCCGGCTAAGATTGAACTGCACAACGATGTTCGTCGAACCCTGCGAATTCGTCGAAGTCATGTTGTCAATGCCTGCGATGGTAGAAAGTTGCTTTTCCAACGGCGTCGCGACCGAGGCTGCCATCGTATCCGGACTTGCGCCCGGCAAACTGGCGCTGATGCTGATGGTCGGATAATCCACGTTGGGCAATTCGCTGACAGGCAGCAACTTGTAACCCATAACGCCAAAAATCAAAATGCCCGCCATCACCAGCCCCGTAGCGATAGGGCGGCGGATAAAGAGTTCTGCGATGTTCATGGATTATTCTCCCGTCTTCCCCATTGCTGGTGCGGTTTCTTGCGCCTGCGTAAGCTTTTCGCCGTTGTTGGCGGCTCTGATTCGACTGCCCGGTCGCAAGCGCAACTGGCCATCTGTCACAACGGTTTCCCCAACCGTTACGCCGCTGCTGACAATGGTCTTTTCCCCGGCGGTTCGCTGCACTTCCACATCGCGCGATTCCACCGTCTGGTCGGGTTTAACGACAAACACGTATCGTCCTTTTTGGCCGGTTTGCACGGCGGACGATGGGATGACAACGGCGTCAGATTGAACCGTCAGGGTCATGGCAATGTTGACGAATTGACCTGGCCACAATCGTTGTTGGTCGTTGGTAAAGGTGGCTTTTAGTTTCACGGTTCCGGTTGCCGTATCAACCGCGTTGTTGACGAAACTTAGTGTGCCCTGTTCTGGCGGCCCGCCGTCATTGGGAATTGTGGCCGTTACTAAAAGCGCGCTCTGCGCCATATACCGTTTGATGTCGGGCAACTGGGTTTCCGGCACAGAAAAGCTGACGAAAATCGGGCTGATCTGATTGATGGTTACGAGCGGATTCGTGTCGTTTGCCTTTACGACATTGCCTTGATGGATCATCAGCGTGCCTGTGCGCCCGCTGATCGGTGCGCGAATGTCCGTGTAACCCAACTGCACCCTGGAAGCAGTGGCAGCGGCTTTGGCCGCATTCACGCTTTCTTGTTCCGAAGCGATTGCAGCCTGATCGGCTTTGACCACGGCTGCCAACGCATCGGCATTGGTGCGCGCCTGGTCATATTGCTCTCTGGAAATCACGCCTTCTTTGTAAAGCGTTTCATATCGTTGTGCGGTTACTTCGGCAGTTTTGGCTTGCGCCATGTCTTTGGCCAGATTCGCTTCGGCTTGCTTCTGTTGGCCGAAAGCTCTGGACTGATTCGCCAACGCTTCCGCAACGCCAGCCTGAGACGGTCTGGGGTCAATTGTAAAAAGCGGGTCGCCTTTCCTGACGAACTGTCCCTCGGTGAAATGAACTTTCGTCAATTGCCCGTTCGCTTCCGAGGTGACTGCCACTGTTGAAGAGGCTTCGACGTTTCCAATGGCGCTGATCTGAAGCGGTACGGATTCCTGTGTAACACTGGCCGTCGTGACGGGAATTGCGGGAGATTGATTGGATTGTGCGGCTTGTTGTTTTTTCTCCAACAAGCGGGGAAGCAGGATAGCTCCTAAAACAATTAGCCCCAGAATGGCGATCAAAGTGAACTTGCGATCCGTTACCTTCGGAAGAAAGCGATTTTGTATGCGAGTTTCCATGATGTGTTCTCCTCATTCCTCCCACTCTCTGGCCGAAGCTGTATGAACCGATTACAAACTTCGGCTTCGGTTTGTATAACAGCGGCAAATCAGCAACTGATATGCCGTTTGCCCTTTCTTTTAAGCGTGACGACGCGGGCGAGTTTTCAGTCACAGCGCAAGCATTGTTTGGGGAGAATTAACGAAGCAAACGTGGATGCCGCATTCCCAGCCTGAATCGGAGACGAACGATCTGATTGCCGCCAGACAAATTCAGCACACTGGCTTTCACTTCTGACAATTCTGCCTCATTATCGGTGCAATGGATTTCCATGAAGAGACACAACTCGTCCCTTGCCCAGAGTGTCGTCATCTGAACTCAACAAACTATGACATTTGTTCCAACTGTGGCTTCATTCTGCACGCAAAATCCATCCGCATCCGTGGCGCGATTTTGGTCGGTCTTGGACTTTTGCTGAGTGTGGGGATGAGCTATCTGCTGATGTGGATTGCTTTGATTATCCGTCAGTCCGCAGACCCAAGGGCATCGGTCCGGTTTAGCGGCAGTTCTATGGCTGCTGCGGCGATCTTTGCTCTTTTGGGCTTCATACTCTTGTTTGGAATAGTCTGCATTGTGATGGGCAGTTGGATGGCGCGTCATGGATACCGCAATTCAAAACTGACGCGGATTGTGTGGACATTTGCCGTCATATTTTGGATTCTTGGCGTGGGCGTCTGGGTGTTTGACCTGTTCTATGGTAATTCATAAAAATCCGGCAGCGAGATCGGATGCAAGCTGAGACAAGAATGATTCCGACGGGAAGAGTGACCAATGAATAATAATGAAAACATGATCGAAACCGATCTGGACAAGGACAGTAACCAGGACGTAGCCATTGTCGAACTCGGATCTGAAATCGCCGGCGTGGCAGAACCGAATCGCACCCGGCAGATTGCAGATACGCCTCCTGCTGTTGATATCAGTGAAAGGGAAACTGGGGGCTTATCCCGAAAAGACATTCTGATTCTGGTTGTGGACGATCATGCAGACAGCGCAGCTCTGCTGAGCTTTGATCTTCAACGGCAGGGGTATCGTGTGGTGACGGCTTCGAACGGCATTGAAGCGATCAAAGTCGCTTCCCTGATGCTGCCCAATCTCATTGTCATGGATATTGGAATGCCGGAATTAGATGGGTTGGCGGCGACTAGCAAGATTCGCGAAAACGAAGCGTTACGGGCCGTGCCTGTGATTGCCGTTACAGCATTTTCTACAGCAGGATTTCGGCGCGCGGCTTACGATGTCGGGTTTGATGGATACATGACCAAGCCCGTTGATCTGCAACAGTTGCATGAACTCATTGTCAGGCTACTTTCTGAAGCCGAAGAAAAGAAAGCGAATTTGAATAGCAGCGGTATAAGTTACGAAACCATTGAGAAGTGATGATCCGCATGAAAAAAAGGGATGAGCCTTGGAAAAGTGCTCATCCCTTTGATTTTAAGCGACATCAAGAATTCGCCGCTTTTTGATTTGATTGATGGGCTTGCCGCGACTCGAACGCGGGACCTACTGCTTAGGAGGCAGTCGCTCTATCCACCTGAGCTACAAGCCCTGTCAAAATTACGACGCATATCTTAACAGCGAGAATACATCATAACCAGCCAGCCGCTCGCGTCCCGGCAAAAATTCCAGTTCCACCATAAACGACAACCCGACGACATTGCCGCCCAGCTTTTCGACCAATTGGGTAACGGCTTTGGCTGTGCCACCCGTCGCCAACAAATCATCCACGATGATGACGTTGTGGCCAGAGCCAATCGCATCGCGGTGAATTTCCAACGTGTCAGTTCCGTATTCCAGTTCGTAACTGACGCTCTCTTTTTCGGCAGGCAGCTTTTTCGGTTTGCGGACCGGAACGAATCCAGCGCCGATTTGCGCGGCGATGTATGGCGCAAAGATGAACCCGCGCGATTCAATGCCGATGACGGTGTCAATCGGACGGCCTTGGTACCGAGCCGTCAATTGATCCAGCGCGGTTTTCAATCCGGCGGGATGTTTCAACAGCGTCGTGATGTCGTAAAACAGAATGCCGGGTTTGGGGAAATCGGGAACTTCGCGGATAAGGTTTTTCAGTTCTTGTTCAATCGTGGAATCAGCAGACATTTGGGTGCAGGTCTCCTTGGATTAATGATCAATGCGGAAATCGCGGTAACGTCCGGTCACCGTCAAATCGGTTTCTTCAATGTCGGTCACTTCAGCCATCATGGGGCCGGTCGCCAGTTCGGTTTTGAACGCATCCATCGCGTCGCGGTCACCTTCAACCAGGACTTCGACGCGGCCATCGGGCAGGTTGCGAACCGTGCCCAGCACTTGATGCCGGGCCGCTGCCCGCATCGCAAAAAAGCGATAGCCGACTCCTTGAACCATACCGCTGATGATGAACCGTCTGGCAACCATAGGAATTTTTGAAACGCGCCCGGGGAAAACTTGACTGCGGAAAACCCGAAAGGCAAAGTCCAACAAGCATTTCGGATACATCACAATCATTTTTACTGTTTCTGTATTGAAGCCGGAAGTTATCCGTTGGGCTGCGGACTTGTCAATTGTAGGTGATAGGCGGGCCAGCGGCTTTCCGTACCTGTAGCGAGGAACCATGATCAATTCCCAATTCACCAGACGCGATTACCTGAAACTGATGGGCGCCAGCGCAAGCCTTGCCGCAACGGATTTCACCGCTCTTGCCACGCCATTTGCTGAAGACGAAAAAGACCACCGCATGAAATGGTGGCGTGATGCCCGGTTCGGCATGTTCATTCATTGGGGCTTGTACGCCGTTCCGGCAGGCGAATGGAAAGGCAAAAAAACGCCGCGCGTGGGCGAATGGATCATGCACGATCTGCAAATTCCGGTGGACGAATATACGCCGTTGGTGAAAGAGTTTAATCCCATCAAATACGATGCGCGCGCCTGGGTTCGCACGGCCAAAGACGCCGGAATGAAATACATCGTCATCACGTCCAAACATCACGACGGATTTTGCCTGTGGGATTCCAAGGTCGGCGATTACGACATTGCCGCAACGCCTTATAAGCGCGATCTGCTGAAACCGCTGGCCGCCGCCTGCAAAGCCGAGGGCGTGCGGCTGTGTTTTTACCATTCGATCATGGATTGGCATCATCCGGATTACCTGCCGCGCCGCAAATGGGACACGCGCCCGGCGGACAAGGCCAACCTGGATCGCTATATCGCTTACATGAAAGCGCAGTTGAAAGAATTGGTCGTCAATTACGATCCCGGCGTGTTGTGGTTTGACGGCGAATGGGAATCCACCTGGACGCACGAAAATGGCGTAGATTTGTACAACTACGTTCGCAGCTTGAAGCCAGGCATTCTGATCAACAACCGCGTGGACAAAGGCCGCCAGGGGATGCAGGGGCTGACCAAGGCTGGCGATTTCAAAGGAGATTTCGGCACGCCCGAACAGGAAATTCCGCCAAGCGGTTTGCCCGGCGTGGATTGGGAATCGTGCATGACGATGAACGACACCTGGGGATACCGCAAAGACGACAATAACTGGAAATCCGGCGAACGCCTAATCCGCAACTTGATTGATACCGCCAGCAAAGGTGGAAATTACCTGTTGAACGTTGGCCCGACAGCCGAAGGATTAATCCCAGCGCCCAGCGTTGAACGTCTGGCAGCAATGGGGCGTTGGATGAAAAACAACAGCGAAGCCATTTACGGCACAACTGCCAGCCCGATTGGCAAACCCGCCTGGGGACGTTGCACAGTGAAATCCGGCAAACTGTATTTGCACGTGTTTGACTGGCCAAAAGATGGCAAGCTGACAATACCCGTCGGGAACGACGCCGCGAAAGCTGCGTTGTTGGCTGATCCGCGCAAGCCATTGACCGTGACGAAATCCGACCAGGGGTTGACGATTCAATTGCCGCCCACAGCGCCGGACGCCATCGCCAGCGTCATCGCCGTTGATGTGAAGGGCGTGCTGCAGGCAAAGTGAGCCAGTTTTCGCCATGAAAAATACTTCCAGCATTTACGACAGCAATCGCCTGGCTAAAAGCTATGCCCATCACCGTCCGCCAGTGCATCCGGCAATTATTCGTAAACTTGGCGAACGCTTGGGGACCGCGAAAAAACTTCCGTGCGCCCTGGACGTTGGCTGCGGAGCCGGACTTTCCACCGCCGCACTGGAACCGCTGGCAGAATTTGTCGTTGGCATCGAACCCATTCAAGCCATGTTGGCGTACCGAACCGTCGTCGCGCCCAAGGCAAACTTTCTGGTTGCCCAAGCCGAACGATTGCCCTTTGCCGCCAGCACGTTCGACCTGATCACCGCCGCAGGCTCCGTCAATTACGCCAACCTGGATTTATTTTTCCCCGAAGTCGAACGCGTGCTGGCCGAAGCAGGCGTGCTGGTGATTTACGATTTTTCCGCTGGCCGCCGGTTTCGGAATGATGACCGTTTGGAACATTGGTACACCGAATTCGAGCGCCGCTACCCTCCGCAACCCGGCTACGCGCTGGACGTAACGGCGCTGGATTACGCGAAATACGGTTTGCGGCTGAGCCATTACGAACCGCTGGAAGTCGCTTTACCGATGACGTTTGATGCGTATCTAGCTTACGCTCTCAGCGAAACCAGCGTCGAACAAGCGATTAAGCAGGGTACGCCCGAAACAGAAATTCGCGACTGGTGTCAGCGCACCTTGGCTGAAGTGTTTGCCGATGACACAAGCGAAGTGATGTTTGATGCTTACTTCGCTTGCATAACGCGGGCTGCCTCGCACAACCATCAAGTATAAAATCCAGCCAGTTATTCCAGCGCCAAAATATCTAAGAGTGGTAGCCCGGAATCCCAACGGGATTCCATCGGCCAGCCCAAGGTTGCGGGTCGCCCGCTACCTTGGGGAAACGTCCGTTCAAATCCGCCAATCCCAACGGGGTTGTGTCTTTCACCAGGCGTCACGCCAATGCATGCATAACCCCGTTGGGGGTGATGAGATGATTGACGGCACCGCAGACCCAGGGTAGCAGCACGGCTGCAACCCTGGGCTGAAGGACATTGCCCCGTTGGGGCAAATTGATGGGAGGTGCGCGAGGTTCCCAGATGTTGCGTTGTTGCGAGACGTTGCGTTGCTTCGAGACGTTGCGTCATTCCCAAACGTAACGTTCGTCCCATTCTACATTCTATGTTGTGTTTGCGGAGGAGCGCTCTGTATTCATCCTGAAACGCTTGTTTTTGGTGATGCTGTTCCTGGTTGGCAATGTAGTTGCTGGTTTGGTCCAGGGCAGAGCGGCTGACCGAAAACGCGCCGTATCCGCCTTGCCAAGCAAACTCCGAAGAATCGGGATCGCGTTGTTTGATCCAGATGCTGGAAACACGTTTGAGTTCCTTTACCCAATCGGCTTGCGTGATGGTGCGCGACATCCGGCAAAGCAGGTGAACATGATCTTCGACACCACCCACGATCAGCGGCGGACATTCCAGGGTTTTCGATGTGCCGCCTAAATACGCATGCATTTCCTGACGCAGGATTGGATCGCGCAGAAACGGCTGACGATGCTTGGTCGAGAAGACCAGATGAAGATAGACGCATGACAATGACTGTGGCATCGGTTGCTCCTATTGACGCAACCCCGTTGGGGTTGATGGCTTGGGTTCTTGTCCCCAGAGTAGCGGCTGGGCCGCAACTCTGGGCTGAAGGATGCAGGCCATTTGGGTCAAAAGAGGCCAAAGGGGCGGGGTGGCAGAGAAGGTAATAGGAGAATCCGGGCAAAAGAGCAATATCTGATTTTGCCATTGCGCCAGCCTTTCAACAGCTTGAAGCTTTGGAACGAAAGCGTTTTTTCGCATCACACCGATTGGTTTCAACGACTTGTCAGAGCGCAGTTCGTGATGCGGTGGTCAAAGCGGGCGTCGTCCTCTACACTTTCAACCGGCAATTCCTCCAGTGTTATGGACTGCAGCTTTTGAGCTGCGAACAATTCCAAAAGAGCAATGACGATTTCTAACAGGTTTTTTTTGCGTGGCGGGTTTCTTTCCGTGTGTGTGGCAGTCGTTCTTATCTTCTTGCCGGTGTTAGCGCAGGAGCAAAAAATCCAGGCGCTCACGCAACAGTTGCAGGACAAAGACAAGCAGGTTCGGTTGGCGGCGCTCCGCGAAGCCAAGAAATTGGGCGTCGAAGCGAAGGCTGTGGTTCCGGCGCTGATTCCGTTGTTAAAAGAGCCGGAAGACGATGTGCGGGCGGAGGCTTCGGAGGTGTTGGGACGGATGGGCGCGGAGGCCAAACCAGCGATTCCGGCGTTGACCGAAGCGCTGAAAGATCTCGTGGCTACGGTCAGGGGCAATGCCGCGTATGCGCTGGCGCAGATTGGCGTTGAAGCGAAATCGGCGGCTCCGGCGTTGGGAGAATTGCTGAAGGATCAACA
>ERZ650309.279-NODE-279-length-25809-cov-4.709482_pt1 | contig 25809 bp, 18 predicted proteins | sample MGYA00376245_ERZ650309 | MGnify/ENA primary metagenome ERZ650309 (study PRJEB26733, sample SAMN07839294) | wastewater metagenome | biome: urban; feature: wastewater treatment plant; material: waste water | place: USA: North Carolina | collected 2016-04-26 ...
CGCGAATGACATGCAGGAGTTCCGATAATTTATCTTTAATTACGAAATGATAATCTTTCCCATAGGCATACCGTGAGATTTTCGGTGCACCACTATCGTTTTGCAATTGCTCAGGATAATAATTCAGCAGCAGTGAAATCACCGACTTTGCTCCATCCACCAACAAGCGCGGATCGAGTCGTTTGTCGAAATTTCTTTCCATGTACGACATGTTTCCATGCATGTTGCCGGTGAGCCATTTTTCAAGTGCAGTAGCTTCTTCTTCCAGAAACCCTGCCTTCGAAATTCCGGTATGAAAAAAACCAAGGCGGGCAGCTTCCTTCTTTATCAGTTGTGTGATACCGGTTCGGTTCATGGAGCAGCAATACTAAAGCGGGAGATCTATTAATGCTGAAAAGGAGTTGCCATTAAACCAAAGGAACATTCCGGTCATGAGCAGTGCGGGCAGATTACATTTCATCAAACAGCGATCCCGGAGGTGCACTTCTTTTTTTACCCAGGTGCTTGTAGGCCTTATCGGTAATTTCTCTTCCTCTTGGTGTGCGGGTGAGGTAGCCTTCCATAATCAGAAAAGGCTCATACACCTCTTCAATGGTTCCTGCTTCTTCACCAACAGCAGTGGCAATGGTATTGATACCAACAGGACCACCTTTAAACTTATCAATGATCACCGACAAAATGCGGTTGTCCATTTCATCTAATCCGTGAGCATCTACATTCAATGCATTCAATGAGTAATCAACAATCGGGATATCGATTCTTCCCGAACCTTTTATCTGTGCAAAATCGCGCACCCTTCGCAACAACGCATTGGCAATACGGGGAGTGCCCCTGCTGCGGCGTGCTATTTCATAAGCAGCACCATCATCGACAGGTACTTTCAGAATTTCTGCCGAACGAAGCAAAATCAGCTGCAATAATTTGGCATCATAATATTCAAGCCTCGCATTGATTCCAAAACGTGCTCGCAGTGGTGAGGTAAGAAGTCCTGAGCGGGTAGTGGCTCCAATAAGCGTAAAAGGATTTAATTTGATTTGCACCGACCGTGCATTAGGGCCGGCATCAATCATGATATCAATCCTGAAATCCTCCATTGCAGAATAAAGATACTCTTCCACAACAGGGCTCAGCCGATGAATCTCATCAATAAAAAGCACATCATTGGGCTCGAGGTTGGTCAGTAATCCTGCCAGGTCACCGGGCTTGTCGAGGACAGGTCCCGAGGTGAGCCGCATGTTTACACCCAACTCATTGGCAATGATATTGGCCAACGTGGTTTTGCCTAATCCCGGAGGGCCATGCAGCAACACATGATCGAGAGATTCAGAACGAAGTTGAGCCGCTTTAACAAAAACCTTCAGGTTGTCGACTACTTTGGCCTGCCCTGTAAAATCGTTGAAATCGAGAGGTCTTAGCGCCTTTTCGATATCCCTGTCAACACTGTTGAGGGCATCTTCATTCGGGTTGAGATTCTGATTCATGTAAGCCTTGAGAAGTTACAAATATAACCATTTTAACACCATCAGTGAATCGACCACAACATAACTGAGCGGTCGTCACTTCCTGAAATGAGCCGTCCATCATTCAGGTAAATAAGTTTGTTCACCGAATTCACATGTCCTTGTTCACGGGCATTATCGATGCGAAGCACCACTTCAAAAGTGGAAGGGTCCCACACCTTTATGGTTTTGTCGCGACTGGCGGTTGCAAAATGTGAATGTGAAGGATGCCACACAATTGAATAAATGGCGTAATTGTGAGCAGGTATCGAATGAACTTCTTTAAAATTATTTTTTACATCGAATATTTTCAGGTGTGCATCGCGTGATCCGGTGAGCAGGTATTTTCCATCGGGACTAAATGAAACTGCGTTCACCGAAAAATTTTCCTGATGCACCTTGCCATGATAAACAGGCTTCATATCGGGCAATGAAAAAATAAATACCGATCCGTCGCCGGCACCAACAGCGATCAAACTCTCATCATCATTCAATGCTGCCGATCGTAGTTTGCCTTGTATTAATTGACTTCGCGAAATCAAACTGAAATCAGAGGCATCAATCATTGCCATTCCGCCATCCCCGGCAAGGGTAAAAAGCAAATGGTGCACATTGCTCATGACCATATCAAACACGGGTGCTTCGTGATATTGAAGCAGTCGCTCTTCAGCATTGGTGACCGTGTTGATAACATGAATGCCTCCCGCAGCTTGTCCGGCGAGCAAGAGACCTTTTTCATTTATGTTGAGAAGTGAATAAATGATATCATTGGTGCGGGCCAGTAATTTTCCTTCCGAAGGTTGATTGGTGTTCCATTGAGCAATCAGCCTATCGGAGCCTCCGGAATAAAATTCATCGGCCATTGCAGCAGCGGAAAGCGCATAAACTGAGCCCGTATGGCCGGCAAAATCAACTTTTTTGTTGACCTTTAAGGTGGATTTCATGGCTCAAAAGTACCGAATGTTGGCAGTTTTGTGACGAATGGGCAGAAATTACTGCCAAATTCCAGACTGCACACCGGATCAGACAAGGTGGAATGGTTTTCGTTGACGACGTTTAATATGGCGATGGATAAGGAAGTCAAAAGAATGGTTGAAAGTTTTCTCCCCGGATTATTTCTGGTGGGCATCTTTTGGCTGGTGAAGTGGTTGGAAATAAGCTCGGGATATTTACTCACTGAATATGGCGTCTTCCCCAGAGCATTAAAAGGACTAAAGGGGATTTTCACCAGTCCCTTTATTCACGGCGATTTCCAGCATTTAATTTCCAATTCAGTACCAATGCTGGTGCTTTGTGCCGGACTCACTTATTTTTACAGAAGTCTGGCATTCAGGGTTTTTGCAGGCATTTACCTCCTTGGCGGGATATGGTTGTGGATAGGTGGAAGGGAATCGTATCACATAGGTGCCAGCGGACTCATTTACGGACTGACGACCTTTCTTTTTCTGAGTGGTGTGTTGCGCAGGGAAGCACGGCTGATGGCGTTGTCGCTGCTCGTAGTTTTCCTTTACGGCGGAATGGTGTGGGGTATCTTCCCGCTGGTGAAGGAAGTCTCCTGGGAGGGACATCTTTTCGGTGCCTTTGCGGGAATTTTATTTGCCTGGGTCTACCGCCATGAGGGGCCACAGCGGCAGATTTATGAATGGGAAAAGGAGGGGAGCGATGATGATGTTGAAGATGGTCCCGATGCCTATTGGAAAATCCCTGAACCTCCGGTACATTTACCGGCAGCGGAGCCACAGGAAAAACAGCCTGCACCTCCCGAAACCATTACTTACGTTTATACCACACCGGAAAAGCAGCATAAAGCAGATGAAAAAAATTGAACATATAGGCATAGCCGTTAGGAGTCTTGAAGTATCAGATAAAGTTTTCGCAAAGATTTTTAATAAAGAACCTTACAAGAAAGAAGTGGTGGAATCGGAAGGTGTATCGACTTCTTTTTTCATGACCGGAGAAAATAAAATTGAATTATTAGAAGCTACAAATCCCGATAGTACCATCGCAAAATTCATTGAAAAGAAAGGCGAAGGCATTCACCATATTGCTTTTGATGTGGATGATATTGTTGCTGAAATGCAGCGGCTGGAAGCAGAGGGATTTGTTTTGCTGAATAAAGAACCGAAACCCGGAGCCGATAATAAGTTGGTTTGTTTTTTACATCCGAAAGGAACGAATGGGGTGTTGATAGAGTTGTGCGAGGAAAGGAAGGGTTAATTAGGTGGTTAATTAAGTGGTTAATTAGGTAGTTAATTAGGTGGTTAATTAAGTGGTTAATTAGGTAGTTAATTAAGTGGTTAATTAGGTAGGTGATTGAAGTTTCGCCTTCGGCTCAGTAGTGATGTATCGCCTTCGGCTCAGTAGTGATGTGTCGCCTTCGGCTCTGTAATTGAAGTGTCGCCTTCGGCTCTTTAGTGAAGTTTCGCCTACGGCTCGGTAAATATTTTTGTGATTGAAAATGAAGAATTTTTTGACGCGAATTATTGATTGGGGGTTTGGATAATTCTTAAAAAAACTTCTTCGACCTTTTCATTGTCGCGGAGGTGGTAGGCGGGTAGTCCGTATTTCAGGGCGCCTTCGATGTGTTGAGGGGAGTCGTCGATGAAAATGGTTTCTTTTATGTCGAGTTGATTTTCTTTGACTACCATATCAAAAATTTCGGCGTGGGGCTTTCGTAATCCTACTTGGCAGGAGAGATAAATTTTATCGAAACAGTTTTCAAAAACTCCCTGACCATGTGTGGCATTGAAAATTTCTGTGAAGGCTTCGACATGGATTTTGTTGGTGTTGCTCAATAAAAATACTCTGAATTCAGGACGAAGAGTGCTGAGCCATTGCATTCTTTTTACCGGAATATTAATCAGCATGGCATTCCAGGCCTGATCAATTTGTGCATCACTCACAGGTTTGTTGAAGTGCCTTCGTATTTCATCGCGAAAGTGGTTGTTGGAAAGATGACCCGTTTCAAAATCATCAAAAAAAAGATCTTGTTTTTTCTTGGAATAAAGATCGTCGAAATTTTCTATGCCTAAATTTTTAAATGCCTGTGCAGTGGCGTTGTAATCAATATCAATGATAACTGCTCCCAGATCGAATATGATGTTTTTCAAAACGTATGTTAAAATGTGAGTGGTTTATTTTACAATCCCTTAAAAAATTTCATGGTATAAATGCTGTCTCCGGCAACCAGTCTTGCAAAATATATTCCTTTTGCAAAGGTGCTGCAGCTGACAGTTCTGGTGGAGGCGGTGCCTGTTCCTTCATAATTATTTTGTAACACCACTCTTCCGGCTGCATCAGTAATCAGCAATGAGCAACTTCCCGGATGTTCCGTAAAAAGAGAAAGCTCATCGCTTCCGGCTGAAAAATGCATGAAGAGGTTTTCATTTGCAATAGCGATTCCCTGTTTTTCGCCCTCATCGGGTGGTGGGATGCATGGTACGCGTACTCTGACCGGTGGTGTATTGGATGTAATAGCACAATTTGGATCGGAGACGGAGACATAATATCTTCCGGGTATCTTAGCCACATAAGTAGGATTGGTGGCTCCCGCTATCAAAAATCCGTTTCGGTACCACTGAAAGGTGCTTCCTGTAATGCCATTGGCACTAAGTGTAACGCTGTCGCCTAAACAAAAAGACAAGGGGCCCGATGCAGTAATAACAGGATTGAGACAATCGACTTCAACAAAAGTTGATACAGGGAACCATCCTGTGGTACCCATATCGAGATCCATCTTTTTAGTGTAAATGTTAGACACAGGATCGTATTCAAAAATAGTTCCTGTGTAATATTGACCTCCTGCTGCGGTCATGCCGAAGATTTTTCCATTTGAGGCTTTAAACAAGGTTCCTAAAGGTTCTGAGCCTTCAGTTAGTATCAAATCATATTTGTTGGTTACGACGCCGGTAGTGAAATTGTATTCAAAAATAGTTCCACTTCCATTGCCACCATTGCGGGTCATACCAAGCAAAATACCTGGTGAAATCTCAAGCAATGAACCCTCAGGATTGGTGCCTGTACCATTGTTGCCAAAGTCGTGTATTTTGGTAACAGTGCTGGTGTTTAAATTATAGGAAAACAAAGTGCCATAATCGTTAGTTCCGCCCAAATTCGTCATGCCATATAGCTTTCCATTCGATGCCTGCATTAATGATCCTTTGGGAGAATGACCCGAAGTGTTGTTGAATTCAAATTTGTTGACTATGATGTTATTTACGTAATCGTATTGATATAAAACACCAATATTTTGCGTGCCTCCATCACTTGTTATGCCATACATAAAGCCATCTGAAGCCAGCATCATCGAGCCAAGAGGTGCGGCTCCGTTGAGACTGTTAAAGTCTACTTTTTTAGTGCAGGTATTGGTAGTGTAGTCGTATTCAAAAAGAGTACCTTGAAATGATACTCCTCCATCGGAGGTGGTTCCATACAATTTTCCATTTGGTGCATGAACCAGTGATCCACTCGAGGAAATGCCTGTAACAGAACTCAAATCTATTTTCTTAGTATAGCTGTTTGTTGCATAGTCGTATTCAAAAATAACTCCGGCATTATTGATGCCACCCTGAAGTGTACCCGAATAATATTTGCCGTTTGCAGCCAGCGTCAATGGGCCCGTGAATTTGGAGCCATCAGATGATTGAAAATCGAGTTTCTTGGTAAGGGTGTTGTTAGTGAAATCATATTCAAAAAGTACTCCCCCCAGAAAGGGCCCCGCAGTAGTGTTGATGCCCATCAGTTTTCCGGAATTGAATTCCACAAAGGGGAATCTTGGACTGGTGGCCTCACTGGCAGTGAAACTATGTTTATAGATGCAGGAATTGGTAGCATATGTGTATTCAAAAATGCCACCTGCGTTGGAGGCGCCGCCATTTTCAAATCCACCATAATACTTTCCATTCGATGCAAGAGTAAGGTTTCCCATAGGCCTGCTACCTTGTGCCTGGATGAAATCAAATTTTTTAGTGAGAGTGTTTGTAGCAATGTTATATTCAAACAATGTTCCTGCTCCGGTGCCACCTGTGCTGCAAGTGCCGAGAAGAGTAGTTGCATTTAATGCGGTAAATGATCCGGTAGGATTTGTTCCTGTAGTGGTGGTAAAATCTGTTTTTTTTGTGTAGGTATTTGTGTTCAGGTCGTATTCATAAATAACACCACCTAATGCACCACCTCCGGAAAATGTAAGTCCAACAAGTTTGCCGGCCTGTGTTTCAAATAACTTACCTCCCGGATTATTGCCGGTGTTTGGAGTGAAGTTATGTAATGTTGTGATGGTGTTGGTGGCAATATCAAACTCGAAAAGGGTGCCATTAAAATTGGAAATACCCTGGTATGTGGTACCATATAACTTTCCATTGGAAGCCTGAATCAAATAATCTGAAGGATTACCCCCGTTGATAACCGAGCCAAAGTATGCTAGTTTTTGGTAGGTATTGGTAGAAAGGTCAAATTCAAAAATTACACCACCAAACAAAGGGCCACCTGTACCAGATGTTCCGTACAATTTACCATTGGAAGCAAGCAATAATTGTGTTGAAGACTGACTTCCGGTACTGTCGACAAAATCATGAAGAACGGTGTACACATTAGTTAGTGGTTCATATTTGTAAATAGTACCCAATCCAAATGCCCCACCCGACCTGGTGCATCCATAAATGTAGTTTCCAATTTGTGTTATGGCTCCGGGACTCATTCCTGCTATGCCCGTGAGACGATAGGTGTCGTCAAATTGTGTTGCGCCTGCAGTGTATTTAAAAATCAGTCCAAACTGATTGCCTCCATTCATGGTATTTCCAAGAAGTTTTGGCTGTGAGTAGGAGGTTAGACTAAATACCAAAATCAGCGATAACAGAAGTAATTTTTTTATCATGTTTCTTTTATGAAGCAGATCAAATTAATCTTAGAAAATCTATTATAAATATAGTTCTTTTTCATTTGATTTCAAAACAGAGTAAAGGTGAATCAATCGCTTTTTCAACAGCAGGGAAGGTGTTTCTGTGAAGGTTTGTAGCTTAAATTGGTAGCGCCAACGGTTGTGAATCGAAAAGGAATGTACCGGTTGAGGGTCTCACGCCATTTGTTTAAGGAGCTGTATATCAAATACATATAATTTTATTTGAACCTCTGGTTTTTCATTTTATGTGTTGCATTTGAATTTTGTTACTTTCGTAATGAACTGTAAAACAAAATATCATGAGAAAACTATTGTTAACCATTAGTTGCATTACAGCCGGCCTGATGTCGGCACAAAGTCAGGTAACACTCACCTTACAACCCGGAGCGGCTGCGGGCAAAGATGCTGAGCTCTTCAGTTGTGGGCCCTGTGGTTATGCTACCCGTAATTTTGGTAACAAACCCGATCTGAATGCTGTGGCATGGACCAATAACGGGAACAAGTCGAATATCCGTTCTCTGATCCAATTTGATTTAAGTGCCATTCCTGTTGGAGCGGTGATCACCGATGCGAAGTTGTCGCTTTACTACAATTCCGACAATCAGGAGGGGAGTCATTTTTCAACGTTCTTCTATAAGAATATAACAATTATTAATAGAGTTACCTCCAACTGGGATGAGAGCACTGTGACATGGAACAATCAGCCATCGGTGACAACACAAAATCAGGTGACACTGGCGGCGAGTACATCATCAACACAAAGCTATCCGAATATTAATGTTACGGCATTGGTTCGTGATATGGTTAGTAATCCGTCGCAGAGTTTTGGCTTCAGATTAAAGATGAAGGCAGAAGATCAGTTCAGGAAATTATTATTTGCATCAAGCGATCATCCCAATGCAGCACTTCGTCCCAAGCTGGTGATCACTTATACGGTACCACCGGTGAGGTTAGCTGATCAGACAGCGTTACAGGCAACAGAGGATATGAAACTGGCGATGGCGGTGTATCCGAATCCGGTGCGCGATGAGGTAAATGTATCTATCACTACCTCTCAGACGCAATTGGCAACGCTGCAAATCAGTGACCTTTCAGGCAGGATGGTATACCGTAAAGAAATGCTTTTGAATGAAGGCATGAATGCGATGCCTGTTCCGGTTGCAGAGTGGAGAAGGGGAATATATTTGGTATCGGTCAGATCGGGAAGTACGATGATAAATGAAAAGCTGGTGGTGGAGTAAATTGTTACCACTGCCTAACAAAAAGGAGCGAAGCCGAAAAAGCTACGCTCCTTTTATTTTATAATCTGATGATGCCTTTCTTGGCCGACTCAGCTATCAGAGGTTGCGTAATCGGAATGTGTGGCTTTCTTTCAAATGAAGAGGGTGAGATAATTTTACAATATATTTTTTATTCCGCCAGATTTGATCATTCTAAGTCCTCATTTCCTTACCTCAATTTTTATTGATTGTGTAACCCTCCCCAAAACTCGGACTGATTAAAAGTAGACAAAAAATCTTAATTTTAATCAGCCAAATGAAAACAACGAGATTTAATGAAAGCCAGATTTTACAGGACTTAAAGGAGTACGATGGAGGCAAAAAGGCGGAGGTAATCTGCCGTGAGCTGGGTGTAACCCGGTCCACGTTTCTTAACTGGAAGAAGCGCTATGCGGGGATGGATGGGGATCAACTCAACCGGCTCAAGGAGCTTGAGGAGGAGAACCGGAAGCTTAAAAACATGTACGCAGAGCTGGCTTTGGACAATAAGATGCTAAAGGACGTACTCTCAAAAAAGTGGTAAAGCCTGGTGAAAGGAAAGGCATGGCTGTTTATCTGACAGAATCTTATTCGATAAGCACCACCAGAGCTTGCAGGGTTGTAAAACTACCAAAGTCCAAGTTTTATTACCGCTCAATCAAAGATGACGGACTGGATATTGATAAGTTACTTGAACTTTCCCAAAAGCATCATCGGGAAGGACAGGATAAGCTATATGAACGCATCAGGAGTCAGGGCATCGGATGGAATTATAATCGTGTGCGAAGAGCATACATTTTACTGGGCCTGAAGCAACGTAAAAAAGCAAGCGCAGGCTCCCCGGCAGAGAACGAAAGGCCTTGACACTACCCATGGGCCGCAACATGAGCTGATCAATGGACTTTATGCAAGATACACTGATGAATGGGCGTAAATTCAGAACATTGAATATCATAGACGATTATAACCGGCAGGCATTATCCATTGAAGTGGATTTCAGCTTCCCATCCATAGCTGATGTCAGGGCATTGGAAAGAGCTATTCACGAACATGGTAAACCACAGCAGATAAGAACCGACAATGGCCCAGAGTTTATCTGTACCCGCTTGCCGACTGGTGTAAGTCACAAAAGATCAATCAGCAATATATTCAGCCAGGAAAGCCCATGCAGAACGGGTTTATAGATCGATTTCACAGCACCTACAGGCAAGATGTATTGGATGCATACTTATTTGAAGATTTACATCAGGTAAGAAACGAAACAGAAAAATGGATGGATGACTACAACTATCACCGGCCGCATGAATCACTTGAAAATAATGCTCCCTGCAACTACGCAGCTGTTGATTTATTGAAAACCTCAAAAGGGTTTCCAACAAGTCAACAGCTAACCACAACTAAATGATTTGTATTTTAGATTCCAGTCCGAAAAAAGGGAGGGTTACAGCTTTCTCAGCGTTGTTTCACAAATTTAAGTGAGTTCATTTTATCGCCTGCAACTATTTTTACTATGTATAAACCCTTAGCAAATGTGGAGCAATCTATATTTCTGTAAATAGAATTACTTGATATACCGGATTGTTCGTTCAGCAAAATTCTGCCGGTAGCATCTGCAATTAATAGGTTATAAGAATCAGCAGTCAAATCGGTAGCCATAATTTCACATTGTTGTTGCTGCGAATCGTAGTTAAGGAAAATATCTGCCTCGGTAGGTGTTGATGATAATTTGTCCTGGTTATCGAATGGAGGGATGCAAGGAATGCGGACGCGAATTATGGAAGTATTGATAGATATTGCACAGTATGCATCAGCGACAGTTGCAAAGTATCGCCCTGGAGATTTAGCCGTATAGCTCGCACTAGTTGCCCCACCAATAGCTACACCATTTCGGTACCATTGGATATTGCTGCTGATAACGTTATTCACGGATAGAATCACGCTATCACCTTTACAAAATGACAATGGGCCTGAAGCGCTTATTACGGGATTAATACAATCTACTTCAATAAAAGAAGAAGTAGGATACCATCCTGTAGTGCCCATATCGAGATCCATTTTTTTGGCGAAACTATTGGTTATATTATTATATTCAAACACCGTTCCCCTGCTATAAAGACCGCCGATTGATGTCATGCCATATAAAATTCCATTTGAAGCCTTGAATAGAGTACCTAAAGGTCCCTTTCCATCAATATTATTGAAATTATATTTAGGTATAATTGTTCCTGTATTATAATTGAATTCAAATATATCGCCATTACCATTTGAGCCTTCTCGTGTCATACCATAGAGTATTCCGGGAGCAGTCTCAATTAATGAACCTTCCGGGAAGGAACCAACTATACCTTGAAATTCATATTTTAGGATGAATTGACCTGACACCGGATTATATTCAAAAAGAACTCCGGTATTATTAATGCCGCCCATTTTAGTCATGCCATATATTTTGCCATTAGATGCTTCCATCAAGCCGCCATAGGAATCGTAGCCGAAATTTAAACTAAAGTGATGTTTAACAGTCAGGATATTTAATACATAATCATATTTGAATAGAGTGCCAAGATTGTTATTTCCTCCACTAGTCGTTGTTCCATAAATAAAACCGTCTGAAGCAAGTAATAACGATGCTACTGGATTTCCTCCGGAAATCAGATCAAAATCAATTTTTTTAACATAGGTATTGGTAACATAATCATATTCAAACAACGTACCCAGATTATTTGCGCCACCCTGCTTGGTATGACCGTATAATTTTAGATTTGGCGTGTGGATTAGGGCGCCAAAGACATCAAACCCTGTTGTGTCAATCAGGTCTATTTTTTTGAAATAACTATTGGTGGTGTAATCATATTCAAATATAACTCCTTTATCGGCAATCCCTCCATGAAAAGTACCTGCATAATACTTCCCATTTGATGCCAAAGTCAATGGGCCGTTGAATTTAGAACCATCTGATGACGAGAAATCAAGTTTTTTAGAATAAGTATTCGTATTAAAATCATATTCAAATAATGTTCCAAATAATGCAATCCCTTGCTGAGATGTACAACTGTACAATTTTCCGGGACTAAATTCTATAAATCCATTAATAGGAGTAATTCCGCCTATTATATTAAAATTATATTTGTATTGACAGCTATTAGAAAGGTAATCATATTCAAACAAACTTCCATAATTATTAGTTCCCCCAGACGATAATGTGCCATACAGTTTGCCATTTGAAGCCAAATTCATTGAGGCATTGCTTGCAGATCCCAGTGTTGTTATAAAATCATATTTTTTAGTGAAGGCATAAGTAGCGTAATCATATTCGTAAATAGTTCCTCCCCCTATTCCGCCACTACTTGTTGTGCCAAGTAGTTTTGTTGAGGAGTAACTAATTGGTGTACTCCAGGGATAATACCCGGATTGGTAGTTAAATTCATACCTTTTAAAGTAAGAATTGGTAGTTACATCAAATTCATAAATTACTCCATAATCATTAATGCCACCTGAGTTTGTGACGCCAATTAATGTACCTGATGGAGTTTCGAACAATCCACCAACCGGGTAATCGCCACCGGCCTGATCAAAGTCGTGTAGCTTAGTAAGTGTATTTGTTGTAATGTCAAATTCAAAAATAGTACCTCCTGAAAGTATTCCGGATGAGAATAGTCCTCCCGATGTGGTAGTCCCATAAATTTTTCCATTTGATGCCTGAATCAAATAACCTGTGGGCATTGAACCCGACGTGGAATGATTAAAATCAATAAGTTTACTATATGTATTTGAATTGAGATCAAACTCGAATAGAATGCCGCCCGAATTCAGACCTCCAACTGTGGTTGTGCCATACAATTTTCCGTTTGATGCCGGCAACAGCCGACCTTTAAATTGACTGCCTTGCAAATAATTGAAATCATGGATTGTTTTATAGTTGCCGGTTCCAGGTTCAAAACGGTATAAAACTCCATTTCCAAATGCACCCCCCTGTGAAGTTCCTCCGTAAATATAATTTCCAACTTGAACCACTTCTTGTGGACTTGTTCCTGCAATTCCTTGCAAGCGGTATGTTTCCGTGAAAGAATTATTACCTGCAATATATTTAAATATCAACCCAAACTGATTTCCTCCATTCGAGGTGTTCCCTAATAATTTAGGCTGTGCATGAATTTTTGTAAGAGCAACAACCAGCAGAATTATTAAAGTATGTGTTTTTAAAATGAATCTTATATAAGAAATATTTGTCATTTGGTTTGAAATCAAGTAAATGTAACTCAATTGAAATATTATTTCAAAGCAAAAGCTATAAAAATCAGCATTTAATATGCGATTTTGATGTTTTGTATTATCAATACAAGAAAGTGCTACTCCTTCACCACCTTCAAAACATGTGAACTTTTTATTGAATATAGTTTCGTGATTGGACAAATAATGAGGCAAAAAGCATACAGCTTGTAAATACTACGGTGCGTATCATTTGGCTAAGACTTTTAATCAAAGTTATGCAAAAGAGTGTGAATTGCGAAATTTGGGTCAAGGTTGCTATTTTTTCTGAAATCGCATCAATTCAAAGCTGAAGCATAGTTATAGGGTTTTCGCTCTATTTACAAGCATACGGTACGCTTCAAGATCAGGTCCGTACTTCCATATACTCAGGGGCGGCGCTTGGGCTCCCCTCGACTACGCTCGGGGTAAACTTCTCGCCCCTTCTGTCTAAAAAACAAAAAGACTGCATTTATTATGATGCAGTCTTTAGTTTGAAATTGTGGGCCTACTTGGGCTCGAACCAAGGACCCACAGATTATGAGTCTGTTGCTCTAACCGACTGAGCTATAGGCCCCAACTAATTTCAGATATTAAAAATCTGAAGTGCGAAATTAGGATTATTGCAGGTATTATCCAAATGAATATGATTCGGTGTTAAACTAAAAAGAGACCGCCACCGGCAGCCTCTTTTTAGTTGTATTTCAACTCTAATTATTTGATAAAGTAGTCGTTAAGAGGTTCCAAAACGTAATCGGTCCAGCCATCATAGTGCTTATCGGCTTCTTCCTGAGAGGGAAAACCTGTGTGCTCAAGCTCAATTTCGCTGCCTGCAGCATGCTGATTGATGCGCCAGGTGACTACTGAAGGCGCCGTTTTTTTGTCCCACTCAGCAGGCTTCCAGGTATAAGAGAGTATCTTCTTCTTGCGGTCGAAGATCATCACATTACCTTTTACCCATCCACCGAAGAGTTCAAATTCACCATCAGCTTTTGGTTCCACTTTTCCGCCACCTTCACACCATTCGCCAATGATGGCTTCTTTAGTGAGAGCATCGAATACTTTTTCGGGAGCAGCATATAATACATACTTCATCGATAAAGCAAATGATTTGGCTTTTGTAACGGAACTCATGAAATTAATTTCTGTTGATGACAACTTTGCGGGTAAGGTCGTTTTCGTTTGACTTGAATCTTACAAAATACAATCCGTCTGTTAAGTTATTGCCAAACGAATAATTGTGCATTCCGGTATTCAGCTTTTTATTTTCTACCACTTCTACCACACGGCCTGTTACATCTGTAATTTCAATCATCATATCGGCAACTGTCGAAGTGCTGAAGCTGATATTGGTTACGCCTGCAGACGGGTTAGGGTAAACCGAAACGGTTGCCAGAAACTCAACATCCTGAATACCTACTGTTGAAGTACCGGTAATGTTGATGTCGTCGATGTAAAGGTTGTTACCTGTATTCTGAGTATACTCAAACTTGAAACGCACACTCGGTTTGTTGTTGTAGCTAACGCTGTTAAGGTTCACGGTTTCCTGGCGCCATTGTGAGGTGCCGCTTGGCGTAAAGGTGGCAGAAACAATACCTGCAGTCGACAATGCGATTCCTGATTTGGTAAAACGCACCGCCCAGGTTGAGCCGCAATTGCTAGATGCAAATACTTTCAGGTTGTTATCAGTTGTGGAGCTAGTTCTTGCTGCAAAGGCCATCTTGAAGGTCATGCTTCCATTTACGATATTGGTGAAATCATATCCCGGAGTAATAAATGCATCAACAGTGCCATTCGGATTTCCGGTGTGGTTCAGCAATCGTATAGAATTTGCGCCGCTGTAGGCGGCAACAGTTGATAACTCAAATGCATTTCCGGTTTCGTTTTCAATAACCCAGTCAGAACCTGAAGGAATAGGGCCTACGTTTTCAAAATCTTCCAGAAAAGGAATTGCCTGAGCGGCAGTTGAGGGACTCACATATACCAGTTGTGAGCGAGTGACTGACGAACTTCCGCCGGCATTGGAAACGGTGAGCGTAACATCGTATACCCCCGGGGTGTTATATGTAATCACAGGGTTCTGATCGGTTGAGTTCGATGGTGTTCCTCCGGGGCAATCCCAGCTCCATGAAGTAGGGTCGGCTTTCCACGAAAGGTCATTGAAGGTAATTGAACTTCCGGCACAAATGTATTTAACTGCATTACCAAAATCGGCCTGTGGTGCACAAACTGTTGGAATAAAACCATCGTTGGTTCCTGTTGCAATCAGGTTGGCCTGGGTATGAAGATTATTTCTGCTGCTTGCTCCGTTATTCAAAGCTGCATGCATTCTCGCTTTTTGTCCTTCGGTAAACATGTAATGACAAGAGGCATAGTCCATGTAATTCTGCACATTGTCGAGTGTTCCGCAAGTAACCTGAGTAGTATCGCATGAGAAATTGTTAACACCAATGGTATTAGGAGTGTCGGAAACAAAATCGTCGTCAGAGCAGTTTGAAGCCAGACCGGGAGTGTTGGTGCCACCCCAGGTGTGTGGCAGATTGAAATAGTGTCCGACTTCATGAGTCAGCGAGCGAGCAGAATAATTTGATCCGTTGCTGGTGCCAATACTTCCCACATAATCGGAACGTATAACAACACCGTCAATATTACCTGCAATGCCGGGGAAGTAAGCATATCCTGCTGCGCCACTTGCTATATCGGCAACTACCCAGATATTGAAGTATTTGTCATTTGGCCAGTCAATGAGCGCTTTTACATTATCACCTGCAGTTAAGGTAAGATCTGAAACCGTTCTTGTAATACCATCGGTACAGTTTCCATTTGGGTCGAGTTGAGCCAGACGGAATTGCACCTGCACATCGGCAATAATAGGGCGGAAGGCAGAGCAGACCACCACGCTATCTGCATAAAGTTTCTGGAAGCTCTTGTTCAGAATATCGACTGCATCAAGAATCTGAGCTTTTGAAATGTTCTCAGAGCCATAGTTATGAATCACATGAAACACTACCGGAATAGTGTACAGAATCGTTCCGGAAGTTTTCTGATTACCGTTTTGCTGAATATACTGTGCGGTAAATTGCTGTAGCTGTGCACGGCGCTGTGCATAACCCGGGTCCTGCTGCATGGCCTTGCGGGTCATTTCATCGGTATCACATACCCGGTACTGTTGGGCTTTCGAGGGCATGTAAATTGCGGAAAACAGGAGTGTCGCCGCGAGCAATAATTTTTTCATGGATTCAGGTTGTATGATTTTTATTAATTGTTAACAAGTACTTTTCTGGTAGTAACATATCCATCAGCATTTAACCGCACATTGTACAAGCCTGATGCCAGGTGTGCAGGAAGTTCAAACTGATATTCGCCTGCATCGAGTGTTGTTTCTGTAATTTCATGAACAATTCTTCCCATCACATCCATAATGTCAAGACGAACAGTTTTTTTAGAATCAAGAGTAAAATCAATTGATGCAGTACTCATAACGGGGTTAGGATAAACGCTGAATGCAAGCGACTCCTCCAGTACTTCGTTCAATCCAACAGTTCCATTCAGATTAATATCGTCGATGTAAATGTTGTTTCCGCTATTCTGGAAATATTCAAACTTGAAGCGAACATTCGGTTTGTTGTTATAGGTTGCACTCGAAATGTTAACGGTTTCTTGTCTCCATTGAGCAGCAGTAGGAACAAAGTTGGTAGCAATGATACCTGAAGTTGACAATGTAGTGCCGGTTTTATTGTAACGAATCGCCCAGAATTGTCCGCATGAAGTAGAAGCATAAACTTTGAGCTGATCGGTACTTGCACTTGATCTTGCAGCGAAAGCCAGCCAGAAAGTAAGATTGGCCTGCGTAACGTTGGTGAGATTGTAAGTTGGAGTTAAGAAGATGTCGCTGGAATTTGCAGTATTACCGGTATAATTCGTGATTTGAATGGCATTGGTGCCGGTGTGTGCAGCGTTGGTAGTTTGTACCCATGTGTTGCCGCCCTCATTTTCAACGGTCCACTCCGATCCGGGGAATGTACCTGCGGTTTCAAAACCTTCTGCATAAGGAACTGAATATTGTCCTACTGCAGGTACAACAGTTACTGTTCCGGCAGCGGTGTAGCTATCGGTTCCTGCTGCATTTGTTACCGTAAGTGTTACATCATATACCCCTGCAGTGTTATACTGCACCTGGGGATTTTGTAATGATGATGAAGAAGGTGTTCCTCCGGGGAAATCCCACGACCAGGTTGCGGGCGCGCCATTCCAGGAGCCATCGGCAAAATCAATGAAAGTACCTTCACATACCAGGTGTACGTTGTTGGTGAAAGCAGCTATAGGAGAACACAATGCTCCCGGGCCACCTGTTGTGCCTGTCGCAATAAGGTTAGCAGAACTCCACAAATTATTTCTGTTGCTGGTACCACTGCTGAGTGCAGCATTCATACGAGCACACTGACCGATGGAGAACATATTCTGACAATTTCCATTGGTATAGTCCATGTAATTGGTAAACATATCGCCATTCGGACCATTGCTGCAGGTAACATGTGGGAAGGTAGGGCAGTTACTTTGGTTCGCTGCTTCCTGAGTTGGAGTGTCGGTTACAAAATCACTACCGCAAACTGCATCACCCCAAATGTGGCGGAGATTCAGCCAGTGACCTACTTCGTGAGTTGCTGTTCTGCCGAAGTTTCCTGAATTGGCTGCTGTACCTATGGAACCTGTGAAATCATGTTTCAAAACTATACCATCTGTTAATGGACTTCCTCCCGGGAACTGAGCAAATCCTACAACGATTCCTGCTCCGCCATTAAGGTTCTCGATCGATTTTACTACCCAAATATTCAGATACATGTTGCTGGGCCAGTAACTCAAGGCTTTTACATTGTCGCGTGCGTTGTTAGTGAGAGGACTATACACTCTAACCACTCCGTCGGTGCAGTTACCATTAGGGTCGAGCGTGGCTATACGAAATTCAACTTCACAGTCGCCACCAAGCGGTTTGAACACCGATGGGGTGTTTGTGGTATCGGCATTGAGACGGCGGTAGTCGGCATTCATCGTCTCAAGCTGATTCAGACATTGTGCCCTTGAAATGTTCTCAAGTCCACCTTCATGAATAATGTGAAATACTACCGGGATAACGCGTACTACCGAAGCGCTTTTGTTTTGCGCGCCCGTTTTGTTTGCAACATATTGATTTACATATTGCTGTGTTTCCACTTCGAGGGCCTGTTGATTCGCTCTGAAAGTAGGATCATTGGCCATCATTTGCTTGTAATAATGGTCAGTTAAACACTTATCGTGCTGGGCGCCTGATGTTTGAGCGAAGATTCCAGCCGGAAAGCTGAGCAATGCAAGCACCGTAAGCATCGTGTAAAGTCGTTTCATGAGGGTTCTGATTTATTGTTAGATTATTGATTTACAACAATTTGATAATTATTTTGTTTGTCCCAGACAAAAAAAAGATGCCCGATTAACTCAAACACCTTTGTATTCCTTTTCTGAGCCGCTAATTTACTCAAAAAAAGCCACATAACAAAGGTCGATTTGTCATGATATGGTAAGCCTTTAGAAGTCCAGAATTTTGTTAAAGAATTTATAATCAATTAATTGAATCAAAAAACACAATCATTCAGGCTTCAATCAATTGTAAAAAAGCAGGTTTTCAATAAATGGGAAGGAAAGAAATCATAAATTCGTAACCCTAATTTAAATCATCTAAATCGACAACAACCATGAAAAAATTTTTACTTGTGGCAGCAATGTTGTGTGCGGGCTTAACATCTCAGGCACAATATTACTATCTGCCATTTACCAGCAACCCAGGTCAGAATCCGGGTAACCTCAATAACGACGGGGAATATCCTGTCGGAGGCGGTTTACCTGCAGGGTGGACAACCATCAGGACATCAAGTGCCACACCGGCCTGGAGTACGAGTCAACCAATCCCCTTTGCATTCAATTTCAATGGTGCTCCGGTAACCGATTATAAGGTTTCTACTACCGGTATCCTCACCTTTGATGTTGGAAGTGCGTTAGCTGCACCTGCTTCTGCTGCTCAGGCATTGCCTTCAGCATTGATTCCTGATAATTCAGTTTGTGTATGGGGATTACAAGGCACGGGTGCCAACGACAATGTTGTGACCAAAACATTTGGTACTGCACCAAACCGTCAGCATTGGATCTTCTTTTCATCTTATTCTATTCCAGGAAACACTGCAGGCTGGACCTACTGGTCGATTGTGCTCGAAGAGACTTCCAACAAAATTTACCTCATCGATCAGCGTACCAATGGTGTGTTGAACATGTCACTTGGTATTCAGGTGAACAGCACCACTGCTTATTCAGTTGCAGGCTCACCAACGATCAACACTTTATCGATTAACGATGCTACACCAATCGATAATAATTATTATGAATTCAATTACGGTGTTCAGAATGCACTTGACCTCTCTGTTCTTGAAATCACTACTTCTACTTTTGTTACTCAAGGCAGTAACGACATTAAAGGAACCATTTTTAATTTTGGTACTTCCACCATCAATTCATTGACCCTTAATTACACCATTGATGGCGGTGCTGTTGTATCAGATGCTGTTACAGGAATTTCAATTGCACCATTTACAAGTTACTCATTTACACATTCCACTCCGTGGGTTTCAACCGGTACCGGAGCATTTACTGTTGCCTGCTATGCTACCGATATCAATGGCTCAAATGATCAAAACACGGCGAATGATGCAAGCAGCAAAGTTGTGAATGTTCTTACTGCAATTGAACAGCGTACTCCTTTGTTTGAAATCTTCACCAGTTCAACCTGCCCACCCTGTCTTCCCGGTAACATCAATTTCCACAATGTAATTGATACGATCCCAACATCAGAGTATGTTTACATCAAATACCAACAGGATTTTCCAGGAACAGGAGATCCTTATACTACTGATGAAAGTTTGAACCGTCGTGGATTTTATTCTATCAACTCTATTCCTCGTCAGGAAAATGACGGAGGATGGGATGGTAATGCAAATGCATTTACCTATCAGTTGTATCAGGATGCGAGATCAGTTGCTGCTCAATACATGATAGATGCAACCTATTCAGAAGATACCATCGCACGTACCTGGTCGGCAAACGTTCGCTATTCACCATTATTCGATGCAGTTGGTTCTGTTTTGCAGGTTGCAATTATCGAGAAAACAACTTCGCTCAATGTGAAAACCAATGGCGAAACAGAATTTTATCAGGTGATGAAAAAAATGTTGCCAACTGAAGGTGGTACTGTACTTGCAACTATTCCTGCAGGAACCTGGGACAGCGTTTCAGTTGCCTATACTTTCAATGGAAATTACCGCCTGCCCCCCAACGGACAAACCAATTTGATCAATCATGCTATTGAGCATTCTGTTGAGCAATTTGGTGACCTGGCAATGGTAGGTTGGATTGAAGCTTCAACCGGTCCAAAACAAGTTTATCAGGCTGCTAATTTTGAGAAAACTTCTGCTACAGGAGTATTCGAAATGAATGCAAGCATTAACTCTATCAATATCTTCCCAAGTCCAGCGAGCGACTTCACTCAGGTGGACGTTTCTCTGAACAGCACCGAGCAGTTAACTATTCAACTGATGGATGCCAACGGAAAATCTTTGGAAGTAAGAAATATCAAAGCTGAAGCAGGAACTACCACTGTGAAATTTGATGTCAGCAAATTATCTGCCGGACACTATCACGTTGCTGTTTCTGATGCGAAAAGCAATTCATTTGTAAAAAGAATTGTGGTTATTCACTAATTGAAATCCACATCTGAAAATCCCGGTCATGAAAGTGGCCGGGATTTTTTTTAACTTTTAACCTGTAAATTTGTTAATCCAAAATTCCTGAACTATTGTTGCAGGTGTCAAACAACTAAACAATTTTCACAATGAACAAAGCGCGACTCGAAGCCTTCAGCGATGGTGTTATAGCCATAATCATTACCATCATGGTATTGGAATTGAAAATACCCCATGGTTCAGCAATGAGTGACCTTATTCCTTTACTACCTGTTTTTGTCAGTTATGTAATGAGTTTTGTATTTGTAGGAATTTATTGGGGGAATCACCATCATTTGCTTCACACGGCCAAGCATGTCAATGGGAAGGTGATCTGGTCGAATATGTCGCTGCTGTTTTTTCTTTCGCTCATTCCTTTTACGACAGGATGGATGGGCGAAAATCATTTTGACAATCTACCTGTTGCGGTGTATGCAGTCAATTTGTTGGGATGTGCTGTTACCTATTTTATTCTTCAGGAAGTGATCATTGCCGATTCCACGCTTAGCAACAGAGTGGTCGAAGCACTTGAAAAACAGAAAAAGAAGGGAATGATCTCATTATTTATGTATATCGCCGCCATTCCCTGTGCATTTTTTTATCCTGTGATATCTGCCATCATGTTTGCTTTGGTTTCTATCATGTGGATCATTCCGGATAAAAATATTGAAAAGGCACTGAAGGATTAATACCTTTTGCCGGAGCATGATTTTTCGCTTATGAGGTGTGGCTGTGAAGGCAGGCTATTCGAAAATCAGATAAAGTCCTATGAAAATAATGGTCACAGCAATTCCGGTAAGACCATACAATATCCAGTAATATAATTCAGGTACGGGATTGGTGAGTGAAAGCAGACAACTGATGAATCCCAATACCGAACCAGCAGCCAGAAAAATAAATCCTGAAGAGGACCTTTTAGCATACCTTGCTTTTTTGTAGGCTGAAAGATGTTCGGCAATCGATTCGTCTGACATGCCCATCGATCTTAATTTTTGCTCAATGGACGGAACATCCACATTTTCCGATACCCATTGCTGGATCTGATTCTGATTGATTACGGAGAGTGCTGCCATGGCGCTGATTTTAAGATTTACATTACTTTCAGGCAAATGCTGATACCGAAGTTAAAAATTCTTTTTGAAATTTCCAAATGCAGGAAATGATGAGTATGCTTCTGCTTTCGAATGTGAAATATTGCAGATGAGGTCAGGATGGTGTGGAATTCGGCCTGTAGTATCGTCTTTTGAGCTGTCAGTAAGGAAATGATTCTGCAAAACACTGCAGTGCCTTGCCCTATACATCAACAAAATATTGACTAAATTTGCAATATCAACTATAAATATGAACTTACGCATTTTACTACCTGCAATTGTAACAGCAACATTCATGTGCCTTCAGGGGCATTCACAATGGTTGAATTCTCCCAGCGGGGTCAGCAGCTCTGTTCAATCGGTCTATTTTACTGATGTAAACACAGGTTATGCTTCCTGCAATGGTGGATCAATACTGAAAACCACTAACCAAGGTGCCAGCTGGACCTTGCAGACGAGTGGCACTACCAATGATCTTTTTGAATTGAATTTTCCGGCACCCGATACCGGTTATGGTGTTGGGTATCTCGGTACAATTGTAAAAACTACCGATGGGGGTGTTTCGTGGACCACCCTAAACAGCGGTACTAATTTGCAGTTTAATTCGGTCTGGTTTACCGACGTGAATACCGGTTATGCCGCAGGAGGTTCGGGCTCGCTGAGTATAGAACTCATCATGAAAACAACAGATGGCGGAGCCACGTGGGTGCAGCAAACAAACGGTACCTCCAAGCAATTGTCAGGGATACACTTTCCTGCTGTCGATACTGGATATGCTGTAGGAAATCAAGGGGTCATTTTAAAAACCACGAATGGGGGACTGAACTGGGTGCCTCAAAGCAGTGGCACTCCTCAATTGTTGCGTTCAGTATTTTTTACAGATGTCAATACCGGTTATGCTGTAGGAACTGCGGGCAAGATTATTAAAACCACCGATGGTGGACAAACCTGGGTTTCGCAAACATCAGGGACGACACAAACACTCTTTTCGGTTTACTTTATTAACTCCACTAACGGATATGCTTCAGGAAATTCTGGCACCATTTTGAGGACCACTGACAGTGGTGTGACATGGACACCGGAGGTCAGCGGCACTACAGCTGATTTATACTTCATACATTTTGTGAATGGTTCAGCGGGATTTACTTCCGGAACCGGTGGCACCATACGAAGAACACAATTGAGTACCGGTATTAATCCACCCGGTGATTCACCTGTGTCATTGCTTTTTAATAATGCTATCAGCGACAGATTACAGTTTGAATTACCGGAGGGTGAACTTAAAGGTGTGCTTAAAATTTATAACAGTAGCGGTCGTTTGTTAAGAATGGTGCAATGTGCCTCAAGTGTAGATATTGATGTTTCGGAATGGAGTAGTGGTGTATATTATATGGAAGTGCAGACTGACTCACGTAAGTGGCGGGAAAAATTCATCAAGATGAAATAGCGTAAACATCTTTTCGAAATCCAAAACAATTGAAAAAAATTTTAATCTGTATACTGATCGTGTTAAGTTCGGGTTTGGCTATTTCGCAACCCAACTGGAATGCAATTAAGTCCAACGCCACTTTTAACGTTGCCGATACTTCACTTTATGATGCACCTTTTATTCAACCTGTGAATGTGCCAGGCTGGGAAGACGGATTGTTCATGACCCGTGACGGCATGCACCTCTACAGCACATATTTGCCGCTCGATGCATTTTCGTGGATCACAGCACTTCAGGCTAATCCGATATGTTTCGATTTCACTCCATATTACAGACCTCCTTTACTTGATATCGATACGAATACAAATATTTTCGGTTGTCCGAATTTTATGCAAAGCGATATCATCATAGCCGGGAAGTCCACCCCACAGAGTGCTTTCAATCCTTGGTCGGCATCGAACCTCAGGACTGCATTTTCATTTGATGGCGGTGCACAAGGGGTTTTGATGAATGCCGATACATTTGATCTTTTTGTTTATACCCGTGATGGTGTAGGTACACAGGGAGTAGATATCATGTTGCTTCGGAATGTTCCGGTGAACCCCGATACAGCAGGAGCAGTTGCCTTGTTCAGCACACCGGCTTATGAAGATAATCCTCATATAGAACGACTGAATGACAGCTCCCTTGTTATATTGTTCGATCGCGACAGATATATTTATTACAGTACCAGCAACGACAACGGCATTACCTGGGCAACACCTCAACTGGTGGCTGATGAACTGAACGATCAGGCGCCATATGATGTGCAACCTCATTTGTGGTATGATGGAACCGATTGGTGGGTTTATTTTTGTGCCGACAACGGTTCTTTTGTGCGTGGCATTTACCGTTCCCGTCAACAAACTCCTGGGAATTGGTCAAACTGGATGGCAAAGGAATTAGTAATAGAAGGCAAAACTATTACAGGTGGTTATGGTACCATTTATGGAGTAGGGGAACCTACTTTATCAACGTGGGGTGACCTTTCATTTGTGGTAGTTTATGGCGATGCAGGCTCATCCGATTCAACAGATCGTTTTGATTGTGACCCCTGGTTTTTACCAAGGAAAGGTTCGCCTTTGACAGGGATACATCAACTTGCTTTTGAGCATCACGAGATGGAAATAAGTTACAATTCACAATTGCATCAACTGTATGTAAGTCACGTTCCTGAAACAACATCAACGCAATGGTTCATTAACGATGTATTAGGCAGAACGTGCCTTGCAGGTGTTTTGAAAAATAATGCAGTTATTGAGATTGATGCCTTACCTAAAGGGTATTATGTGTTTAATGCCGGTACATTTAAAGGTTACAGTTTTGTCAAGTATTAAACACTCGAAGTACTTATGCCTTTATGTGAAATCATATTTGTAAATGCGTCTTTAGTTTAAGATATTAACTTATGAAAAAATACATTCTTTTTACGGGATTTTTGTTGTCACTTTTTACTACAAAGATTTCTGCGCAGATAACTTTAGAGCAACAAGTTGATAGCTTTTCAATAGGATATTATTTCAAAGCTGTTCATATTAGTGATGCAGAAACCAAGTGGTTCATTGCTGATACGTCAGGTTCATTTTTTAATTTGTATAACCTTGACTGGACGCCATTTCTTACCAATGTTGCTTTACCCGAGCCAATGGGATTCGAATTTCAGGTATTGTATATCACCCGGTCGTTATTTGATTGTGATACCAGTAATATTGAATTTATGTATGAGGATCCCCTCAGCGTGAGCCATTCATTAAGGATTATGCGTACAGATGGAACAGTATTGTTACAGGTCGATAGTGCGAATGCTCCCTGCTGCTTTGGTTCCTGTGGTGGTGGTGGAGAAGTTACAGTTCCGGTGATCAACACAGAAGAAAATGCAAAAATGTTTGTGCAGAAGTATGTGAATGGCACGCCAACAATTTTGATTTACGGACTTTGCGGAAAGTTACCTACAGGGTATATAGACTTTACGACAGATGAGCAACCATTGATAAAATTGTTTCCGAATCCTGCTTCTGAAACTCTAACCTTCGAAGTCACACTTCCCGATAATCAAAATGAATACGAGTTAATCATTCAAAATGCACTTTCGCAGGAAGTAAAACGCATCAAGCCGGGGTTATCAGCCGGAAGAACCGAGCTTAACACGCGCGATTTTCCATCGGGCACTTATTCATATTTGCTTGTAACACCAAACAAAACGCCCAGATCCGGAAAGTTTGTCATTGCCAGATAAGTCCCATTATTTCATAAATGGAGTTTACTGTTCAGCAAATGGCTCCGGGGTTAAAGTAACTTTTTGCTGTACTTTTTCCTATATGCAACAGGTGTTAGTCCTGTGAGTTTTTTGAAGGTGGAGCGAAATGCTTTTGAATCAGAATAGCCAACATCTGTCATTACTTCGAAAATATTTTTGTCGCTCGATTCAAATGATCTTTTAGCTGCTTCAATTCGTACGCGCTGAATGTACTCAAGAACTGTATTCTGAGTAGCTTTTTTAAACCTGCGTTCAAATGTTCTGCGACCGATCCCGAATCGATCCGAGAGTTCAT
>ERZ650309.280-NODE-280-length-25800-cov-9.130511_pt1 | contig 25800 bp, 18 predicted proteins | sample MGYA00376245_ERZ650309 | MGnify/ENA primary metagenome ERZ650309 (study PRJEB26733, sample SAMN07839294) | wastewater metagenome | biome: urban; feature: wastewater treatment plant; material: waste water | place: USA: North Carolina | collected 2016-04-26 ...
CAACCTCATCAATCGTAATGCTGTTATCCGTTTTTAACTTTAACAAGTCACGAATTGTGGCAACAGGACGGTCATTGACCAAATCAGCATACACTTGATATTGGTTATAATCACCCGAACGTACTGCGTCATGTAAAGAGTTAATCACGTCTGGATTAAAGGCATGATACTCTTTGCCATACACAAATTTGAGCAAACCACCTGGCTCAATCGCCTTACGCGCTTTCCACGCATCAGCCGCTAATTGTTTTTGGTCATCCTCTAAGTCAGCAAAACGCGCACCTTGAATACGGCTAGGGACACCCTTAAAGCATAGGCTAACCACTTCACTGCTTAAACCAACCGCTTCAAACAACTGACCTGCACGATAAGATGCTAAGGTTGAAATCCCCATTTTAGAGAGAATTTTTAATAAGCCCTTGTTAATGCCTTTGCGGAAATAGGCTTGAGCTTCTAAGGGGTCACCCAATATTTCGCCAGTCCGCGCCAAATCAGCAATAATTTCATTTGCCAAATAAGGATAAATTGCTGTAGCACCAAAGCCTAACAACACAGCAAAATGATGTGGATCACGTGCTGTTGCAGTTTCAACAATGATATTGGCATCACAACGCAAACCAACACTGCTTAAGTGGTGGTGAACTGCACCTGTTGCCAATAAGGCATTGGCTGGTAAATAGTTTGGACGAATGTTTTTATCAGACAAAATCAACAAAGTTTTGCCATTTTTAACAGCGGTTTCCGCTTCATCACAAATACGTGCAATAGCTGCTTGCAAACCTTCACTTTCAGCATAGTTCAAATCAATAATAGCGTTTGCATAACCTTTTTGATCATTCAACGCTAAAATTTGTTGGAACTTGCTAAACGACAACACAGGACTGGCCAAAATTGCACGATGTGCATGCTCTGCTGTTTCTTCAAAAACATTCATTTCCGCGCCAAGGCAAGTCTCTAAAGACATGACAATGGCTTCGCGCAATGGGTCAATTGGCGGGTTTGTCACTTGGGCAAACTGTTGACGGAAATAGTCAGCCATGTGACGGACACGACGAGACAATACCGCCATTGGGGTATCATCACCCATTGAACCAACAGCTTCTTGACCGCTTTCTGCCAATGGGCGAATAATCTGATCACGCTCTTCAAAGGTTACCAAGAACATTTTTTGGTAAGTTTTGAGCTGAGCAGCATCCATTTGTCCCAAGCCGCGTTTATCAACCACATCGTCATTCTCTAAACGAATCGCTTGATCACGCAACCATGTTCTATAAGGATGAGCTGATTTTAAGCGTTGGTCGATATCTGCTGTACGCAACAATTCGCCTGTTTGAGTATCAACTACTAAAATTTGGCCTGGCCCAACACGACCTTTTGATACCACATCGTCAGGCTGGTAATCCCAAACGCCAATTTCAGAGGCTAAGGTGATATAACCATTTTTAGTAATTACCCAACGTGCTGGACGTAAACCGTTACGGTCAAGCATACAAATTGCATGACGACCATCTTGAATTACCAAACCTGCTGGGCCATCCCAAGCTTCCATATGTTTAGAGTTGTATTCATAGAAGGCGCGCAAATCAGCATCCATGGTTTCGACATTTTGCCATGCTGGCGGGACTAACATCCGTAAGGCGCGGAACAAGTTCATGCCACCACCAACCAAAATCTCTAACATATTATCTAAGCTAGAGGAGTCAGAACCTGTACGATTCACCAGTGGTTTACAATCTAATAAACCAGGCAACAATGGGCTATCAAATTTTGGCGTACGTGCAACCGACCAATTACGGTTACCCATAATCGTATTGATTTCACCATTATGCGCCAAATAGCGGAACGGCTGCGCCAATGGCCACTTTGGCAAAGTATTGGTAGAGAAACGTTGATGGAACACCACAATATGTGAGGCCAAACGTTCATCTTGTAAATCTTTATAAAAACTTGGTAAATCCGCAGGCATCACCAAACCTTTATAAGTAATCACTTGAGATGATAAAGTGGTTACATAAAATAAAGGATCATTAGCCAATTGTGCTTCGGCACGACGGCGCGCTAAAAATAACTTACGGTTGAAGTCAACTGCATCCATACCTTCGGGTGCATTGACAAAAATATGATTAAATTCTGGTAATGTGCGTAAAGCAATTTCACCTAAAATACTTTTATCAGTTGGCACTAAACGCCAGCCAACAACTGATAAACCTTCTTTTTCAATTTCGGCGGTTAAAATATTTTTGGCATTCGCCGCTAAAGCGGGGTCAACATTTAAAAAGATCAAACCTGCCGCAAACAAGCTATTTAAGGCTACACCGAATTCTGCTTGCGCCACAGCACGGAAAAATGCTTGAGGCATGGCTAATAACAAACCACAACCATCACCTGTTTTACCGTCGGCCGCAATTGCACCTCGGTGCGTCATACAACTTAAACTATGAATTGAAGTTTGTACGAGATGATGACTCGCTTGCCCTTGCATGTGGGCAATCAAACCAAAACCGCAATTATCCCGAAACTCATCGGGTTGATAGAGGCCAGAATGGGCAACCGGCTGCATGTGCATGGCTTTACCTTAAAAAATATGGACTTATAAAAAACACCCAGCATCGATATTTCGGCAACCTGTGAGCATTTTTTAGAACTTACACACACAGTATAAGTTGTCTATTAAAAATGCTTTAGGAAGATCAAAGTACCTGCTTAAGCCCTAAAAACTCAAAGTTTGCCCACAACAAACGGTATTTTATTGCGGACAAAATGGCGGAGTATTTTATATATAAATTGCCTATGACTCAAACACTACAAGCAAAATCTGCCATTTTTTTGCATAAAAATTACTTTTTTTGCATTTTTCATCGTTTAACTCACGATTATAGGCAAAATACTTTGACTAAAAAGGATCAACCACAGGCGTCGATACTTCGGGTTCTGTTGATGATGAAGACGAATCCGCAGGAGTCTCAAGCTGATTTTGATTTGGCTCGGCCATATCATCAGGCTGAGGCTCTATTGCAATTTCTGGTACACCACCATATTTGGGTGGAGGTGGCTGGTCAATTGCTGGCTGAATCATTGGCACATTAGGCACATAAGTCGCAAATTTTTCAGGAGATGGTCTCACTCCATTAGGCAATGCAAAATCTATAGAATTTGCTACACCTAAGGCTAACTCCATTGTGACAAAATTACCATACACCGCAATATAACTGACTTTTTCACCCTCTTTATACATAAAGTAAGCAAATTGCTCTTTATCATCGCGTTGCGCAATATAAGACTTTACCACTTCCTCATCCTCTGAAGAAATAATCTGCAAAGTCCACGCCAACGAACCCTGAGCCTTTAACCAATCAACAGTGCGATATTGTGGACCATGATTTACTGGTGGTGTTGCAACATAATTCGTTGGTGGCACAATTTTTGGTAATTGCCCTAAATCAGCTGAAAACTCATGCATCTCACCCGTAAATACATCTTGAATCGTAGGCTGTTGAGGAGCATTACGTCCTTTTAAACTAATAACCGTCACACTAATCAATAGCACTGCTAAGCTGCTTGCAGCCATTGGCAACCATAATCGTGATCGACTTATTAACATATTATTGCCCCAATTCAGTGCCCGCGATTAAGGTTTGCTCTAAAGTTTGCAAAGGAAAATCGGCACTCACTACTGCTTGTCCTAATTGACGCAACAAGACTAAACGCAGCTTACCTGCCAACACTTTTTTATCAACCGCCATCAACGATAAAAACTGCTCAGATGTCATCTCGGTAGGAGGAATAACTGGCAAATTAGCCGCTTGCAAAATTGTTTTAACTCTAACAACATCTGCCTGTGTTATCCAGCCCAATCGCCACGATAAATCAGCAGCCATTAACATACCTGTTGCTACTGCTTCCCCATGTAACCATGTACCATAACCCATCGCCGTTTCAATCGCATGACCAAACGTATGCCCCAAATTTAATAAAGCACGAAGGTCATTCGCTTCTAACTCATCAGCCGCGACAACATCAGCTTTATTTTGACAAGAGCGAGCAATAGCTTCAGCTAATAATTTTTTATCACGAGCAACTAAGCCAGCCATATTTTGCTCAAGCCACTCTAAAAAAGGCAAATCTCGAATTAAGCCATATTTAATAACTTCTGCTAAACCTGCTGCATATTCTCGATCATTTAATGTGTCTAAAACGGAAGTATCGGCCAATACAGCCGTTGGTTGCTTAAAAGCACCAATCATATTTTTTCCTAATGGATGATTAACACCCGTTTTCCCCCCTACTGAAGAATCAACTTGTGATAATAAAGTGGTTGGAATTTGTAAAAACGCAACACCACGCTGATAGCATGCGGCAGCAAAGCCCGTCATATCACCAACCACACCACCACCCAATGCTACTAAAGCACAATCACGATTAAAACGTTGCTCTAACAATGTTTTAAAGATACCTTCTACATGTTGTAAATCTTTAAATTGCTCTCCATCAGGTAAAATATGACAAGCAACTTTATAGCCCAAGCTTTGTAAAGTTTGTTCGACTTTTGCCAAATATAAAGGTGCAATCGTTGTATTACTCACAATAAGCACTTGTTTAGCTTTTAAATAAGTTTGATAACATTCAGGGTTAGTTAATAATGACTCACCAATAAAAATAGGATAACTGCGCTCGGCTAAAGAGACGGATAATGTTTGCATAACAAAGAATTCTTAACAGGCCAAATTAAATATGGATTTTAACGGAATTATTAGTTTTATAAACAAAAATTGGAAAGCAGTTTAAATGAAATTAAGCTTTTGAATGATGCTATAAGCTAAATCTTTAGCACAACCACTGGTTGTTGGCACAATAAGATGTGCAACTTCTCGATAAAGTGGATCTCTAATTTTAAGTAACTCTGCTAATTTAGTCAGGGGATCAGCCGTTTGCAATAAAGGTCGATTTTTATCATGTGCAGTACGTTCAAGCTGCATAGAGACAGGGGTTTCTAAATAAACTACAACCCCACGTTGATGTAAGTTTTGACGATTTATTTGCCTTAATACTGCTCCACCACCTGTTGCTAACACAATATGGCGACGGTTTGTCAGTTCAGCAATCATTTGCTCTTCTCGCTTTCTAAACCCTTCTTCTCCTTCAACATCAAAAATCCAAGGAATACTGGCACCTGTGCGAAGCTCTATTTCATGATCACTGTCAACAAATGGCCAAGATAAAATCTCAGCCAAATGTCGACCAATAGTGGTTTTACCTGCCCCCATTGGTCCGACCAAAAAAATATTCGCACAGGCACCCAATCTTATTACCTATTACTTGCTAGTAATTGTGTCATTTAACAAACGCGGCGTAACAAAAATCAATAACTCTTTTTTCTCGTTACGTGTTACATCTTGTTTGAATAAACGCCCTAAGAATGGAATATCACCAAGCAATGGCGTTTTTGTGACACCCTTGAGCATATCCGTGGTAAAAACACCGCCTAACACTACTGTTTGTCCATCATCAACTAAGACACTTGTTGCAATACGATTACTGTTAATAGTTAATGCACCATTTGATAATACTGCACCTGGACTATCTTTATTGATTGCTAAATCCATATTTACTCGCCCATCAGGAGTAATACTAGGCGTTACTTCTAAACGCAATTCTGCATTAATAAACTTTACTGCTGCCGCACCACTTGATGTTGATTCTCCATAAGGTATTTGAGTGCCCGAAGCAATTAGTGCCTTTTGCTTATCTGCGGTTAAGACTTTTGGACTAGCAACAACCTCACCATGTCCATCAGATTGTAAAGCAGATAATTCTAAATCTAACACTATATTATCTGCATTCATAATACCAACAGCCAAAGAACTTGTACCAACTTTCTCAACACCTAAATCGACTGCTAAATCAGATGGACTAGCTATCGTATAATCACGAGTACCCGCAACTGTATCTATTGTAGCTTCACGTATATCATTTAAAGTAGTGCGCGAACCACCCACCATAACTCGTTTCTTTGAGCTTATATTATCGTGTGCAACCCCCCACTTTACACCTAATTCTTTAACAAAATCACTAGATGCGGTGACAATACGAGCTTCAATCATAACCTGCTTCACAGGAACATCTAATCTAGAGACAAGATCCCTAATTTCTTCTATTTTCTTAGGGATATCCTGAATGATCAATGTATTAGTACGGACATCTATAGAAACACTACCACGTGGACTCAACAAACTATTAGACGCAGTATTCGCTGAATTAGATGTATTAATACCCGATGTAATCATTTTTTGTAGATCAGCTGCTTTTGCATAACTGACTTGTATATATTCCGAACGCAATGCAGCAAGTTGTTCATTTTGATTTGCTGCCTCCAATTCTAAACGCTCACGAGCAGCAATTTCATCCGCCGGAGCAACCAGCATAACGTTACCCGTAGTACGTTTATCTAAACCTTTAGTCTTCAAAATCAATTCTAAAGCTTGATCCCATGGCACGTTCTGTAAACGCAAAGTAATTCGGCCAGACACTGTATCACTAGCAACTAAATTCAATGAGGTAAAATCGGCAATCAGCTGTAAAACTGAGCGGACTTCAATATCTTGGAAATTTAAAGATAACTTTTCACCTGTGTAAACAAACTCTTTACGCTTTTTAGGTGCATCAGGCAAAATTGGCTTAACACTAATGGTCATGTTGTTATCAGCTTGATAAGCTAAATATTCGAACTCTCCTTGTGGCTGAATAACAATAACACCATTATTCCCTTCATTATAAGCATCAATGGTTTTAACAGGCGTTGCAAAATCATTAACATCTAAACGACGACGTAACTTTTCTGGTAATTTTGCTCCAATAAAACGGGCAATAATTTTACTACCTTGTTGTTGAACATCAACAGGAATTGAGGCCTGTGATAATTGAATATCTATTTGCCCATCACCTTGTAGACCACGATGAAAATCTAAATCATCAACCTGTAAAACTTTTGGCATTGACGCTTTTTGCTTGGGGGATACCTTTATTTTTTCAACAATAGGCACTGCCTGTGCAACATTATTAGTAATATCTTGCTTACCAATTTTAAGAATAAGATCATTTCCTTCAACACGTGTAGCATATCCTGTTAATTCACCTAGATTTACCACTACACGAGTCCGCTCTTGATTATCAACAACCGTTAAACTTCGAGCATTACCATTGCCCAAACTTAAGTAACGAGAGTTCAAACCATTTTTGGTATTAGGTAGATCAAAAACCAATCGTGCAGGCTTTTCTATTTGATATGATTGTAATTGCGGTGGCGCATCATCAAACGCTAATTTAACTTCTATTTCATCACCAGGCAAAGTAATAAAATTAACATTCTTCAATGTCAAGCGTTCTGCAGCGGCTGCAAGTTGCAACACAGACATCAAACCTACACCTAATACCATACGCTGTATAGACATGCTCTTTTTCCCAGCTGGCTTGTTATTGTTCATTGTGATCCGTTTGATCATTTAAATTCTCCAAGTCTTGACTATTTATCAGCCATGACCACACTGCGTGGACGCTCGACCCAACCATCTCGGCCATCAGGAACCACTTCAACCAGATTAATTTGACTCGGCGTAATTTCTACAATTTTGCCGTGATTTTTACCCATATAATTGCCTACTTTGACACGCTGAACACCACCATCAGCATCTTCAACTAATGCATAGAATGGCGCACTTGGTTTTGTTAAAGTTCCCTTCATACGTAAGGCCTCTAAACCAAACTTTTCCAAATATTCCTGAGGTCTTGAAAAATCGGGGGCAACTTGCTTTCCAGAGGCTTTTGCTAACAACTCTTCAAGTGTCGAAGGTGGCACAAAAGGACTACGCAACTGATGTGCAGCATATGCAAAAGTCGGCATGGGCGTAAACTCAGGCGGAGGCTCTATCCGCCCTCTAGGCTTAGCTCGTATGGCATCCATTCGAGCTTTCATCGTGTCAAAATCAGAAGAACAACCGACCACCCCAAACGAAGTAATAACCACCATTGAAAGAGCAATAACTTTATGCAGTATTTGCTTCATTATTTACCCTCCTTCTTCTGATCCGTTGGTGTGGATTTTTTATTAGCATCACCCTCAGCAGTATCTTTATAACGATAAGTTTTTGCTAAAATCTCCATCGTCAATATAGGTGCACCACTGTCAGCAAACTTATTTGACATTGGAGACACTACAAAATTATGCAAAGTTACTATTCTTGGCAATGCAGAAATACCACTAACAAATGCACCAAAAGCATGATAGTCACCTTGAACTTTGATTTTAATAGGCTGTTCTACATAAAACTCTTGGGTACTTTCCGTTTCTAAAGTAATACCATCAAAATCCAAGCCACTACCTAAACCAGTATGTGTAATATCCTCCAACAACTCTGGCACCTCTGTTTCTTTAGGCAACTGTCTTAACAAAGAGCCAAAGGACTCTTCCATATCAGCTAGTTGTTTTTTGTAGACATCTAGGTTATTTGCCTTAAAAACTTTTTGCTCAAACTCCTGCAACAAAGTTTCCTGAGCTTGCTCACCAGAAGCATAAGTTTCACGCATAGGAGAAAGATCGAATACATACCCCAAAACCAATACTAATATAAAGACAATAATATATACTAGTATTTTTGCCGCTAAAGGCCATGAACCAACATTTTGAGGATCCAGAGTATTTAGGGTATTTATAAACTCCTGCAAATCAAATTTTTTTACATCTGATTGAGCTTCAGCTTTGTCAGTTTTTAACTTCATTTAGCTGCCTCCTTGTTAGTTTTAACAACACCCGTTTTATCATCTGTTTTTATTGGTTCAGGTCCTTCTAACTCCACAGTAAGCGCAAAACGATTACTTCTTTTATCCAAACTAACTTTTGTAGCCTTCTTTACAGTATCATCTGCTGTTACCGTAGATAAAACAGGATTTTTGAACCATTCTGAAGCATTCAAATTTCTCAAAAAAGAAGATACTTGTGTATTGCTTTCAGCATTGCCTTCAATCGTAAATTTATCACCATCTCGTTTGACAGATAGCAAATAAACTTTGTTAGGAACACTACGGACTAACTCATCAAAAACTCTAACTATAATTGGTCTACGCCCTTGCAAATCTTGAATGACTTTCATTCGCGCTAATAATTCCTCTTTTCGCGTTTGCAATTCATCAATCTGCTTAATTTGTGAGTCCAACATAGCAATTTCTGATTGAATATAAGCTTTTCTTTCTTCTTGAGCACTAAGCTGCGCACTCAACATCATATGAAAAAACAAAACAATTGCAGCTGCAGCAAGTGCGACTCCTGCGTTAATTGCAACAAACTCTTGCTGACGTTGCTTTTTAAGCTCTTGTCGCCATGGTAGTAAGTTTATCTTCGCCATCAGTCAAAACTCCTTAATGCTAAGCCACATGCAATCATTAATGAAGGTGCATCATTACTAATCGCCGCAGCATTAATTTGAGGAGCAAAAGACATATGTACAAACGGATTTGCCACAGATACTGCTGTCCCTAATTTTTCCTGAACAACATCAGCTAAGCCACTAATGGATGCTGTACCACCTGCTAATAATATATGATCAACATCATTATATTGACTTGAAGAAAAGAAAAACTGCAAAGAACGCGTAACTTGTTGAACAACTGCATCCTTAAAAGGGCGCAATACCTCTACTTCATAATCATCAGGAAGACCACCTTCTTTTTTTAATCGTCCTGCTTCCTCAAAAGATAAACCATAACGGCGTTGAATTTCTTCTGTTAATTGCTTTCCACCAAACATTTGTTCACGCGTGTAAATAATTTTACCATCGTTAACAACACTCAGTGTAGTCATTGATGCCCCAATATCTATAATAGCAACAGTACCATCACGACCACACGGCAAACTGTCCACTAATAAATCGAATGCACGTTCCATGGCATACGCTTCAACATCGACTATTTTTGCGGTTAAATTTGCAATAACCAAAGCATCAGTACGTAGCTCTATATTTTCTGTACGAGAAGCTGCCAATAAAACACTCACCCGCTCTGGATTAGTTGTTGATGGCCCAATCACTTCAAAATCTAGGCTAATTTCTTCCAATGGGTATGGGATATACTGATCAGCTTCTAAACGAATTTGAGACTCACGCTCATCATCAGACAAATCAGCATCCATCTCAATGGTTTTAGTAATAACTGCTGAACCTGAAACTGCGACAGCTACATTCTTTGTTTTAGGCTTAGCTTTAGCAATCAATCGAGTAATTGCCTCACCCACACCTTCAACATCAGCAATATTTTTCTCAACCACAGCATTTTGCGGCAGTGGTTCGACCCCATAACTTTCTACACGATATCGCTCGCCTTGTAGACTAAGCTCCAAGAGTTTGACGGATGTAGAACTAATGTCTAAGCCCAATAGGCTTGTATTTTTTTTACTGAGAAAGGGCAGCACGTTGTTTGTTCCCTTTTATTTTTGTAATAAGAATGCAGAGTTATACCACATTCTTGCCAATTAACATTAAATGATAGTCTTAACACGACTACAAGTACCGCACAAGTACTTATATAGGTATAATCTACCATAAATTAGTGACTGTCACCTAGTTTGTTATTAACCTTGGTTTCCAATGAACAAAATAAATCTTAAATCAATCAATTTTCATCCATTGGTCGCTTTCGGCTTATTAGGTCTGCTTAGCGTATCAATACTTAGCAGCGGTGTCTATTTATACCTTACACCACAATTGCCAAATGTTGAACAGCTCCGCGAAATTAAACTGGAAACCCCTTTGCAAATTTACAGTAAAGACGGAAAACTCATCAGCGAATTTGGCGAAAAGCATAGTCGCCCTCTTCATTACAATGAAATTCCGCCTTTATTAGTCAAAGCCTTTTTAGCTGCTGAAGATGATACTTTTTTTGTTCATCAGGGCATTAGTTTAAAAGGTCTCGCACGTGCATTTGTTGATTTAGCTGAAAGTGGCTCTATTCAATCAGGTGGGTCAACAATTACTATGCAGGTTGCGAAAAATTATTTTTTATCATCACAGCGTACATTTAGCCGTAAATTTACCGAAATTCTTTTAGCACAAAATATTGAGCAAGCGTTAACTAAACAAGAAATTTTTGAGCTTTACGTCAATAAAATTTATCTTGGCCAACGTGCTTATGGCATTGGTGCTGCTGCCGAAGTTTACTACAATAAAAAAAATATTCACACTCTTTCTTTAGCAGAAATGGCGATGATTGCAGGTCTGCCTAAAGCCCCTTCAAAATATAATCCCGTCGTTAATCCTAAACGTGCCATAGAGCGGCGTAATTGGATTTTGGGGCGTATGTTAAAGTTAGGTTTTATTAACAAAGCGGCTCACGATCAAGCTATTCAAGAAGGAACAGGGATTGAATATCGGAGTGAAGTTGCAGACGTATCAGCACCTTATCTTGCTGAAATGGTGCGTGCGGCTTTAACGGCTCGCTTTGGCGAAACAGTATTAGGCAGTGGTTATAAAGTTTATACAACCGTCCGCTCCGATATTCAAAATGCAGCGGTTCAATCCGTGATTGATGGTTTAATGGCTTATGATTTACGGCATGGTTGGCGCGGGGCAGAAGCCAATAGCGAAGATAAACCCCTTTCTCATTTTGATGTTGTTGGCGGTCTATCGCCTGCTCAAGTGCTAAAAGTTAATAAACACTCTGTTGAAGCTCTCATGCGTGACGGTCAAACAGTCACTATTCCATGGGGGGGATTGAGTTGGGCAAGAGCCTATAAATCGGTTAATAGCGTAGGCCCTTCGCCTAATAAAGCCAGTCAAATTGTTAAAGTTGGCGATATTATTCGCATCAAAAAAGCAGGAGGAATTTGGGTTTTACGTCAAATTCCCAAAGTACAAGGAGAACTAATTGCACTCAACCCAGAAACAGGAGCAATTGAGGCACTTGCAGGGGGATTTGATTTTAATATCAGCCAATTTAATCATGCTATCCAAGGTTGGCGTCAAGCTGGCTCTACCCTCAAACCCTTTGTTTATGCGTTGGCATTAGAACGAGGATTTACACCATACAGTGTTGTCAGTGACTCACCTATGACAATTGGTAATTGGAGTCCTAGTAATGCTGACGGTCGCTTTATGGGTCCCATTACTTTAAGACGAGCTTTGTATTTATCCCGTAATTTGGTGTCTGTACGTTTATTACAGTCCGTTACTTTAGACAGAGCACGTCAGTATCTGCCTCGTTTTGGTTTTATTGATGACAAATTACCGAATAATCTTACCTTAGCATTAGGGACGGCACAGGTTGTTCCCTTACAGATGGCCACTGCCTATGCAGCCTTTGCAAATGGTGGTTATCGTGTAAATCCTTACTTTATTGAGCGAATTGAAGACACTAAAGGCACTGTTTTATTTCAGGCAAAACCTGAGCAAGTTTGTAAGCCGTGTGAAAATCCTGCACTCGCCAATGAAATGATGACACCTCGTCCAGAGACTCCACCTAGCGAAATTGTTGGTCAAGGGGAATCCGTTAAAGTGATTGAAGCCCCCTCAGAAGAAAATCAACTCACTGCACCAAGTACCACTTTAACATTACCAGACTATCCTATTGCTAAACGTATTATGAGTGAGAAAGCATCCAAAGATATGGCTAATATCTTACGTGATGTAATTTTACATGGAACTGCACGTAGCGCATTGCGCTTAGGACGTAGTGATATTGCAGGAAAAACAGGAACGACAAATGATGCTAAAGATGCATGGTTTGCAGGTTTTAATCCCAAACTAGTTGCAGTCAGTTGGGTTGGTTTTGATCAACCTGCCTCATTAGGACGTTTAGAATATGGCGGTTATGCAGCTCTACCCTTATGGAACTCATTTATGGATTATGCCTTGACAGATATTCCAGAACAATGGATTGATGGTTCTCGTCCACAAGCAGCCAAACCGAAGGCCAATACAGCTAACAATAGCAGTTCTGCACCAAGTGACGCTAGTCCAACAACTGAACCGCAAAATAATAGCGAAACTAGCCTACCTAGCACCCCACCTGCTGAAGATTTATTCTAAAAATAAAAAAGCGAGCTATTGCTCGCTTTTTTGGGGTTTGACTAAAATTATTTTTTAGCAAAACGATTAAAGCGTTGTTTAAATTTGTCGATACGGCCACCAGTATCAACAACTTTTTGTTGACCAGTGTAGAATGGGTGACACTTGCTACAAACGTCAAGGTGAATGTTTTTAGCTAAGGTAGAGCGAGTCACAATAACATTACCACAAGAACAAGTTGCAGTAATTTCTTCATATTTTGGATGGATATCAGCTTTCATGATTAAATCTCAAAGAGTGGTTTAAGGAGTGCTCGCCCCCCTGCGTAAGGCTCATCGGCTTGGAGCAGGAACGAACAACGACCATTCTTTTGGCTAACCCTAACAGTCACTTCGTTAGAGCTCAGCGCAACAAGGGCGCGAAATATAACAAATTTCAACCATCTCTGCACTTATTTTTTCTCTATTCACGATATAATGCTAATTCTAGTCTTGTGAATATCATCCGTACCAATGTCTAAAAAATCCAAAAAACCACGCCAAAGCCACACTACGACACCAACACCTCCTGAAGCAACCCAAGTTGAGTTAGCGGGTATTGGCGTTCGCTTAGCTGCTGCCATTTATGATGGGTTATTAATTTTTGCGATTAATGCGATTGTTGCAGTTATTTTAGTTGTGATTGCTACGCCTTCTGAGGTTTCGAGCCAAAATCAAACTCAAGTTTTATCAAGCAATTTTCGCCATTTAATATTATTTCCAGCAATGGTTGTAATGACTTGGCTATTTTATGGCTATTTCTGGCGCAGACGCGGTCAAACTTTGGGTATGCAAACATGGCGTTTAAAAGTCATTAAACCTGATGGTCGATTATTAAACTGGTCAGACAGTATGGGGCGTTGTGCCGCGAGTTTAATTTTGCCAAGTATTTGTGGTTTAGCGGCAAATATTCTTTATCATAGTGAGGGTGCATTTGCTCTGAGTCTAGTTTTTGGCTTTGTTGGTAATTATCTTTGGGCATTGATTAATGGCAGACGCCTTGCTTGGCATGATCAGCTCTCTGCAACTGTTGTCATTCGAGTGCCTGAAGACCCACGCCAAAAACGCGGTATGTTGGGATGGTTCTCTAAAACCGATGAAGAATAGCTCAAACATCCTTTCCTTCAACTCCGCTCAGGGAGTAATGCCAGTCAGTTAAGAGAAAATTGTCTCTTAAAAATAACCCTTCGACTTCGCTCAGGGTACATTTTTAGTTGGTTGAGCGAAGTCGAAACCTATACCTAAAACTCCATCTTAAATGCCAATTTTCCAGCCATTAACTAAAGGATAACGTCTATCTCGACCAAAACCACGCTGACTAATACGAGGGCCTATGGCTGCCTGACGACGTTTATATTCATTAAAATCAACCATTCTTAACACACGATAGACAGTATCTCTCTCAAAACCTTGATTAATAATCGCTTCAGCACTTTGGTCATGTTCAATATATAAAGCTAAAATAGCATCTAAAACGGAATATGGCGGCAAACTATCCTCATCTTTTTGATCAGGTGCTAATTCTGCAGAAGGTGGGCGATCTATCACACGCTGAGGAATAATTTCTTGATTTGCCAAACGATTTCGATATTCTGCTAATCTAAAGACTAAGGTTTTGGGGACATCTTTTAGCACATCAAAACCACCTGCCATATCACCATACAATGTCGCATAGCCCACAGCCATTTCTGATTTATTGCCTGTGGTTAATACTAACCAGCCCTTTTTGTTTGATAAAGCCATTAACAGCACACCACGCGAACGGGCTTGTAAATTTTCTTCGGTTTTATCTTTAGCCATCCCTGCAAAGGCTGGTGCTAATAATTGGGAAAATGCCTCTACTGTCGGAGCAATTTCAATGATTGAATAGTTCACACCTAAAGTCTTTGCTTCTTGTGCGGCATCTTCCAAGCTCATTTGAGAAGTATAATGATAAGGCATCATCACCGCATTAACCTGCTCTGCCCCCAAGGCATCAACCGCTATTGCCAACACTAAGGCTGAATCAATACCGCCCGATAAACCTAACACCACTCCTTTAAAACCACTTTTACTCACATAATCCTTTACACCAAGCACAAGAGCTTGATAAACAGCAGCTTCTTCACTCAATAATTTAGCTCGTTCTTTTTTACTAAATTGTTTATCAAAATCAACTATTAATAACTCTTCTACAAATAATGGTGCTTCAGCAGCAATATCACCATCTGCATTAATCATAAAAGAGCCACCATCAAAGACTAACTCATCCTGCCCCCCCACTAAATTAACATAAGCAATTGGCAATTGATGTTGTTGGGCACGTTGTTGAACCATCTGCAAACGCTGCGCTTGCTTATTTATATGAAAGGGCGAGGCATTTAACACCACTAATAAATCCGTTTTTGCATTTTTGGCCTGTATTGCAACCTCATCATGCCAAATATCTTCACAAATCGCTAACGCAATTTTTTGACCTTTATAATCGAAATAAAATCCTTGTGTACCTGCACTAAAATATCTTTTTTCATCAAACACTTGATAATTAGGTAATTTTTGTTTGGCATACTCTCCCAAACATTGACCATTTAACCACACACCTGCCATATTAAATAATTGGCCTGCTATCATTTTTGGATAAGCTAAAACAAGGACAATATTTTTAATGTCTGCTAGACTCTGCAAGGCTTGTTCAATACGAATAGTTAAACTAGGGCGTAACAATAAATCTTCTGGAGGATAGCCTGTTAAACACAATTCAGGAAAAACTATCATTTCCGCGCCTTGTTGTTTAGCTTGCTCAGCAAGTTGACGAACTTTGTGGCTGTTTTCAGTAATAGCCCCAACGACAAAATTATGTTGAGCAAAAGCAATACGTAGAGTCATAACTATCTCTATACCAAAATTCAAGTTGGTATAGATTATAAAACAGGACTGGCGCATTTCACTGAAATTAGCGCGTTTTGCGCGCTAAAAATCGTTAAAAACGCTTATTTAGCACGCAAATAAGCGATAACCGCGTCAATTTTAAAAACGTTGAGGTGTTTATGGGTGGTATTCTGCGTTTATTAATTATTGCTGCCGTTGTTTATTTAGCTTATGTGTGGATTCGTAAATTACTCAATTCACAACAGCATACTACAGAGGTACAAAAAGCTGACGAGCCTCGACAATTAATGAAACAGTGCGCTTATTGTCAGGTACATATTCCTGAAGGAGAAAGCACACAATCTCAAGGACATTTTTTTTGCAGTGAGCATCATCGTGATTTATTTTTACAACAACAAAAATGACACCCACACTACCTCAAACTAAATTTTTAGAAAGCCATGATGATTGGCGGCTATTAAGGATTTATACCTATTATCGCCTTTTATTAGCCGCACTATTACTGGTGTTGTTTAGTATTAACCCCAATAATCCGCTTTTAGGCAGTGAAAACCCAAAGCTATTTTTAATCAGTGGCGCGGCCTATTTACTCATTGCCGTTAGCAATTTAGTGATTAGTCAACGCCTACGTTCAGAACCTCGCTTACAGGCATTCTTTTTTGTTTTAATTGATATTATTTTTATCACGCTCATCATGCACGCAAATGGTGGGCCGACCGCACAACTGAGTTTACTTTATCTAGTCATGGTGGCAGCAGGTAATATTTTATTACCTGATAAACGCGGCCCACTGATCGCCGCCATTGCGTCGATTGCAGTTTTATACGAGCAATTTTATTTTACCTTAAATAATTATGAACGCATCAGCTCCGCTAATTTAGTGCAAGCCTCAATTTTAGGAATTAGTTTTTTTGCAATTGCTTTATTTAGTCAATTAATTAGTCATCGTTTTCGGCAAGTTGAAGCTTTGGCGTTACAAAAATCCTTAGAGGTAGAAAGTTTACAACAACTCAATGAACAAATTATCAATAGAATGCACACAGGTGTATTAGTGGTAAATCCTGAACGAGAGCTACTACTATATAATAATGCCGCTCAACAATTATTAGGCATAAATGATATTCATAAAACCGATCATTTAAAAAATATTTCTGGCACTATTGATGCTGGTTTATTAGCATGGCGACAAAATTTAATGATTCGACCTCTAGTCTTTAAAAACCAAGCCACTTACCCAGAAATTAATGTTTCATATATGCAGTTAGACATTCAAAATAAAGAAAGTAATATACTGATTTTTTTAGAAAATACGGCTCAAATGACCCAAAAAGCCCAACAATTAAAATTAGCATCATTAGGTCGCTTAACCGCTAGTATTGCCCACGAAATTCGTAATCCTTTAGGGGCAATCAGTCATGCAGCCCAATTATTAATAGAGTCTGAAGATATTAAAGGACCAGACGCTCGATTATTAAAAATTATTGAACAACACTGCGTTCGTGTTAATAATATAGTTGAAACAGTTTTGCAGTTATCACGCCGACAAAAATCAACACCACAACTGTTAAATCTAAAAGTATGGCTTGATAATTTTATTGATGAATATCACCAAACCAATCACCAACAAAAAACGATCATATTTCAGTCAACCGATAATATACTGATTCGTTTTGATACCGATCAGCTGTATCAAGTCATTTATAATATGGTAAATAACGCTTTTCGTTATAGTGCCAAAAATGGCCATCATACGATTGAACTTATGGCTGATGTTGACGATTTAACGCAACTACCGTATTTAGAAATTTATGATTTAGGGCCAGGTGTTGCGCTTGAAAACCAAAAAAATTTATTTGAACCATTTTTTACTACTGAAAAAAATGGTACGGGTTTAGGCTTATATTTATCAAAAGAGCTTTGTGAAGCAAATCAAGCTCATTTAGATTACTTACCTCAGCCCGACGGTGCTTGTTTTAGAATTACTTTTTCTCATCCTAATCGGCTAATTTAATATGACAACAAAAGCATTAATCATTGATGATGAACCAGACTTAACTGAACTTTTAGCCATCACACTTGAGCGAATGGGGATAGAATGTCGTTTAGCAAATGATGTGACTACCGCTTTAAATTTACTAAAAAAAGAAACTTTTCAACTCTGTTTAAGCGATATGCACTTACCTGATGGTAGTGGTTTAGATATCGTGCAAACAATTCAAAAACTGTATCCGCAAACACCTGTTGCAGTCATTACTGCTTATGGCAGCACCGAAATGGCAGTCACTGTGCTAAAAGCGGGTGCATTTGATTTTGTTTCCAAGCCTATTGAGCTACCCCGCCTTCGCGATTTAGTGCGTAATGCCCTAAAAGTATCTGGTCAACATCGCCCCAAAGATGACTATGAAAATAGACTTTTAGGCCAATCACAAGTCATGCTCGACTTAAAAGAAACGATTCGTAAATTAGCTCGTAGCCAAGCACCTGTTTATATCAGTGGCGAATCCGGTACTGGTAAAGAAGTTGTAGCCCGTCTAATTCATGATTTAAGCCCACGAGCCGAAAAACCCTTTATTCCTGTTAACTGTGGTGCGATTCCTTCGGAACTGATGGAAAGTGAATTTTTTGGCCATAAAAAAGGTAGCTTTACAGGCGCGACAGAAGACAAAATTGGTCTATTTCAAGCCGCCAATGAAGGAACTTTATTTTTAGATGAGGTTGCAGACTTGCCTATTAGTATGCAGGTTAAGCTGTTACGTGCCATCCAAGAAAAGACTGTTCGCCCGATTGGCCATGCTAAAGAAATTCCTGTCAATATTCGTTTGTTAAGTGCCACACATAAAGACTTGGCTGCTGAAGTAGCTGCTGGACGATTTCGTCAAGATTTATTTTATCGAATCAATGTTATTCAAGCGCGCATCCCACCACTCAAAGAGCGTGGTGAAGACATTATTTTGCTAGCCAATAACTTTTTACATCGGCTTAGCGAAGACTGGGGTATTACTGAGCCGAAGTTGAGTCAATCAGCACGACATGCTTTAAAGCATTATCCCTTTCCGGGGAATGTACGAGAGCTGCAAAATATTTTAGAGCGTGCTTTAACGTTATGCGAAGGCAATGAAATTTTAGCAGAGCATCTACAACTGCCAACACATACGCCTTTTAGTACTAGCAATAAAACTCCCACCCCCGCTCATGGTGTACATGCTTATAGTGACAACACACCTCCACCAAGTAATAGCGAATCTCTTGAAGATTATTTATTAACCATTGAAAAGAACTTAATTATTAAAGCCTTAGATGATACACGTTGGAATCGTACTGCTGCAGCGAAAAAATTAGGCATGACTTTTCGTTCATTACGCTACCGTTTAAAGAAATTAGGTTTAGATGACGATAGCGATGATGATAATGATGGCTTATAACACTTGATAAGGAGTTGGGTTGATCGTTAACTGTAAACCTAACATCTGCTCAAGCAATAATTGAGCAGATGCAGGAGCTAAAACCAAGCCATTTCTAAATTGCCCTGCATTAATCCATAAATTGGCCAACACAGGATGTTTACCAATAAACGGAATACCATTTGGCGATGCAGGCCGCAAACCTGCCCATTGTTTAATGGGTTGATATGCAGCTAACAAAGGCAATATTCTTTGAGCAGAAGACATTAATACTTGTTTAGCTTGCTCATTCGTTGTTTTGTCAAAACCAGTATCCTCAACAGTTGAACCACACAAAATATGGCCATCCGCACGTGGAATTAAATAATGTCCTTGATGCAACACAATTTGTTTTAATAGTTGTTTTTCTAACTTATAAAGCAACATTTGCCCCTTGATCGGACGAATAGGTAAATCTAAATTTAATTGCTCAACTACTTTTGCTGTCCACGCACCTGTTGCCACAATAAATTGATCCGCATAATATAGTTGATTATGCACAGTTTTTACGGCAATTAGCTGTTCGTTTTCTATAACAAACCCAGTGACTTCTGCATCAACAATACGCCTGCCTCCTAACAGTTCAACAGCCTGCAATAAAGCCTGCAATAATCGAGGATTACGTATATTAGCAATATGTGGCAACCAAATAGCTTGTTTAAAACTGGCTAAATTAGGGTTAATCTCCATAATTTGACTTTGCCCTAATTCAAAAACCGTTTGTTGATTTTGTTGTCCCCAAGCTAAAGCATCTCGCCGATCTTCTGTCTCTAACATCAACATACCACAAGGTATTAATTCAACATCAATACCCGTTAATTCAAATAGTTCTTTAGCTAAAAGCGGATATTGTGCTTGAGCCAATTGTGCCAAAGCTGTAACGGCAGCAGAATATCGCCAAGGATACATGGGGGAAACAATCCCTCCGCCAGCCCAAGAAGACTCAAACTCTTGCTGATTTTTTTCTAAAATGGTGACTTGATGTCCTAATTTTAATAATTTATATGCTTGTAATAAGCCAATGACTCCAGAACCTATCACAACAATATTCATCTATTGACTCCAACACACAAAAAACCTAATATAAAAAAGATAGGATTAAAAATTTATAAGGATATAAATATGTACTCTCAAAGAGCATTTACACTACTCGAGACTATTGCCTGTGTATTAATTTTTATGATTATACTGCTATTTGCAGCACACAACATGGCAACATATCGTAAAACACAACAAGCTCAACTAATTAGCAAAGAACTACAACATATTGTTCATTCAGCTCGCGGATTAGCCTTAACCAAACGCAGAGCATTAACTTTGTGCGGATCAACAGACGGCTACAGTTGTGATCAAAATTGGAGTCAAGGTGCTTTACTGTTTGAAGATACCAATAGAGATGGCCAATTTGACAGTGATGAATTTTTAGTCAAATATACCCCGTTTGCCTTAAAAAACTCAAAACTCATTTGGAAAGGTTTTTTGGGTTCATTTATGCGCTTTGAGAGTATGGGAATCACATCTGCCAGTAATGGCACGTTTACTTACTGTCAAAGTGACAATGATCCACGTTTTAGCCGACAAGTGATAGTCAGTCGTGGGGGACGTGCTAGACTATCACAGGATAAAAATGGCGATGGCATACATGAAGATATATCAGGTGCGGCCAAAATAAACTGCCCTTAATTCCATCCTTGAGCTGCATCACCTAAAGTACATGTTGTCGTTGCAGCACCTTGTAACCAACAACGTTGACCTACACTGTTCAACATAAGAACCCCATCCTGTTTTTGAGTATTACTTGTTGCTTGAGCTTTTAGTGTCCATGTTAAATTGGGCGTTCCATCAGTATTGTCACCAGTCAATGTTAATGTATAGTGAGCTTGCCCTTGCTTAGGATAAACAGAGGCCCCATAAATACCCGTATTACTAAGAGTTGCCCCCTGATATCTAAAATTTTGCGCCTTATATCGCTCTAGTGCAGCTGCAATCACTAACATCTGTGCCTGCATATCAGCACGATTACCTCGTAAAACATATTGCCGATAACTAGGAATCGCTATAGAGGCTAAAATACCAATAATTGCCACTGTTACCATCAACTCCATAAGGGTAAAGCCCTTATTTTGCTTACTCATTATACACACCTCCCCACATCCTATTCTATTATTTAGAGTTAGGCCGAATCTGAAATCCAACCTAAAACCAACATCATTTTTTTGTTTTCTCACGCCATTTTTTGGTTGGTACTAGTTGTGCGCCGCCAGCCGTTGTTCCTGCAAAAATACCTTTATCAACCGAAGTACCTACCAACACATTTAGCTCATTAGCACCTGTTGACGGATTTTTTGTGAGAATCAACTGAGGCTCGCCCCCCAAGCCCGCCATAATATTACTCTTTTTATAATTATTAAAACCTGTAGGCTCTGAACCAGCTGCCCAACACATTTTTCCATAAGGCATACACATAGTATAGAGATTTGTTTTTCCTTTAACTGGCGTACAATTAGTGGTTGAAGACGCTGTTGGTGAATAAGAACTAAAAACCAACTTCTCCTTAAATATAAATCCTGATGCCAAAGCCTTTTCACCAGATTCAGGAAAGTCAACATACCAACCTTTTTTGGTTTGTCCCACACCATTTTGCTGAGTTGCTGCTGCGTTCATATCTAATAAATCCAAATCAGCATGAGTAATAACTGCTTGCAAGGCTGAATCCTCCAAGCTCAATAAATTAGGCTTAGTGACATCATAATCAAAGAAAGTATAGAAACGCTCATCAGTAACTGTATTTAATGGGCGACTTCTATATCCACTCCCCATACTTACAGCAGCAAAAAGACTGCCTGAGGTGTTTTTAAACGTAGCAACTGCTGGTGGCTCATAAAAACGGCGTTGATTGACTAAATTAGCTGTTTCTGTTTGGCCTACTTTTGCAATTAGTCTTACACGCTTTGCTATATTTGTTTTGGTCGTTGCTTTACGATCTAAATCTATTCTAAATACTTGTCCGCCTAAATCGCCAATATAAATAACGTCTGCCACTCCATCAGAATCTAAATCAAGTGCTTTAGGCGATGACGGAATACTAAACTTCATATCATCAACGAGTTTATCTGGAGAATCTGTGCTATTGCCACTAGCCATCCACAATAAGTCACCTTTTTCGGCATCGACAATATAAATTTGATTACCTTTATCTATATCTGCAAAAGGTAACGCCAAAGCATGGTTCTCATGCTTATCATCGTAACCACCACCAAAAATCATCACTCTTTTTGGCTTACCCTCTACATAAATACTGGTAATAACAGGTTCCGACCATGTTTGCCCCATTCTGGCATATTTAGTACCTGTTTTACCTCCATCAATCGCAAACATTAATTTAGGACTATCTAGATTCGTCACGTCCAAGGCGTAATAGTTATCCCCCCCCATACGCATACCACCATATAACCAGATTTTATCACCTGTACCAATTTGTCCAGAACCATCGGTATCTTTTCTATAAGATACCCATGTTAAGTCCATACCAAAAGCTGGCAAGACTGCAGCAGGATTTAAATACAAATCTTTTAAAGTTGCTAATTTCTCACCAGGCGTGAACGTAAACTTTTCTTCACCTGTTTTTGCATTAACAACATGTAACGATCCCTCTAAGGTACTAAAAAACAAATAGTTATCTTGATTATCTGCATTATTAGCCGTAGCTAACTCACCAGTGTAACCATAATTAACTAAAATAGGACGAGAATGTAATGCTCCCCCTAAACGCTGACGAGCTTCTGTAGGAGTATCAGTGGACGTCAACGAACTTATGTCATATCCCTGATACCATTTCATTAAATTAATATACTCTGTCCCTGATGTACCCGTTTTTCCTTGAAGCGTCGTATTTAGAGTCGTTGTGCTGCCCAAATTAGTAAAATCAATTTCTTGCAAGCTAACTGGTGAGGACAGTGTAGTCAATGCATCTGTATAGGTGTACATTTTTCTGGTGGGTAATTTTGTGGCTGTTAATTTGCTTGCTGCACCACCTGCAGAGGCACTTTCCCCATCAACTGCTGTGCTCCAAAAACTTTTAGCATCACTTTTAAAAAATCCAGTATCTGAATTAACAGCATTTTTAGCGGGCGTGGAGTTATCATAAATTACACCATCGGTCCCCAAACGATAACGTTTTAAGTTACCCTCCCAATGTAAAGAATTAGGCTTAGGGTCAAACACGGCATAATAAAGTTGGTCTAAATGGTTTAAACGGTTTAATTGGTTAACTGCCACACCTGCAGCTGAGATAGTACCACTAGACTTGATTGACTCATCAACGACATCCGTAAAAGCTTTTGCTAAAGCAGCCGTATCTGTTGCTGTGTAAGGTTTGCCACCGCCTTTAGTCGCAACGTCCTCCATTTCCTTATAAGCAGTAGATGGAACGCCAGGTGAGCTTTCTAATGGGCCTAGAATCATTGTACTGGTATAAACTTTCTTTTTAGGCGTGGTGTTATTTGACTTAGATGTTTTATTGTTATATTCGGCGAGTTTTTTCATGCAGACCCAATTAAGACTTGGATAAACCTGATTGCCTTTGGAATTGGTTTCTGTGGCAGAGTATGAACAAACCGTAGTTGTACTCTCCATAACTTCTTTGGTATTGGTATCAACACTCGCTTTATTTAGAGGCTCACCGTCTGTCAACAAGAAAATATAATTAGCCGAACACTCATCATCTGCCGCAATCGGAGAGGTATAACGAACATTACTACCTTGTTGAATAGTTCCAACAACTCGTGAATCAAAATCACTGCCAATAGGATTATTAGCTGTGTTGAATGGTTTCATACCATACATATAACGAGATGCTTCGGCATAAGCTGCTCCCAATGGTGTGCCACTTGGATTATCTAATCTCTCAACCTCTGCAACCAATTGGTCTCGAACGGTTTCTAAATAAGTCAAGTTTTGCACTTCGTTGATTGACCAATTAATTTCTAAACGTGCCGTTTCTAGTGGTGAATTTTCCCTAACTCTAATAGCAGTCGAGTCACTTGTTGAGCCACCATTCCACAATCTAAAACCAATCGTTTTATTCAGACTTGTACTTGAGTTAAGAATTTCGCTTACAATATTTTTAACATCAATTGTAGAAGCAGTCGTATAACCAGCAGTCAAACTACCTGGAGCCCATGAAACAGAGTTTGATGTTAGTGTTAATGCATTAGCTTGAGTAGGTGTTAAACAAGTGTTATTAGGGCAAAAATCAACAGCAGCAGAGCTAAACCCTTGGATGGTTACAGGCTGTACAGCTGTGTCTTTGCCATCAACAAATAATTTTAATACTGCACTATTAATGGTTGCACCTGTGGGTATTTGTATATCAGGAAAACGAATCCCTGAATAACGACGTTTTATAACTGCTGTGCCAGACTTATTCTTCTCTAAATAATTTACATCTAGTAGTGTTTTATTTGTCTCTAACGAACCACTGTTATCAGAAAACCAACGAACATCATTCCTATTATTATTAATTGTTAATACATTGGTTTGAGCAACTCCTTTTATACAACTTGTAGCTTCAGGATCAATGGTATAGTTTACAACCAATCTAGGCTTTTTGTTATCGTCAGCACCTGCTGTATCAAAAGAATGTGCGCTACGAAAAGACTTTGCTCCACCAACATCTCTAATTCGTACAGACAAAGCATTTCCACCGCACCAATCTGCACGCTGAACCACCTGATTAATTGCAGATGTTACAGGAATTGATTGCTTTTTGTCAGTTTCCCAAGCGTTTGGTGAGTAATTAGCAATATCACCATAAGTTCGCGTATTTATTTGAGTCGTATTATAACTGTTTGCATTACCTGATGCCTCAGCACTAATTTCCCAAACAGTTACACCACTATTATTGGCATTAGGCATCAGTTCAATATATGCATTTGTGACGGTTGCTCCACGAGGAACACGCACATTGGCAAACTGTAAGCCAGTCACAAAATCATTACTGCCTTGAATCCCTATTTGTATAGCTCCTGATGTCGTAGTACCACTATTAGTTGCACTATATGCTTGGGTTGCATCTGAAGACGATGCATTAATAAGAGAATCAACAAAACCATTAGGGTTAACCGCCACAAAAGAATCCAAAGGACGTACAGGATATAAAATATACCCTCCTTTCTCTGTTGAGGTGTGATACCTCGCCACTCCCATTTTTACAAAACCAGGAATTGGAGAAACACCTGCTGCAGTATCACCACGCAAGACCTGTTTCATTGCTCTTTTAAGCGTTTCGATACGTGAGTTACTAGGATCACTGCAACTAGGATCAGTAGCTAGCTTGACACATTCATCCATACTACCTGATGTATCAAACACCATCATTAAAGATCGGAAGAGCACACGTCTGAACTC
>ERZ650309.281-NODE-281-length-25798-cov-5.585868_pt1 | contig 25798 bp, 24 predicted proteins | sample MGYA00376245_ERZ650309 | MGnify/ENA primary metagenome ERZ650309 (study PRJEB26733, sample SAMN07839294) | wastewater metagenome | biome: urban; feature: wastewater treatment plant; material: waste water | place: USA: North Carolina | collected 2016-04-26 ...
GCCATTCCTCTGCGCAGTGGCCAAAAAATCCGAAGCACCTATCAGGGCATGAGCGAAATCAGTGTTCAAATTTCAGACTAGGGGAACATCATGAGTGTTGATTACTCGGGGTATCTCAAACTTTCACAGATTTTAAATGCCCAATCCCTCGAGAGTGAAAAGGCTGGACGGCCCGCTCATGACGAGATGCTTTTTATCATCATTCACCAGGCGTATGAGTTGTGGTTCAAGCAGTTACTTTTTGAAACTGACGGAGCCATCGCCGTGCTGCAAAAGCCGGCGCTTAATGACAACACAGAGGATCTTCAAACGATCGTACACCGGTTGAAAAGGGTGATAACGATCCTGCAGGTGCTGGTACACCAGATCGACATCATGGAGACGAGCGCCAAGGGCGCCGTGTTCGCTCCCGGCGGCTCTGACCTGCGCGAGGATGCGCGCCGGCTGCTGCAGGCGGTCGCCCCGCGCCTGATCGGCGCGCCCTGAATCCAGTCCACTAGCTGACCCTCGTGGTTGCTTTGGCGGCAGCTCACGGAGATGCCCAGCTCGCCAGCCAGCGCATGGAGGTCCGCGTCGATGGACGCGAGCGTGGCGTGGCCGTAGATGCCCGGCTCGCGCACCCCCAGCATGTTCAGGTTCGGTCCGTTGAGGACCAGAATGGTCGGATTCTTGGCCAAGAGCGGATTTCCCAACGATATCGGGCACTAAATCGCCGATTTAGCGCCCTTATAGCCGTGCCGGGGGGTGAGGGCAACCGGGCCTGCGCCGCGCCTTGAGAACCAAGCCGGAACCTGTTTAATCTGGTGCACAATTTTTTAATATAGTGCACATTATGATTAAAGTCCGGCCAAAAGAGCCGGGAGAAGGGCCGCAACAGGCCCGGCGTCGAGACTGTCTGGGGGAATAGCGTGTCGGATTCATCTGGGGCGTCTCACGCCCGCGACCTTGATTCTCGTCTCATCGAAGCGGGCCTGGGTGGGCTTGAGAGCCTGCAACACGGCATCGCCCGCGTGCTGGAAGCGCAGACTCTGTCGCTGGGCGAGATCGCCGAGCGCAGCGCGCGCATGAGTTCCGCCCTCGATCATTCGACCGAGGAGGTACTCTCCAGCGGTCGTATCGCGGCCGATCTGCGCCAGCAGCTGGCGGCCCTGGCCGACGCCGGCAAGCGCGACTTCGTGGTGCTCTCCGGCGACACCACCCCCGAGGCCCTCAAGACCTACGTGCGGGAGAACCTCGCGAATTACAAGGTGCCACGGTCGATTTCGGTGTTACCCGAATTGCCGCGCAACAGTACCGGCAAGATCGACCGGCGTGAGTTGAAGGCCCTGGCGGACGCCGATGGCGCGTAACCGCCGGACCCTGCTGCGAGCCGTTCTCGAACTCGTCAACGCCGCCAACGCCGCTTCGCCCCTCGCGCGCTACGGAAACGCCGGGCTGTATGCCTTTTCGTACGGCTGGCCGAGCAGCGAAGCCGCCAGCGTGGTGGTCACCGCGTCGGCGGTGGATGCGCTGCGTCGAGGTCGGCGGGGGGACTTCCGCGGCCGCACCGGCCGGATCTCCTTGGTTATCACCGCAATTGCCTGGGCCATCCTCGTGTTCGTCATCGATCGCGGCCGCCGTTCCAGGCCCGCATTCGAAGAGCCTCTCCGCGAGATCATGGGTGAGGACTTCCACGGCCTCACCGACCCCGGTGCACCGCGCCCCGGCGGCGTGCTGCGAACATCGTGGACCCGGCGCCGCTACGTCCGCGACTCGGTGCACTACGGACCGCACCGGTCCAACATCGCCGACATCTGGCGTCGCCCTGACCTGCCACTCGACGGCGCGGCACCGGTACTGCTGCAGGTTCCCGGCGGGGCCTGGGCCATCGGAATGGACCGGCCGCAGTCGTATCCGATGATGAGTCACCTCGCCGAGCGAGGCTGGATCTGCGTCTCGATCGGCTATCGGGTCAGCCCGAAGCACACCTGGCCCGCACATATCGTCGACGTGAAACGGGCCTTGGCGTGGGTCAAGGAGAACATCGCCGCCTATGGCGGTGACCCGTCATTCGTTGCGATCACCGGCGGCTCAGCAGGTGGTCACCTGTCGTCGTTGGCCGCACTGACACCCGGAGATCCTCAGTGGCAGCCCGGTTTTGAGGACGCCGACACGTCCGTCGTCGCTGCGGTGCCGGTGTACGGCCGATACGACTGGTTCAACTTCACCGATCCCGGACGCAAGCAGTTCATGGGGATTCTGCAGAAGTGGATCGTCAAGAAGCGCTTCTCCACCGATGAGCAGGTATTCCTGGACGCCTCCCCGCTCAAGCTCATTCACCCTGACGCACCACCATTTTTCGTGCTGCACGGCGCCGACGACACGTTGATTCCCGTGATCGAAGGCCGGGAGTTCGCCGCTGCCCTGCGTGAAACCTCAACCGCCCCAGTGGCTTACGCCGAGATTCCGCACGCTCAGCACGCGTTCGACTTCTTCGGGTCAGCGCATGGGCATTACACGGCGCAGGCGATCGGGCGTTTCCTGGAGTGGGTCCGGGCCGGCAAGGCCGGTTAGTCGGCGCAGCGAACCTACTGCGCCATGGCGGTCTCGACGACCGTCAACTCCTCGGAAAGCCCTGCCACCACACGGATCTTCTTGAAATCGGCGATGATCGCGGCAGTCACCTCATGCGGATCGTCGACCGTGGCACCGTCGGCGATCACCGAGATGTTCAACTGATCGACGTAGCTCCACACGGTGATATTGAGACCACTGCCTGCCGTCAACGGCCCGACCGAGTAGATCTCGGTCACCACGGCATCACCGACCTCGCCACGTTCCCGCGGCCCGGGCACGTTGGAGATGTTGAGGTTGAGCACCTTGTTCTGACCGTCTTGTGCCGAGAGCCAACGGAACATCGACTCCACGGGCGCCGGCGGCATGTACGCCGCCCAGCGGGCCACCAATTCCGGCCCGACCAGATGGTGACTCTCCTTGGCCAGGTCCGCCGCACGAGCGGCCTGCTGGACACGTTCGGCGGTGTCCGCCACGTCGACCGGCAGTGCCACCAGTACTCCGCTGAACCTGTTGCCGGAGATGCGATCCGGCGAGAAATCGAATGCCATGGGCACCGATGCCAACAACGGGTGATCAGCCACGCCATCGTACTTGAGCAGCAGTTCGCGCAGCGCGCCCGACGACATCGAGAGCACCAGATCGTTGATGGTGACACCCAGCTTCTTGCTGGTCTCCTTGATGTCGGTCAATGCCAAAGTGGCTGTGGCAAAACGCCGTTCAGGTGTCAGCACATGGTTCATGAAGCTCGGCGGCGGAGTGAACGGCCGGGTCAGTTCGGGTGAGAGCTTGCGGTTGCTCTTGCGGACCCGGGACATTCCGTCGGCGGTGTACTTCATCAGGCCCGGGAACTTCTTGATCTGCCGCATGTGGTCGACGAACGCGGATCGGATGAGCTCACCACGGGACGGCGCAGGATCGGTGACGTAGGAGTGGTCCGTCAGATCGGGGCCCTCATCCCACAGATCCATGCTGCGCGCCAACAGATTTGCCGACGCCACACCGTCGGCGAGCGCATGGTGCACCTTGCCGACGCACGCGATGCGGCCGTTCTCCAGGCCTTCGACGAAGTAGATCTCCCACAACGGGCGGCTGCGATCGAGCGGGGTGCTGGCGATCTGACCGATGGCCTCATCGAGTTGACGACGCGTGCCCGGCGCCGGCAGCTGCCAGGGCCGGATGTGGTAGTCCAGGTCGACGTCGCAGTGCTCACGCCACATCGGATGGTGGAACTTCAACGGAATATCGACCAACTGATACCGGAATGGATCCAGCTTGTAGAGCCGGTCGGCCAGTACGGCGCGGAACTCGTCGATACCGAATTTGCGTTCCCCTACGGCAGATACGTCGATGATCGCGATCTTCAACGTGTGCATGTGCACGTTGGGAGTTTCGGTGTACAGCAGGAACGCATCCCAGCCGCTGAGTCGTTTCACGCGTATTCCCCTGCCCGGAGGCTAGATAACGGCATCAACACACTGCTGAGTCTGGTTGCGGTAGACCTCATTGAGGAACAACCCTACGGCAGCAGCCATCGACCCCGTCCGTGCACCGTCGGTCATGTCGAAACCGTGACCCGCACCGGGCAATTCGATGTAGCTGACCACCGATTCGGAGACCGAGGCAAGCTCCTGAACGAAGTCCCGCGCCTGCTGCACGGGGATGACGGTGTCCCCACTGCCATGGATCACCAGGAACGGTGGCGCATCGTGACGCACGCGCGAGATGGGCGAAGCAGCCCGGAAGATCTCCGGATGCTTGTCGATCCGCTGCCGAACCACCACGCGCTCAAGGAAGTCCACAAAATCTTCGCGCTCGGGAGTGGAGCGATCCTCCCAGTCATATCGACCGTAGATACCGACCACGACATCCACCGAGGTGTCCGAGCCCTCCGGCAGATCAGCCTGCAACTCTGGATCGTTACCCGTCAGGCCGGCAAGGGCTGCCAGGTGCCCGCCCGCCGAACCCCCGGAGATGGCGATGAAATCGCGGTCGCCGCCGAACTTGTCGACGTTGGCGCGGGCCCACGCGATCGCGGTCTTCACATCGGTAAGGTGTTGTGGCCAACGGTGATTGGGCGCCACGCGATAGTCGATGGACAAACAGACCCAGCCCTGCTCAGCAAGGTGGTTCATCAGCGCGTAGCCCTGCAGGATGCGACTGCCGTGCACCCACGCTCCGCCGGGCAGATAGATCAGCACGGGGGCGGGCTCGTCGGACAACTCCGCCGGGCGCCAGACGTCCAAGAGTTGCGACGGGCTGTCCCCATATTGCACCGAGGTCCGGTAGACGTTGCGACGGTGCTCCAGCGCCCGCCAGAACGGCGGGGTGCGCTCGGGCTCGGGCCACGCGATGTCGAGTTCGGGGGCCGGTACCACGCCTTGCAACGCGGCGCGGATCACTTCGTTGGTGCTGTCGCGCTCCTGCTTGCGAATCTCACCGACGCCGGGGGTGAACAACGAATTCGCCGACGACGCCCAGAACGCCGGAACGTGCCGCATGCCCCACAGCGTCATGGCGGTCATGCCGCCGAGCGGCGTGAGGTGCTTGCCGATCACCGGCAACGACGTGGCAGCCACGCTCATGGCCAGCATGTGGTCGGAGGGGCGTGCGCGGAGGAACCAGCGAAGCCGCGTGGCCAGCGAGGGGCCTGAATAACCGGGGTCCGGTCGAGCCGTCATTGCGCGAGCGTACACCCGGGGCCTCGCGCCTATCGGGCATGTCACCGCCCTAGCGCTACAAGCGCCCAACCAACCGGTTGTGAACTGCCTCACAGCCTCGCAGGACCTGTCCGGGGCATTCCCGTCGTGTTTACAGTAGATCCGTGGGTAATTCTGCGCTGGCGATCACCGACGAGCACAACGATCTGGCCGACGCCGCCGCCGGCGTCCTGCACCGACTCGGCAGCCGAGCCGCCGCGCGCGCCACATTGGAGGGCGGATCGGCGCACCCGGACAAGTTCTGGACCGCCGCGGCCGAACTGGGCTGGCAGGGCCTGGCAATCCCCGAGCAGTACGGCGGATCCGGCTTCGGTCTGCCCGAGTTGGCCGTGGTGCTGGAGGTCCAGGGCCGCGAGTTGTGTCCCGGACCGTTCCTGCCGTCGGTGGCCGCGACCACGGTGATCGACCGCTGCGCCGCCGAAGATGTTCGCACCCAACTTCTTCCAGGCCTTGCCGACGGCAGCGTGGTGGCCGCGCTCGGCCTGTCCGGTGACCTCACGGTTGACGCAGGCACCGCAAGCGGACGCTGCCCCACCGTCCTCGGTGCGCCCGACGCGCAGCTGCTGGTCCTGGTGGCCGGCGACGACGTCGTCATCGTCGACGCGACAGCCCCCGGTGTCACCGTCACCGCACTCGATTCCATGGACACCACCCGCACCATCGGGTCGGTGAGCCTCGCCGATACTCCCGCCACCGTGCTGACCGGAGCAGCCACCAAGGCACACGCTGCATTTCGCATCCTCGCCGCCGCAGAGGCCGTCGGGATCAGTTGGGCAACGCTGCACATGGCGGTCGAATACGCCAAGGTCCGCGAACAGTTCGGCCGCACCATCGGCACGTTCCAGGCCGTCAAGCACCATGCCGCGAACATGTTGGTGAACGCCGAACTCACCACCGCCGCTGCGTGGGATGCGGCCCGCGCCGACGACCTGGACGATGCCTGGTTCGGTGCAGCGGTCGCCGCGACACACGCCGTGCGCACCCAGATCTTCAACGCCGAGATGAACATTCAGCTGCACGGTGGCATCGGCTTCACCTGGGAGCACGACGCACACCTGTTCCTCCGTCGCGCCCGCACCCTGGCGGCCCTGACCACGGACGGCTCAGACCCGCACGCCGACATCGTCGACGCCCAGCGCACCGGCCGCGCACACGGCGCGTCCTTCGCCCTACCCGCCGAGGCCGAAGAATTCCGTAGCGCAGCCCGCGCCGCGGTGACCGAACTGCAGTCGCTGCCCGAGGACAAGCGCCGCGACTACCTCGTCGACTCCGGATATTTGGTGCCGCACTGGCCCAAGCCGTGGGGCCTGGCCGCCGGCGTGCTTGAGCAGCTGGCCATCGAAGAGGAGTTCCAGGGTGTGGAACGACCCGACATGGGCATCACCGGCTGGGTCACCCTGACCATCGCACAGGCGGGTAACGACGATCAGCGCGAGCGGTGGGTCGAACCGGTGCTGCGCGGCGAAATCATGTGGTGCCAACTGTTTTCCGAGCCCGGAGCAGGTTCTGACGCCGCAGCAGTGCGGACCAGCGCCAAGAAGGTCGACGGCGGCTGGGTGGTGACCGGCCAGAAAGTCTGGACCAGCCTGGCGCACCTGTGTCAGTGGGGCCTGGCGACCGTACGCACCGACCACGACGCACCCAAGCATGCCGGGGTCACGATGATGGCCATCGACATGAAGGCGCCCGGCGTCACCGTGAACGGACTCAAAGGCCTGACCGGCCACGCACACTTCAACGAGGTGTTCTTCGACGAGGTGTTCGTGCCCGACAGCGACGTCGTCGGAGACGTGAACAAGGGCTGGCTGGTCGCGCGCGCAACGCTCGGCAACGAGCGGATGTCCATCGGCGGCGGGTCCGGCGCGCAAACAGGGTTCACTGCCGACGACCTGATTGCCCTGCTCGATTCCGTCCCCGCCGCGCAGGCCGCGTGCGCGGTGGGTCGCGCAGGCGCAGTGCTGGCCGAGGGACACACCCTGCGGCTGCTCAATCTGCGGCGGATCAGCCGGGCCATCGCGGGCGCTGAAGCAGGCCCCGAGGGCAACGTCACCAAGCTGGTGGTGGCCGAGCAGGGACAGCGCCTCACCGAGCTGGCCATGGAGCTGGCCGGCACGTCTGCCGTGGTCGGGCAGCGGCCGGTGCTTGCCCAGTCCTACCTGGGCTATCGGGCCATGACGATCGCCGGGGGCACGTCGGAGATCACCCGCAACACCATCGCCGAGCGCATTCTGGGCCTGCCCCGGGACCCCCTGCTCAAATAATCACGAGTCGGTAGCGATCGCCCCTGGCGCGTGGCATGCCCCGAGTAGCTGTGTCAGGCTGAGGGCCATGACCAGCAAACTCGGCGCGCCGTTGGTCATGCTGCCGCCCGGACGGGAACGGTGAGCGCGGCACCATCGGCGAACGGCTCATCGGACGACAGCTCGGCCGATCTGGGTTCCGCAGTGGCCGCATTGGGGCCGCGCATCTCTGCCGCACCGGTCAAAGCGGCTGCGGGCCATTCGAACCGACGTCTCGCTGTGGCCGGTCTGCTGGGTGCACAACTGATCGGTGCGGTACTGATCCTCAGCATCGGCCCGTCGCACTCCCGGACGGCCGCCGACGACGTGCCCGCCGACCCGGCCTACGACAGCGCGCACAGCGGCAGCTGCCTGGTATGGCGGCCCGAAACCCCGCAACGACTGTCCTTCGCGCAGTGCAGCAGCCCGCACCTGTTCGAAGTCGCCAAAGTCGTTGAGCCAGACGATGATGATGAGCCCTGTTCGTCAGCAGTGCAAAAATATCTGGGCGCCGACTACGACCCCGACAGCCGGTTCACCGTCCGGGTGCTTCGCCCCGACGGCGCCGATGAACATCGAAAGTCCCTGTGCGGGTTGCAGTTGCCCGGGCCCGACGGACGTCCCATACCGTTCCGCGGTCAGGTGGCGGGCCAGGACCAGTCACGGGTGTGGCCGCCGGGGACCTGCATCCGGTCCGAATCGGGCACCCTGACGCCGGTGGATTGCGTTGAGCCGCACGCACTCGAGGCGCTGGGTCCGGTCGATCTGGGTGAGCATTTCCACGAAGGCCCACCCGCGGACGCCGACCAGGAGCAGGTGCTGCACCCGGCCTGCATGAAATTTGCCACTGCCTACCTCGCGCCGAAACCGTTGTCCGCCAGCAACTGGATCCTCGACTATCACCCGATCAGCCCGGCCAGTTGGTCCGCCGGTAGCCGCCAGGCATTGTGTGCACTGGCACCGCGCGCCGGCGGACTGATGACCGGCAGCGTGAAGGCCAATACTGCTGCACCGGAGGAACATCCATCACCGGAGGCCACCGAGCCGCATCCGGTGACGACCGCCACCACCACCGCGACCACCTCGGCCGTACCGAGCCCGACGTCTCAAAGCTCATCTGCACCAAGCACTTCCACGGCAACCACCTCATCACCATCAGCGTCATCGACGCCCTCCGAGACAACGGCGCCGCCGCCCGTCATTCCCCCCACCGTCGAGGCGCCACCACAGAACTCGCCGCAGGGCCCGGCCGTCGAGATCGTCACGCCATCCGAAGGGCCTGCGCAGCAGGTGATCCAGATCCCCGGACTCCCGGCGATCACGCTTCCCGCACCGATGCCCGGCTGACGGGGCCCGGCATCGGTGCGAAGTCACCGCCGGCCATCACCGAAACAGCTGCCTGCCACATTCGACGGCCACTATTGTCGATGCCGTGTCCACGCATGTAGATGACTCGGCGATTCATCCCGAACTCGCCACGGCAGCCCGCTTCATCCCCCGAGCCCTGGTCGACATTCGGTCGCTGCGATGGATCCGCAAAGTCCAAGCCCTGCAAGACCGTCGCACACCGAGTGGGGTCGAGGTGCTGACGCTGACATCCGGCATCGAGGTGCGGCTGCACCGTCCGCCACAGGGCACCGCGACCGGTGGGGCCCTGTTCTGGATTCACGGCGGCGGTTACGTCATCGGCACACCGAGCCAGGACGACATCCTGTGCCGCAGGTACGCCAAGGAACTCGGCATCACCGTGGCCGCCGTGCGATACCGACTGGCGCCGGAGCATCCGTATCCGGCAGGCCTGGAGGACTGCTACAGCGCGCTGGAATGGTTCATCGGTCTCCCGTCGGTCGATCCGAGCCGGGTCGCGATCGGTGGCGCCAGCGCGGGCGGCGGGATGGCTGCGGCGCTCGCACAACTGGCCCACGACCGCGGTGAGATCGCGCTGCAGGCACAACTTTTGGTCTATCCGATGCTCGATGACCGTTCAGGTCACCGGGACAAGCCCGACAACCCCGGCCAACGCCTGTGGGACAAACGCTCGAACCGATTCGGTTGGCGGTCCTACCTCGGCGGCGCAGATCCCGACGTTGCGGTACCGGCCCGCCGAGACGACTTGGCAGGGCTGCCGCCGGCCTGGATCGGGGTCGGCACGTTCGACCTGTTCCACGACGAAGACATCGAGTACGCCCAGCGCTTGCGCACCGCAGGCGTGCCGTGCGAGCTGGAAGTCGTGCCAGGTGCGTTCCACGGGTTCGACGGGATCGTCGCAAAATCTGCAGTGGCACAGTCGTTTCTCGCCAGCCAGATGGAATTCCTGCGCCCTGTTCTCACCCAGGACGCCGGGGCCTAGTCGCCTGAACTGTCGCCATAGCGTTCGCCGCTGGTGATCCCAGGGTGACCTTCATTACTTAGTATCTACTAGCTAAGTAGTGTTTTTGCAGGTGAAGGGCTGTTTTCAAATTTAGCTAGCTGATCAAAGCATTTGCGTTGGATGGATCCGACCAGGCAGTGTGTTGCATATGCCAGCGGTCACATCGGTCGCTGATGGCCTTCACAAGAGAGGGGTAGCGCCGTGACCACACTTACGACACCCCACCTGGCACCGCACGCCGAGCCCGCCCGGGAAATCGCACGTCGTTCGACTGCAGCGATCATCCTCACCGCGGCCGGCCTCGGCATCGCCGCATTTCTCACTCTCGGCGTCATCAAGGACAAGCCCGTCGACCCGGTGATCCCGACATTCAACACCGACTCATCGGTGAACTATCAGAACCTGAACCAGCTGCAGACCAAGCTCGGGCAACTCAACGTCCCCGTCGTTCCCAAGCTGGCTCCCGCCGGAACCAACTGACAAAGCTCCAGCGCTACCCGTTGGTCGGGGAGCGCTGGAGAAGGTTCTGCCTCACCTCTTCTTCCCAGATGCCATACGCGTGCTTGGTATCGACCTCGAGCTCGAACCGGGCAGTCATATCGTCCGTGACGTCGGCAACATCGGTGTAGAACTGCTCGTACCACCGCCGGTGCTGGTACACCGCCCCGTCTTCTTCGGTCAGCAGCGGATTGTCGATCCGCGTCTTGTGCTTCCAGATCTCGACGTCGTCCATGAAACCCTCCCCGAACGAACGGTTCATGGCCGCGGCCAGTCGGCCGGCTTTGTCGACCGGTAGGCCGGGCATCTCCTTGACCGCGACGCCCCACTGCAGGACGAACGAATTGTGGCTCACCGGGTAGTGGCAGTTGATCAACGCAACCTCGACGGTGAACCCGGGCCCGAGATCGTTATGCAGCCAGTTGATCATGTATGCCGGGCCGAAATACGTTGCCTCCGAACGTAAGTACGTGCCCTCCCAGACGTTGTCTGGGTCCGCCATATAGTCCGGCCGCGGCTTGGATTCCATGAACTGGCTGGCCGTGTGGCCCTCGATGACGTTCTTGAAGAACGTCGGGTACGCGTGATGGATGTAGAAGAAGTGCGCCATATCGACGTTGTTGTCGACGATCTCCCGACAGTGCGAACCTTCGATCAGAATCGAATTCCATTGCCACGGTGACCATTTACCCTCGGCGTAACCCTCGATGGTCGGCGGGGTCAGCTCCGGCCCCGGCGTCGAGCCCTCCGGGTCGTGCCACAGGAGCAGTTGACCGTTGACCTCGGTGGTCTGCCAGCTGCGGGTACGCGCCAACCGCGGCGTGCGTTTGGCATAGGGCACGAGCGTGCACTTACCGTCACCGCCCCAACGCCAGTCGTGGAACGGACACGCGACCGCATCGCCCTTGATGGTGCCCTGCGACAGGTCACCACCCATGTGGCGGCAATAGCCGTCAAGGACTTTGAGCTCGCCGGTCGAATCGGCGAACACCACCAGTTTGGTACCGAACGCCTCGATGGAGTGCGGCTTACCGTCGCGGAACGACTCCGCAAGGCCGATGCAATGCCAGCCCCGGGCGAACCGCGTCATCGGTGCGCCCGCGTCGATCTGCCGGATCTCGGTGTCTGTCATGGGGTCCTCTCCAACATGTCGCGTACTGCCAGGTGACTGAACAACATGCTGGTGCCGATCGGGTTTCCGCCACCCGGGTACGCGTAGCCACTCGGAGCCGCCATGGTGTTTCCTGCCGCGTAGAGGCCCACGATCGGATGTCCGTGGATATCAAGCACATTGCCCGTCGTGTCGGTGCGTAGACCGCCCTTGGTGCCGAGGTCCGAGACCCCGAACCGGGCCGCGTGGAACGGCGCCTTGTCGATCCGCACCATCGGACACTTGCCTGCCGAGAACGCGCGGTCGTACGCCTCGTCACCGCGACCGAAGTCGAGGTCCTGCTGCGCATCGACGTAGGAGTTGAACTGATCGACCGTGGCTTGCAACTGCTCCGCAGGCACTCCGATCTTGCCTGCCAACTCCGCGAGCGTGTCAGCGGTGTGCCACAACCCGGCATCGACGTATTGCTGCGTCTCGACCATCGAGACATTGGTGGCCTTGACCGGAGGGACGGTGCCCTCCCGATCGTCGTAGATCATCCAGAACGGCAACGTCATTGCGCCACTGGCTATCCGGTCCACGACGACGCGGCCGATCCGGTCATACGCCGCCGACTCGTTGACGAAGCGTTTGCCCTCCTGATCGACGAAGATGCCGCCGGTGAACCACAGCGCGAACGCACTGCGGCCGTCGGGGTGGGTCAGACCGGGTGACCACCAGGCCTGCTCCATCAGATCGGTGTCTGCACCGACGGCGATGCCGGCCTCATGTGCCTGACCGAGATTTCCCCACGGCCCCATGGTGTCTCGCGATCGCCCGGGCACCCCGTACCTCGCGCGCAACTCATCGTTACCCTCGAAACCACCGGCGGCCAGCAGCACACCCCGGTTTGCCTTGATCGCCCTGCGCCTGCCGGCGGTTTCGACGATGGCGCCGGTGACCCGGCCCTCGTGGGTGACCAACTCGACCAACGCGGTGTTGAGTTCTGTTCTCGCCGAGGGGTATTGCTGCAGAGCCTTGAGGAAGCGGGCGATCAGCGCCCGGCCGCCGATGTAGTAGTCGCTGGGCTGCTCTGCGCCCAGACGGTCGGCATCCAGTGGGCCCCTGACCAATTCGCGGAACTCCGGCGCCTTCTCGATCTTGAGGGGACGCGCCGCGATATGCCGTTGACCGTCCTGGCGGGCCTTGGGCGCCTTACCGAAATAGTCGGGCCAGGGCAGCATGTCGAACTTGAGATTCGGATCGGCTTCCAGATATTCGACCAGCGGAGCGCCGCCGCGAACGTAGGTGTCCTGCAGTTCTCTTGGCGTCCGGTCACCGACGACGGCGTGGTAGTACTCCAGCGCGTCCTCGATGGTGTCGTCGGTCCCGGCCCGGCGCAGTACGGGATTGCACGGGAACCACACACCTCCGCCACCCGAGTAGGCCGTGGTGCCGCCGAACTTGTCGGTGGCCTCGACCAGCAGCACCTCCAGTCCCTCGCGCGCGGCCGTGTAGGCGCCGGTGACCCCGCCGCCGCCGGAGCCCGCGATCAGCACGTCACAGGTCGCATCCCAGTTCATGTCCGAACTCCTACTCGGTGCTAGAGATACCGTTGCCGTCCGTACTGCGCGAACTCGTCGTCCAGCACGCGCTTGGCATCCTCGGTCATCGGAGCGTATTCCGGGATGCCCCGGCCCACCCAGCGGTACACGGATTCATCGGTATGCCAGTTCTGCGCTTGCAGGTCACGCTTGAGCACCTTGTTGGAACCGGTAACCGGAAGCGCACCGGAAACCCGCAGGAATCGCGGAGTTCCCTTGCTACCCAGATCATCCTGAAGCTGCAGGAACGCGGCGAACTGCGCCGGGTCGAAAGCCCCCGGCCGGGCGACCTCGATGGCAGCCATCACCTGATCACCCGAGCGGGGATCCGGCACGGCGTACACACCCGCCGCGATCACGTCCGGATGGCGACGCAGGACATGTTCGATCGCCAGCGCCGAAGTGTTCTCGCCATCTACTCGGATCCAGTCACCACGGCGTCCGGCGAAGTAGATGAAGCCGTCCTCATCGAGGTAACCCAGGTCGCCCGTCCAGTACCAGCCATTGCGGATGCGGTCTGCGTCGGCAACCTCGTTCTTGTAGTAACCCTCGAACTTCCTGGTGCCGAGCCGGTCCACGATCTCCCCGACGGCATCGTCAGGGTTGAGCAGTCGGCCGTACCGGTCCAGAACGCCTGGGACACAGTCTTTCAGCGTTTCCGGGTTGACGATCGCCACACCCTGATGAGCCGGCCGCCCCAACGCGCCCGGCGGCTGATCCGGGTCGAGCACCACTGCCCCGCCGCCCTCGCTGGAGCCGTACCCTTCATACAGGTCGGCGGCGAACCGGCGTTTGAACTGCGCCTGGTCCTGCGGCGAAGCCTCGGTACCGAAGCCACGATTGAGCGGATTGTCGGCGTCGTCGGGCTGTTCGGGCGTGGCCATCAGGTAGCCCAGCGCCTTGCCCACGTACGTGAAAAACGTTGCGCCGAAGTATCTTACGTCGGGCAGGAACCCGGATGCACTGAATGTCGGGGTCAGACAGACCGTCGCGCCGACCGCCAACGCCGGCGCCCACAGCGCCATGATCGCGTTGCCGTGGAACAACGGCATGCAGCAGTAGTCGACGTCGTCACGGACGTGGTTGAACTTCTCGACGGCCGAATACGCCACCCACGTCAGGCGGCCCTGGCTGCATCTGACGGCCTTCGACGCACCCGTGGTGCCCGAGGTGAACAACAACAGCATCAACGTCTGCTCGCCAACACCCTCCGCCACCGCGATTTGTGCACGATTTTCCGCGTCGAATACGGATTTTCGTGCACAAATCGCGGATTGGTAGGCAGGGTCCCCGATCACCAGGAACCGGTCGGCGCCGAGGCCGAGGTCCAGGCGTGAAAGACGTTGCCGTCCAGCTGAATCCGTGACGATGAGCTGGCAGTCGGCGTGCCGGATCTCGGCCGCCAACTCCTCGGCCCCGCGCGTCGGATTGATCCCCACGATGGTCGCACCGGCCAGCGCCGCAGCGCCGAGCCAGAAGATGAAATCCGGGACGTTCTCGAGCAGCACGCCGATGTGGAAGGGGCCGTCGCTGCGCAATTCCGCTGCCAACGCAGCGCGGGCGGCCGATTCGCGGACGACCTCGTCCCAGGTCCAATCCTGTTCGCGGGTACGCAGCCCCCACCGCTGGTCACCGACGCGGTCGAGCAGCAGGGAGGCGATGTCGGTACGCGGTTCAGCCATGCGCAGCGGTGCTCTTGTGGTCGAGGTATTTCTGCGGCAGGTCCTCGCGATTCAGCTTGGTGACGCTGACCGGGCCGGTCTGGTAGGCATCCTCACCCAGGATCAGCCCGTCGGCGTCGATCGGCCAGTTGATGAGCTGACGGAACAACAACAGGTAGTCGCCCTCGGGATCATCGACGTCGACGCCGATCTGCTGGGCGGCCGCACCCGGATAGATCATCTTCATCCAGCCTTCGGTCATCACCAGATCATCGTCGACGGCCAGCCTATCGATCTCGAAAACAAGTGTGTTGGCACCGCTCTCGACGAACGCCGTGTAGTACGCACGCACCCCCTCGGTGGTCTTGGGGCCCATATCGGTGTTGGCGTACTAGAAGTGGTAGTCCGGGTTCGGGGCCAACGTCGCCATCAGGCGATCCAGGTGTGGTTCGGCCTCGGCCTTCATGTGCTCGATGACAACGCCGAGCACCTGGCGGTGGCGCTCATTGGTGGTGCCGGCGAGGCGCTCTTCGAGCGGCTGCCAGGTGCGGGTCGGATCGATGATGGCCATGGGAACTCCTCGGGGACTCGGGCTGTGCAGCCATCATCACGAACGCCCCTGCCCGCAGTCATCCGACGGGTGTCGGTATCTTGCCTGCTCGCGCCCGACGCGCGTCGGCTAACGTGACTGTGCGAAACGAGGGGGTTTGCCAACGATGCGCTGTGCCGAGGTCAGTACAGTTGCCACCGTTGCTCTGGTACTGCTCACAGCCTGCGGTACCGATACGGTGGCGACGTCCGGTCCGATTCCGACCAGCAATGGCTCACCACGTCCGCTGGCGCTGCCATCGAGGGCACAGAACTCCATACCCGTCCCCATGGCAGCCGGGACGGCACTGGCCGCCGACGGCTGGAGCCACGTCCCGCCCGATCACGTGCAGGCCAAAGCCATGGCAATCTGGCTCCAGAAGTACGTCGACAGCATTGCCGCCTTACTCGCGACCATCCTGCACAACACCAATGCGATGAACTCCGCGGCCGACAAAGGGGACATCAGGGGCGCCACAGCCGCGTGCGATGACATCTCACAGCAGCTGTCGGCCAGGATCACGCTGGCCATGCCGGCACCGGACCCCGACATGTCCACGGCGCTCAAGTCCGTCCTCAACGCCGGTCGGGCGCTCACCGCCAAATGCGCCGCCATCAACGACGCGCCCCGGGCTGTCGCAGTAGAAGGGGTCCACCAGTGCGCGGAGCGCTTGGGTTCGACCCTGACCGTGCTGGGCAACGTCGTACAACGGGACGCGACCGTCGTCGCCAGCGCCGGCGCGAAGGCCAAGCGTTAGCGGTCCAGTTCCGCCGACGACAACGCCATCCGTCTGAGCATCAACACGAGGGTCGCGGAGAACCGGTCGAGCGGATCATCGAGATCCCAGCCGAGTTCGGCTTCGATGCGCGCCAACCTCGCCCCGACAGTGCTGTGGTGGACGTGTAGTTCCTCAGCCGTCCGCCGCAGTGATCCGAAGACGCAGAACGCCTCGACGGTGTCGACCTGCGACCGGCCGATCTCCGTCTCGGCAATCCTGTTGATCTTTTGCAGCAACGGATTTCGGCTCAGCGCCTCGCCCCGCAACTCGGCCAGCAGGTCCAGCGCACTGAGCCGTTCATAGGCGACCGCACGCCTGCCGAATCCGGTCGATGAGGCGAACTGCAAGGCCCGCAACGCCTGATTCCAGGATTCCGGGGCCGCGAAGACACCACCGTCGGCACCGATCCCGACCCAGGGCCCGCGGTCGGCCCCCTGTGGGAGGGGCGCCGGAAATGCGGTGACGATCGCCTGGTCCAGGCGGTCCGACAACGCGCGAATATCGTTGTGCCCCTGACACAGCACCGCGATCGCCGCACCCAGTGCGGCGGACCGGACCACCGTATCGGGCATCGCAGAGTTGATGACCCGCAGCGCTTGCGGCGTCGACGAGGCCGAGATCGCCAGCACCCGTATCGCCCTGGTCTCGTCCAACCCCAGGAGGCGGATCGCACGTGCTCGATCCGCCGGACGTTCCTTGTCCGACAACACCACCTCCACCAACGCCGGATCGCCGAGTCGCGGATGAGCACTGACCGGCAGTGCCGTCAACCTGTACCGCAACCGATCCAGCAGCACCGAATCGAGGGGATGTGCCGTGCCGTTGCGTTCCAGCGTCGGCTCGCACCCCTGTACGCGGACCTCACAACCCGCCAGTTCCCGTGCTGCCCGCAGAATCTCGTCGGCGTCCTCCGGCAGGTCGTCGAAAAAGCGCACGATGCGCAGGACCGATTCGGGCGCGCTGTCCAGATCGGCCAATCGCAAGATGGTCATGGCTTTTCGTAGACTACTGCGCCGCCAACGATGGTGGCCGACACCAGATTCCTGTCGAGAGACCCCAGCACTTCGGCCGGTTCGGCGCCCAGAAGACACAGGTCGGCGCGGGCACCGGATGCCACTTCCCTTTGGGTGCACGGTGCTTGCGCCTCGCCCATGAACATGCTCAATGCCTGTGCCGCGGAGATACATTCGCCGGGGCCGAGGACCGCACCGGAGACCGTGGTGCGATGCACCGCGCCCCTGATCACCGCCCACGGGTCCGGTTCGCCGAACGGCAGGTCTGTCGACAATGCCACCGGAATCCGGGCGCCGCACAGGGAGGCCACCCGCCACAGTTGGTCGTGTTCCTCGGCGGGTACGTCCGCCAGGTATTGATCGCCGCGCTCGGCCACAAAGTTGGGTTGCGTGACGACGGTGATCCCGAGCTCGGCCAGGTCCGCGAGACAATCCGACGGGACGACGGCGGCGTGCTCGATGCGGTCCCCCGCAACGCTGCCGGCAGCACGCAAAGCACCGATCGACACGATCAACTGCATCGCGGTAACACAGTGCAGCGCAACGATTCCCCCTTCGGCATGACGGTCCGCGATCCAGCCGGCGAGGGCGTCGAGGTCCAGGTCGTCGTCATGCAGAATCCGTTTCGCGGGCGCCAGGGTATGCACGCGCTGCACCAGCTCGTGGTGACGACGGGCCTCGGCGAAATCGACCACGTCGTCCGCGCCGAGATCCGGCGTAGCGTCGGTGACGCCCGTGACGCCGAAAGCCGCCAACCTTCTACTGACCTCGGCCAGGCCGGTCTCCCTGCGTCGCAACGCATGTGACCAACTCGGATCCGCACTGCGCAGCCGGCCATCGGGATGCGCAGGCAGACCGACTGCCGTCAGTCCTGCCGAATTCAGCGTCCACAACACGCCACTGCGGTGCTGCACCCGAACCGGCACCGACGGCGAAACCTGGTCAAGCACAAAACGATCCAGTGGCCCGGCGACAGCCTCGTGGTAGCCGACGGCCCGAATCCAGCCGTCCTCGCCCACAACGGCCCTGGCCAACGCCTGACGTAGACCATCACGATGGCGCACCTCGGCGGGTCCCACCTTGATCGACGTCAACGCCGCGGCAGCCGAACGCAGATGGACATGGTGGTCATGCAGCCCGGGAATGACCGTGCCGCGGCCTGCGTCCAGGACAGGCTCACCCTGGAGCGGATCGAGCCGGTCCGAAATCTGCTCAATTCTGCTGCCGAACCGGATGTCGACGACGCGGCCATCCAACAGTTGGGCTTGTCGAATCAGCATGTCGCAGTGCTCCTTTCCCGGACGATCTGTGCCACGCGACCGTTGTCCGCACCGACGCCGCCCGCAGGTGGCGCAGTAGGCGGCCCCACGGGCGCAGCGCAGCTGGACAACTCCGTGGGGATGGTCGGCAGTGCCGCGTAGTTCGCCGCCACACCTGCCAACGCAACCTCCACCAGCTCGCCGCCACCACGCCGCAACGACTCGGCGACCTCCACCGCAGCCTGCAGACCGGTCAACGGGTCAGCGATCGCGTCGCCGCAGAACACCGTTCCCGCCCCGACCAGCCCTCCCGATACCGCGGCGTCGTCGCCGAATCCGACCCAGGTGGCCCGGTCCCCGCCGGTGCCGTGGCCGGTGACCCGCAGCCACACCCGTCCGTCACGGGCCGGGATGTCCAGCGGGCCCAGGGCGCGCCGCTCCAACGCCGCCGGGCGTGACGACTCGATCACCACATCCGCGCACGCCAACAACGCCCTCAGCGCCGACGTGTCATCGAAATCTGCTGAAAAACAAAGCTTTCCACTGTTCATCCAGTCGAAGAACCGAGGGTCACCGCCCCTGGTCCCATCCGGACGGGACAGGCTCTCCACCTTCACCACGGTCGCACCGGCCCGAGCCAACAGCTGCCCGCACAACGGGCCGGCCCACATCGACGACAAGTCGACCACCAACAGCCCGGCATAGTCCGGTATGTCAGTCCGCTGCCCGATCTGACGACAAACCGTAGGACTGGTCTTCGTCTCACCGAGTACCGCGACCGGCAGCCCCAGCAGGCGGGCGCGGTCGGCCACCTCGCCCGCCTCGCGCAGGGTCGCCCAGGCCTCGATCGCCGCCCAGACATCGTCGACGTCGTCGGCCTCAAGCAAGGCAGGTACCGCAGCAAGGTCGTCCGCCCTGGACAGAGTGAGGGCACACCAGCCGTCTTTGGCAGCGAACAGCCGGGTCGCGCCACCGGCACTGATCCGGCCGCGTCGCGTCAGGCCCCGCATACCCGCCCGTCCGGCCAGCAATTCGGTCGCGTCCACCCGCACGCCGGACAGCACACCCAACCGGTCTGCGACGACTCTGGCCTCGGACAGCACCGCGGCCCGACTGCCGTCGGGCGGGCCGTCGGGCCGGCCCGTCAGCGCAGCAAGGCCGCTGGCTGCCCAGTCGTCCATAACTGCAGTGCCGTTCATCACTGCAGTGTCCCAAGCCTCAGAACGCCAGGGCGTGGAATCTCCAGTCCAGCACCTGACGGTCCGGCGTCCCGGCCGCGTAGACCACCGAACGCAGCGCGAGCACGCCGCCCCCGCCGGAACGCGGGGTCGCCGATTCGATGTGCACTTCGCTGTAGAGGGTGTCGCCCTCGTGGACCGGGCCGGTGTGATCGCACGATTCCCAGCCGAGCACCGTGACCAGGTTCGGCAGTAACCGGCTGAACTGGGCCAATGCCAGACCGATGGTGTGCCCGCCGTACACCAGACGACTGCCGGCCACCCGTGAGTCATGGTGCGTGGCTGCGATGTTGAGGGTCAGCCGGGCCAGCTCGGGCGCGCTGCTGACGACGTCGGCCGTGCTGTGCGACGTCGTGCCGGCCCAGGTCGGATCGAAGTGCAGCCCCGACACCCGGGCCCGGGCGGCCTCGAGGTCCCAGGTCAGCGTCGGGTCGGCGGGAGTGGGCTGGTCGGTGCCGATCGCGCTCAGATCGTCGGTGTGGTCCGTGTCGGGGGCGTCGTCGTCCAGGGGCAGCATGGCGCAGCGGTGGAAGTCGAGCACCGGACGGCCGTGCTGGTCGACAGTGGTCATCCGCAGCGCCGCGAGCCCCGTGCGGGGCTTCCCCGGTTTCGATGAATTCTGCTTCAGCCCAACGACTTCGGTGCGGGTACTGATCGTGTCACCGAGCACCGGGAACCGGTGGAACCGCAGCCCCCGATAGAACAGATTCGCCTTCACCCGCTGCGTCGCCAACGTCGACTGTCCGATCGCGACGTCACAGACCAGCGCCGGATGGGCCAGCGCCGCATCAGCGCCCGTGACCGCGGACGACAGCGTCGCGTCGAGCGGCAGACGCATCCGGTCACCGAGGATCGCCTGATGAGCGGCCGCTGCACCGCTGGTCAGGGTCATGGCCGGCGCCCAATCGAATACCTGGCCTACGGCCAGATCGTTGAAGAACGGTCCTCCGCTGCGATTGCCCAGATCCACAACGCTGAATGCTAGCCGTGGCCTCATCCGTCAACGCGGACGAGCCGATACCCGCGGTGATCTCGGCGTGCTTGCGGGTGCTGGACGCCCTGTGCTGGACGCCCGAAAACACGCCGAAATCACAGCAGGACAGAGTCGACCAGGCCCCAGTCGAGGGCGGTGACCGCATCGATCGTGGCGCCGGACAGCACCAGATACGCGGTGCGCCAACGACCTATCCGACGGGTGATGCTCACGGTCCCGCCGGCTCCGGGAATCAGACCGAGGGCCAACTCGGGCAAGCCCAGCACGGCATCCGGATGGCAGGCGACATGGCCACAGAACGCCGCCATCTCAAGCCCACTGCCCAACACCTGGCCATGAACCTCGGCGCGACAGGCCGAACCGAGCCGGGACGTGATCTCCTCGAGCACCAGTGCCGGGCTGTACCGGGTGCGTGCCAGATGGGCGGACGCCGGATCGTCGAACGTGCCGAACTCGGCAAGGTCACCGCCGCTGCAGAAGGATCTGCCGTTGCCGGTCAGCACCAGGGCGGTCACCGACGGATCCAGCCGGGCCACCTCCAACGCCTCCAACAGCGCCGCACGCGCGTCGGTGGTGAACGCGTTGTGCCGCTGGGGACGATTGAACGCGACATGCAGGGTGTCCCCGTCACGCCGGGCGACTACCGGATCAGGAATCTGCGGCAGGGCCACCGGCCCCCGCTCAGCGAGCCAGCGACCGAACTCCGAACCCGATTGCAGCGTCGAATACGCCAGCGATTCGGTGATCAGCCCACCGAACGCCGGAGCCGACGGGTCCAGGGCCCGCAGTACGTCGTCGCACACCGCCGCGGTCTGCGGCCAGCGGGTCACGCGCTCGGTGATCAGCGCCAGTGTCGCTTCGACATCGGCCACCGAAACTGTCCGCCGGTCGTCCGACGGCGCCGACGTCAGGGTGAAGGTCGCTTCCTCACAAGGACTTTCGACCGCGATCCGGATACCCGCAGGCAGTTCGATCACGAGTACTTGTCGATCAACGACTGCTTGTACAGCTTTCCGGTGTCGGTCCGCGGCAGCTGCGCTTCGAACGAAATGGAACGCGGGCACTTGTAGTGCGCCAATCGGTCCCGCAGCCAGGTCAGCAGTTCGTCACCGAATTCCTCGGTGCCCGAGGACGAATCGACCGTCTGCACAACGGCTTTGACGCTCTGCCCCATCTCGGCATCGGGAATACCGAATACCGCAGCGTCCATCACCTTCGGGTGCGTGACGAGCAGGTTCTCGGCTTCCTGCGGATAGATGTTCACCCCTCCGCTGATGATCATGTGGTGGCGCCGGTCGGTCAGATAGAGGTAGCCGTCCTCGTCGACGTAGCCGATGTCGCCGACGGTCGCCCAGCCGTGGGTGTCCCGCGAGGATGCGGTCTTGTCGGGGTCGTTGAGGTATTCGAAGGTGTTGCCGCCCTCGAAGAAGATCTCACCGGCCTGCCCGGCAGGCAATTCGTTGCCGTCCTCGTCGAGGATGTGGACCACACCGAGCATGGGCTTACCTACCGAACCGGGATGTGCGAGCCAGTCCTCAGCGGTGATCAACGTAGAACCGATGGCTTCCGAAGATGCGTAGTACTCGTCGACGATCGGCCCCCACCAGTCGATCATCTGCTTCTTGATCTCCACCGGACAGGGCGCCGCAGCGTGCATGACCCGCTTGAGCGTCGACAGATCATACGAATCCCGCACTGCTCGAGGCAGTTTCAGCATCCGGGTGAACATCACCGGGACGAACTGGCCGTGGGTGACACCGTATCGCGCGATGGCGTCCAAACAGCCTTCGGCGTCGAACTTCTCCATCACCACGGTGGTGATGCCCTCGGCCTGTACTTGCATCGACCACACCGATGGCGCGGTGTGGTACAGCGGTGCCGGGCTCAGGTAGACCGCGTCGGGCGACATCCAGAAGGCGATGAGCATCTTCATCATCCCGGGAGCCTCGGCAGGCGAGAGGTGCGACAACTCGCGCTTGATGCCCTTCGGCCGGCCCGTCGTGCCCGACGAGTACTGCAGCAGGTCGCCCTCGATCTCATCAGGAATCGGGCTATCCGGTTGCCCGGCAACATATTCCGGATAGCGGGACCAACCGTCGAGATCACCGTCGGCGATCAGTAACACCTCGGGCAGCTTGATGTGCTCGGCCAGGCCTGCGCACGTCTTGGCCAGGGCCGCCGAACTGATGATGGCCTTGGCGCCGCTGTTCTCGACGATGTATCCGACTTCGGCGGGCGTCAGGTGGATGTTGATCGGGACGTAGTACAGGCCGCTGCGCCGGGCGGCCCACATGGCGGCGTGGATGTGCTCGTTGTTCTCCATCAGGATGGCAACCGCGTCGCCTTCGCGCAGACCGTGCTCACGGAAGTGGTGCGCCAGCCGATTCGCCCGGGCCTCCAACTCGTCAAAGGTCACCACCACGCCGGACGGGTGCAAGATGACTGCTGGCTTACCGGTACCGACGTGGTCGCGAATCTGCATGCGAGCACTCTACGATGCCACACTTGACACGTGTCAAGTATCACCTTCCGGCGGCGGACAGCTCCCGCTCCGGCACCTCGTCGTCCTCGGCGTCCACGAACGGCGCTCGCAACGTCGCCACCACATGGCGCCGGTTGATGATCAGGCCGACAACAGTCAGCACGCCGTAGACGCCGCACAATGCCAGCCGGCCCGTGGTCGAGGTGATCGGGAACTGCACCAGGAACAACACCAGCAATGCCCACGCCACGTTCCGGTGGAACTGCAGCGCCAGAATCAGTGCGACGCCCATCATGGTCTGGGTTGCGGTCAGCAGCATCTCTTCGATCTGCCGGCCATCGAGCACCAGCGGGCCGGTTCCGCCGCCGACGGTGTAGGCGATCGGCAGGGAGCCCACCAGCAACGTCCACTGGTTGACCTTCGAAGCGATCAGGGTGGCGATGGCCGCGGTGCTCTTACCGCGCGAGGCGAAGATGATCGCGATGATGAACTCGGGGGCTTCCGACGCCAGCGGCGCCAGCCACTGAACCAGCAGGAAGCGGTCCACGCCGAGCTGCGTACCTGCGCCTATCAAGCTGTCTGCGAACGGTTCTGCGCACATCAGGATGACGGCACCGGCCACGATGAACAACGCGACGACAGTGCTCCGCCGAGCGCGCGTCGGCAAGGCCCCGATGGCGGCGGCCGTGCCGATCAGATCCGGTTCCTCGGGCTCACCGCGGGTCATCTTGTAGAGGTAGAAGCCGAACCAGGCCAGCAGGGCCACGCCGAGCACCAGGTGGATCCGGCCGGTCGCGGGGATGATGAAGGCGACCAGGCCGGCGATCAGCAGGAAGCCGAGCTCGACGCGGTTTCCCGACTCCAACGGCAGCACCGACGACGAGCGGGGCTTGCCGTCGCGCGCGGCGGCCTTCTGAGCGACGAACAAGCCGACGATGACCACCACAGGCCAGCCGACACCCATCAGCAGTCGGTTCGAGCCGGTCATGTTCGCCGCGGCGTATTGGACGTAGTCGGCGTTGTGGCCGGCCACATAGGCGTAGTAGAGGTCCACCGCGTATTCGGGCAGGACCGCGATGAGGGCGAGCACGGCGATCGCCAAGCCGCCGGAAACATCCATCTGGGCGGCCTCGGCGGCCCACGCCAGCACAAAGCTCGCAGCGACGACGGCGGCGCCGAAGGCCACCAGAGATACGACAGGGCTGGGGTGAATACCGCTGATCCGCAAGAACACGGCGGGAGCCATGAACGTCGCGGTCATCAGCAATGACCTGGTGAGCGTGTTGATCACGTCGGTAGTCCTTCGGTTGGGCGGTCCGAACCTGATCGGCGTGCGACGAGACTCGGACCGGCAACAGCAGCGCCGGCCGAAGGTCTCGTTCGCCGGGTTGAACCCGGTGGATGACCGGGCAGCCACGTCGCCGCCAGTATGTCGATCACCCGCATCCCGTCTGAACTGCTCGACGGTGAGGAACTACTCCCCTTCGCTGCCACAACGATAACCCCATTACCAGCAGTCAGCAACTTAGCGTTGCTACGAATCAGGCAGCCAGGCGTTGATGAATTTGCTGGTCATAGCCTTCGCACTCAATTGTTCGGACACCCGAAACCATAGATGAGGACTTCCTCAGCAAACTGCTCACAGGTCCCGCACGCCAGGGCCGGTGTAGACCAGCCGCAGCTTGGTTCACATGGAATTGCACACGTTGTGCAGATATGGCGAAGAAATCCCGGGCAGCGATTACCGCCCGGTCAGCACATGAAACTGCGGGCGATGCCTATTTGTTCTGGGGCTACCGCTCGTACCACGCCACCATGCCGGTGGCGGCCGGCCACAAGCGGGTCACGGTGATCCTGTACTACCGGGATGTGCACGCGAAGAGTCGAATAGTCAAGTACGCCAAGGTATTTCGGCACGGTTTCGGCGGAATGTGACAAGTCTGCCAGTTCACCTGCATCGGACGTTCAGGTTCTGACAGATCATTCCCACTCCGCCCCACTTCGACACTGCCTCGCCAGACTCTGACGAATTGGTCGACAACACGGGCGTCGACGTCACCAGCTGATCGATGATCGACGGCACCACGGGCACCGGATTCGGTTGTGCGTCGGCGATACCGACGGCGGCGACCGTCCCCAGTGCGCCCAGCGCACCGGCGAACAACCTCACGATCCACCGATGACGTTCCAAAATCGCTTCCTTGCGGCACAACCTGCTGACCAACCCTGCCTCCACGATATGCCGCTCACCCTTGCGCGTCGATGTCGCATATCGATCACGAATACAGAACGACCCAAGCATGACCGCACCACGCCGGCCGGATACTGCCCGGCCGACGCATACGGTATGCGCCGTGAAGCCGGGAAGCGTGCGTTGGCACCGCGCTGCGGCCATCGCGATGTGCGTCGCCCTGACGGCCACCTCCGCGCCATCGGCTGGCGCCGAGCCGGCCGTCGACGCGGCGCCGCCCGATGCTGCGCCGTCGAACGATGGCAAGGTCCAGTCAGGAGCCCCTGCCACCGTGACCACGCCGGATGGCTGGACCCTGGCACTCGGCGCCAAGGACGAATCGCAGGTTCCGGTGCCGCCGTTGACCACCGCGGTCTCCTCGCGTGAGTACCTCGCGAGCGGCACATTCGTCGCATCGCTGGTCGGGCCCGAAGATCCC